>Ga0310344_10000904_pt1 | contig 23033 bp, 23 predicted proteins | sample HC15DNA20200_MG_FD_203801 | JGI IMG/M metagenome (GOLD analysis project Ga0310344, IMG submission 203801) | Marine microbial communities from station ALOHA, North Pacific Subtropical Gyre - HC15-DNA-20-200_MG | ecosystem: Environmental > Aquatic > Marine > Oceanic | place: Pacific Ocean: North...
GCGATGACACCAATGTTGTCGCGCTGCGCTAACGGAAACAGCTCGAACTCTGGCTCTTGGTGAAGCATGTTGTATACGACTTGGATCGTATCCGGTTTACCCGTCTGTATGGCCGTAACTCCGTCAGTGTGACTCTGTACCGAAACCCCATAGAATCTGATTTTTCCCTCTCGCTTATGGCGATCGAGACGTTCGAAGATTTCTCCGGAGCGCAGAATCTCTTGCGGAGGATTGTGCAGTTGATACAAATCGATCGTCTCGATGCCAAGTCGGATCAAACTCCGCTCGAGAGCACTGGAAATGTAATCCGGATCGAAGTCCCGATACCCTTGCCTTACATCAAACCGGTTGCCGCCTTTCGTCGCGATGACAACCTCATCCCGCCGGGTCTTAAGCATCGAGCCTACGAGCTCCTCGCTGTGACCACGGCCATAGGCATCCGCCGTATCAATGAAATTCATTCCAAGATCAACAGCTCGGTTTAGGGCACGCAACGATTCCTTATCATCGGTCGAGCCAAATACCTCGCCGCCAATGGTCATAGCTCCGAAACCAATGTCAGAGATTGAGAAACCAGTTCTTCCAAGAATGCGGTATTCCATAAGCAGTTGGTACCCTACATGCCGATAGCGGATCCGGCCCGGGCTTCCGGATCTGTCCGAACATTGACCACCGCCGGGCCTTCTGCGGCAAATGCACGATCCAGAGCAGATCTGATCTCATCAGACTTCTCAACCCATTCGCCGTGGCAACCAATCGCAGCCATCATCTCATCGTAGCGCTGCCAACCCAGCTCGCGGCCCACGCTTCCATAAGAACCCCTACTAGTAAAGCCACCATTGTTGCAAATGACTATCTTCAAGTTCAGGTTGTGACGAACCGCAGTATCCATTTCCATACCATTCCAGCCAAACGCACCATCCCCGCTCAAGACGACAACTCGCTTGTCCGGATTCGCTGCCTGGGCGCCCAGACCAAAAGGCACGCCAACACCCATGACGCCATGAGGACCAGCGTTGAGCCGATGTCTCGGCAGGAACGTTGGAATCGAATGACGAGCAAAACCCAAGGTCTCATGACCATCGACGACGAGGATGTCATCCGGGCCCATGGCCTCCCGAAGCTCCTTACAAAGACGTAAGGGATGGATGGGGTCGTTGTCAGAATGAAGCAGATCCTGGGCACGCTCCTCGCGAGCCGCATCCAAACCTTTCAACGAATCTCGCCACTTCCCATACGATTCGGCTTTGATACGCCCCTTGGCTTGCTCAGTGAGTTGTTCCAGCACTGCACGGGCATCGCCCAGGATTCCCACATCCACAGCGCGATTGTGACCCAACTCCTTGCCGTCGATGTTAACTTCAATAACCTTAGCTTCGGCACTAAACCGGGGTGCCCGCAGATTGAACAACATGGCATTAGCACGGGTTCCGATCACGCAGACAGCATCCGCTTCTTTGAAGGCCGAACTCCGAGCTCCGGGGAAGAAGAGATCGTGATCTTCCGAGATCGCGCCCCGACCTTGAGGTGTCGTGAAGAACGGGATCCCCGTCGCTTCCACAAAGTTCCTAAGGGCGACCTCCGCTTCCGACCAAAAAATGCCGCTTCCTGTGATCACAAGGGGCTTCTTGGCACGGACCAGTACATCGATCGCGGCCCCGACCAAAGCGGGGTCGCCATAAGCTCGAGCTTCCACACGATACCGCTCGGGATAAAAAACCTTCTCTTCCTCAACCTTATTCATCAGCACGTCGCCCGGTGCGTCAAGATAGACGGCGCCTTTGCAGGCGTCCTGAGCGTGTCGGAATCCAATGCTCAAGTACTCTGGGATGCGATGGGTTAGGTCCATCTTCATCGCCAGTTTGGTTACCGACTTGAACATGGGAACTTGGTCCATCTCCTGGAAGACTTCTACACCAATGCCTTCAATCGAGGATGAACCTCCAATACATACCAAAGGGCAGGCATCGGCTTGGGCATTGGCCACCCCGGTGATGGCATTGGCCGTGCCGGGACCGGCAGTCGTGACACAGATCCCGGTCTTACCTGTAGCACGAGCATAGGCATGGGCTGCCATCGCAGCGGCCTGTTCATGCCGAACGTAGTAGCAGGTCATTCCGAGCTTCTCCGCCTCAGCAATGATCGGTGAGATAGGCCCCCCCATGAGATAGAAGATCGTATCGACCCCTTCATTCTGGAGCCCCTTAGCAACGAGATATGAGCCGCTTACTTCCGCCATCTCGAACCTCCCTTTGATTTCGTTAGGCGCCTGCGTCCCTCAGCCTTGGCATCACTTCGTTCGCGACGAGCTCCAAACACTCTTGCCCCAACTCCGCGGGCATTCCGCCCATCGTGGGGCGCAGCCTCAGAGAGGCGTGGTCCCCAAGGGCCTGTCGCTGTCTTAGCAGGAACTCAGTGCACTCCTCCGGTGTCATCACCCTATAGATACCTTGATCCTTCAAGATGTCCGCGTTTGGAGCTAAGAAGAACATCATGTTGGGATCGTCGTCGTTGTACTTAGCGTACGCGTTCCACTCGTGTAGGGCATGGGGTGCGATCACGGCCCAAGCCCGCTCCGGATCACGTGCTACATGCAGGTGAAATGGATGCGGTTCGGCGGGCTCTATTGGCGCCGGTCCCGGGTCCTTATCTAGCCTCTTCATCTCTTGGCGATAGGCATCCCACCAACGACCCGACACCGGCATGAAACCGTCCGCGTAGCGAGCCGCACGCCGAGCCGCAGCTTCGCTGTTGCCGCCCAGGATGATCTTAGGTCGCGGCTCTTGCACCGGTCGAGGCCTGACCTTGATCCCCTTTAGTTGCCAAAATTGCCCTTCATAGTCGAATGGGCCCTCATCCTCCCAACACTTGCGGATAATGTCGAGGGCCTCGTCCATTCGATCTCCACGTTCGTTCCTAGGTATACCAAACCCTTCGAACTCCTTACGGTGGTAGCCTCCAGCGACCCCCAACGTAAACCTTCCCTCACTGAGGCAGTCCAGTACTGCCCCGTCCTCAGCAACACTTACCGGATGATGTAAGGGCAAGACCATAATCCCGAATCGGATCTGGATTTTCTTCGTCCTTGCTGCGATTGCCCCAGCCATAACGAACTGCGATGGAAGATAACCGTCATCTTCGAAGTGATGTTCAGCTAGGCTGACTCCTGTCATTCCGTTTTGGTCTGCATACTCCATCATCTCGAGGAACTCGCCATAGAGTTGCTGGTGCGAACGCCCCGAGAAGGAAGGATTCCTTAGGAACGCGTTAATCTCAATCTGCAACTAAGCCTCCTTGCGTCGTCGACCAGCAATTGCAAGCCGCCTTGGACCATGTGCCGTAGCGACAGCCGAAGTTCCTTCGTAATGCTACCCGATTTGAAGCAAAGCAAAGTACTCAACGTTGCCCGCCGGGCCGCGAACCACTGACCTGACCAAGCCTCGTACGCGGATTCCCCGGTCCAAGGCCCATAAGCCAACCTTGGCCAAAACAGCGCCATGTACTTGGGGATCCTTAACCACCCCCCCTCGACCAACTTGCTTCTTCCCAGCTTCGAACTGGGGCTTAACAAGACATAAGACGCGGCCGCCAGCCGAGAGGTGGGGCACAACATTGGGCAGTACTTGCGTGAGCGAAATGAATGAAACGTCTACGGTAGCTAGTTCAACCTTACTGGGGAGTTCAAACGGGTGATGGGCGTTAGTTTTGTCGAGGGCTACAACTCTTTCGTCTCTAGCAATGCGATCGTGGAGCTGCCCTCTGCCAACATCTACAGCGAAAACCCGAACTGCCCCCCGTTGCAGTAGACAATCTGTGAAACCGCCCGTCGAAGCGCCAACATCTAGGCACGCCAGCCCAGCAGGGCCGATGTGAAAATGCTCAAGGGCTCCTTCCAGCTTGAGTCCCCCCCGACTGACAAACCTTGGAGGCTCAGCCACCTCGACCTCCACTGCAGTTCGTACAAGAAAGCCCGGCTTGTCGATACGCTCGCCGTTAACACGGACTTTCCCAGTCATGATGAGCCCCTGTGCCTTGGCCCGGCTCTCAACGAGGCTGCGATCAACGAGCAGCTGGTCGAGGCGTATTTTGGGAAGACGCGGGTTCATGGCTTAGACTCGATCCCCAGTCTCATGACCGTGACCACCAAGGATTGCTCATCGGCTGAGTCTTCCTCTGTTACCATATTCCTGATCTGTAGTTAGCCATGTCCCCGTCCGACCTCAATCCTACACAGCCAACTGCCCCCGGCTCGCGCAGCTGGCGCGATCAAGTATGGCAGCTCGGGGCCGCAATGCGCCCTAAGCAACTAGCGAAAAACCTACTGATCTATCTGGCATTCTTCTTCACCCTCGGTGATAACGGGGCAGACGGGTTCCAGGAACAGCTCGAACTCTTTGGGAGGGCGACCCTCGGCTTCGCACTCTTTTCTATCGTCGCCGGCGCCACCTACATCTTCAACGATTATAGGGACCTCGTCTCTGATCGACTCCATCCCTCCAAGCGTCTGCGGCCGCTTGCTGCGGGTGAACTCTCAGCTAGATTCGGCCTGCCTGCGGCACTAGTACTGATCGCCGGCGGGTTAAGCGCCTCCTTCATTGTCGATACTGGCTTTGGCGTCCTTGTCGCCCTCTACCTCGGCATTACCACCGCATATAACCTTCGCCTGAAGGACCAAGTCATCCTCGACATTTTCGCCATTGCGGCTGGTTTCGTCATTCGCTCCGCAGCAGGGGCGCAAATCATCGACGTGCCAATTTCCCCATGGCTTTATGTCATGACGAGTCTTGGCGCTCTCTTCATAGCCCTAAGCAAACGGCGAGCAGAACTAGCAACCTTAGGGGAAGCCGGAACGAGCCATCGGCCCGCCCTGGAGCACTACTCCGTAAGCCTCCTCGATCACTTTGCGTCGGTCGTCGCACCCGCAACCGTTCTCGCCTATACGCTTTACACCTTTACCGCAGACAATTTGCCCTCCGACAACTCTATGATGCTCACTATCCCGTTCGTTCTCTACGGGGTTCTCCGTTATCTCTTCCTCGTGCACAACCGTAACCTCGGCGGCAGCCCGGAAGAGGTATTCCTAAGAGACCGGCCGCTCCTGTTAACCTTTGTCCTGTGGCTTGCGTCGGCCTCTCTCATACTGATCGTCGCCGACTAAACGTTGGTCAACCAATCGATGTCCTGCTTGGTGAATACTGCGGCCGAGAGCGCTGCCATTGTTTGCACTCTCAGATAAAAATGCGCGGCACTTCTGGCTGTTGACATCCACTCAGCCGCCTGTAGACTCCCCCCACTGAATGCCATACCGGGGGCTGGAACATGATCAAGGGCGAGAAGATCCTAGTTACAGGACCGACGGGGCAGGTGGCTTACCCGATTTCCGTGGAGCTGTCTAAGGAGAACGAAGTCCACGCCCTAGCCCGATTCACAGCCCCAGGCAGCCGCAAACGGCTGGAACAGCACGGGATTCGCTGCATCCCAGGCAATTTCGCCTCGGACAACTTGGCCGACGTCCTAGACGACGACTACGCGAGAGTGCTGCATTTCGCCGTTTACCAGCAATCAGGCAGTGGGGACTCCGAGTACGCGATGACGGTCAACGCAGTGGGGACCGGAAAACTTATGTACCACGTAAGGAAGGCCAAGTCCTTCCTCTACTGCTCCACATGTTCGGTTTACCAGCCACGCGGAAGGATCCCCCGAAGTGAAAATGACCCCCTCGGAAACGGTTTGCCTGTTTCTCCAACGTACGGACCATCAAAATTGGCCGGCGAGGCTGTGGTCAAATTCCTGTCCGCACAATTCGGCATCCCTGCCTCAATCGCTCGGTTGAACGCCGCCTATGGTAACGCAGGTGGCCTTCCTGCGATGCACCTGGCGTTGCTTCGCCAAGGTAAACCAATTCCTCTCTCACGCGACGCCCCAAATTTGTACAGCCCGTTGCATGAGGACGACTATGTCTGGCAGGCGATCAAGCTTTTGGAGATCGCCGCCGTGCCTCCGATCATCGTGAACTGGTGTGGGAGCCAGCCGGTGGCAGCTGAAGAATGGTGTGAATACATGGCTAAGCTGATCGGATCAAAGGCAGAGTTCGAACGAGTGGATTGGCATGCCGGCAGTAATTTCTGCGACACCACCCGCATGCACGAGCTGATCGGGAAGACCACCGTAGACTGGCACGATGGCATGCGACGCCTGGTTGAAGCGCCGAAGACCGACGACCGTCATCCGAGCGGGGTTGAGTTAGAATGAGTGTTGGAGGCTAGCCTTATGCCCCTATACGAGTATTACTGCAGCGACTGCACAACAAGTTTCGAGCTCCTGCGCTCTATGGACGATGCGGCTCCACAGGAGACGTGCCCCGAGGGGCACACCGGCGCTAAGCGGGCACTGTCCGTGTTCGCTACCGTTACAAGCGGTGGAGGCCCCATGTCCACGGACGATGTCGGCTGCGGCCGTTGCGGCGCACCCGAGCCCGGTGCCTGCGGGTTCAACTGACGCTCCACCGATTCTTTTGGCCCAGCCTAGCTGTCTCCGTTTTGGCCTCTTTTCCCGTTTTCCGTGACTGGAGGCGACGACATCTTGCGCCTCAGCCCATAGCCCAGCACCCACGTTAGTGCCGCCTCCCCCATCGTTAGACCAGCGATAATGAGCGTGGCATCCCTGAAAAACCCCTCCGGAAAGATCATTATCAGGTAATCAGTGTGCGGGTTGAGGAGCCACAAGTCGTTGGCAAAACTAACGTGGTGGAACTGGGTAAAAACTTTTTCGAAGCCAACCAGGAAACCTAACCCCAAGGCTACGAGAATCACAAAACTGAGCACGGCACCGTAGTTAAGACCTCGACCTAGAGCGGCCAAGTCATTCCGCCTCCCAGCCAGGGCGAACAAGCTCAAAGTCAGTCCAAACATCGTATAGAAGCTTGTCCGCTGTAATACATTTACCCCTCCCATGAGATCCTTTACGTCGACCATATGAAGGATCTCTCGTTCTGTAAACAATTCCTTCTCCTGGCCGAAGACGACAGCTCGAACTGCAAGCAGTTCCTCTTCGTTTCGGAAGTACTCCTTGATTTCGTCGGCAACCCCACGCAGGGCGCGAGGCTCAATCCCCGTATCCTCGGCTACGCCATAGCGATCAAAGCCATAGGTATATAGCCAGCCGCTATTGGTCACGGTCCGTACGTTGGTTGTGACGAGAAAAACCGGCAGCATGATCGCAATCAGTGCAACCGCAATCAAAGTGTATGGCCTCCGCAGGAGGCCGATCACCTTTATGAATGAATTCATGGGCCAATCATCCGAACGCCCTAACATGGGGCAGAGGGAGCGAAGCATCGTTATCGTTAGGCTTGTACCGCCATTGTCATGTTAACCGCCTGGCAACGATAATTGGGCACGCCATAAGTCGGGTCACGAACACCAAGTTATGCATGACTACGAGCAACTCAAGAGTTTCGATACCTTTCTATCGATCATCGCTAAACTGCGCGGACCCGAGGGTTGCCCCTGGGATCGCTCGCAGTCTCACCAGACGCTCCGCCGCTACCTCATAGAGGAATGCTACGAGGCAGTTGACGCCATCGACGAGAACGACCGATCCCACCTCGCCGAGGAACTCGGCGATGTTTTGCTGCAAGTCGGACTCCACTCGCAAATCGGTTCCGACGAGGGGACCTTCACCATCGATGATGTGCTTCACGCAATCAATTCCAAGCTCCTGCGTCGACATCCCCACGTCTTTGGGGATCTCGAGGTCACAACTGCAGAAGAGGTCGCTGACAACTGGCAGCTACTCAAAGACCAGGAGCGTGGGAACTCGAGCGAGTCCGTGCTCGACGGAGTATCGGAATCACTCCCAGCGCTCGCTCACAGCCAAGAAATCCAGCGTCGGGCTGGCAAGTTAGGATTCGAATGGGACGATATCAATGGCGTAATCGACAAGGTCCGTGAGGAAATCGATGAGTTCAAGAATGCCAGGTCAGCGAAGGAACACGAGCACGAATTGGGCGACATCTTAGCCTCGTTGGTCAACGTGGCACGTTGGGTTGACCTCGATGCCGAGACAGCCGTTCGGAATGCAAATAAGCGCTTCAACCGTCGCTTCCGGCACATGGAGCGAGCGGCCTCTCAGATTGGCTGCGGCCTTAGCGATCTCTCTCTAGTCGAGAAAGAGGCCCTCTGGCAACAAGCCAAACGGGAAGTCGGCTAACGAATACCAGGGCGGATTCCCCGCCTGCTACTGGCCAGCTTCGTTATCGGTGATGAAGTCCACCGCATCTTGCACAGTGACGATCTTCTCGGCGTCCTCATCTGAGATCTCGAGCTTGGCATCACCCTCACTGAACTCCTCTTCCAGAGCCATGATTAGCTCTACAAGGTCCAGCGAGTCGGCATTTAGATCTTCCACAAACGATGCGTTGGGAACAACCTGGTTCTCTTCGACACCAAGCTGCTCAACCGTCACCTTGGTAACTCTCTCAAAGACGGTAGGCAAAGGGACCTCCGGTCAATCCGGTTGTATCAAGCTTTGGGAACAGTTGCCGCCATCACGGATCCAAGCACTCCGTTCACGAACCGATGTAGCGTATCACTGCCGAATACCTTGGCAATCTCGACAGCTTCGTTGATTGCCACCTTTGGCGGCGTCCTATTATTGAACGAAATTTCGCAGATCGCAATACGTAATATATTGCGGTCGACGGCCGATAGTTGCGTTACAGGATGTTGAGGAGCATGAGTAGCTATTAATTCATCAGCCTCGTCCCTATGGGCCATCACGTCGGCCAGGATCAAACGAGCAAGCCCTTCCCCTTCTTTCCCCAAGTTTCCCTCCTCAATGGCTCGTTCGAGAGTCGGTTGCCACTCATGGGATGAGGAGTCGACCTCGTAAAGGACCTGCAACGCCAGGATCCGGGCTTTCCGTCGTGCTCCCGACATACTTGTTCTAGTCTCCCAAGGCGCCGGGCTTCTTAACCCTTGCTAGACGAGCACCAGGCCACCGTCAACAGGCAAGACCTGGCCACTAATATAGTCGGCTTCTTCGCTGCACAGAAAGAGTACGACCTCAGCCACATCTTCTGGGGTGCCGAAGCGCCTCATTGGTATCGCCTCTCGGATAGCTTCGCGAGTGACCTCGGGCATATCTCGCGTCATTTCCGTATCGATATAGCCAGGCGTCACTACGTTAGCCGTGATCCCACGCGATCCGACCTCTAAGGCTATGCTTCGCGTCATACCGATTAGACCGGATTTGGTCGCAGAATAATTCGTTTGCCCGGCGTTGCCTCTGTAACCAACGACGCTCCCCATGTTGATTATCCTGCCGGTTCGTCGCCGCACCATGTGTTTGAGGGCCGCACGAGAGCAGTTGAAGACCCCTGTGAGATTGACTTCACTCACGTGTCTCCAATCTTGGTCGGTCATGCGGAGCATGAGGGTGTCGTGATTGACACCTGCATTATTGATGAGGCAGTCGATGGCACCGTGTCGATCAATCACATTCTGGACCATTTTGTCAGCCTGAGCCGAGTCGCTGACATCCGCTATGTGCACTGAACAAGAGCCACCAACAGATTCGATCGCGGCCTGAGTCTCTGAGGCGTCCTTGGTGGCGTTCAAAGCGACTGTGGCACCTGCCGCAATTAGACGGAGCGCGATGCCCCTGCCTATGCCACGACTACTTCCCGTAATGAGTGCGATCTTGCCGGTAAGCTCCATCGCCGTTAGCGACGTGGCTCAGTAGGCCACGGCGTAGTTGCGCACCGCCGCCATATCATTGACGCTGATCGCTTCTGCTTCCTTGGCAATACGCCTGACGAGACCGGTTAGCACCTTGCCCGGACCCATCTCGACAAACCGCTTCACGCCATGAGTCGCCATATAATCAACCGACCGAGACCACTGAACAGGCTGGCATATCTGATCGACGAGCTCCCCATGAATGGCCCCCTCATCATCTATCGGCTGGGCCGTTGTATTACAGACAAGAGGAACCCTTGCAGTCGCGATCTTCGCTCCGTCGAGGGCGCACATCATGCCTGGTACAGCGGGCTGCATAAGGCTAGAGTGAAACGCGCCGCTCACCACTAACGGCATGGCCTTCCTCGCGCCCATGGCACGCGCTAAATCGATGGCCTGTACCAGTGAATCCTTCGAGCCGCTCACCACTATCTGACCGTCTGTGTTGACGTTGCCAATCTCAGCCCCGGTCTGTTGACATAGCTGCTCCACCAAGGACTCATCCAGGCCCAGGATCGCCGCCATGCCCCCTTCCCGTACTTGCCCAGCTTCCTGCATTAGTCTTCCACGCTCTCTCACTAATCGTAGAGCGTCATCGAAGTCCAGGGAGCCAGCCGCCACGAGAGCCGTATACTCGCCGAGACTGTGCCCCGCTACGTACCGAGGTTCCACTTCCGGCTTGGCGCCACGGGCCTCCCCAACAGCAGCCATGGCCGCAATGCTTGTTGCCAGAATGGCCGGTTGGGCGTTGTGGGTCTGGCGAAGCTCGTCTTCACTGCCACCGAAGCAAAGTTTCGACAAGGGGAACTCGAGAACCTCGTCCGCCTTATTGAAGATGGAGCGAGCAGCTGTCGACTCCTCGTACAGGTCCGCTCCCATACCAATATGCTGGGAGCCCTGGCCCGGGAAGATAAACGCTACGCTCTCGGTTTCAAGATCCGCCGTGCTCAAATATCTCTCCATCCAACATCTGCCCTGGCCGACACCGAGGCTGCTATTCGCCAGCCTCCGGCAGCACAGTGCGCCCGTCGTAGGTGCCACAGCTGTGACACGCCCGATGCGACATCTTAGCGGATCCACAGTTTGGACACACGCTCAAGCTCCGGAGGCGAAGGCCCCGGTGTGCCCTGTGAGTCCCCTGCCGAGACTTGGACCGTTTTCTTTTTGGAAGAGGCGCCATAGCTGCCTTTTAGTTGATGCCGACCTCGGCCGACATCTGTCGCAGTACGTCCCACCTTGGGTCCACTTGACCCTTAGGACATCTACAGGTTTCTAAGTTTAGGTTTGTTCCGCATGTGGGGCAGAGACCCGAGCACTCCCGTGTACAGAGCGGTTTCATCGGTACGCTTAATAGAGCGTACTGACAAACCGGCTCACCCAAGTCCAGGATGTGGTGCCGGTCAATTGTAAATTCCCCATCTGTCTCAGGTTCGGCTAGCTTCCCCTCATGAAAAACACCATCTACTGGGTAAAAAACCTCGTCTATCTCGAAGCTCACTGGCTCCGAGAAACTAATTAGGCAGCGGCTGCAACTGCACCAAACACGGGTGGTGACGGGTGCTCGGACCAATATCCCCCGGTCCGTTTTCATGAGCCGCACGGTGCCTATCACTTTCCCGTCAAGCTCCTTATATCGACCCTCAAGCTCATCAACCGAATACGTTCGCACCGCCCCGATATTCGACTGGAGTAGCTGCGCAACATTCCACTGCACGACCTGCCCCTCCCAATTCGGGCCAGAACGGTCGAATTATAGGTAGCGCACTTCATAAGAGTCAAGCTGGCTGGTGCGACTTTGGGATTTTTTTCTCAAACTCAGTTCAAACTTTATCTTGCCCCGGCCCTCCTGGCAATGGGCTTATCTATTGGGAGAGCCCATAGAGGCTCGCCGTGTTCCTATTTGAACCCTCCCCCTCTCTTGTGCCACCATACGCCTCGAAAATAAGGTTCCGGCCCCTTTGATCTTTCCGGAGGCAGACCGCGATGGTACGAGCCATCTCAGCTGATTCGCACATTCTTGAGCCTTGGGGCATGTGGGCCGACCGCATCGCCCTGGAATTCAGGGACCGGGCTCCGAGGGTAGTGGAAGCACCTGATGGTAACGGCCACATCTTCGTTTGTGAGGGGCGATCCGAGGGTAGAATCCGGGCGCTAGGAACACCTTACGCCGTCCAAAAAAAGCAGGGCACGGAGGGGCGAAGCGGCGGTTATGACCCCATTGCGCGGCTAAAAGAGATGGACATGGATGGGGTCGAGGCCGAGGTTCTGTACCCCAGCATGGGAATGCGGATATACAGTATCCCCGACGAGGATCTGCAAGCTGCCTGCTTCCGAGCCTACAACGACTGGCTTGCGGAGTTCTGCGCCACCGATCCAAGAAGACTTTACGGCATTGCCCTGATCCCTACCTACAACATCGACGTAGGAGTACGCGAACTTAAGCGTGCTGCAGAGATGGGATTTAGGGGCGCAGCGGTCTGGGGAACCCCGCCAGTGGAAAGCTTATCGTTCCAAGGTGATCATTACGATCCGTTATGGGAGGTTGCTGTCGATCTAGAAATCCCCATCTCTCTACACGCTTTCACGGGGGTCGACCGACCAATCACCAACTTCCTAATCAACTACACCCACCTCGTTCATCTCATCCCGGATACGCTTGTCACCCTCGTCTTCTCGGGTGTCTTCGAGCGCTTTCCTGATCTAAAAGTTATCTCCGTCGAGAACGACATCGGGTGGGTCCCCTATCTCATCCAGCGCATGGAGTATGGCTACCGACGTAAACGCGGCCGCCACGGCGGTACTTTCCCATCCGGTCTTACCCCTCGGGAAATCATGGAGCGGAACGTTCGTCTGACCTTTATGACCGATCGTGTAGGACTAGCAAATCTCGAGTTTATGTCCCCCGACATGCTTATGTGGGCTACCGACTACCCTCATGACGACAGCACCTGGCCAGAGTCTCTGCCCCTAATGCGGGAGCAGTTCGAGGGCATCGATACCACGATCCGAGACAAGATCGTTTTCGGCAACTGCAATGAGATCTACCACATGGGCCTTGAAGGCCTGCCCCTGACATGATCGACTTCGACTTCACTCCGAAGGAAGAAATCGGCGCCGCAATCGGGGTTTGACAACAAACGCATCTCAAGACCTAGGAGGCCACTATGGAGATCAAAGGCGCGGTTCTCGCGTTTGTCGATGTCGCACCAGAACTAACGGAAGATTACAACCGTTGGTATGACCTGGATCACCTACCCACGCACACGTCGCGCCCCGAAGTTATAGCCGGTAGACGCTACGTCGCCACCGAAGAACTGAAGGCCCTTCGTCGCAACGTGGGTCTAGAGGCATTGCAGGACGGCAAGGGTGCCTATTTCACGACCTATATGACCAACACGATCAACTTCGACAGCTACGGCGTTCTTGGGAAGGAGCTCGATCGAAGCCTCAATAAGCAAGGCCGCATGTGGCGGCAGGGATACGTCCCATACGCCGGTTACTACCGTTTGACGGGAACCTTCGCCGCTCAGGGTCTCCCACTGGCTCCAGCAGCAATCCCTTACCTAGCCCACCGAGGAATCGTAATTATCATCGGGGACTCGGAGAGCGAAGTTGCGAAGCCCTGGTGGGAAGAGGTGGGGCTCCCCGCAGCATTAGCAATCGACGGCATCCATGGAGCAATATCTTTCGAATCGGCGGCTGAAACCGAGCCCGGGCGCCTAGCCTACATGCTGTTGGTTGAGAGAGATCCTGCCGACGTAAGCCTCAACCAAGCTTTGGACGCAACTTTAACTCCACCTGGAGACGCCTGGTCCGCCTTAGTTACCGCCCCACTTCGTACAGTACTTCCATTCGAATACGATTTTAACTTCTAGCTTGCCCATCCACGATCATGGGGTAATCCAAAGCCGAACTCGGGGCAAAGAGCCTGATTAATGCTAAGGGTCCGACCTAACCACGAAGGGCCTCCTATGCGTGTGCTCTCCTTTGGCCATGCCCTTCGCCTAGCAACACTACCGTTCCGACCGGTCGCTCACGCTCACGGACTTTTCGTTGTCGCTCTCATAGCCACCCTCTTGAGCGCGGGATGCACCAACGATTCTGGAGATACGCCTCTTGGCCCCACCTCAACACCAGTACAACCCCGACCCTCCACAACGGTACCATCGCCAAAGGACCCATCTCTTCCGAAAACGGCCACCGAAACCCCCTTAGCGCCCGACCCCAAGTTTTCCCCCATCCCAACGCCCCCAAGAGCCGATCTTCTTGAACTAGCAAATCGCTTCAAGTCTCTGGAGAATCGCATCGAACCGCTGCGTCAGCGAGGGGTCCTCCTAGAGGTTGGCCATACAGAAGACTTTGCTCTTCTGGACCTGCATAATCGTCGGCCCTTCACCGTCGAGGCTGAGCTCAGACTAGTAAGCGACAACGCCTATTTCTTCGTGGAACGCGAGATCAATGTCCCCCAAGATCAGCTCGAGCGTTCTGCTAGAGAACTCGAGGACGTAATCATTCCCGCTGTGCAGCGGCTTGCGAACCCCAATTGGGATCCAGGTGGGGGTATCGATTCCCGCCTAACACTTCTTCACGCACGGATCCCGGGCGTTGCTGGTTATTACAGCATAACCGACCTCCTCCCAAGGGAGGTCCACAGCCTTAGCAACGAGCGGCCGATGGTCTACATGAGCATCCCAATACTCCAGCCAGGTAGCTTCCAATACTTCGCAACCTTGGCCCATGAATTGCAGCATGCCGCCCAAGCCTCAGCCGATCCTTACGAGGAGGCGTGGATCCAAGAGGGGGCTTCTGAGTACGTCGCGGAGGCGGCAGGGTATCACGGGAGTTTCGAAGCCAACTATTACGGCAGTCCCGACACTCAGCTGACGGGCTGGCCAGACGATTCAAACGCGACTCTCGCCCACTACGGAGCAGCGCACAATTTCATGCGGTATTTGAGCAACTTGGCCGGTGCAGATGAACTCGTTCACCTGCTAACCAGCGATCTCGTTGGCGTGGACGCCGTGGAGGCTTTCGCTATCGAGCAGGGCATTGCCGACAGTTTCGAAGCGATTTTCTTTGATTGGACAACCGATGCCTTCATACGCGAGCTCTCCACCGAAGGGGACGATGTCAACACCCGTTTTCGCATCGAGAAAACGCTCGGTGGGGAGGATGATTTCGAATCACAGGTGAACCAGTATGCAGCCGACTACATAAGGCTCAATCCCTCCAAACAAGACCGGCGGTTAGTTTTCGAGGGCACCACGGAGGTTGCCCTTCTTCCCGCAACCCCACGTTCCGGGAAGAGGGCTTGGTGGAGCAATCGGGGAGACAGCATTGACGCTAGGCTGACCCGGCCTTTCGACCTCTCGGGCGTGAGCAAGGCTACACTCACATACGCCCTCTGGTTCGAGGTTGAAAACAAGTTCGACTTTGCTTACGTCATGGCCTCCCCCAACGGCGGCCAGACATGGGATGTCCTCGAAGGAGTCCATACCACCAGCGAAGACCCCCTCGACCAAAGCTATGGCCCAGGCTACACCGGCACAAGCGGAGGGGGGTCGAGGCCGCGCTGGGTCGAAGAGAAAGTCGATCTCAGCGACTACGCCGATAGTACGGTGCTTGTCAGATTTGAGTACATAACTGACCAAGCGGTCCACACAAATGGCATGCTCATCGACGATATCCGCATCGAAGCCATCGGCTTCATCGACGATGCGGAGTCAGACAATAAGTGGAACGCCGAGGGCTTCTATCGGACGGACAACCGAGCCCCTCAAGAGTATTCAGTGCGTGTAATAACTCTCACTCAGGATGAGAAGGTTACAGAAATGTCGCTCGACGCGGACCACCGAGGCGAACTGCATTTGCCTGCCCACGGCCCGCCGCGGGTAGTGGTAGTTGCCGCCGCAGCTCCGAAAACCAGCGTTAGCGCAACCTATCGGATCGACCTGGAGAACCTCGACTAGAATCCTAATCTTCGCTCAGCCCAAGCGCCACATGTGGCGATGCGTTAGCAGGAGCCACCCCACGGGCAACGCCAGACAGAGCCCAATCACAACGAACGCCACTTGCAGATTCGCAAGATCGCCCAAGGCTCCCCCAGCCAGCGCCCCAACGGGCCCCAGGCTGAATGACAAGAAATATAGCGACATCACTCGGCCACGGTACTCGTCCGCCACGTACGTCTGTACTAACGTGTTCCCAAGAGCCAGTGAGAAGGCAGTCGTCGCCCCCAATCCGATCATCGCCACGAATGAGAAGGCTAGATTCCCAACCGCTCCCGTCGCCGCAATGAGTAAACCCGTACCCAAGGCCGCGCCGAAGTACAGGAGCCCCTTGTTACGGATATCGCTCTTAAGTACTAGCGCGACCGCACCGATTAGGCCCCCCACGCCTACCATGATGAACAGGATCGCAAAGCCCTCCTCACCTTGACCAAGTACATCAGTGGCGAACTTCGCCATGAGCTGAAGCACCGACATTCCCAGCATGGCTGCCATAAAGGAAACTGCGATAAGAACCGCAATCAAACGATCGGCCCGAGCATAGCGGACACCGTCAACCAGGCTTTGCAGAAACGGCGCCCGTGAGCCTTTGCTTGAAAAGTTCTTTTTCAGCCGCAGGACCGCGTTGACCCCTAAAACATAGCCCGCAGCCTGAAGAAAGAAAGTCCCTTCCGTACCGACCGCGACCAGGAGCAAGCCCCCAACAGCTGGGCCGATGACACGCATCGAGTTCATGACAACCGCGTTCATCGCAACGGCGTTCGCGAGATCGCCCTTTCCCACAATGTCATGAAGCGCTGACATTCGAGCTGGATTGTTCAACGCGAAGAAAGAGCCGCTGACGAATGCGATCAAATAGACGTGCCAGATCACGATGACATCGATCATCACCAACAGCGCTAATACCAAAGCGACACTTGCCAGTGATACTTGGCTGAACATCATCAAGTGGCGACGATTAAATCGATCGGCAAGAGCCCCCCCGATAGGCGCCATGATGAACATGCCAAGGCCCTGGGTAAAAGCAACAAGGCCCAGTTGGAAAGCCGATCCATCGAGATCGTTCGCTACCAACCATCCTTTTCCTAGTTGCTGGGACCATTGCCCCATCTGCGTGAACAGATTCCCCAGCAAGAGATAGCGAAAGTCTGCATGGCGAAGGGCTCCGAAGCGGCCTCGCACAGAAGAGATCGGCCGAGGCTCTTCCCCGAACACAGCTGGGTCGCGAGGCATCCCTAGCCAGTCCCTCTATTTTTGGGATCGCTCCGGACCAGAAGTTCCAAGAGGTCAGCCAGGGCCTCTGCGACAAGATCTCGTCGCTCCTCGTTCCACTCGCCAACAATCCGACTGAACAGGACCTCTAGCGCATCCCGACACTCGGTAAGGACAACCCGTCCTTCAACGGTAGCGCTCAGCCAAACCTGTCGTCTGTCCCGTCCTTCAGAGTAACGCTCCGCGAGGCCCTTTGCGATCAAGCCGTCCGAGCGCTGAGTGATGGTCGGCATCGAGACACGAAGTTCTCGAGCCAACTCACCCACGAGGTAATCTCGGTCCATGAGCAAGCGAAGCACCACGTACTGGGGCATCGTGAGCTGATGCCGAGAGCCGACGCGACGGACCTCTGCAGTCATGGCACGCACAATGCCAGGCAGGCTATCGACAATCAGTCGGGTGGGATCGATCGGAGTCTCCAAGCGCGGCCAAAACGAAGCTGATGATTCCTAATAGTTAGGCTTCCTAAGTAACTGTACCAGAGGTTTCGCCAGCGGCTCAAGGGGTCGCCAGTGGCTACACCGAAGAATCGGCATGCAACTGAAAAAAAGGGGGGGGATGAAGCGATGTTATAATGAGCGGCGCTTGGCAGGCGGTAATCACCCCGAATGTACATCGCAGTTCTCGGTAAGGGCGACGGCTGTTCTCTCGAAGCCTACGCCCTAGCTGAGGAAGTGGGTCGAGAGATTGGGTCACGTGGACACACCCTGGTGTGCGGAGGCAGAAATGGGGTGATGGAGGCAGCCTGCAAGGGCGCCAAGTTGGCAGGCGGCACTACCATCGGCATTCTTCCCGGAGATGATTTGACCGGCGCCAATCAGTACGTGGACTATCCAATCGCCACAGGGATCGGCTACGCAAGGAATGCGCTCGTCACCCTAAACGCGGAGGTATGTATCGCAATCGACGGCGAGTACGGCACACTTTCTGAAATAGGACACGCTCTCGGCTATGGGAAACCCGTGGTTGGCCTTAAGACCTGGGCGCTTACCAGAGCCGACGGCCAACTAGACGAAAACTTGAAATTAGCAAATGGACCTCTCGAAGCCGTGGATCAGGCAGAAAAGCTAGCTCCCTCTAACGACAGGATGGGTTCATGAGCATCATCGAACGCGTAATCGGACGTGAAATCCTCGATTCCCGGGGGAACCCAACCCTTGAAGTCCAGGTGTCACTGACAGACGGATCAATCGGCATGGCCGGCCTCCCTTCTGGTGCCAGCACCGGTAGTCACGAGGCCCTTGAACTGCGTGATGGCGACGACGAGCGCTACGGCGGCAAGGGGGTACTCAAGGCGGTAGCTAACGTCAATGGCCCCATAGCCGGAGCAATTCGCTCACTCTCGGCGTTGGACCAACAGGCACTCGATCAGCGTCTGCTCGACATCGACGGGACCCCAAATAAAAGCAAGCTCGGGGCCAACGCCATCCTAGGGGTTTCTCTCGCCGTCGCGCATGCCGCGGCGCGGAGCAAAGGGATAGGATTGTACCGGTACCTTGGGGGTGAGTCGGCTGCACGACTACCAGTACCGATGTTCAACGTGCTCAACGGGGGCGCGCACGCCGACGACTCGACCGACTTTCAAGAGTTCATGATCATGCCAATTGGAGCAGAGTCCTTCAGCGAAGGTTTGCGCATGGCAGCTGAGACCTATCAGGCTCTCAAGGGAGTTATCAAAAAGCACCGCCTCAACACAAATGTGGGCGACGAGGGCGGCTTCGCACCCCGTTTGAAGGGTAACTCGCAAGCATTCGAGCTTATCCTCGAGGCGATCGAGGGGGCGGGATACAAAGCGGGAGAGGATATCTTCCTCGCTCTCGACGTAGCGGCTAGTGAACTGTACAAGAACGGCAAGTACGTCCTGAAGAAAGAGAAGCTGAGCCTGACTCCACGGAAAATGATCGAATTCCTTGAGGGTTGGGTGAAACAGTACCCGATCGTTAGCATCGAAGACGGCCTACACGAGGACGATTGGGAAGGGTGGAAGCTGCTGACCGAACGCTTAGGAGGAAAGGTCCAACTCGTGGGGGATGATGTCTTCGTAACCAACCCGGATCGGCTCGAGAAGGGGATTGACGAGGGTGTGGCAAATTCTATCCTCATCAAAGTGAACCAGATAGGATCGCTATCGGAGACTCTTGAAGCAATCAAGGTTGCCAAGGACGCCGGCTACACAGCGGTCATCAGTCACCGGTCAGGAGAGACGGAGGACACGACAATCGCGGACCTAGCCGTCTCGACAGGCTCTAACCAGATCAAGACTGGCGCGCCAGCCCGTAGTGAACGCGTCGCAAAGTACAACCGCTTACTACGCATCGAACATGAGGTTGGCGCACGCGCCAAATACGCCGGCCGCGAGGCTTTCGCTCCACTTAGCATCGTCGATCCAGTGTAGCCTTTGGCCATCAATCTGACTGGCCAAGCCGCTGTTGTCACAGGCGCAGGTCGAGGCATTGGCCGCGCCATCGCACTCATCCTCGCGGAGCTCGGTGCAGGCGTCGTCGTAAACGACCTGGGAACCCCGACCGTAGACGGACAGTTCAGGAACACAAGCCCTGCCGATAAGGTCGTGAGAGAGATCCAGGAGGCGGGGGGCAAGGCTGTCGCCAGTTACCACTCAGTGGCAGACTACGACGGCTCCCGGCAGATCATAGACGCCGCCATAAATACGTTCGGTCGAATCGACGCCTTGGTCAACAATGCGGGAATCACCGGATCTAAGGCTATCTACGAACTGTCCCCTGAACAATTTGATGAGGTGGTGCAAGTCCACGCCTACGGCACCTTCAACTGCACCCGACATGCCTGCGTGTACATGAAGAAGCAGGGCTACGGGCGAATCGTGAATGTAACCTCGCGGGCTGGCCTGACCGGGCAAATGGGCGCTGCAGCATACGGCACTGGCAAGGGTGGCGTATATGGCTTCACTAACGTAGTCGCTCGTGACCTCGCCGCATTCGGGATTGTAGTCAACGCCATTAACCCCGCAGCCGCTCTTACCCGGATGGTAACTGGCTCCATAGATCGAGCTCGTGAGCGAGGCTTGGACGAAGCCAGCGCGAAACGTATGTTGTCTGTAGCCCAGGACCCTCGGGATGTTGCCGTCGTCGTCGCATATCTCTGCTCTAGCGAAGCAGGCGGGGTTAATGGACAGTTCTTTTTTGTCCAAGGTGCCAAGGTCGGCCTATTCGAACCGATCACAGTAGGGCAGAGCGTCGACAAGGAAGGTCACTGGACACCCGACGAGCTCGCATCTGCGATTTCCGGCCTGACTATTCCGGAATTGGATAGCCTCTACTAGACTAACACTGCGTCGGATGATTAGTTAGGCCTTCCGCCAGCTTGAATTTAGGGTCCGCCCGCAGGATGAACCCAAGGCGCTCGTAGTCTTCCGCCTGTTTCTCAAACGGCCGGTTGGCCATGGCCCGCCCACTCGGGTGATAAAGAGGCACAACCTTCACTCCGCGCCATAGAACCGCGTTCGCCACGTCCTCTTTGAGTTTAATCGAGTGTTTCTCGATAAGATTTAGCGCATCAAGAGCCCGAACCCCCAGGGTCACAATATAGGGCGCCTGGACAATATCAATCATCTCTCTCAGGTACCCCGAGCAGTTGCGTAGCTCCTCGTTAGTTGGACGATCGTTACGGCCGCCGGAGTCCCTCGGGTTGCACTGGACCGCATTGGCTATGAAGAGATCTCCGCGTTTGAGACCGCTACGCTCAAGTAGTCTGCCGAAGTTCATCCCGCTACGATCGCCAGTGAACGGGATCCTGGTTACCGCGGACCCAAAACGACCAGGTGCCTCGCCAATGACAAAGATTCTTGCCTCTATCCTCCCATTGAGCGGGCCAAGGACAGCGGTGTTTCGTTCCATCCGCGTACAAAAGACACAGTCGTAGGCGCGCTGAGCCAGGTCAGCAAACCACACGTATTGTTCTTCAGTAGCCCCGCCATTCACAGTAGAGAGCCTCCACATACGGAGAGCTTGATATCAGACGGCGCCTACCCCTATTAGGTTTCGTCAACAAGCGCAAGGAATCGGTCAAACATCTCAACGTTATCGAGGGGCCCCGGGGCTGCCTCTGAATGGTACTGGATCGTGACGATGCGCTTGTCCTTGCAGACCAAACCTTCGACAGTGTTGTCGTTGAGATTTATGTGACTCACTTCGACATCGGACGGGAGCGAATCCGCGTCAACAGCATAGCCGTGGTTCTGAGCCGTGATGTAGACGCGTCCGGTCTCGTTGTCCCGCACAGGATGATTGCCGCCTCGATGACCGAACTTGAGCTTGAACGTGGCTCCACCCAATGCGTGAGCGATAACCTGATGTCCTAAGCAGATCCCCATTATGGGTCGGCGGCCTACTATCTCCTTCGTGTGCTGAACCATGTAGTCCAGTACAGCTGGATCCCCAGGCCCTGGTGAGAGCAAGATGCCGTCAGGATTCGTATCGAGGATTTCGCCACTTGACGTCCCGGCTGGTACAGTCGTGACGTCACACCCTCGCGAGCCTAGGATACGCAAAATGTTGTGCTTCACCCCCATATCAACGACGGTAATCCGGCGCTGCGGCTTTCCTGTTTGCTCCCATTTCATGGGTTCATCCGTGGTTACTGTCTTCACGTAATCTTGCCCAGCATATGGGGGGCTATCCTGAAGCCGACGAGCAGCCTCCTCAGCCGAAAGCTCACTGGTGATCAACCCCATCATCACGCCGCTGTTCCGGAGGCGTCGGGTGAGTGCTCGAGTGTCGATACCAGAGATGGCCGGTATCCCCTCAGCCGCTAGATAGTCACCCAGCGTTATCTCGCTCTTCTGGTGACTCGGCTGGGAACAATGCTGGCGAACAACAAAGCCGCGAACTTGGATCCGGTGCGACTCAGCGTAAGCTCCGGTGATACCGTAGTTTCCTATAAGTGGGTAGGTCGGAACCACGATCTGCCCAGCATACGATGGGTCAGTAAGAATCTCCTGATATCCCGTCATGCTGGTATTGAACACAACCTCGCCAATAGCAGTCGCCTGGGCCCCGAACATCTCTCCTCGGTACACCCCACCGTCTTCTAACACCAAGACTGCTTCAGCCAACCCCTGCATCCTCCGACCGCTCATCGTGGACCAGTACGCCTCCATAAATGGTTGCCACGACCCTGCCCCTTAGGGCATGCCCCTCCAGAGGAGTGTTTTTTCCCATCGATGCGAAAGCCTGTGCCTCCACTACCCAGTCTCGGTTCGGGTCAACTATGGTCACGTCCGCCAAGCCGCCATTCTTCAAACTCCCAAGGTCAGCACCGTTGCTCCCTAAGACACGCGCTGGCCCTTCGGTCAGCGCTGCCACGGCCCTCCCCAACGAGACCCGACCCGAGTGCACCAAGGTTAACACTGTGGCTAAAGCTGTCTCGAAGCCGCTGATGCCGTATGCGGCAGCGTCGTACTCGCAAAGCTTGTCCGCAATCGCGTGTGGCGCATGGTCCGTAGCTATCGCGTCGATGGTGCCGTCGGCGAGACCTTCGATCATCGCTTCTACGTGCGGGCGTGGTCGCAACGGAGGGTTCACCTTCGTATTAGTATCGTAAGCCGCAACCACATTCGGGATCTTGTCATCCACGCCCCAAAGCTTCTCGCCTCCCGCCACCCACTCGTCGGTCAGCGTTAGATGATGGGGCGTCACTTCCGAGGTTACTCTAAGACCTCGTTCCTTCGCGCTTCTCACGAGTTCCATCGCGCCCAAAGTGCTCATATGCGCAACATGGAAGTGCCCTCCTGTTAGCTCCGCGAGCTGGATGCCACGAGCAACCATCATTTCTTCTGCCGCGGCCGGCTGTCCGTGCAGACCAAGCCGGGTGGATATGCGACCCTCATGCATCGAGCAGCCAACATAGGTGGGATCCTCACAATGGTCCATAATGGGCACCCCAAGCGCTTTGGCATATGCCAAAGCGCTCCTCAGTAGGGTTGGGGTCATAACAGGGCTCCCATCGTCTGAGAAAGCGACAGCGCCCCCTTCGG
>Ga0310344_10000905_pt1 | contig 23004 bp, 19 predicted proteins | sample HC15DNA20200_MG_FD_203801 | JGI IMG/M metagenome (GOLD analysis project Ga0310344, IMG submission 203801) | Marine microbial communities from station ALOHA, North Pacific Subtropical Gyre - HC15-DNA-20-200_MG | ecosystem: Environmental > Aquatic > Marine > Oceanic | place: Pacific Ocean: North...
CGGCGCCGCGCCCCCGTCAAAACCGTTACCTGCGTCATGACTGTCCCAAGTACGTCCTATTGCTCGACCTATAGGACGTCCTGACACACCACGCCGCCTCTGCAAGCGGGGCTCGCCGGACGGTTACTGTAGTTTTGCCCCCACGATTAACCATCGTGGGGGCGAGGCACGAGAAAAGTGCCTCATCGTCGATCACGGCGACCAAAGCCCTCCCCATGCAGAGTTTTTCCCGCTAAGGTAGCAGTTTGATCGAGGGGCAAGCTGGTGCCTTGAATGAGTTTGAAAGGGATGGCTTGAGCGAGGTTCTTGCAACAGGCAGTGATGCTTTTCGAGGTCGGCTGCTTGATGAGCGCCGCAAAATCGGTGCATTTTACACCCCTGAACCATTAAGTCAGATACTCTCTGACTGGGCTGTTCGTTCGCCCGCGGATTTTATTCTTGAACCCAGTTTTGGCGGATGTGGCTTTTTGCAATGCGCGCAGGGCCGCCTTGTTGAACTTGGTTGCATGGAGCCGCGAAAGCAGATCTATGGTTGCGACATCGACCCCGTCGCCTTCGACTATCTCGCCAATGTCTTTCAAGCTCCGGTCGACCTAAGTCGTTTTTCGCAAACAGATTTTCTTGAGGTTTCACCGGGCGGTGAGTGGCCGGAAACTTTCTCTGTGATCCTCGCAAATCCTCCCTATATCCCATATCAGGAACTCGGAAAGGAACGGAGGCAGGTTCTCAGTTCCACAAGCTGGCTGATCGATGGCGTAGCCGGGCGGGCAAGCCTCTGGGCATATTTCCTGACCCACTCCCTGTCCTTTCTTGCGAAGGACGGGCGTATGGCATGGGTGCTGCCCGGTGCATTTCTACAGGCCGATTATGCAAAACCGATCCGCACATTCTTGGCCGACGCCTTCGGCCGTGTAGCCGCTATCGTCATTCGCGAACGGATTTTCCTCGATGTCGGCGCGGATGAGGAAACGGTCATCTTGCTTGCCGATGGCTATCAAGCTTCACCGGCAGGGCACATCGAACTAGGTCAAGTCGAGACGCTGGACGCTCTGCGACAGCTCATAGCGGACTGGGGCAATGGGAAGTGGGCCGGGAAGAAATTCGACCTCCGCCCCGCCGCGCTGAATCTTTCGCAAAGCGAGAGCGATATTCTATCTCGTATGGAATGCCTGCCCGACTGTAAGTCTCTGGGCGACGTTGCCTCTGTCCAGATTGGTCTAGTCACAGGGGCCAATGAGTTCTTCGTTCTTGGCAATGATGGGCTGGAGGATGCTGGTCTCCTGGAACAGGATTGCACGCCAATCCTCGCGAAATTCATTGCCGCGCCCGGTGTGTCATTTTCACTAACCGACCATCTATCGTTCCTAGCAGGCGGCGGCAGTGGTTATCTCGTCAATAGTGATGGGCAATGCGGTAATGACCGCATTCAGGCATATCTTGAGACCTTCCCGCTTGAGAGGCGTGCGGAAACCAGTACCTTCAAAAAGAGAAAGATCTGGTCAAAGCCGGACGACGGGCGAGTGCCAGATGCTTTTTTCCCAGTGATGCATCACTGGGGGCCGAGGCTGGTTCTGAACCCCTATGGGTTCACGAACACGAACACGATCCATCGGGTCTATTTCCCGGAAGCGGTGGATGACGTTTCTCGCAAACTGATTGCCATTTCGTTGCTGACCAGCTTTTCGCAATTGTCCGCAGAACTGGTTGGACGGCGATATGGCTCAGGCGTCCTCAAACATGAGCCTCGGGAAGCCGAAAAAATCCGTATCCTATTCCCAAAGCTCGGCCGGGTAGCGATCGAGAAGGCATTTGATGCCGTTGATCGGGACCTCAGAGCGGGCAATCGAGAGCGCGCGATGGGACGTGCTGACAAGCTGATTTTCGCTGCAAGCAAGCTTGATGATCGAGAAGCGGTTTCGACCGCGCTGCGCAGGGCGCTCGAGCATATTCGGCAGAACCGTCGCCCCCGGCGCGGTGCCTGAGCCGTACGTTGGCCGAAGAGAATGACGGGTATATGAGCGGGACGGGCGAGACATTGGACCCAGAGCAGATCAAGACTGCGATCGAGGAAGAACTCAAGAAGGCCTCACCGGACTGGCATCGCATTGAACAATGGAGCCGGGCGCGCGTGGAGTCTGATCCGGACAATGTTCGCTTTACGGTCGATGCCGGCCATATTCAGCGCCTTGGTGCGGAGCTCGTGGGCAAGCAGGACACTGCTTTGTCTGAACTCATCAAAAACGCATACGATGCCGACGCCACGAAGGTGGTGCTCACTTTTACCGATTACCAGCAGCCAGGAGGTACATTGGTGATCGAGGATGATGGGTCGGGCATGCAGGACGATATTATTCGTTCGTCCTGGATGCGCATTTCGACGGCTTCAAAGGTCGATCAACCTCTCTCACCGATTTATCGCCGAGTAAGAGCCGGCAGAAAGGGCATCGGCCGCTTCTCGGTACAGAGACTTGGGAAATGGCTCTACCTAGAAACGCGCCCTAGAGGTTCGACCACTGGTTTCCGCGTCAGGTTTAGCTGGGATGAAGAATTTCGACCCGGCCGGGATCTCAACGAGGTCTTCAGCCAGATCGAGCGATTCGAGAAGCCGTCCGACGAATGCGGGACGACGCTCAGGATAACCGATCTGAGGGACGGATGGAGCGAAGCGGCTCTCGCCAAGGTCTGGCGATCGGTACTCCTGCTTCAGCCCCCATTTCCGGTCGCGCGCACTGAACCGGCTGAGGAGCAACCTTCATCGGCTGACCCCGGCTTTGCCGTGAACATCAATGGCGTCAGCCGTGACGCCAAACGGTCCGAATATTCTATCGAGACCAGCTTTCTGTCGCAGGCCTTCGCTACGATTTCGGCGTCGATCGACGAGGATGGCCGTGCTAAGGTTCGCGTCGTTTCACCAAAGAGCAATCTGGATGACAGTCAGGAATTCGACAAGAAATTCCTCGTGACTGGCCCGGTGTCACTGAACGCATCATACTTCATATATCTTCCTGCTACCCTGTCTGGAATGAATATGGCTTCGGCCGCCGAACTAGGCCGTTTGTTTGGCGGTATCAGGATTTACCGCAATGGCTTCCGCGTTCTGCCGTACGGTGAAGCGGCGGACGACTGGCTGGAACTCGACATCGACGTATCGCGTCGCGATCTCCTAGTTCCTGCGAACAACCGCAACTTTTTCGGCCATGTTGAACTGAGCACCGATACCAATCCGCTCTTCGAAGAGACCAGCAGTCGCGAGGGATTACTGGAAAATGAAGCCTATGTCGAACTGAAGCAATTTGTTCGTGATGCCGTTGAATGGGCGGCTAAGCGGGTGGCCGCTGCACGTAACCGCAAGCAGGATGCAGGCCAGCGCGACTTTATACCTGAGCCCCGCCGCCCGTCTGAATATATTAGAACTGTTCGCGAGAATATGGGGATTTCTCCATCGTCGAGCCCGGATGCCGTCCAAACTGACCGGGTTTTAGCAAAGGCCGAAGCTATTGCTTCCGAGTTTGAGCAGCGGGTCGAAGAACAGCGCGCGGCCTCACTGGAATATGAGGAGATGCTCCGGCTGCTTGCGTCTCTGGGTCTGTCGATCAGCGTTTTTGGGCACGAAGTGAAGGGTGCACGCGACGCATTGCGAGCGCGGCTCGATTTGCTTGACGATGCAATCGCGACTGTTACCGATGACCGGCAAAAGGCGGCTTTGGAGCGCCAATTTACCGAACTGAGGCTTGGATCAGACCGCATGTTCGATATCGGCGGATACATTGCAGGCCTGATGTCGACGACAGAAAGCAGGCAACTTCGTACCCTGTCGGTGAGCGGAGCTCTGCAGCGCTTTGCAACGCAGTTCACCGAATATATGAGTCGCCAAAACATCGAGTTTGAGGTGGACGTTGACCCGCCAACGCTGCGAACCGCGCCGATGCATGGCAGCGAAATGGATTCTGTTCTTCTCAACTTCCTGACCAATTCGATCAAGTCCATGCGAAACGCCCGCGTAAAAGACCGCAAGGTTCGCATGGATGCAAGGCTGGATGGGCGCTTCGTTGTTATCGGCTTCGAGGACAGTGGTCCGGGTATTGCAGTGAATGACCGAAATCGGGTGTTCGATGCATTTTTCACCACCACCATGGCTGCGGACGATGATGGCGTTGCTGGGCCAGGCACGGGCCTTGGGCTCAAGATCGTGAGCGATATTGCCTCAAGCTATGGCGGCAGCGTGTCGGTCGAAGAGGCTTCGCCGGGATATGGTTGTCGCTTCGAGTTTCGGATTTTGTCCTTGGGGGAGGAAGCGTGACGTACAAGGGTATGTTCGTAGACGATCAGGAACTCGTCTACGCGGAGACGCTTTCTACGCCGGACCGTCTTGAGTTTAAACCGCAGGATGTCGAGGAGGTGGCCGTCCTTGCACGTAAGATCGCAGGCGAAAACCCAATCATCGTGGCAATCGATTATCGCCTTGATGAAGCGCCAGCCGGCCTGCAAGCGGACCAGACGTACAAGGGTAGTGCTCTGGCTCAGCATCTGCGCGATGCTTCTATCGAGCATCCAGATCAGGATTTTGCGCTGGTGCTGGTATCCGCTGAGAGCAAGATCAAGACGCTCTACCGGCCGGATAAAACCGCGCATGACCTTTTCGACCGGGTTTACGTCAAGGAAGATATCAATAATCGGCGCGCGGCGATCCGTCTGGAACTTCTCAGCTTGTGTCACGGCTACGAAAAGTTGCGCGCCGCGGGAAACAACTACGAAATAGTCGATCTTATGGCCGGGAGTGATGATGACCGACCACATATTGATATTCAGGAGATTCGTACTAAACTGGCAGAAGCGGCCGCACCGCATGTCGCAGCGCGCATCTTGTTCAACCTGATTGATCGTCCTGGCCCATTGCTCACCACCGAATATGCTTGTGCTCATCTCGGCATAGATCCTGATGATCGGCAGACTATTGCAGGCTTTATGCGAGATGCGGGAATCGGCTATGAGGGCGTTTTTGGCGATGCGTGGCCGCGCTGGTGGGCTCATCGGCTTGAAAGCTGGGCGCAAGGCATTTTCAAGCGCCGTGCCACCGGGCTTCCCGCTTCGGATCGGGCGCGCATATTGTCCGACAGCACCGGCAAGGCATTTAAGCCGGCACGATCGCCGTGGAACGGGTCGCCCGATGAGTTGATTGCCTTCGCTTGTGCTTCTTGCGGACGAGGCACCGAACTTCGACATTCAGTTGCAGCTTTCGAGGTGACGCAGCCCCGCTACATCCTCCGCCGTCGAATTTGCTGGGATTGCGTGCAAAAAGATCAATATGAGGCAGTGGAACCGCCGCTCTTGATTGATGATGCCGACAAAGGTTTGGCCGAACAAGTCAAGGGTCGAGATAGGAATAATGACCTAGCGGACGGCGCGACGTTATGACAATATCAGCTGCAGAAGCCGGTAAAGCGATGAGTATCATCGCTTCTACTCTGACTAACCATGATATTGTCGAACCAGAGGGATTTGCAGTGCTCTCGAGCTTGGCAATCAGGCTTCAGAAAGAGAAAAATGCGGTTGCATGGTCAGTCGAGGTCGATCGGGGGGCGCCCATTCTGTTCAAGCGAACGAAAGATGAAAAGAGCCGATGGGTAAAGCCGAGGATCGTTGCAAAAGGGATCGAGATCGCGCAGGGTGACGAGGCAGAGTTGCCCTTCAGAGCTTTGGACATTGCACTCGAAATAGATGACGAGGCAAACTTGCCGTTGTCACGTTGGCATCTGGACTTGGCTAATAAACCGGGGGGTGTCCCGCAATCCGGACCTCTGACTCACCTCCAGTTCGGCGGTCATCACCACGATAATCGGGAACTGGACCATCCACTCAAGGTACCTCGCTGGTGCCACCCGCCAATGGAAGTTGCATTACTTTGCGAGGTGGTCGCGGCCAATTTCTATGAAGAAGCGTGGCTGGATCTTCGCGATGAACCGAACTGGTGTCAGGCGATTTCACTCTATCAGCGGCTCTGTTACAGGCACTATCTTGAAAGAATGACCAGAAGCCTTTCGATCAGTTCTACCACTGCTTTGAGTGGAATGTGGGCAAGTACCTACGGATAGCACTTCGATAGGCGTCATTCCCGATGGTTAATTTATGTAGTATCAGCGGGCGCGGATGAGAACGAAGAATGGGCGCCTGAGCAGCCGAAAGGGGCCGGCCCGGGAGCCAGAGCTGATGCATTCGAACGTCCGCCATCCCGACTTTGCGACCGCTAAGCTGCCGTTCCTTGCGCAATGCAAACCATGCCCCAGCCAGGCCATCTGACCGAACTTAAGCCGATGAGGCATAACTACTAAATTTATGCATCAGGATTCGGAGGTTGTACAGCAGAGCCGCACTGCGGACTATGTATGACGCAGCCAAAAAGCGAAACGAGATTGCCGACTGGCTAACCTACTTTGAACAGACGGTACTGGACGCACAGGAGCACAGCCCCGCGTGACCGCCACTCGCGATTTGCATGAGCTGGTCACGATGGGGGCGCTGACACAAACGGGCATGCTCAAATCGACCCGCTACCAGTTGGCGACCGCGTAGTGTCTGACATTTATACGCCCGAATGGCCCTGTAACCTTGCTCGGCAAGGACCTGCACACACAACGCAGATTTTGCTTGCCAAGATGTTCCCCAGGACGCAAAAAGTGTCCTGGCAGCTTTGAAGAAAGCTTCGCAAGCTGTTGAAATTGAAGTGCTTTATGGGCAGCACGGGTGCGTGGGGTGCATTACAACCGCCTCCGGCGTGCGTCCCTCCTCCGCAGCGCGCTTGCCCGCTGCGCCTGCTCGACTCGGATCGCGGCGGCCCTCCCCAGCCGGGAACCGGTCCAAGGCAAATCCGCGCCGCTGATGGGGAGAGCATTGCATAGCTGGTGTCCTTGATGGATAGTCGAGGGCGGCGGGCAGACCTCCCTTTCGAAGGAGTTCAACGAATGCCCAGGATGACGGAAGGTGAGCGGCTCGCGAAGATTGAAGCCGATCAGCATAGTCTCGCGCGGGAAGCGGAGACGGTGCGGCGCGGATTGCGCGCGCATTATGGAAAGCTGGTGACGGAATTGCCGGTCGAACGGCTGAGCGAGCGCGAGTTTCGCGATGTGCTGGGTCAGGCAATCCGGGTCGGCGGTGGCGCTGCCATTGCCGCGCTCAAGGGGTTGGCAGCGCCCGCTGTCCAGGGTGAGGCGCCCGCCGGATCGCCCCGCAAGCGCGCGACCGCTGCCCCCGCTGGTGGTGAGGATGCCTCCAAGACCGTGCATCCTTAGCGGAAAGGGGAGCGACGTTGGCGGGCGGCACGCCCGGCAAAAGGAGCGACGTGGGGGAAACCGTTCGGGTTTCCCTTGACCGTGCGACAAGCACGACAAAGGGCCGGGAGCGGTCGCCCGCCCCGGCTTCTCTTTTGGTGGCTTGATTGATCAGGCTGCTATGACGCGCCGCTTCTTCTTGATCGGCACGGCGGGTTCCTGATCCGCCCGCATGAAGACATGGGTCGGGACACGGTGCCCCTGCTGCGGGTTGAACAGGTCGTAGAGGCTCGACTGAATGCCCGAGCCTTCACACAAGAGCGCCTCGACCGGCTTAAGCTCGGCAATGTTGCGATTGCGGCGGAAGGCTTTGCCGTTGCCGCTCCCATAGAGGCCGAACGCGATGCAGACGACACCCCTTTGCGCGGCCCACGCGGTGGCGGCTGCATCCACCCCAAGGCGCTGCCCGGTGGTGACAAGCACCATGTTCGGAATGCGCGTTCTGATCTGGTCGAGACGGCCCCAGATGATGCGCCAATCGTGCCAGTCCTGCGGACCGGAGACGACGACGACAGGGCCTTGCGGATCGTAGCGGTCGCGCCGCCGTTCGGATCGTGCACGCAGGAAGTCGAGCGCCGAAATCTGGCTGGCGGTGGTGACATGGGACGCGCGCGAACCCTTGGCGGGCGACCATGGGCGACCGGCATAGGTTCGATACATCGCGGCCGCATAGTCGCGCATCGCTTCCATGGCGGCCCGCTGTTCGGCGACCGACTGGCATTCAAGCTGGGTGTCCTCAAGTTCCTTGGTGAACACCTCGCCCGGCTCCAGACGGCGGGCCATGTCGCGCAAGGTGTCGGCAAGCCGATCCTCCCGGCCTTCAAGCCGGTTCGCGACAAAGTGGAAGCTGTTGACGAAGCCCCACGCCAATTCGGGGGCGAGCGTGTCCAGCCGCGTATCGCCCAAAAGGTCGAAAATGGCCGCGATGATGCCCCCGCATTCCGCCTGCGCCGCGATGGGATCGGGCATGGCATGTTCGGCCGGTTCGTCGCCCGGCTCCACTATGGAAAGCGGGATGGGATCACCGAAGGATGCCACGAAATCCGGCGTGGCAGTGAGTTCGGCATAGAGTTCCGGGAGGTCGGCAAAGCTGCTAACGCTGTGCAAGGCTGTTGGCTTGCTCATGGGATGCATTCCTTGTGACGGGATGACGGTTCAGGACCGGGGAAGCGTTCCAGCGCTCCCCCGGCCCGCCTTGGTGAACCTTAGTAAGGCACCTCGTCGTCAAGGCTGCGCCCGCCACCGGTATAACCGCCGTCCGGTCCTGCGGTGCTGCCGCCAGAAAAGCCGCCGCCCGTCCGTCCCCCGAACCCGCCGCCCGCGCGCCCGCCGTTGCCGCGTCCGCCAAAGCCGCCGCCCTGTTGCTCACGCTCACGTTCGCGCCGCCACTGGACGTCAAAGCCATTGGTCTCGTCCCCGAACAGGGCGATGGGCAGCGGCTCGCGGAAACTCGGATCGTCGATCATGCCGGACAGGAACACCTCGTCGTTCGCGCGCATCTTGCGTTCCCAGACGACGCCAATCTGGATTTCATCGCCCGCCCGGTTCGTCTCGTAAATCTCGTAGACGGGGGCGCTATCGCTCTGCCGATCCTCGACGCGACGCATGATGAGATAGGGAAAACGCATCTCACGGGTGGCGATCTTGCCGATGATGTCGCTGGCGCGTTCGTCAAACTTGAAGTTTCCGATCTTCATGATTTCATCCTTTCTCTGTCCTGTGGTCCGTTTCTCTTTCCCGGCCACATCTGAAGCCTACTCCCTCCCCTCCATTTCTTCCATCACATTGATTTATTGACATAATTTCATCGTACTTGGTGAGCCTGAGCATCGAACGGCCGCGTCAGCGGCCCTACAGACACAAAGACGCACCGGCCGCGCGAGCGGACGGTTCTGTTTGAATGGAAGAGGGAGCGTGGGCGGGCCGACATGTCATCGCACCCGGAGCCGCCTTCGCAGGTCCGAAGGCGCAGGACCGGGCTCTTGGACACAACAGGCACGGGAGGGGCTTAGCGAAGCTTGGCAAAACGGGGCTGGCGCTTCTCTGACAAGCAGACAAACCTTGCCGGCCCCTTTTTGCCTAGCGTAGCTTTGCCCCGACGCAACTCGTTGTGTCCGAAACCGGTTCTGCAACGCGCGGATCCTGCGAGGGCGGCGAAGGGGGTGATGGCATGTCTGCTGGCTCCACGATCCCCATCGCGCGTCAGCGCGATTCCTTAGGCGAAGCCTGCATTGTGGTGGCAGTGCCTTTGACCCAACGGCGATTGGAGGAACATCTCCCTGCCCCAAGCGCCTGCGGACGGGATCGTTACTGCGCAGCAACCAAGACCCGGAGGGGCTTGGTCGGAGCGCCAACGGAGATAGAGCCCGGTGCCCGCTTGCGGGCATCCGCCCCTGCCCCGACCCGCTATCCCGCCCCGTGATCCTTTTCTGCCTCCGCGGCTTTCTTCGCCCAGAAGCGCGTGGCTATGGCGTCGAACGGCTCCACATTGGCGCCGACGATGTCGAGATTGTCTTCGATGAACGCACGCACGGCCTCCTTGCGCGTCGATCCCCCAGATGCGGTTGGACGAGGACGCCAGGGTCCCGCGATTGACGCGTCGGATCAGCTCTGCGCCGGACATCTCGGAGAGATAGGCTTCGGTCTCGGCATCCTCGGTGCCAAAGAAAATCCGATCGGGCGCAATCGGCATCTGGATGAAGAACGTGCCGGTGGAGAGGCCACCCTCCCAGTGGATCGGCAGGTCGGAGAGGAGCTGTTTGGGTGCCTCGGGCTTGAACTCCTTGACCCACCAATGGAGATTTTCGAAGCGTTCGGTCGTTTCGTCATGCAGCACGATGCGGGAGAGCCATGAGATGAGGCTTTGGGTTTCCAGCATGCCGGGATGATGGTCTTCGACCCATTGCTCGGTGGACGGCCAGCCTTCCGGCAGCGCTGCGTCACCCTCGGCGAGGAAGCACTTCATCATCGTCATGCCCTCGGTGCGCAGATGAGCCAGCACGTCGGGCTGACGCACGCGCAGCGAGTTCAGGAAGAAGGCCCAGGCATGCTTGTCATCCCCGTTGATCGGTTCACGCGTCTCGATCTTGGCGAGGGTAAATGCGGCGTCGCTGTCGATCGGAGCGAACAGCCATTTCTCGAGATCGTCTTCATCGATCCCGAGCGCGATCGCGACCACGGCGTAAAGCGCGGACTCATAGCCGGTATATTCCGGAGCCTGCGGCCGACACACCACCTTCCCGCGCACCACCTTGAAGCTCTGGAGCTTGCCGGCCTCGTTGCACCAGCGGCGGAGCAGAAATTGCGGGACATAATGATGCTTGATCTATCGCGGTCAGCCCTTTGAGAGCTCGGCGGTGAGCAGGTCCGCCACGCTTTCCGCGAACCCCTGTGCGAGCAACGCCTCCTCGCGCGAGAGCCGGATTTCTGGCGCCATGCTTTCGTCCAGCAGGGTCTTGAGCCGGCGCGCCAGCGCTCGCGCCGCATCCCTGATCATCACCTCGTCCATCTCGGGCCTCTTCATATCTGGAAGCTCCCCAGCTGCCGCGCTCATCGCAAACGGTTCAGCTCGTCGGGGCGATCATAGCATCGCATGGGGTCGCCAAGAAGGACAAAGCCTCCCTCCGAACTGGCCGGATCGAGGGAGATCAAATCCAGGTTCTCGGCCGGATTACCCAGCTCGTGCCCCGTCCTTCCATTTGGGAACGGAAGCGCGGCCCGCGCCCGGAACCGTGATGAGGCCGCGATGCCCTAAAGGGCCCTCCGCCTTGTTTCACTCTCCGCCCGGGGACGTCATCGATCGAGCGGGAAGAGCCGCGGAAGAATGTGATGGAGGTCGTCGGCGAACGGATAGGGACTGGTCGGCCCCTCAGCCAGACCATGAGTCAGGGACCATTCCCATCCAGTCGGATCTTGAGTGAGGCTGCGAAGGCGCTCGAAGAGCTCGCCGGCTGTGCTGTGCTGGAGGATATATTCCAGGTCGTCGATCAGCACGATCGGGACGCGACGCCGATCTTGTTCGGTCATTTCGGGGTCCTTCTGGTTCGCGAGCGCGTTCGCCATTGCCATCACTTCAGTGTGAAGCCTTTGCCCCATCACCAGCCAGGGGTCGGCGGTCACCACCATGCCGAGGCAATCCCCAGCCACCGGCTGGCCTAGAAGCCCGCGCCGCGCATGCAACAAATATCTCCAGACCTGGAAAACGCTCTTGGCGATTTCCGCATCGCAGTCGATACATCTCCGACCGGATCACCAGAGAAGCGTGCATCGACCGGCATCCGCTTCGCCTTGTACTCGACCACGAGCCGAATGTTATCTGCCTGCGAGACAAGGGTGTCCGGCGCATCGAAGCCGCGTCCCTTCGGCCCATAACGATATTCGGGCTCCACCGAATATTCGGGAAGCATGGCCGCAAGGTAGCGCAGGCAATAGCCTTCGAACCGCTGCCCGACGTCGGCCCAAATCGTGCCGCCGCCTTCCACGATGTCGAAATACAGGCCTGACGTGATGTGCTGGAGGATGAGGGGCGGCAGCGGCGCCATCGCATCCTCGCCGGTCGCTCCGAAGCGAAGGACAGGCCGGCGGCGCAGGACGCTCAGCTTGCAGCCGATATGGTCGCCTTCGACACGGATTTGCCGCGCCTCCCGCACTGCTGCTTGCGGGGTCGATGATATTCGGTCCAGCACGCGCTCGCGCGGCTCGGACGTGACGCCTTCGGGGGGTGCGTGGTTGCGCCATATCCGCGTTGGTGAATTGGCGAAGCCGGTGAACAGGTAGAAGCCGGCCTCCAGGAATGCCGGGACGGCGCAACCGGTTCGCTTCTGAAAATATGCGGCGGCCTCGCCTTCGCAGAAAAGATGCGCTGCGCGGTAGAAGCGGGGCATGTTGGCAAAGCCGCGCTGCCACTTGAACTGGCGCTGCGTCAGCCGGTGCATCTCGTAGATGCGCCAGGCTTCGAAGTCGCTGGTGACACCGCGCCGTGCGTAGATTCCGCTAACCCAGCAATAGTAGCCGTAGTAGCGCATGCGCAGCGTGAAGTTGCTGATGCCCGGCAGGAGGGATTGGTAGAGCAGGACGCCGCTATTCCGCATGCCGAGCGGATCCAGGCCGCGCTTGTCTGCCTTTTCGGTCCATTGCGGTAACAGGTTGATTCGGCCTCTGTCTCAGTCGGTTCGAGAAGATTCTGGGGTGCTCGAGAGTTTGTGATGGCGCATCGGGCGGACAGCCGGAAGCCTGGACTGGCAGCGTAACGAAGTGTCCCCGTCACCCGCAAATTTCGAGCACAGGCAAGCGAAACCAGGCCCACTTCTCTTCGAGATGCCCGACTGTCGCGGGCGCCAGTACCGGCACGCAATCTGTCCCGCGATCATCGATGTGCGTCTGCGAGGGAACGCCGAAAATGGGCTAGCGGCTCGATCTTACCTTGGTTCAGCGCTGAGGTACCAGCATCGCATTTGAACAGCATGACAGATGGCCCAGAGAGGTCGGCGGGCCGTTCCACCCGGCGGCACCGCCGCCGAGATGGGTGGCAAGGTGCGTCGCGGTCGCCAAAGCGTCACCGCCGGCCAATGAGTGTCCTCCCGTCGCCGGGGTCCAGGAGCCGTGCCCCCAGTTCCGTTTATCATGCGCCGTCACGGCTGCGGCGACGGGATGACGAACCGGCGGCGTCTTGGGCCCGTGACCGTTTCCCGGACCGAAGGAATAGAAGAGACGGGCGTAGGCGTTCGACGATCGGGGAAAGGGGATGCTGTTCGCCCCCATATCGGCGCCATGATGGGGAACGATCATGGCCGCGATATCGGCCGGCGCGGATTGGGCGATGAGATCGTACCCCGCATCCCCTGTCAGCACCCATGACCGACCAGTGGCACGATCGGTGACGATAAGGACGAGGCCGCTACCGTTCCGTCCCGTTCCGGTCGCGCGCTGAAGGTCATAATCCTGTGTGCCGCTCGACCAGGTGAGTGGCGCGGCACCGTGGCCCACCACATGAATATTGCCGCCAGCTTTGAGGATGTCGTTCGCAAAGGCCATGTGGGTCGTCGAGATGGTTTGGCGGGGAACGACCCAGTGCCGCGCCTGCAATCCAGCATGCCCGGATGCCCCCGCCCAATGGTCGGTATCCCAATGCGAGAGAACGACCGTTGGTGCGGAGCAGGTGCAGAAGTCGATGTTTGCCGGCGCGGTCGGCGCGTTGCGGCCCGAGCCGCAGCCGGTGTCGAAATAGTAGATCGGCTGCCCACATTGGCAAACCAGCGCGGATGCTGAGCCCTGCCCGATATCAAAGCAGACCAGAGCGTCCAAGTTGCATTGAGGATGAAGCGCCGAGATGAGGTCGGCATCGCTGGCATCCGGCCAGGTGTTCATGTCGAACAAGGTCGAGAGAGGCCCCGATGGCGCGACGGCCCGCGCCGTGTGGAGATAGGCTCGAACCGGCGGCGCGAACAGGCCGCCATAGACGTCCACCGGCGTGTCGCTTTCGACCTCTGATAGTTCGAGCGAGATCCAGAGTTCCTCGTCCCGGGGAAGCGCATCGAAGAAGGTTGCGCCGGGCGACAGAGACAATTCGAGGCGGTAGATCGGCACTTCCTCATAGCCGTCGGGTCGGTCCCCTTCGCCGCCATCGCGCCCGAAGCGACCACGCCAGTAGGACGCAATCCGGACCTCGAGATTGGGATCGGCGAGATTGAACGGCCCTTCCTCGCCGAAGCCCTTCCAGTCCGCATCGACCGCATCGAGAACGAAGGTCAGGTCGTCGTCGGGTCCCGGCACGATCGGCTCGATGTCATCGAGGCGTGCATAGGCCCGGCGGGGAAACTCGCGCCGATAGTCTTCTCGATGGAAGAAGCTGTTCACGTCCCACTCCTCATCTCGAAAGGGTTCAATATTTAGGGGCTACCTTGAGGGTGCCGGCGCGCTTGGGGAGCTTCTCTTCCAGCCTCGCGATCGCCGCGGCGTCGCCGCTTTTGCGGGCCGCGAGCAGCTTGCGGATGTCGGCAGCGATTTGACGGCGGTCGGTCAGGGTCAGCTTCCTGTAGCTTTTCACCTCGCGCAGATAGGCCTTGTACCAGTCCGAGAACCCGGCCTCCCAAATGCTGTCGGTGGCTTCGAGATTTTGCTCGAGATGTTTGTACAGCACGAGCAACCGGCGCCATTTGTGCTCGTCGAAGTCGAAGGCCCCGTCGGTAAACTTGCAGCCCGCCTCATAACCCCATCGCATGAGCTGGCGGGACACCGCGGGGGGCATATCGAGATTGAGCCCGCCCTCCCGGTCGGTTAGGAAGATGCGCGCGATGCGCTCGCGTTGTCCGGTGATCTCCGAGAGGAGCTGGTCCTGCCAGTCCTTGGCGGAGTTCAGGATTTGCCAGGCGAAGCCCGTTGGGCTTTTCACTTCCTGGATCTGTACGCCCATCCCTTCGCTCGCGGTTTCCGGAAGCGCGACACGGCTAGTGACGTCGCCCGCGTCCGAGAGCAATTCCTCAAAGCTGAAGGCGAAGGTCGGCCGCGTCGGAAGCGGCGCATCGAACATGTGGATGGGGAAGTTGGAGCTGATCCCGCCGTCGGAGAAATGGACCGTCCTGATCCGCGGCTCCTTGCTCGGCTGTCCACCGAGCGTCCTGATGATCGAGGGAAGCTCGGTATCCTCGATGCGGAGCGGAACGGCTGTGAACAGTAGCGGAAAGCTCAGGCTCATGCGGACGGCGATCACCACCGGAAGCTTGTCCTCGAGCGGAAACAGCCATGAACCTGGTTCGCGATCCGATTGGATCGTACCGCCACCGTAGAGATATTGCATGACCGGCGCCGGGAAGAGCTTGTCCCAGTCGCCAGGCCGGAAGGCCGCGAGCACGCCAAGACGGGGCAGCGTGTGCGGGCGACGCATCGAGAGGTTGGTCGTGACAACCTTGAGATCAATCTCGGCCCTGCCAGGGTCCGTTCCGCGAAGATCGCCGAAGGTGAGCGGCGTGCTGTGTTTGGGATCGCCAAATGCGATGTGCTGGAGCGCATGATAGATCCAGTCCGTCAGCGCCGGCGTCGCCGGATCCCCCTGCGTCAGACCCGTGCAGAAACCGTAATGATGCGCCGGAAGCTTGGCGAAGGCATCGAGCACGGGATCGGCGAAGACCCGCCTGCCCCAGCGATAAATGCCGTAAGCACCGGCAGCGGCAAACCCAAGGACAGTCGCGAGACCGGTCGCATAGAGGCTGGACTGGAGCAGGAAGGAGGGCAGCCCGAGCGCGATCCCTCCGCCAAGCGCCGGCAGGATACCCTGCCGAAGGCCCCGTCGGACGATCGGACGCAGGCCCCCGGCGGCGATGGCTGCCTTGATGCTGTCAACGGCTGGAACAAGCTCCGCGCTTGGCTGGAACAGCGAAAGCAGCCGTTCGGGCAAGGCATCGCAGTAGCTCTGCAGGGTCAGAAAGCCTTCGGGCCGTCCATTAAGCCGCGCATATTCTGCAGCGGCAGCGAATGCCGCCGCGATCGCACCCGCCGAAGTCCCACCCAGCGAGCGGAGGCGATACTTGGTTGCGATCTGAAGAACCGCGTAGGGATAGACGACGCCCGACGTGATCCCGCCCTTCATGATCATGTCGCATTCGGGCGGGTTATCGAGGGCGAACTGCTCGGCCGTGAACGCCGGGAGATCTATAGCGGATGGGGCGCGCTCGCCCTCGACCGAACCAACTGCCATCAGGACGCTTGCGTCGAGTCCCGGACGGGGCCGGAATAGGACGGATCGAGCGCGCTGTTGATCAAATGGGCGAGGCGGAAGCCGGCCAGGCAGATCCGGGTTTCCGCGACGGGGGCGTAGGCCGCGAGATAGGCTTGAGAGACTGGCTGGAGGCGTTTTGGACCGCTCGATGTCAGGATGTCCTGGCTGGGCGAGTAACGGCAGCTCCCGCCGGACAGCACGCAATAGGATATGCCAGGGTCTCGGGTGATGGCGTAGGATTCCTGCGCCCATTGCCAAGGTTCGCCCATGACCATTTCCTGCTCCTGTGCGAGCGTTGTATTCGCCTGAAGCGTATCGACGGCGCGATAGGTGATCGTGTTCGGGCCCCAGCTCTTCTTGAAGTCCGCGCGCTTGCGGACGCGCTCAAACAAGCCGGCCTCCAGCAGACAATTGTCCCACACAGCGTGGAGATTCTCCACCCGGTAGGAGGATGTGCCGCATTTGCCGGTCAGCTTCGCTTCGATCCCGTTGCCGCCGCGATCATCGGCATAGGAGATGTGCAGCGGCTGGTGGATGTCGCCCAACCAATGGCCCAGCGCCATCAGCGCGAAGACACGTTCCTCGCGCGGCCGCGAAGTGTCTTTGAGGATCGCTAGATCGCGCGCGATGCCGGCCAGAATGCACTCGCCGCCGGCAGGACATTGGTCGCTGTCGATGGCCAGCACCGAGCGGGCCACGTTGATGAAATGATCTTCGGCGTGGCGGCGCGGGAGCGCGTCTTCCTCTAAGCAGCCGAGGTTGAAGGAGGTGTATCTTCGGTCCGCCATCCGGCCTCTGCCTTTGACCAGGATCCCACCGCTGCGCGACTGGAGCAACGCGTTGACGGCAACTCGCGTGGCGGGCGTGAAATTGCGGTAGGCAAGATCGCAGACCGTGAGATGCCCGTATCGGCCCCAGGCTCTGGCGGGTTCAGGTTTGACGAGGCCGATCCCGGCCAAAATGACGAAAACGAGAAGCCAGAGCCGATATCGCATGATGTGTCCCCCGCCCACCAAAGCGCGACTCATCATACTAGATTTGGTCGCCCGAAGATATCGGCTTCGATCAGATCGGTTCAATCTCGAGGTGATTTACTTGCCAGCGCAAGACAAGCCCTGGCGTAATTCGTAAATGGAGAGAATCTCGGAGATCGTGGCGCGTGAACAATTTGTAGAGTATTCTGGCTACAGAATTCGCAGACTCTGCGCCAGCAACGCTTAACCGGTCACCGCCCGGCAACCATCGTGCCACCCTTCCCTCCGGGTCCACCGCGTTCGTAAGGTTACGGGGGAGCAGTAGCAGGAACTATCGGGCGATCACCCGCCGCGTCAGATAGGGGACGCGCACGTTGTCGTAGGGACTGGAGATCGACATTTCGAGCGCGTCGCGCTGAGCGCGATACCAGTCGCTGGCTTCGACCTTGTAGGTCTCGGTCGCATAAGGCTGGCCGCCGCTCGAGAATTCGACGTCGACGGTGAAACTATGCAGTTTGGTCTGGGCGGATGCGTGCATGATCTGATCCTTTCGAAACGAAAGGGCGGCTCCGACCTGGGTCGAAGCCGCCTCGCGGTTGTTGGGATTGGGGCGCCGGACGATGTCCGGCGTGACGGCGAACACGCGCGACACGGAGGAGCGGAACGGCGTGTCCTTCGAGAGGTGGTCCTTAGTTGGCTTTGGCGAACAGCTTGCGCGCCTTGCCTTCGATCTCGAGCCGGTTGTCCTGATTGGACTTCGCGCGGGCATGCGCGGTGATACCCTGCACGAAGTCGAACAGGCTCGCGGGCGGATGCCCTTCCTCGGCGATCACCGACTGGATGATCTTCGCAGTGTCGGGCTTCGAGAAACCGTTTTTGCGCAGGAAGGTCTCGCGATCTTCATCGGTGCGCGCGACGATGCGACCGCGCGCTGTCTTGATGCCTTCGATGAAGCTCAATGCCGAGCTGTCGGCGAAGGTTTCGAGGGCGGGTGCGGCTTCATGGGCGAAACGGTTGGCCGCGAACTTCGAGTGCCGGATCGAGATCTCCTCGAAATTCTCAACGCCCCACAGGTTGCGATTCATACACACGGCGCGGAGGTAAAAAGTCGCTATTCCCAGTGTCTTGGAGCCGACCTCCGAGTTCCAACAGTAGAAGCCTCTGAAGAAGAGATCAGGCTCACCATTGGGCAATTTGCCGGCTTCGATCGGATGGGTGTCGTCAACCAGGAAGAGGAAAACATCGCGATCCGACGCATAGAGCGTGGTCGCTTCCCGCGTGACGTCGACATAGGGGTTGTACCGCATCGAGCCCCAGTCGAGCACACCAGGCACCTTCCAGCGCGTGTCCGAAACGCCGTTGCCGGCAATCTTCATGACGGCCGCGACCAGTTCATGGTCCCAGATGCGGCCATAGTCGGGGCCGGTCACGGCGCGCAGTTCGGCGCGGCGCTCATGGGTCTTGAGCAGCTTCACCTGTTCGCCGCGATGACTGAGCAGGCCGTGCTGGAGATTGATGCCGGCAAGCGCGGCGGGAAGATTGCGAAGATAGGAGGCGGGCGCGCCGACAAGGCTGGAGAGCTGACCGAAGGACCAGTTGGTCGGCGCGATCGGCTCCGCCTCGCCCGGAACGATCAGGCTCAGGCACTCAGCATTGTCTATGCTCGCCTCGACACGCACGTCGTGGCTATCGACCACGCGGGTGCGAGCGCGATCGGCGCGGCGGCGGACGCTGTCGTAAAGCTCATCGAGCGACAGGAACTTCTCGTCATCGGGACGCGAAAACCACTCTGACGAAACCCGCCCGATGTTGCGACCGCGGGAGATATCGACTGTGTACGCGCCGGAAACTCGCGGCGCTTCAATCTGCTGGGCAAGCGTTGCCATGGGAGGATCTCCTTGATGGAAAGGACCGATCCGCTTCGAACCGGCCACCCCATCCCCACCCCCTTCCCTCCACATGATTTGCTGTCGCAGAGAATGGATTTTCACGAGGCGTCCCGGCGTTGCCATTCGTAGAGCAGATGCGCGTCGGGATCATATTCCGAGCCGATGGATATGCGCACGAGTTTGCCATCACAGGCGAACGCGGATGCGCGCGGGAGGGATAGGTAGGAGCGCCCCTCAAGGATCATGTCGCCAGAACGAACGTGCGTGATCGCTCTGGTCGTCCCGAGCGCACGATGTCCTGCCGGCGCGTCGATCAATTTCAGAATGTCACCCGCCCTAACCTGCTTCTTGAAGGCCGCGAGCGACAGTTTCGCCTGGACCGGGTTCTTCGCGCCGCGTCGGGCGGCCAGTGCCGCCCAATAGGCCTGGCCAATGCGGGCTTCACAGTAGAACGAACAGGTGTGGAAGTCCTGCAGCAGATTGGACCGGGTGAAGCCGAAACGCTCCATCTGGTCGCGCACCTCGACGAAAAAGCTATTCTGCGCGTCGCTTGGGGTGAGATCGGTTGGCGTATCCAGGATCTCTGCGATGACCTTACGGCCGCCGGCAAACTTTTCAGTCCTGATCGCACAGCGCGTATCGGGGAACTTGGACTTCAGATGGCCTTCGATGCGGGCCGCCAGCGTGGCTAGGTTATCGCCGGCACGGTAGAGATCACCTTGATAGTGAAAGTTACCGCGTTCGTCATGGTTGGTCTGACTGTACAGGCGTGCCGGCGCGCTCGGTGCATGGATATCGGTCATGGGTTTCCTCCAGGGAATAGCTCGCGGCACGATTGCCGCGGCATCCATGGAAGCCCTCCTCCCCTCCACTTTGACTCGGGCCTGAAATGACGGCACCAATTCAATTACGCTTACGCAAGTGAGCCTGCTCCAAGACCGTAAGTCCCAGCCAGAAGAAGGATATTGCATGGCCGAGTCCGAAGATGCGGGCGTCATGTCTTTGACCGTGACGTTGCTCAGTGCCTATTTCGCGAACAATACCGTGCCGAACAGCGAGTTGCCGGCCCTCGTCGAAGGTACTCGGCGGGCTCTGCTTGGCGATGCGCCGACGGCGGCGGTGGGAATATCGGCCGCAGAACCTTCTTCTACAACGCCGACACCAGAGGTCGAGCCCGTCGCTCCTGAACCGCCGGCCGCCGCACCGGACTACAAGCCGGCCGTCTCGATTGAGGAAAGTCTGGCTTCGCCCGATCAGATACTGAGCCTGATCGATGGCAAGCCCTACAAGGCCCTCAAGCGTCATCTCTCGACACACGGACTGACGCCCGCCGAATATCGCGCCCGATATGGTCTGCCGGCCGATTATCCTCTGGTGGCGCCAAGCTATTCAGCGGCACGCCGCGAGGTTGCGCAGAAGTTCGGCCTCGGTGGCAAGCGCAAGAGCGCTGCGGCGCCGGTGGCTGAGGAAGTACCGGCGACGCCGATCACCGAGACAGCCAAGCCGGTCGATGCTGCAGCTATACCGGTCAAGCCCGAGCCGGCACGTCGTTCTCGCACCAAGGCGGTGACTGCCGAGCCGAAGCCCGCAGCCAAGGCATCGAAGAGCACGGCTCCCAAGGCTGCGAAAGTGACCAAGAGCACCAAGACTTCGAAGGCAGCCAAAGCTCCGAAGGCCAATGTCGCCAAGGTTCCCGCGGCGAGTGCCGATGCCACGCCGAAGGCCAAGCGGAGCAGAACACGGAAAGCTCCCGCCCTGACTTCGGCTTCAGGCGAGGTTGCGCCGGAAGCGGCAGCGCCTGCCGAATGATTGAGATGGTCCGGGGCTCTGAGGGTCCCGGACCGCTCTCCAATGCTGACGGCCCAATGGGGGCACAAATCAAATCCGGGTCATCGCGACAATTGCTTCGACCACCTCGTTCGACCGGTCCAACGGCACGAATAGCCGGGTCCTGTACTGAATGACCTCGCTGAACACGCCGCGTGCCTTCAGCCGCTCGCGATCCTCAGGCCGACAGTTGCGGATTTCGAGGCGGCGCGTGCCGTTGACCAGCGCCATCGCCAGCATCGCGCCACCAAGGCCTGGTATGGCGATGCCCGATCCCTTCTGTGCGGCCGCGATCATTTCAGTGGCCGTGAGATCGACCGTCCCATCGAGACCGAACGCCGACTGCAGGTCCGCCATGGCCTCTGCCGGGATCAGCCGGCCGAGGATCGAGACGCCCTCGCCGTCATCGATCCGCCAGACGCGGACGTCGTCCTGCGGAAGCCGGTGCCAGACGGGCAGCAGAAGGCCGGTCGCGACATTGACGGTCTCGATTTCGACCTTCGCCTCGGCCTCGCTCGCCTCTGCTTCCCAGAGCTTTTGAAATTGATCGCGATCGATGTCCTTCCAAAGGCTCGCCCACATCGCGATCTCCTGCATGCGGGTTGCGCCGGTGGGGCGGACAAGCTGGCACATCGAAATGATCCGGCCTTCCTCGTCGGTGATCGACCAGGACGGCACCTTGAGCGCCACGCGCTTCGACCGGCTGTTATAGAGATAGGCGGTCTCGCTCGTGCCCTCCCAGATCTTCATCAGCCGCTTCCAGTGCATGACGCGAGGACGCAGATGGAGTTCGAGCCGCAGCAGTTTGGTCTCGGCACCCGTCACCGGATCGGTGCGAAGTGTCTGTTCGGATCGCACAATCACCTGTTCGGCGCGGATCGTTTCCACGCCCACATCGAGCGTTCCGGCTTCGCGCGCGGCGTCGACGCGTGCCTGGATCAAACCCATATATTCGCCGAAGATCGCGTTCTGCGTGGCGATCCGCAGCGCCAGGATCCGATTGAGCCAACGCTGGATCGGCGGGAGCTTGTCGAGCAGCGTGCCGTCGTCATCGATGAGCTTGAGCCCGGTCATCGCCTGGAATTCGGCCAGCGTGACGCTCGCAAGCTTCTTGCCGTGCAGCAGATGGTACCACTGGGTGAGCGCTTCGCGTGCGTAGTCGCTCTCCAGATTGTCCGCCGGATCGAACATGTTCTGGCCGCCGGTCTGGCGCTGGCCGCGCGTCAAGGCTCCGAGGCTGTCGAGGCGGCGCGCGATCGTCGAGATGAAGCGGCGCTCGCCCTTGCAGTCCGTCGTCACGGGGCGGAACACCGGCGGCACGCTCTGGTTGGTGCGATGCGTGCGCCCCAGGCCCTGGATCGCTACATCGGCGCGCCCGCCCGGCTCCAGCAGGAAGTGGATGCGTCGCTTGTCAGCCGTCCGACACCCGAGGTCGGCATGATAGGATCGTCCGGTGCCGCCAGCGTCCGAGAAAACCAGGATCGGCTTTTGCCCATCCATGAAAGCCTGTGTCTCGGCGAGATTGGCGCGTGCTCCACGTCGTTCGAGCTTTTGGCAACCATCATTGCCAATGACGATGCGACGTGAGCGTCCGGTCACTTCGGCGACCTTCGCCGTGCCGAAATGGGCGATCAGCGCGTCGAGGGCAGCAGGAACCGGCGGCATCGCGCAGAGCTCCTCGATCAAAGCGTCGCGCCTGGCGATGGCTTCGGCGCACTGGACCATGTTTCCGTCCTCGTCGCGCATGGGCTCCGACCGCAGGGAGCCGTCGCTGGTCGCGAACACGCGCATCTGTTGGGTCGGGAAGGCGCTCTTGAGGTAATCGATCATCGTGGCGCGGGGAGAAAGCTCCAAATCCAGATGGGCCCGTTCTTCGGGCGAGAGTTCGGCAAGGCGCCGGTCGAGGATCGCCTCGGACGTGCTGACCAGCTGCACCACGGCGACATTGCCGGCGGCGATCTCCGTCTCGATGGCCTGGAAGACGGTCGGCATCTTCATCGAGATCAGGAGGGCGGACCAGAAGCGCTGCTTGGAGCTCTCGAACCGGCTGAGCGCCGAACCCTTGGCCATGGCATTGAGCGTGCGGCCGGACGCGGGATCGACGATATTGGCGGCCTCGAGCGCGGCGGCGACGCCCGCATGGATCACGGCTTATCGCGAGGAAGCGGTAATGCGGAGGAACGCGGCGTAGTCCTGCAAAGCTGCGGAACATTTCGCCACGTCCTTCACATTATTCTATAGGGTGTCGAGCCATCCCATCAGATTGGCATCTCGCT
>Ga0310344_10000907_pt1 | contig 22968 bp, 17 predicted proteins | sample HC15DNA20200_MG_FD_203801 | JGI IMG/M metagenome (GOLD analysis project Ga0310344, IMG submission 203801) | Marine microbial communities from station ALOHA, North Pacific Subtropical Gyre - HC15-DNA-20-200_MG | ecosystem: Environmental > Aquatic > Marine > Oceanic | place: Pacific Ocean: North...
TCGTAACAACTAACATCAACCCTTCAATTTCTTCTACAACAACCTCGACCCCTGCCTCTATCTCTACTGCAGTTTTAGCATTCCAGAGTTCGCCCTTCAAAAAGACCCTGCCTCCAGAACAACCTACAATAGACTTAGTGACTCCAGTTACCCCAACAAGACCCTCACTACCCGTCCTGATTCTAGCTCTCGATCCTTTTAAAAGGGTCCAAAGGAAAAAGAATGAGAGTAACGCTACGGGTACCCCCAGAGACAAGGCAATACCCCAGCCAATCCTTAAATCTGGGTAAGGAGAATCAATAAGAAAAACAAGACCTAGAACTAAAGAAATTGCTCCGCCGAGCCCAAGTACGCCGAAACCCTGAAAAAAAACTTCCCCTACGACAAGGCATAAACCGAGAAATATCAGAATGACGCCAATGTAATTTATCGGAAGAAGCGAAAAACCCAGCAGTGACAAGGTCAGACTAATCAGACCAATTGCTGCTGGCAATATCATTCCTGGAGCCTGGAACTCTACCCAGAGCAGAGCCAGTCCTACTACACCGAATAAGAGTGCGAGATTAGGATTAGCCAATGCTCCAAGGATTCTTTGTCTTCGACTCATGTTGAAGGTCTCGATTCTCTTGTCCTGTAAATTGAGAGTTATTGCAGTCCCATCAGAGCGGGTCACTGACATTCCGTCCAACTTCCGAAGTAATTCATTCTCGTCAGTCGCTATCAGATCAATCAACCCACCTTCAAGCGCCTCTTGAGCCGTGTAAGAGTGACTCTCCAATACACCCTTTTCAGCAAGTTCGTAACTCCTATTCCGACGATCGACAATACTTCGAAGACTTGCCAGTGCGTCATTTTTAACCTTCTCCATCATTACCGGGTTGTCCATTCCAAAAGGAAAAACAGGATGAGCAGCACCAGTGTTGGTAGCCGGCGCCATGGCAGCTAAATCAGCTGCTAGCAAGATAAAGAATCCGGCAGAAGCCGCATGACTCCCTGTAGGACTGACGTAGCAGACAACAGGAGCCCTAGAGTTTAAAATCTCAGTGATTACTTCCTGCATGGAAACTCCTAAACCTCCAGGAGTATCCAATCTGATGAGTAATAATTCGGCATCTCTGCGACTTGCTTCGGAAACGGCATCTCTAATGAACTCCGCCCTTACTGGATCGATCGGGCCATCAATCTCTACCTTAAGGACAGATCCCAAAGCTGTTGTGAGAAATAAAGTTAGAACTATAAAATAAGGAATCTTCATGAGACTCTGTTTCCTATTAGAAAATATAGCGAGGCTTGACTCCAGTATAATACTGTTTCCCTTATGCTTACAGTACGACTCTTCGCATCATTAGGTGATACTGTCGGGCGACGGTCCTTGACTATGGATTTTCCCGACACGGTTACCGTTACGGGAGTTTTTGAAGAATTAACTCTCCAATGGCCTGAAATAGCTCCTCTACGCTCCAGCTTATTGATAGCAGTCAATTACGAATATGCAAATTGGAACACAACCTTAGAAGATAACGATGAGGTGGCTTTTTTCCCACCCGTCAGTGGAGGGTCTTTTTGATTTCACTCACTAATGAACCCATTAACCATGCAGAGATTGTAAACTCTGTAGAATGCCCTGAAGCGGGAGCGATTGCTACTTTTGATGGCGTCGTCAGAAACAATGCTCGCGGAAAAATGGTCACTCACCTGTTCTACGAAGCCTATGATGGGATGGCCTTAAAAGAAATGGAATCAATTGCAAAATCAATCCTAAAAGAACAATCGATTCTCCGACTTGCAATAGTGCACCGAATCGGGAAATTAGAGATAGGAGAAAGTAGTATCCTTATTGCTGTATCCTCAGGTCATCGAGCAGAAGCTTTCCAAGCGTGCAGAACTACCATTGACCGAGTCAAAGAACGTGTTCCTATTTGGAAAAAAGAATACTATGTCGACGGTGAATTCTGGGTCGAAAGTTACTCTGGATCTTCCGTCAAATCAGATTAATTTAATTTATTAACATATATGAGTTAAACAGCTTTAAATTAATTAATTTTAATGAATTTCTTGTAATATCTCATGAGACTTTTAAAGGTAGGCGCGGCTACACTTAACCAAACTCCGTTGGATTGGGCTAACAATCAATCTAATATACTCTCAGCCATTCAAGAGGCACAGGAGCAAGGTGTTTCCATCCTCTGCCTACCAGAGCTCTGCATAACAGGATATGGATGTGAGGACACCTTTCTCTCTCCGAGCGTCCTCCGAACGTCTCTAGAGGTGGTTAAGGAAATCATCCCTGCGTCCAAGCGCCTCATTGTAAATGTAGGCCTCCCAATCCGTTACAAGAACGCTATCTTTAATACGGCTTGCCTTCTCTGTGACGGGAAAATAGCTGGATTTACCGCCAAGCGCTATTTGGCCAGGTCAGGCATTCATTATGAGCCTCGCTGGTTTCAAGGTTGGGCCAAAGGAAAGGATGCCCAATTAACCCTAGATGGAGATATCTATCCTCTAGGAGATGTTCATTTCGACTGCGGTGGAATTCGTATCGGATTTGAGATTTGCGAAGATGCTTGGGTAGCGGACCGGCCTGGAGGGGGGCTCTCCTTGGATGGGGTCGACGTTATCATGAATCCAAGTGCCAGCCATTTCGCTTTCGGGAAACATGCCGTCCGAGAACGTTTTGTTTTGGAGGCTTCCAGGGCATTTGGAGTCACTTATTTATACTCAAATATGCTCGGCAATGAAGCTGGTAGGGCTATCTACGATGGAGGGGCAATGGTGGCTTCTTGCGGTCGCCTCGATGCCGTCACGGAGAGGTTCTCCTTCAAATCATGCGAAATAGCAACAGCAACCATAGATCTCGACCAAACCCGCTTAGGTCAAGCAGTCAGTGCCAACTCCTCGGAAACGCCTAGAGAAGGTACTTCCCATTGCATTTCAAGCAATTTCCAATACCCCGCAGTTCCGGTTTCCCAAACAGGGCTGGAAGTAGCCAACTGGGAACACATTGAAAAACTCAAGGAAGAAGAGTTTTCCCGAGCAGTCTCGCTCGGTCTTTTTGACTATCTTCGCAAGAGTAAATCAAAAGGCTTCGTTGTATCTCTCAGTGGTGGTGCTGATTCTTCTGCAGTTACTTGTCTAGTTGCCATAATGATTAATCTAGCGGTCAAACAACTAGGCGTAAATGTCTTCAAAAAAAGGCTTGCCCATATCCAAAATCTCACGGCGGAAGATACTCGTGGCCTAATAAAGCAACTACTGACGTGTGTATACCAGTCGACACGAAATAGTTCTGAAGACACTAAAAAGTCTGCCTCTGGACTAGCTCTTGCTCTTGGTGCTGAATTTCTAGAGTTTGATGTAGATCTCCTCGTTGAGAACTACCAAGAAATAGTTACTGCTAGTCTTGGCCGAGAACTTACCTGGGAGAACGATGATATTTCTCTTCAAAATATCCAGGCACGAGTCCGGTCTCCAGGAATATGGCTCGTGGCTAATTTGAAGCAGGCACTTCTCCTCTCAACCAGTAATCGTTCCGAGGCGGCAGTAGGCTATGCCACCATGGATGGAGACACATCTGGTGGACTAAGCCCTATTGCTGGCATCGACAAGGCCTTTTTATGCCGATGGCTTCGTTGGGCAGAAAAAGAAGGCCCCGCCGGGTTGGAAAGTTTCAGTGCACTTGGACCTGTAAACGATCAAGAACCCAGTGCTGAACTCCGTCCTAAAGAACATTGCCAGACAGATGAAGAGGACTTAATGCCGTATTCCCTTTTAGACGAAATAGAAAGAGCCGCTATAAGAGATAAGAAAGATCCTCTTGAGGTTTTCAGTCTAATGGAACTTCGTTTTCCAGAGTACGGATCTGAACAACTTGCCAGATGGATTAAACGGTTTTTTATTCTCTGGTCTCGAAATCAATGGAAACGTGAACGTTATGCACCATCCTTTCATCTTGATGACGAGAACTTGGATCCTAAAACATGGTGTCGATTCCCTATTCTTTCAGGGGGATTCAAGAGGGAGCTAGAAAAGCTAACTAAGCTGATCAATGACTGAACATTTTTACTGAAACCCTCTCAATAGCTTTTATTAGGTATTCCATTTGGAATTCTATAGTTAGCCAGGCAGAATCCGTTCTATGGAAGATTGGCAAGCATATTTTCTGTTGCTCATTGCTGGAACTATCGCTGGAACTATCAATGTTATAGCTGGGGGAGGCTCATTCCTCACCTTGCCGCTCCTTATTTTTTTAGGTTTCCCAGCTTCTGTCGCAAACGGAACCAACCGCGTCGCACTCCTCTTACAAAACACCGTAGCTATATGGAGCTTCCACAAGGAAAAAATCCTTGATTGGAGATCCCTCTGGTGGGCATCAGTACCAGCAGGGCTAGGATCCATCATAGGCAGTGTGCTCACATTTTGGATCGATGATGCAGATTTTGAAAAAATCCTAGCTGTTCTAATGGTAGTGATTACTCTCTGGTCTCTCTGGAATCCGTCTTCAATCTCGGGGAAACTCTCAAAAGACAGTTCGAGATCACTGCTAATTTTGGGTTTCAGTTTTTTTCTTATAGGAATATACGGCGGCTTCATACAGGCTGGAGTTGGATTCTTTCTGTTAGCCGCCACTTCTATGGCTGGGCTAAACCTCGTTAAAGGGAATGCGGTCAAAGTCCTCACTGGGCAAGTCTTTACAATAGTTTCCTTGGTAATATTTGCCATGCAAGGGAAAGTCGCCCTGGAGGCCGGTTTAATCTTAGGCGTCGGGACTATGACAGGAGGGTTGGTAGGAGCCCGATTGACTGTCCGAAAGGGAGATGCCTGGGTTCGCCGATTCGTCACGGCAACTATTCTTATATTTGCCGTGCTACTTTGGGTTAAATAAAAATCAACCAAAGCCTAACAACAATTAGGATTTTTTGGGTAATACCACGGGAAAAGTATCCTGGATGAACTTGGCCAGTTTTATCACGCCTACCTCATCATGCGGGCAACCTGTAATTTGAATGCCTACCGGAAGTCCTCGAGAATCAACACCACAGGGCACTGACAGGACCGGCAATCCAGGTAAACTTGTCAAGAATGTAGGAGCCATCCAATCTATATATGTCTCCATTTCATTTCCGTTGATTGACTCCGGGTAATTCTTTTCTACTAAAAAAGGAGGTACGGCTACTGTGGGAGTTAAGAGGAATTGATTCTTCTGCAAGAGCTTAATGAACGTTTTCCGGATTCTAGACCTTGTACGCTCAGCCTCCCCTAAGGCTTTCGAGTTTTGCTCCAGCCCAAAACGAATATTTCCTGCTAGGTTGGGTCCAAAACTTTCCAAATGCTCAAGACGCCCGAGATGATGAGCGAGCATCCAGTGGCCTCGAAGTGCTGCAAAGGCATCTCGACCTCCGGATAAATCCAAATTTGTTTCAGTAACCCTGGCACCTGAACCCTCCAACACTGCAAGACACTTACGGCAAGAATCTTCAATATCGGAATCAACTCCAATACCAGAAATATCAGGGCAATACGCGAGGCTTATATTCTTCAAAGAAATATCCTCTGTACACTCAGTCACGAAATCCTTTTGTGGCACACAACCACTAATAGGACAATCTGGGCTTGACCCGGACAGTGCCTCTAAAACAAAAGGCAGGTCATCAACATCTCTGACCATTGGCCCAGTCACCTGAAGACTATCCCAGAGATAATCAGATGGAGACGTTGGAATGAGCCCTGGTGATGGTCGCAACCCAACTACACCGCAAAACGCCGCAGGAATCCTTAAAGATCCCCCTAAATCCGTCCCTTCGGCAATGCCAAACATACCGGTTGCAAGGCCGGCTGCACCTCCACCGGTCGATCCGCCAGAAGTCAACTTGCTATTCCATGGGTTTCTTGTAGAGCCAAAAACTGCGTTGTACGTGTTTGCGCCGGCCGCAAATTCAGAAGCATTTGTTTTCCCCAAGATAATTGCACCGGCACGACGAAAACGTGAAACAACTAAGGCGTCTTGTGTAGGCACATAATCGGTATAGACTGGGCTGCCATATGTTGTCCGTATTCCCTTAACAGGAGTAACCTCTTTGATCCCAACCGGGATACCATGCAAGATTCCTAGATCTTCTTGTCGCATTATTGCCGATTCAGCTTCACGCGCATCATTAAGGAGATCTGTAGATAGAGTTACTACAGCATTAACCTCTGAATTCCATTCCTCAACTTGCGCTAAACAAGCCTTCGCCAACTCCACTGGAGATATTTCACGAGCCTTCAGCAACTCTCTCAATTTCTTCACTGGCAATAATGTGACTTCAGACCATTTACTCATGTTCTCATCCACGAATACGACCAGACTTATTCTCCGAAAAAAGCATCACCCCTTATACTCCTAAGATTTATTGGGGTGAGCATGAATTTCATCTCTCATCAGATTACCTTCCATGATATCTCTTACTATAGCCACTTTATTGAGCTTGCCCATCGAATTCCTAGAAAGGCTTTCTACAACCACAAGTCGAGTAGGGATTTTGTATGGTGCAATTCTTTTTTTAGCCCAATGACGTAATTCTCTTAAGGATCTCAATCTACTAGATGATTCAGTGAAAACAGCACATACACGCTCTCCCCATTCTCTATCTAACGTACCTACGATACAGAAATCCCGAATGTCAGGATGGGCAAGCAAGGCATTTTCTACTTCCAGAGCTGAAATCTTAAAGCCGCCTGTTTTAATAATATCAACCGAATATCGACCCAAGATCCTCCAATAACCTTTCTCCACAATTGCAGAGTCTCCGGTGCGGAACCAACCGTTTCGAAAAGCTGCTTGGGTTTCCTTTTCATTCTCCCAATATCGAGAAAAAACCGTGGGGCCAAAGACTTCAATCTCGCCCGACTCCCCTTCACCTGATAGGACCTCACCTTCATCGTCCACTAATCTTACTTGGACTCCAGGTAAAGGCTGTCCAACCGTACCAGCTCGTCTTTCACCGCGCAGTGGATTTGATAAAGCCATTCCAATCTCTGTCATCCCATAACGTTCCAGAAGAGAGTGACTACTGATGGATTCCCATTCTTTGAAGACTCTTTCCGGAAGAGCCGCAGAGCCAGAAACCACTAAGCGAAGTTTCTCTGAGGCTTGAGAGAGGACTTTCCTCTCTCCTGGCTGTTGTTTTTTCCAATACTGGATCAACCGAACAAACATTGTGGGGACTGCCATCAAAACAGTGATTTGACCAGTTTTCAGACACTCCCAGACCAACTTGGGATCAAACCGTTCAAGGAATTGACAACTAGCACCGATCCACAATGGACAACATAATGCATTCACAATTCCATGGACATGATGAAGGGGGAGAGTGTGAAGTATTCGGTCATTCGGAGTCCATCCCCAGGATGAAACAAGTATCTCTATCTGCTGCTGAATATTACCGTGTGTCAGTACTACTCCCTTGGGAATGCCCGTAGTTCCACTGGTATAAAGTATGAGAGCATCCTCACTCATACCTCTATCGTCAAGTTGGACTACATCAGTAGGATGGATGCATTGAAGCTTGTCGATATCAAGTATCTGTGCCCTGTTGGAACCTCTTTCACGTAGTTCGCTCGCAAGCTCTGGATCTATAATTATTATCTCGGCACCGGAATCCTGTACTACTCTGTTATGCTCTGGGTATGGATGGGTTGGACTGAGAGGAACAGCCACTCCGCCAACCAACCACACCGCCCATTGAAGGCAAATGTAGTTCGCCCCGGGAGGCAGAAGAAAGGCGACTCTTTCACCTTGTAAATCAGCCTTCTCCCGTAAAAGAGCAGCAGCCATCTGACGTGATTTCAAGACCAGGCTATCGTAAGTAACTCTTACATCATTCTCGATCATCGCCAGCCGATCCCCTTGTGCTTCGGCACGCAATACACAGGAGGATCTAGAATTTTTAAAGAAAGGTTCTTTAGAAAGAAGAGGCTCCTTATTGTCTTTCAATAGATCTCCGCACAGATCGAACGTGTTCTAAAGAATCCTCTCATTGCAAATCGAGCCACCAATACCGCTCGTAAAATGGCAAACACTGAAAATTCCAGAAGTCAGGCGGTGATCTCCGAAATAGGATCAGGAGAGGAATGCAGGTGAGTTAATTTCCAGTTCCGATCCTCTTTCTCGTAAATTTCTGTCCAGCGACCATTTTCTCTAAAGAGTTCTCCCTCGAGAGCATATGCTAGAAGATATTGAGAAGTAATCCAGGCAATTTCTTCTCTCACTTCGATCTGTATATTAGACGTGAAGAATGTTAGCTCCTCCAATCTTGAGAAGTACCTCTGCAGAGTATTCTCAAAAGTTTTGAAGTCTGAAAAACGTGGAGGTGGGAAAGTACTAAAAACAATGGCGTTTTCAGAATATATTTCCTGTAATCCTGTCAGACTTTTCTGCTCCCAAGCTTTCACGTGCCGCCGGTGCATGTCTAACAAATTGTCTCTTGGATTATTTCGCATAAGTCCTGTGGGTTCATGATCTTAGCAGATATCAACTACCCACTTCAATCTTCATTGAATCCATGACGTGCGCAGGTTCACTAAGGAAGATTCATCAAAACTTGCTTAACCATAGCGCTAGTCGAAATGGCCTCCCCCTCTTCTGTAACAAGATCTGCGGTACGATGTCCGGAGTCTAGTGCACTGTCCACCGCTGTCTCAATCTCAAGAGCGATGTCATCACGACCTAATGAGTGGCGGAACAAAAGAGCCAGAGAGTAAATTGCAGCCAAGGGATTAGCCTTTCCTTCTCCCGCTATGTCCGGGGCAGAACCATGTACTGGCTCATACATTCCTATTCGAGTCCCTTCACGAAGCTCTCCTAAACTTGCCGAAGGGAGCATTCCGATAGATCCCGTTAGCATAGCTCCTTCATCGCTTAGTATGTCACCAAACATATTACTGCAAAGGAGTACATCAAATTGTCTCGGATTACCAATTAACTGCATCGCACAGTTATCGACTAGAATGTGATTCAACTCTACATCCGGATAATCTAGTGACACTCGAGTAACTACATCGCGCCACAACTGAGAACTCTCCATGACATTTGACTTATCAACATTTGTAACCAGTCGTCGTCGTCCCCTGCTTGATTCAAATGCAACACGGGCAATCCTTTCAATTTCGAAGTCCCAGTAAACTTCTGAATTAAAGGCTACTTCCCTTCCTTCCCTGAATTCACGGCCACGAGGCTCTCCAAAATAAATTCCTCCGGTTAATTCTCGTACTATCAAAATATCTACACCTTTGATGATTTCTGCCTTCAAAGGAGAAGCAGCTTCCAGAAAAGGGACATGCGTGACGGGCCGAAGATTGGCAAAAAGGCCAAGTCTCTTCCTCAAACCTAGCAGGGCTGCCTCCGGTCTCTTCTCAGGCAGCTCATTATCAAACCTCGAATCACCCACTGCACCGAAAAGCACAATCCCAGCGTCTAAACAAGCTTCATAAACATGCTCAGGAAGTGGACTTCCAAATTCCTCTATGGCTTTCCCTCCAGCCGGAAACATCTGGACTTCCAAAGATAAATCATGGTGTTTACACCGATCCTCCATAACCAAAAGAGCCCCTTCGATCACCTCCTGACCGATTCCATCACCCGGTAATGCAACTATCTTGACACTCATCACCTGTCTCCTTTGCAGACTGAAAAAAGCTCTCCAATCAGTTACCCCAACACCTAACCAGCACAGCTCCTCATGAGACTCGTTTCATGGCGCAATAATCGATTTCATTTAACTGAATCGACCAAACAAGGACTCAGAGTTTTCAAACTCGGCTTCGCAGGATAGTATACTTCGCAGCTCATGAGGAAGAAACCAGCTCTCTGTGACTTGGTCTAAATCTGACCAAATTCTATTCGAGATGGGTATACCTGGGGAGAAAGCAAAAGAACAGGGACGCACGAGAACAAGGAAGCACGAAAACAATATGCTCAAATATTTCAGGCAACAGGATGTGACGAGCATACTTGGAATCAAAATTGGACGGCTCAAATACTGGGACCGCATAGGGCTCGTACAACCTAGCTTGAGGGAAAACCATCGAATCTTTTACGATTTCCAAGATCTGGTTTGCCTAAGAACTGTAAACAGTTTGATAAAGAAAGGAATCCCCGCAACCCATTTAGCAAGAGGTGTTGCGAAAATAACCGCCCGCATGCCGGAAGACAGAAAGGTGCTGACAGGTATACGCATCCTTTCAATCGGCAAGCGTGTCGTTGCGAGCCTAGGAAATCAACTTATCGACGGACTATCTGGCCAATATCTCCTCAATCTCGATTGGGGTCAAGTAGAAGGAGAAATCCAAGAGAAAATTGACAGCTTTCAGTCAACACGTGATGCCCAAGAATGGTTTTTGGAGGGAGTCCGTTACAATGCCAATAGTTCAACTCATGAAGATGCTATGCATGCATATCGTCAAGCCCTCAGACAGGACCCTACCCATATAGAGGCCCATATAAATTTGGGGGCCCTATATTACTTGCGACGAGCCTTTAATGACTCTAAACGCTGCTTTGAAAGAGCTTTGTCTTCTAGTCCAGAACATTCGAGAGCATTATACAATCTTGGCAATGTCTCCGATGAACTAAACGATCCTGAGATGGCTGTTGAGTACTACGAGAGAGCAACGAACGCCGACCCTGACTTTGCCGACGCTCACTATAACCTTGCCGCTGTTGCCGAGAAGTTAGGAGAAAAGGATAAAGCCCTTAAACATTGGAGTATTTATCTTGAATCTGACACAACTAGCCTTCATGCTGAAATTGCAAGGAAGAGGATTGTCTTCCTGAAGGGAGACCTACCCGATAGCGATTAAAGACTTAGACTTAGGCTATAATTTACCTAGTTAACAGTTCACAAACATCTTATGTAAAATGATTAGCCGAGCGACGGAAGATTACTTAAAAACTATTTACCTTCTGAGCGAATCAGGTGGAAGAGTTTCTACTTCCAGCCTGGCTGAAAAGCTTGATTGTTCTGCAGCCAGCGTGACTAATATGCTGCAGAAGTTAGCCTCACTGAAATTGGTTTCCTATCAACCCTATCAAGGAGTCCGTTTAACCGAGCCAGGGGAGAGAGTAGCCCTAGAGGTAATCCGGCATCATCGCTTGATAGAACTCTACCTCAAAGAAGTTCTAGGATACAGCTGGGATAAAGTTCATGAAGAGGCTGAAAAACTCGAACACGTAATTTCGGATGAATTTGCTGAGCGTATTGACAAAGCTCTTGGCCATCCAACACACGATCCACACGGTCATCCAATCCCAACCAAAGATGGATCTCTGCGAAGTGACCAACTACCTACCCTTTGGGAAATACCGGAAGCAACTGATGTTATCGTCACAAGAGTTAATGACCATGATCCTTCTGTATTGCGTTATTTAGACTCACTTGGCATTTATCCTCAAGTCCGCATAGCAGTCTTAGCTAAAGCACCATTCAACGGCCCTCTGGAGGTTTTGGTTGAAACAGTCCCTCGTAGCCTCAGCGAAGAACTTGCACGCCAAATATTTGTGACGATTGAATGAATGCCCCCCTCACTCACTTACGTTTTCTCCTACGAGCGGAACAACAATTCGGCTCTAAAATAGCAGTAATCGATGATGTGCAGGAGTGGACCTATGCCGAGTACGGCATTAGATGTCGAAAGTTAGCCACCTTATTAGAAAAGATGGGATTGAGTTCCGGAGGAAGAGTTGCTTATCTTGCCTATAACAGCCATCACCTCCTTGAGGCCTATTACGGAGTCTGTCTAGCTGGAGGCGTCCTGGTCCCACTTAACACTAGGCTCTCAGCAGATAATATCCACTTCATTCTCCAAGACTGTGAAGCTGAATACATTTTCATAGATCCAGAATTTCTTCCTTTACTTGAAAAATGTCCTCCCCTAGCTTCTCTCAGAGAAATCATCCCGGTGGAGTCTAGCAGTAGAAGTCCTCTGCAAACTTCAAATCAGACTGACCCATATGAACTTATGATCAAAGACCTTCCTGAAAGTGCAAACCTCGATGTATACAAAGTCCGAGAAAATGCTGTGGCTGAAATCTTCTATACTTCAGGCACCACTCGCCATCCTAAAGGGGTCATGCTGACCCATCGGAATCTTTACTTGCATGGATTAGAGACAGCCTTAGCCTATGGAACGACTGATTCAGAAGTGCAACTACATGTCATTCCACTCTTCCATGTTAATGGATGGGGCACACCCCAATATGTAACCTGTGCCGGAGGAACTCATGTAATGCTACGGCAATTCGATCCTCAGCTAATCTTCTCCTTAATCGAGAAACATCAAATCACTGGAATGTCTCTAGTACCAACTATGGCGACTAGATTACTTAATTCCCCAGGAACGAATTCCTACGACTTTTCCTCCATGCGATATGTCAATATAGGGGGAGCACCATCTACTCCTAGCTTAGTACGTAAAATAACAGAACTTCTAGGCTGTGAGTGCTCTGCAGGATACGGGCTAACAGAAACCTCTCCGGTGCTCACAGTGGCACGACTCAAGTCTCACTTGAAATCCGACACCTCCAAAAAATATGAGCTTCTAGCAAAGGCTGGATACCCTATACCCGGAGTCGATCTCCAGATAATTAACGCCGAAGGTCAATCCCTGCCATGGGATGGAAATTCTGTCGGCGAGATAGTTGTCAGGGGCGATACCGTTGCAGCAGGGTACCTTAACGCTCCTCAGGAGAATGATCTCAATTTCCGAAATGACTGGTTTCATACTGGAGATTTAGCCACGATCGACTCTGATGGTTATGTTCAGATCGTAGATCGAAAGAAAGACATCATCATTAGCGGCGGTGAAAACATCTCAACAATTGAAATTGAAAAGGTCATATTAAATCATTCAGATGTACTCGAGTGCGCCGTGGTGGCCGTACCGGACAATCATTGGGGGGAAGTACCCAAGGCGTTAGTCGTTCTCCAACCTGAGTCTTCGACCGATGAAGAATCTATACTGAAGCATTGCCGGACCCACCTCAGTGGCTTCAAATGCCCCAAAAGCGTTGAATTCCGCCTGGATCTTCCCAAAGGAGGCACTGGGAAAATACTGAAACGCCTTCTACGCGAAGAGTTTTGGAAGGATGAGAACCGACGAGTACACTAAGAGTTCTTATAAATCAAAATTAGTGTGCCCATCCTCAGACAGATTCCTCTAGTAATCCGCCTATTTTTTCTCCAAAGGTCCCTTCTCTGACCAGAACGGGTTTGTCCGTGGTCAAATCAACAACCGTAGACGCGGTATCTGAGGCAATCCCTCCTAGCAAAATCAAGTCGACACTGTTCAGGAAAAGTCGTGTCAGCTCGTCCTCTTCTACAGGGATCTTTGCACCAGAAATATTAGCACTTGTTGAGAGGATAGGACCCCCTAACTGGGTAAGGAGAGACTGTAGAAAAGCATTCTTAGGTAACCTCAATCCTATTTTCCCTTCCACGCTAACAATCTCCTTAGGCGCCTCCGCACCTGCTTCAAAAAGAAACGTAACCGGCCCTGGCCAAAAACTTCTCAGATGTAGGAACGACTTGGGGACACTGACCACCAGACGTTGCACCCATGTATCGTCAGGTATGAGCAAAAGAAAACCTTTAGCCGTACTCCTCCCTTTAAGTTTGCATAACCTATCGACTGTTGACCCTTGGAAGGGATCACACGCCAAACCGTAAACCGTATCTGTTGGAGACAGAAGAATGCCTCCATTTGAGATAATCGTTCCTGACCTCTCAACGAGCTCGGCCTCAGGAGTTGCGGAATCAATATTGAATAGTTGTGTCATTGACAATCACTCGGTAATCATGCATTCCCTTTTAGGCAATTATTGACTATCCCGGAAAATCAATGCATGTTAGGTGACCTGGAGAATACCATTAAAAAGAGGGCTCCCTGAAAAATGAAATACACACTTCCTCTCATTATCCTTTGCCTTATTATGTCCTGTAGATCGAACCAGGAACCAGAAGAAGTGGTTAATGTCTATAGTCATCGCCACTACACAGCCGACCAGCCTCTTTTCAAGAAATTTGAGGACTCAACGGGAATTCAAGTCAACATACTTAAGGCGGGTGCTGATGAACTAATTAACAGACTCGAATTAGAAGGCGAGAATTCTCCAGCAGATATACTCATAACAGTTGATGCCGCACGACTCCACCGCGCCAAAGTGAAAGGGCTTTTGCAATCTGTATCCAGCTCGACTCTTAATACCGCAGTGCCCGAAAATTTCCGAGATCAAGAAAATACCTGGTTTGGCTTGACCACTAGAGCGCGAATTATTGCCTACTCTAAAGAACGTGTCGATCCTACCGATTTAGGAACCTATGAGGATCTAACAAACCCCAAGTGGCACGGCAAAATACTCGTCCGTTCATCAGCCAACGTTTACAACCAATCTCTTCTGGCCTCCATTATTGCCGCAAAAGGAGCCGATGCTGCTAGGTCTTGGGCTTCTGGGGTGGTTAAAAACATGGCTCGTACACCTAAAGGAAACGATCGGGATCAAATAAGGGCCATTAGTGACGGCATAGGAGATATTGCTCTCGTGAACAGTTACTACATAGGATCACTGGCCAATTCCTCCGACCCTGCTGATAGAGAGGTCGCCCAAGCAGTCGGCATTCATTTCCCAAATCAGATAGACCGAGGAACGCATATAAACGTCAGCGGTGCCGCTGTTACTGCAAATGCACCGAATAAATACAACGCTATTCTATTGATAGAATTCCTCACGAGCATTGAAAGTCAGCAGGTATATGCTCAGAATAATTACGAGTATCCTGTGCGACAGGATACCTCCCTGGCTTCTATCTTAGCCTCCTGGGGAGAATTCAAGTCAGATCCTTTACCCCTTTCCAGCCTGGGTGAATACAACGCATCGGCGGTGGCTTTATTCGATGAGGTAGGTTGGCGATGATACTTCGTAGAATATCGGGAATGGTTTTCCGGAGTTGAAAACCTGGCTTAAAAAGGTGTGTCCCACTCGATGGGAGATAGGCCTTCTTGTTTTAGGATTGGGAGTCCTTGCACCACTTATTGTCGTCGTCTCGGGCCTGTACACAGACGGAAACGGATCCTCCTGGGTCCGCACTCTCGAAAACTTGACACCGAGATACGCTAGTCAAACCTTGGCTCTCTGTTCAGGAGTCGCCATATGCACACTACTAGTAGGCAGCATAACGGCTTGGCTAATATCATTCTACAAATTCCCAGGTCGATCTTTCTTCCGTTGGGCCATCATCTTACCCTTAACAATCCCCACCTACTTAGCAGCTTTTGCCTACAGAGATTTTTTTAGCTCATCCGGAATAATACCGGGCATCTTCCGCAACTACGGAATAACTCTAGGGACCAGTGAATTCCTAGATGTCATGAATATTTGGGGTGCCATATTTATCTTTTCATCCGTCCTTTATCCCTATATTTACCTAACCATGAAAGCCTCTTTTTCGTCAGATGTTGCGCCTTATTTCAATACTTCCAGGCTCTTTGGCTTAAGCGGAACTCAAGTACTAGTAATAGTTGCGCTACCTCTCACTCGGCCGGCCGGTGTAGCCGGAGTTAGCCTCGCTCTAATGGAAACAATTAACGATTATGGAGCAGTTCACTATCTTGGCGTAGACACGTTGACAGTGGGGATTTTCAGAACCTGGTTCTCTTATGGTGATCTCGCTGGTGCAAAGAATTTAGCTGCGCTACTTCTAATTGGCGGAGTTATCCTCTTTTTGATCGAACGCACCAATCGAGGCAACGCTAGATACGACTCCTCCTCACCCACTGCTACTAGTCCTAGAAGTCTTAAGGGCTGGCGTTCCTGGCTAGCGATTGCCTTCTGCGGTGTGCCGGTCGTATTCGGATTCATTTTCCCCATTGGGCAGATTGCTTGGTGGGCAAGTCAGGCTCAGACAGCTGCATGGTCGTCCCTTTGGGCAGCCTCTTTGACCAGCCTCTCTATCTCCCTCTTGGCCACTACCCTGATAATCTTGATAGCCACTTTACTAACACACGGATCTAGTACTGCAAGAAATTTAGCAGTTCGATCTCTGGCATCTATTTCCAGTCTGGGCTACGCAATCCCCGGTGCCGTAATAGCAGTGGGCGTACTAGTGATCAGCACCGTAATAGATCAAAGTTTCCTATCAATTGTCGGGCAAGGTTCGCAATATATTTTAACCGGGTCTCTTGCCGTCTTAGTATACGCTTATTGCGTAAGGTTTATGGCAGTCGGACTCAACCCAATCGATGGCGCTTTTCGTCAGAGATGCTCAAGATACGATGAAGCTGCTTCCACGCTAGGATACGGCCCCCTGAGAATCCTCCTCCGTGTTAACCTGCCTATCTTGAAACCTACGATTCTGGCAGCCTCGATATTGGTATTCGTTGACATACTCAAGGAACTCCCGCTAACCCTTATACTTCGCCCTTTTAATTTCGATACACTAGCGACTCTTGTATTCGAATCAGCAATCGACGAAAAAGTTGCAGAAAGCGCCCCTGCTGCTCTCCTCATTGTCGCCGTCAGCCTAATCCCTATAATCTTTCTACATCGCTTATCTCAGGAGCAGAAATAACATGTTATTTGTCCGCGGTCTTAGAAAGGAATTCTCTAAGACAGATCGTCCAGGAATACAAGGAGTAGATCTGGAAATTAAAGACGGAACAACATTAGGCATAATAGGAGAAAGTGGCTCCGGGAAAACAACTGTCCTTCGATGCATCGCCGGGTTAGAGAAACCAACAGAAGGAACTATTCACTTAGATGGATGTTTGTTCAATGGAGAAGCTACATTTGTTCCCCCAGAAAAAAGAAATGTCCGCATGGTCTTCCAGGAGACAACCTTATTCCCCCATCTAACAGTCCTTCGAAATATCCTCTTCGGAGTCAGGAAATCAAACTCCTCTACCCCAGCAAAGGTCTCTGAAATACTTAGCTTGGTACGTCTTGATGGATTGGAAAAGCGTTACCCTCATCAGCTTTCCGGAGGTCAGAGACAAAGAGCTGAATTGGCTCGAGCTCTAATATCTAAACCCAACCTACTATTACTAGATGAACCTTTTAGTAATCTGGACCCTCCCTTAAAAGATAAACTGCGGGCCGAAATTAGGGGCATTCTTACTAGTACTAAAACAACCGCAATAATAGTCAGTCATGATGCCGAAGATGCTTTTGCTCTCGCAAATCGAATCGCCTTATTAAGAAATGGGGAAATCTCGCAGTACGGAACTCCAAGTGACCTTTACAATAATCCAGTTAATGAATATGTGGCGTCACAAGTTGGCCCTAGCAATATTATCAACGGTATTGCTCTGGAGGACGGCTATTTGACAGACATCGGCCATCTCTACTGCCCAGTTACAGAACCTCTTAATCAATCAGTAAAGATCTGCATACGTCCGAACGGTTTTTCATTAACGGGGAAATCCAGCCGATCAATCCAAGTCAAAATACTTGAACTCATTCTAGGTCGTGGTGGAAGTTATTTCCGAGTAGGGCTCCCGATTAACAACAAGTCGACAAGCAAAGAGCTTATAGTCAAAAAGCCAAGCTGTGGAGAGTATCAAATAGGATCCTTCATCGGAATAACAGCTCTTCCAGATAAGATTTGGTGTTTTCCTAACCCATCATTTGAATTAGATACAGACTAATGCTAGACCTTCGCTCAGATCTCAAGGCAATCTATGAGGTGGCCCTAGAGGCAGTCCACCCATCTAGGGTCTTGAAAAAGAAACTACACTGCTCAGCCGAAATTTTATTCATTGATGGTAAAGAATATTCTCTCCCTACATTTCGGAAAATTTTCGTTATTGGTGTTGGTAAAGCTAGCCTAAGCATGTCCCAAACAGTACTAGATATAGTGGGAGATAGAGTGGATTCTGGGATTGTAGTGACTCGTGATCTTCCCAGAAGTTTCAAGCCATTACCAGGAATCAAGGTCCGTCAAACAGGTCATCCAAATCCTGATGCCCGGGGAGTGGCAGCCAGTAAAGAACTCCTCGAATTCCTTAAATATAAAGTCTCTCCCGAAGATCTATTGATATTACTAGTTTCAGGAGGAGGATCGGCTCTTCTGCCTGCACCAGTAGACGCCATCACTCTATCCGAAAAACAAAGAATAACAGCCTTATTAATAAATTGCGGTGCGAACATCTCGGAAATAAATATCATCAGAAAGCATCTAAGCAAACTGAAAGGCGGCCGAATCTTAGAGCACACCAATCAGGCCAAGCTGTTATGCCTAATTATTTCAGATGTGGTAGGAGATAATCTTTCCAGCATAGCCTCCGGCTTGACTGCCCCCGACCCTTCTAGCTTTTCGGATTGTCTAGCAATATTTGAAAAATATCAGCTCCTAGAGAAAATTCCTCCAGGAGTGTTGAAGCATATAAGAAAAAATATCTCTGTCGGAGATAACTCACAAGAGACTCTTAAGGATTCCGATCCCAGATTCAAGCAAGTCCACAACGTTATTCTTGCTAACAATCAGTTAGCTCTCGAATCCGCATCTGAAAAGGCATTGGAATTAGGATATACCCCCCATATCATATCTTCTTCAGTTCAAGGAGATGTCGGAAGACTGGTAAAAAAGACTCTTCAACTGACAAATTCCATCCTAGAAAATGGCTCACCAGTAAATCCCCCTTGTTGCATTCTCTCAGGTGGAGAAACCACCGTTGACGTAACAGGTGACGGTAAGGGGGGGCGGAACCAAGAGTTTGCCATGAGATGTATTCAAGCTCTCGACCGGTGGAGAGACAAGGATCTTTTACTGGCTAGTATAGGTACTGACGGGTCAGATGGCCCTACAGACGCAGCAGGGGCTCTAGTCACGCCAACTTCCGCTGAACGAGCCCTAAAAAGAGGTCTTGACGTAGACTCTTACCTGCAACATAACGACGCCTACCATCTTTTTCAGGCTCTCGGAGATCTAATCCTGACCGGACCTACAGGAACAAATGTAATGGACCTGCATATCGCACTCTTTAGGTGAGCTTAGCAATATCTTATCGGCCAATATGCCCCCCAATCATTTGAATCGATAGATTAATCGACCTCTTGTCAGATCATATGGAGACAACTCTACTGTCACCTTATCTCCCCGAAGAATACGAATAAAATGCCTGCGCATCTTTCCAGAGATATGAGCGAGAACTACATGTCCATTTTCAAGTTCTACATTGAACATAGCGTTCGGCAGAGCCTCCGCTACAATCCCGCTTACTTCTACAGCATCTGATTTGGCGGCTCTTGGAGTTTCGGTTTTATCCTGCTCTCCCTTTCTCTTTTTTCGTTTCCTTGGACGGCCTCGATAAGGTCTTCTCGCCATTCACATCTCCTTCAATTGGATTTCATCCTGTATAAAACATCAGATCTCTAAAGAACTCAAGAAACCCAGGATAGCAGGATTTGAAGCTACCCCCTAGCGCAGCCAAATGGTCCATGAGGAAATCTTCTTGCTTAAGATTGCAGGTGGCGACGCACTATTATTTAAAGAGAGAAAGGGTAGCAGGGCTGATTGTTATTCTCAGAGGTCAACAGTTAGCTGAGTAGACCCTAATGCGATTCCTTCATACTTCCGACTGGCATATAGGTAAACCCTTACGAGGCCGGTCCAGGATATCCGAATACGAAAAGGCCCTCGCTGAAGTTCTCGAAATAATCCTCACTGAAAAAATCGAATGTGTACTGATCTCTGGAGACCTGTTTGATTCTTTCACCCCTACCGCCGAGGCGGAGCGTTTAGTATTTCATTTTTTTTCTGAATTAAACCGCTTCGGGATTAAATCTGTAATCATTTCTGGTAACCACGATCACCCGAAGAGACTAGTGGCGCTAAGCCCTTTGCTGAAACCACTAGGAATACTAGCTCATACGACACCTACTTCAGGACCCAACAATGGGCTAGTTGAAATTCAAAATCGAGAAGATAGGGTCAGGATAGGAGTGCTCCCCTTCATCAACTATTCTCAATTACTTAAGGCCGACGAGTTATTCGGAGACCAAACAAAAACTCTCCAAACCTATTCTGATCGGTTAAATGTGCTTCTCAAAAACTTAGGGAGACATCACAGGCCAGATTCAATAAATGTGATTTTGGGGCATTTCTTCATAGCTAATGCGAAGACCAGTGGTAGCGAACGAGCTCTACAGGCTGGAGTCCCTTACGAAATCTTCCCTGAATCTATCCCCGAAAATTTTCAGTACATAGCAATCGGACACCTACATCGTCCTCAGTCCATCCGAGCCCCTTCTCCGACACATTACGCAGGCTCACTATTACAACTCGACTTTGGAGAACAAGGACAGAGGAAACAAGTAAACATAATAGATGCCAAACCAGGTGCTCCTGCTACCGTAACGAGTATCCCCCTGAGTACTGGTCGTCCCCTTATGGAACTAGAGGGGGAACTAGAAGATCTAGAGCAATTCTCCACCCGTGTAGGCAATGCGTATCTGAAAATCCACCTACACACTTCGGAGTCCGGGCAAGACCTAGGTGAACAGGTCAGAAAACTTTTTCCGAACGCTGTCGAAGTCCACTTAGTCCAACCACAAGAATCTCAAGAAGCAATTCCTCAGCGCCTCGGTAAACTCCAACCAGAAGATATGCTCCGTGAATTCTATATCAGTCGCGGTCGGCCTTCGCCATCTCCTGGGGTGATGACAATGTTTAAGGAACTTTACGCAGAGGCACTAGATGAGACCAATTAGCCTTCGCCTGGAAGGGTTCACCAGTTTCAGGAAAATAACAGAAGTAGACTTTAAGGGGCTCGACATCTTCGCCATAGTCGGACCTACAGGAGCTGGGAAAACTTCATTAATCGATGCCATTACCTATGCGCTTTACGGTTGCACCGCCAGAGTCAGCGAGAAAAATATCAGCGACCTTATCCATCTAGGCTCTCAACAAGCTAGCGTCCTTTTCGAATTCAGATCCGGAAATAAAAACTACAGAATAGTTCGTTCAATAAAAAAAACTAAAAAGTCTGTTCTATCTCAACGACAACTTGAGTACATGACAAGTTCAGGAGTTTGGGAGCCCTTAGCTTCCAGTGATCGCTCTTTGCGCAACAAAGTAAAGGAAATCGTTGGGCTTGATTTCCAGGGATTCATCCGATCAGTTGTTCTGCCTCAGGGTCAATTCGACCAGCTTTTGAAGGGTGACGTAGGCGAGCGCCGAAAAATTCTCTCGGATCTTCTCCAACTAAACATCTATGACCGAATGGGGCGCCTCGCCCGAAGTAAAGGAAAAGAAGCAACAACTCGAATCGAAATGCTAGAAAGTCAACTTGACACAGAATTTTCTGATGCAACCCAATCTCACAAGTCAGAATTGCAAAAAACACTTACTTGCCTAGCACAAGACATCGATAAAAAAAAGAACCTTCTAAAAGGGCTCACCACAATACAGGCCATCTTGGGAAAGATCGAATCTAGGAAATTTCAAATTCTACAACTAAAAAAACAACAAGAGGAGCTTCATAGGAAGAATCTGGCAAACAACAATGAAAAAAAGGAAATTGGAGTTAAACTTAAAAGGATTGAAGGTATTTCCAGAGAGATAGAAACATCCAAAAAGAAAATACTCTACGATGACAAACTCTATATCCGACTCACAGAAATGCGCCCACTATCGCAGCGTTTCAATAGCATCCTCACATCACTAGAAACCTTGACTGGTGAACTAGAAAACGCTTCCCGGAAACGAGAGATCACCCTTTCACCCCACCAGGGACTTGTAGACAAAAAAGATGCTCTCGCAGAAGATCTCTCCATTACCCAGCTCAAGTTAGATGAAGCCTGCCAACAATTAAAGGATCATAAGAAAAACCACCCCCCCCTCGAGACACTCCGAAGACTAGGAAAAGATGCACTCCAAATTGAAATATTTAATACCGAACGTCTAAAGGCCCAAAAATCTTATCGAGCTATCAAAAAAGAGCTCATCACTATTACAAAAAAAACCAAGCATCGGGAATCACAATTATCCATAGCAAAAAAAACGCATCGGGAAATTGAGCATCAACTTAAAAAGGAAGAACACGCAAAAATTATTACTGAAATTCAATCAAGCCTCGAGCCCGGGATCCAATGCCCTATTTGTAATCAATCCATCACCAACCTGCCTGAGATTGCTTCTACCATAAGCCGAGATCTTTCGAATAAAGAAACTAAATCCTTGCGGGCTATCACTGCCCTCGAAAAAAAACTTGAAGAATCCCGTATCAAACTGGCTGTTAAAAAAAAGGAGCTTCAGTTACTCCTTATGGATAAAAAATCCATGGACAACAAAATTGATTATATTCATGAGAATTGGCCCCAAAAGATTCGAGGACTTAAAAAACCTAAACCTCCTATCTTTTTCGACTCTCTCATCAAAGAAAGGACAACCCTAAAAGAGGTTATTGCAGAAACTAGAAACAAAAAGATGGTACTTGTCGAAAAGGCTCAAAAAGCAAAGTCCAACCTGAAGAAAATAGAAGAGCAGGCTTCGTTGCTCCTGAAAGACAAAAAAGTAGCAGACGTTCAAATCAAAAAACTATCTCTAGAGGGCTCGACTCTCAAGACTAATCTTGGAGAATGGGCTGACCAAAAGCATCTTCAGGAAAACTACTCTCAACTTCAAAAGGCTCGGGAATCGCTAAAAGAGCATGAAAACAAAGAAACAAAATTCGCAATCCAAAAAGCTCAACTAGAGCAAACCCTGAAAGACTTCTCCCAGGATGACATTGAGATCAAAAGAAATGGAACATTAATTAATAAAGAACTAGAAGAACTAACAAGTAAACTACTTATTTTAAATGAGAATTTAGATAAGATAATATCCGATTCAGCTCTTAGTTCTTCCATCAAAAATTCGACTGAACTTTCAAAAGAAATCAAGATACAGGAAACTGGATTCACGCGCCTCGTTTCCGAAACTGGAAGAACTGAAGAAAAGC
>Ga0310344_10000908_pt1 | contig 22963 bp, 22 predicted proteins | sample HC15DNA20200_MG_FD_203801 | JGI IMG/M metagenome (GOLD analysis project Ga0310344, IMG submission 203801) | Marine microbial communities from station ALOHA, North Pacific Subtropical Gyre - HC15-DNA-20-200_MG | ecosystem: Environmental > Aquatic > Marine > Oceanic | place: Pacific Ocean: North...
TCTTATAACCGACTGCACCATAAAAAACCTTTACTCCTGCTGCCTGAAGCTGATCAGCTAGCTCAATATTTACGGCCTCATCGAATCGAGCTCTGAGCTCGATCATTACAGAAACCTCTTTTCCTGCTTTTGCCGCCAGAACGAGGCGTTCAACCATTGGTGAATTAGCTCCTCCTACGCGATACAAGGTTTGCTTGATAGCGACAACGTTAGGGTCAATAGCCGCACGGTAAAGAAAATCTAGTACAGGCGAAAAAGACTGAAACGGATGATGTAAGAGAATATCTTTTTTAGAAATAACCTCAAATATATCCTCTCTTTGGTTCAACGACACTGGCATGGCCGGGGTGAACGGAGGGTACTTGAGAGTACAATCGTCAACCATATCGTAAACCGCAAGAAGTCGCCCAAGGTCTACAGGTCCATTCTCCTGGTAGTGGTTCACTCTATTCAGTCCAAAATTATCAAGCAAGCATTCTGCTAACTCCTCTGGAAAACCGTAATCTGTCTCTAAACGAACCGCTTCCCCATACCGACTTTCCAGCAATCCCCCTTCTAGTGCCGTTACGATATCACCGGTTTTTTCCGGGTCTAAATAGAAATCACTATTTCTGGTTAATCGAAGTTGATGACAACCTTGTATAAACCGGTCTACGAAAAGCTGATTAACGAACGCATGAATAATAGATGTGAGCAAAACAAAATCAGCACCTCCTGTTCCATGCAATTTTGTTGGCAATTGGACAAGATCAGGAAGTGAACGGGGCACTTCAATTATAGCAACCTGCTTAAAGCGACCAAAGGCATCATGCTCTTGAAAGCTGATAATAAGATTCAGGCTTTTATTTAGAACTCGCGGTATCGATCTCGTTGTAACAAAGGTTGCTGGGCTAAGTACGGGCACAACCTCAGTTTTAAAATACTTTTCTAACCAACATTGTTGCTGTTTATTCCAATATTTTTGTCGTAGAAATCGTATCCCTGAATTTTCTAGCTCGGGGATTAGTTCATAATTGAGAACACGATATTGCTCTACTACAAGCGAGCGTACTTTCCCGTAAACTTCTTGTAGAACTTTTCTTGTCGTTTTTCTCTCCAGATCTATTGGTCCGGTCTTTTTTAGCTCTGCAGTTTTTAGTCCAGACATCCGGACCTCAAAAAATTCATCTAGATTTGTACAAGAGATACATAGAAATTTTAGTCGCTCGAGCAAAGGCACATTATTATTCTTCGCTTGATGAAGCACGCGAAAATTAAAATCAATCTGCGATAGCTGCCTATTAATGTAATAGTCTGGTCGCCTGAGATTTGGTGTGTCTATGTTATTAGCATGTCCAATTTCCATATTGGACTTAACCACAATTGTCTACCACGCCGGCAATTCGATTATAGGTGCCACTCATTAGCATCGGAAAAGTACTATCCTCGAAAAACATTCGCGTCAAAAAATCTGTAACCAAGGGAAACCTTTCATTTCCCTCAGGTCCTGATAGCCGTGCCTACGAACCGGCCGGCCACAAAATAGCAGGACGCTCTGCCGAATGATCTGGGTAGAAATGACTAATCGCGATAAACTCAATATCTTTTAAACTCGCTTCAGCCGCATCAACCATAATACGGCCTACACCGTCAATCCAAATGACATAACCAGAAGATGCTCGATTCGCCGATGGACCCGGGGCGCTAGAACCTAGAATCTGCACCTGCACTCCACTATCGAGACAAAGCTACCCAGCTCTGGCCCAAAAAACCGATACAGGTAGAAACAATAATGATTATGTCTAAGTACCTAAGCACCCTCATGCCGGTGCTCCGACTGTTTCTCTCGTTGACTATTTTATGAATATTTTGTTCGCAACTACTTTATAATTTGGTTCGATTAATAATATACCAGAAACTGCCAGCCCAACTTCAAGCAGTTTGGTTGTGCAATTAGAATGAAATAGTTAGGTATAAATTTGTTTTTTTAAATCGTTTAAATAGGAGCCAACAGTCATGAAAACTGCTCTAATCTTCACCATCTCGCTGGGCTCGGTAGTAGCACTCGGTCACCACTCGGTTGCTGAATATGATCGTTCCGTAGTGCGAGAACTTGAGGGGGAGATACTTACCCTACACTGGCGTAATCCGCATGTTGGCTTCTCTATGCAGATCGAAAACTCAAACGGTTTACAAGAAACATGGCACCTTGAAGCACAAGACCTTAATAGCCAGGATCGACGTGGCGTACCCCGGGATTTGCTACAGGTTGGTGACAGAGTTCGAGCGGCAGGTCATCCATCTACTCGTCAGCAAAACCATATGTTTATGACCAATATCTTGCTACCAACTGGTCTCGAATTAATAACGGAGAGCTCAGGTAATGCTCGTTGGTCAGAAGAAATAATCGGTAACGTACTCGTCGAGCAAAGCGATAAAGCACCTGCCGAAGCTCAGGGGATCTTTCGGGTATGGATGAGAAGAATGCCGCCCGGCCGATTTCCGCGTGAACTACCACTAACGGCTGAAGCGATCACGGCACGCGCATCCTGGAATCCGGTTACCGACGATGGAATGATGCACTGTGTAGCCCCAGGAATGCCATTTGCAATGCTCGGTAGGGGGCCTCATCCAATTGATTTTATTGAACGAAACGGAAACATTGTTATCCGCGCGGAGTACTTCGATATCGTCCGTGTCGTTCACATGGGTGAAAGAGAAAATATTGCCGAGCAACCACTTAGCAAGCTCGGCTACTCGGTCGGGCACTGGGAAAACGACGAGCTAGTGGTGCGAACGACGCAGATAGACTGGCCATTTTTCGATCGCACTGGTGTTCCTCAAAGTGAAGAGTCGGAAATACTCGAACGATTTGCTATTAGCGAGGATAGTACCCAACTTGCCTATACCATCACTGTCAATGACCCAGGAACCTTTACTGAGCCGGTGACCGCGCACTGGACCTGGCAATGGCATCCGGAACTAAAAGTTGAGCCGTACGAGTGCACGAACGAATAACAAATTAACTAAAAATCAGGCTGGGATAGACTGCGTGGTGTCAAACAACATCATAGCTTCTGCTATCTAATTGATATTGTTGGGGTAAACGGCTAGCACTTCGTTCTAACCTGTCCCCAGTCGGGTAGTCTTTTATTACAAATCCCAACGCAAAGCTGACATCAAAATGAAAACACAGCGAACCGGATATAAATATAACGTAACAAAAAGCGCTACCAAAATACTTTCCATCCTTGTCGTGTTAACAACCGCGGGGTGTGGCTCTTCAGACTCAAGCTCCGACGACCCTCCGCCAATTCAGCCGGCGGGCCTCCTTAGCACGGTCACGGACGTGGTAGCTTTCGAGTCCTCTATCAAATCCGCGCTTACGCAAGTCAGCACAGCAGAACAGCGCGCAATCGCCGGCGTGGCTATGGATAGTAACTTCACGGGCACCTATACCCAGGAGGCAAATGTCGACGAGTTCGATGCTGTACGCTACAACGGCGAGCAGCTGTTCATTGCACCGCAGCGTTACTTTAACTGCTGTTTCCGACTCGCTGACGCGGAAGAAGAATCTGGTAATCCACGAGTTACCGTTGAGCGTTCAATCCGAATCCTTACAACGGATCAGGCTAACGGTACAGCACGTCTGGTTAGTACTATTCCCCTCGAGAAAAACATCTCTGTTCAAGGCATGTACTTGGAAGGTGAGCAGATGTTTGCGCTGACCGGTCAGAAGGTCTATGGCAGCTACGGTAGGCTATGGGCTGATACGGCAATTTGGGCCCCAGAAAAGCTAGGGTTCCGTATCTACGACGTAGGCGATATAAGCAATCCCAAGCTAGAAATCGAGGCAAGCATCGACGGCGTCTTCGTCGAGAGCCGACGCATCGGAAACACGGTCTACATCGTTAGTCGATATACACCGTCACTGAAAGGCTTACATAATCGCGTAGTAACAGCCAAACAGCAGGTCGAAAATCAGGCGCTACTGTCCAGCGCAACGCTCGACGACCTTTTGCCGAAAATCACAATCGCTGGAGAAACCAGTGCGCTTTTTAAACCGGAAAACTGCTACGTTACGACTAACGACACCAGTAACTACGCTGTAATTACAAGCATCACGGCCGTACCTATTAATAATCCGACAGAATTCACGACGGCTTGTTATAAAGAAAAAGCCTATGGTGTGTATGTCAGCGAACAAGCGCTCTATTTAACTGAGCTCCGACCGAATACAGCAGCGCAGCATGACATTACACGCATTCATAAGTTTTCCCTGGCTGGGACTCGTATTTACTACCGCGGTTCCTCAGATATCGAGGGTACCGTCTGGCGCGGTGGCCAGGCCGACTTCCGTATGAGCGAACAAGACGGGGATCTGAGACTACTAGCATCCCAGTTTGACAGGAACAATGAGGACTTCGTTGATCACCAGCTATACATCCTGCGTGAGTCGAGCACGCGACCCGATCTCGATATCGTGTCGACGCTACCCAACAATAACCGCCCACAAGAAATCGGCAAACCAAACGAAGCATTGTATGGCGTCCGGTTTTTAAGTGATACGGTTTATGCAGTGACGTTCGAGCGAATTGATCCGCTGTACGCTATTGATCTATCTGACCCTACGGACCCGTTTATCGCGGGAGAACTCCAAGTGACAGGGTTTTCCGATTTCCTACACCCGGTAACTGACGACCTGTTACTCGGCCTCGGCGCAGATGAGAATGGTGGTGTCAAACTAGAACTGTTCAACGTCTCCAATATTGCTCGGCCGCTGTCTCGGGGCAGCGTACTCATTGGTGGACCGAGTTCCTACAGCGCGGCTAGATATGATCGTCACGCGTTCACCTATCAAGCCAACGCTAATAGCCCCGACCGCTTCACAGTGCCAGCGAGCGTGTTCGCAACAGATGGTAGCCGTCAGTTTCTTGGCTCAGCGTTATATCTCTTCGAGATTCTCGATAAGAACACGCCAATGCTCGCCACACTAAATAATGTCGGATCAATCCAGCCGCCTTCGATTGATCCTAATGCGCTTAGTTGGGTGACACGGAGCCGGTCTTTCATACACGAGGAAACGGTTTACTATATTCGCGACAACGATGTCTGGTCAGCGCTCTGGCAGTCCCCAACGATCGTAAAAGGGCCTTTTTAGGGATGAAGGACAACACCCTGACTGCGTTAACCGTCAAGAAAGCTATCCGGACAGACTAACATTAACAGTCTTCTGTCGAGATTGTTATACACGAATGAAACGTTATCAGCCATTTGCAACTAACAATGCTCAAAGTCTCAACCGGAGAAAAATTACCGCAGTTTAGCTTCGTTAGATATTCAGCTCTTAGAAGATTTATTAAGCTTTTAACCTCAATCCTACTAAGGCTCTCCTGACGCTGGCGTGGGAGGAATAATTGAAGCTAAATAGGCAACAATATTAGTCATGTCTTCGATATTTAGATTTGCGATGGTCGGCTGCATTAGTTGCGCACCAACACCATTCCTAGTCCCCTGTTTAAAGTCATATAACTGACGCATCATATAGCTAGGCTGACGGCCAGCAATACCAGGAATCAAACCAAGACCCATGAGATCCTGACCATGGCAGATACTACACTGAATTGTCTTTCCCCCGCCTCCGTTCACAACGAGCTCCTCTCCCTTAGCAAGACTCCCTACAGGCACATAAACATTAAAACCCATGCGTGGATTACGAAGATAGTTCGCTTCATAGGTATCTAAGGGAGTTTCAATAATACGCCCTGCAAGAGGCTCCGTTAGCTCAGTTCCCATCGTGAAAAACATATTACTATCTGGATTCAAATACATCTCCGGAATCAGGTCGGCTTCCATTACATACATCCGGCGCGTCCAAGGAATTGCAGCCCAAAAGTCTGCAGATTCTTGAATCTCTTCCTCGGTCATCGCTCGAACCATCCTGATCATATTGGGCGTGTTTGGTTTTCTTGGGTCTGCGCTATACCGTAAGCCATCTCGCATATCATGCATTTGCTGAACCTGGTACGCAGCGGGTAATCCGGCGGTTGCGGCATTTGAGGGCCGCGCTTTGCCATTAGGTAGATGACAAGAGCCACAGGCCCAATCAGGATCTTCGCCTCTAAGGGCTTCGGGCCCATATTTAATGATATCTGGCATCGGTGGATAATCTTCAGGAAACCAATCGATAACATCTTGAGCATGACGGATTTCTTGGCGAGAGAAGGTGGCGCTACTTCCCTCTAGCGTAAGAAGCCTAGCTAATTCTTCTGCATCCTCTCCATATTGGATTGCCCTATTGCCCGGTGTGGGGGCTGATGCCGTATCGCCTGGCTGAGGCTGCGAGTCATAACCGTATGCCCATTCAGGAATAGGCGCCCATAACGGTTGAGATTGTTCTTTTTGAGACTGTACTATTTCCTCAAATTCTTCTATTTGAGACTGTGCCATTGAGGGGCGCGTTGAATAAAGCTCTCCTAAACCAGGGTCTCGTGTCCCAGCGGTTTGAGACAGTACTACTGGTACTCCAGTGGTAATCAAAAACCCGAAAATGACCGCTACTCCAATTTTCTTATCCAATGCTTACCTCAAGATCTGTATTAACGTTGTCCCAGTATAATCGTATTAGACGTTTCCTAAAAAACCGATAGCGAATAGAATTTTAGTACAAAATTTCCATTATCTTGGCGCACGCCAACCCGCCTCTATAGCTTCCTCTTCGCTACAAAACCATCGTTCTCCATTTAACTCATTGATCACGGTTGCAGCGTAAGAAGAACTCCCTGGAGCATGATATATGCGATTATTTTGAGGATTGATGTTGCCTTTAATCAAACAATCGCCATTCGTTTCTGTGATTAATCTACGCCCTCTACGCCAATCCCAAGGCGCAACGAAGTCGCCGGACCACATCCCTCGCGCTGCGTCCCTAGCTGATGTTTCGTGTCTCACATACTCGGTGCCGAACTGTCGGTATGCTAGAGCTAATCCAGATATGACCATCGCCGCACCTAACTCGATATCACCGGCACTACAAATAGCAACTATTCTGCCGTACCGATCATGGTCGGTCTCATAACACATGACGTCTTGATCGCCCACAAGTTGTCGCAATTTCCGCGATGATTCCGCTCCGCACAACCAAATACTCCCGTCTCTCTCGCAGTTTTGTATTACTTCTGGAGCGTCGATACCATGTAGCCGGATCGTATTGCTACCGACACGTAGGGTATCACCATCGATAATAGTCGCAGGACCGAAAACCTCAGACGCCACGACCAAAGAGGGTTCCACGATAAGTATTAAAATTAAAACAAACTTTTTCATTAAAAACAACAATATAATTAATATTATTGATATGATTTATATTAATCTAGGCCATACCTATTGTAAAACTGACCGTCAGTATAATTTCGTAAGATACCAGCCTAAAATCTGGCAGCCTACAAGAGATCAGTGGATAAATATCTCACCTGAGGTATAAAAAGCGGTAGATTTATGTCATTTCCTACTTATTAATAAACAATCGTTGCAATATAGACCTCACCCCGCCTAAGCTCGTGACAATGAGCTTCATTGTATTTTGCGCCCTACTTGGGCTTTTGTTTGGCGGAACGCGAGGCCTCGTCATCGGTGCCCTACTCGGCTATGGAGCACAACGAGCGTTGCCGATGATATTCAGGAACCGTCTGCAACAAGGTCAAGCACGTTTTCTTGATTCGACCTTCGCGGTAATGGGAGCACTATCAAAAGCCGACGGGATCGTGTCCCGCGACGAAATCCAGACTGCGCAACAGACCTTTAACATGTTGCGTCTTTCGGACGTACAGCGTGATCAGGCGATAAACGCATTCAATCGGGGTAAGGCGGCCGACTTTGATCTCGACGCGGAAATTGATCGACTGCGAGGTGCGATGGCTTTCGGTCGCGGACCCTTGCTGCGGCTCTTCTTGCACCTTCAGTGCATGGCGATCTCAGCTGATGGCCGAGTCCATGAAGCCGAGCATGCGATGCTCGTTCATATTGCGAAACGCCTGGGACTAACCGAGCAGGACGTTGCTCAACTCGAAGCATTGTTACGTGCCGGAGCTGGTCCAGCATCAGGCTCAGGGAGCGCGCCGTCGAGAGATCAGCTTGACGACGCCTATACGGCCCTTGGCTTGACGTCTGATGTGCACGATGCAGGGGTTAAACGAGCCTACCGACGCCTAGTCAGCGAAAACCATCCCGACAAGCTTGCCGCGAAAGGTTTGCCCGAAAGCATGCGACAGGTCGCCGAGGAGCGAACCCGCGAGATTAACGTGGCCTACGACCTTATAAAAGAGTCGCGGGGATTGCAGTAATATCTAAAATTTAATTAACTTTATTCATTAGCTCCGATGTATTCAAACCAACAATTTCCTTACACCACTGCGAACTGTGCCACTAAAGACCACAACGACATTGAAAAAATTATCTCGAAGGAGCAATAGAATGAAATCAATATGTATTAATCCTAATAGACAAAAATTATTTCGTAAGGAGCTACTCTTGTGCTCAATTATTTCTCTTGTCTACATGCTGACACTATCTTCAAATGCAGCACCACCGGCACTGCAAACGCCAGAACCCGCCATCTACCTCGCAGACAACCTTGACGAAAAAGATAATTTGGGTTGGTGTATCGATACATTAGGTCGGGGCTGGTCCGAGCAACTGCAAACTCATTCCTGTAAACCTCAAGGTGGTGATGTGCAGTTTTTCTACAACTCAGAAGCAAATCAAATTGAATCAGCAGAATTTCCCGGTAAATGTGTAACGCTTCATGAGAAGGCTGCTGCCGGCGTCACATTTGATCTGTTAGATTGTTCACCGACATCGATAGAGCAACTATTTACCTATAGCACCGACAGCTCTGAATTCAGTCCTAAAAGTGATCGCAATCTATGCATTTCAGCAGGAGTAGAAAGTAAAGCGGCAGGGCCGTTCATGTCACGCATTCTAGAATTGGCACCGTGCATTTCAACCGATACGAGACTTAAGCAATGGGTAATTAAAGGCGGGCCGTAAACAAAAGAATTCGCTAGCGAGTTAGCGGAATAATTTGTTGTGCTGATTAATGGAGAACCAAACGAAGAAGCATGTTTTTATTAAATCAATTTGACACTAAAGTCGGATTAATAGCTTTCCCACAAATATTAACCGTTTGCTAACTTAGCGCCAAATCGTGGTCCGTTACATGATTTAACTCCTAACTCTCGGAGGAACGACTTGTCGTCTCAAGAAACGGGGCAATCGTTTCAGTTAGAATGCGCGATCTGCCTTGACCGAGTTTCGTCAACTAAGGTAAAAAAATGGCTTCTTGATCAAGAGAACGAACCAAATACCGCAAACGTGTGCGACTCAGATCTTGAGCCTTTTACCGGGAATATAGAAAACCCAGAAACTAACTAAAAATCTAGGAGTCGTCAGAATGTCTATACAGCAATGGGATTCACCGCCGGAAATGCAAATCGACGAGACGAAAAACTATTCCGTCTCGATTACGACAAATCGCGGCATTATTGGACTTGAGCTATATCCACAGCACGCACCACAAACAGTAAACAACTTCGTATACCTAGCGAGCCAAGGTTTCTACGACGGCGTATTATTTCATCGTGTTATCCCAAATTTCATGATTCAGGGTGGTGATCCTACCGGCTCAGGTAGAGGTGGCCCGGGCTACCGATTTGCTGATGAAGTCAACGGAAATCCGCTAAGACATGAGCGTTGCGTCATTTCAATGGCTAACGCAGGCCCCAACACCAACGGCAGTCAGTTTTTCATTACTCATTTACCTACCCCGCATCTAGACGGTAAACACACCGTATTTGGAAAAGTTGTAATTGGAGAGGATATTGTCGACACCATCGAGCAAGGGGACGAAATAGTCAGCGTTACAGTCTCCGACTAAGCAAGATATCCAACAGCACAACGGATAGAGACTGCTGGTGCCTAAAAGAAGTCTTTTACTGATAGTTTGTTTTTGGGTTTTCCTTATATTAACCGCCTGTGGGGGCGGAAGTGTGAGTGAGGGTGGCCCAACAACCGGCACGGCTAACGTCACGGATACTGTTCCAAACACCTTTAACATTATCGATCAGACTGATGTCGCACTAGGTACGTCAATTCAATCAATCGCATTCACCGTGACAGGGATTAATGCGGCGACTACCATCAGCGTAACCGACGGTGAATACAGCATAGATGGGGGTCCCTATGCCAGTGACCCTGGCACTGTCATTAACGATCAAGCTATACGAGTCCGGCACATTAGCTCCATCAACCCTTCGACAGTTATCTCCACTGTTGTCACCATCGGTGGTGTGAGTGGAACGTTCAGTAGTACGACTACCAGCATGAATGCCAACTATAGCGGCGTAGATAGTTCTGAGCCCTACGCAGTCAAAACAACATCGGGCATCCTATTCGGAACTGCAGAAATCAACACTATTACTCCGCAATCTTTCGACCTCTTACTAGATCTCTATGAGCCAGACGTTGATCTCAGCGGACATTCGTTGCCAATGATGATCATTATTCATGGCGGCGGATTCAATAGTGGTAGCCGTACGCAAAACCAGCTTGTCGCATTTGCACAGGCCTTTGCACGTCAAGGTTACCTCGCTGCTTCAATTGACTATCGTTTACGTCCGCAGGACCCGGTACTTTCCGCTGAGATGCAAGCACTAGAGAATGCAGTGTCACATGTCGGCAACAAAATCGCCATGTTGGCTGCGGCTGAAGATACTGTTAGCGCTATTCGATGGATGATAGAAAATGCGGCAAAATTTCATATTGACACGGATAGGATTGGCCTACTTGGGGCCTCCGCAGGCGCTGCAACTGCGCTTAATGTCGGATACGCACTGGATGGCTTCGGATTCGACTTGCCAGCTTTCAAGGTCGTAGTAAATCTGTGGGGTAGCCTGGGCATAGGGTACGATACGCCGTCGGTGATTTCTCCAGCAACGATATCGTCAACCGAAGCGCCGATGATCGTGATCCACGGCGAAAATGATATGACCGTCAGCTACGACCACTCCGTACGTTTGAATACAATCGCAACAACAAATGGACTTCCAATTGAGTTCATTACAAATGTAGGTGCGGGACATGGCTTTGCGGCTAACGGCATTTTTAGCTTAGAAAGGTTCCCGATTAATGGTATCACCCAATTTCGGCGGATACTGGATTTCGTCAATGTTGCGACACTATTACCCGACTGTCTCCGATTGGAGCTTACGATAGATAATTGTCAGATCTAAAGGGGATTAGTTTAGATTAAAGTTGTTTCACTCAGGTGCTGAGTAAGTATCCTTTTTATTTTTAATCCACAATTTGTAATCATCGTCATTCACAATGTAAGACCAATGCAAAAGAGATTGCTGTATTCTTCTACTCACGTTTCCACTATTCTTTATACCGCAGTCGGCAGTATGAATTTTCTTATAAATAATGTTCCGCCATCGGCCTTTAGGACCACAGAACGCTAACCATCTTTTGATCTGCCTTTCATCATCTTCGTGCCTTCTACCCATAAAGTATTTGCAATACCATTCAAACCAGCCTCTAGGGTCATCCTGATGCATCCACCCTTTTTCTTCCCATTCCTTTTGAGATTGCCCTGATTTTATTTTAAAAAAATTAACCTCCACGCTATATTTTTCAGAAGAGTAAAAGTTTTTATTCAATCCCTTAAACCAATCATCAGGAAAATCTTTGTAACTAATTAATGCACTAAAATATGTTCCTCCGAATATGCCTCTATGAAGCATCTCTTTAGGCGTTAACATGGGACTAAAAATCATTATGAGGAACCGAATGTCATCGTTAATGTTCTCAAAGTCAGCTATCAGCTATCAGCTATTTCTATAGACTTTTTTAAAAACCACGCAAACTCATCAGTATGTAACTTCTCTAACAAACTCTAAGTTCCTTTGCCAAGAATTTCCCACAGGTCTTTCCCTTCTTCCAAGATGCCCATACTCCTACGCGCATTCAAAACTGCGTGATTACCGACAACGAACGTCTTCTGCGCGTCTACTACGTACAACCCCTCTAACATGCCACCGGGATGCTGATGACGTATCTCCCTAAGGAAAAAATCGCCTTTCAGGCAGACCTCTTCGACACGCACGAACCGCCACCTGCCGAACCAACACCCGCCATGAAAAGTTTCTTCAACCAAATCCAGCGGATGTCGTTAGATATTGAGGTGGTCGCACCATCACACGGCCCACCCGTGCCCTATTCGGACTTTATCGAAGCCATGGGCGACGGAGCTAGACTTTGCGAGACGGTGATTTCTGGCGGGGCAATTGGAATGGTGCTCTGTGATACCGCAGATCAGTAGTACCTTGTCACAGTTTATTCTGACTCGGGCAATCGTTCTGATTCGGAAAATCGTTCTAGGACGGATTCAAGCGATTCGCCACTCTCTATAGCATCGGCGGCTTCGTTAGCAGATCTTTGACCTACTCTTTCGTGTACGTTGTAGAACATCCCATTTAATTCGAAACCGCTCATCGCCATCTCTGGGGACCCATCACGAGCGGGCCATCCAAGTACGACGAGTTCATCGCCTGGTTTGATCGCGTCTTGCGCGATGCCGGCACGGTTCCAGAATCTTAAAGGCACCTCTATTTCCCACTCCACGTTTTCACTGTCCAAAACAGTCAACATAGGATGAGGGCGCCTGAACACAAAGTCTTCGGTAACACCCGACATTTCAATAGGATTACGGATGTCGTACGGAGCAAAAGAGTGATGGGCAGACGCATATCCTGTGGCTATTAGCCAGAAAAAAACAAACATAGTCAGTTTAAAATTCATTGAAAAATCACTCCCTCATCATCTTCGCTACAAATATTTTAAGTTTAAAATTCATTGAAAAATCATTCTCTCATCATCTTCACTTCAAACCAACCAGGCTGCAAAGTAGTCCCTGTGTAACTTCGTTAGGCAGCTAGGGAACACCCATCATAACCGGGGTAAATTTCTGTATCCGCTTAGCATTGTCGACCTCACCCACGAATATATTCCCGAACGTGTCGATGCCGATCGCGTTTGCAAAGTGAAACTGACCAGCAAGACGCCCATTTCTGCCAAAATAACCGAGCGTCTCTCCGCCCAGACGGTCAACCGACCAAACGACGTCGTTATGTGCGTCTGCCACGAACAGATATTTCTGTTCCGGATCTTTGGAAATAATCATCTTGTACATGCTACCGCAGATCGAGGCGTAGAAGGTTCCAACCGGCATAGGAGATGCCGGACGTTCGAACATACCGGCGCACAAGCCTCGTTGCGCCGGCGTATTTGGCGAGACATAAATGTCCTGTAACCACTCCCCTTCCGTAGTGAACACCTGAATCCGGTTCTGACCGCGCTCTCCGATGTAGACGCGCCGATCATTCGAGATCTCGATGAAGTGCAGGGTCGGCGCAAAATTTCTTTCTTCTGGCGGTGGTTCACCTGTCCATTCGTATCCGGCAATCGGCTCGTTAGTGATCTCGCTCAACGGCATCCCGTGGCCGCCCCAACCACGTTTAAAATCGCCCGTCGAAGCGTCGTAAACGGTAACGCGCTTTTGGTCAATGATATAGAGCTCGTTGTCCACCTCATCGAGCTGAAAGCGCCCCACGTTCACAATTTCATCAACGTTCTGGTTATTCTCTTGCGGGTCACGCGTTCGATAATCGGCTTCTGTACCAAGTTTCGGTGGCCTACGACCAAAGTCCCAAACAAACTCCCCCTCGCGAGTAAATTTCAGGATGCTGTCCTGCGCCGCCTCACCGGCAATCCAGACGAAACCTTCGCTATCAGGAATCACTGTCTGAAGGTATTCCGGCCAAAGCGGATGGTAGCCAGGGCCTCCCCAGGCGTTCAGAACATTACCTTCCTGATCAAGCTCGATTATTTCCGGCCCGCGCACGCAGCACAGCGCTGCCCCCGGCCCGAGTTCCCCCGCTAGTTCGATTGGTAGAGCGGCTCTTCCCCGGTTAATGAACCAGATATGCTCCATATGATCGACGTAAAGGCCAGTGACCTGCTGCATGCTCCACTGATTCGGTAGCGGCTTGGGCCAGAATGGATCAACATGGTACTGGGGAGCTCCATTCGCATCGACCGCTTGACCCTCCACGACCTGCGCGACTCCTATAGACCCAGCGGTATACGCCAAGATGCCACACAGCCCTGCGATCACGGTTAAGGCTTTACTCTTGATCATCACTATCTCCTTTTTGAATGCGGGTGTCGAAGGTACTACTCGTAATTAACATTTTACTCACGCGGCGCACCAGTACGCGTAACGACTGTACCATCCTGAAGTACAGCACCAGTGAATAACAGTGCATGCTCACGGTAGCCCAATCTTGCTCTCATTTCTATCTGTGCTCCATCCTGGATTGCATCGAAATTGAATCCGCGCCGTTGGAGTACTACCGCAGCCAACAATTCTACAATCCATCTGCTAACCGTACCATCATCGTTATCAACCTCGAATTCGAACGACGCAGGCGGATTTACCCATCGAACGTCACGAACCGTACCGACAAGTTTTATTTCCTCATCGGAGAAGTTTAGCGTAACTGAATTTGGTATTGCTAATTACGAATACGCATCATTGTAGGATGATAGACAACTGATCCTAGGACTAGGCTATGAAATACGTTAGCAAACCGATAGTATTTCTGATGGAGACAGAAATTTGAACCGATCGATACTAATTGTTTTCCTGTTATTGCTGCCAGGGGTCTCGTTTGCCCAAGCGGATATTTTTCTTGGCAAGTGGTTAATCTGGTTGGAAACCGATAACCGTTACGGAAGACCTGCCTATGGTAGCCTCGTTTTCGAAGACGCGGGCGACGATCTCGCCATCTACATTGATGGTGGCCCCGTGAACTTATTATTGCTCGATGACAACCACATCAAGTTCGATTTCGACTGGACTGACCTTCCGGACGAGCTACATATCAGCATCCTCGAAGGCGAACTCCAAAATGGAGTCATAGAGGGGACGGTGACGGAGGAAGGAGAAGGTCGCGGTACCTGGCGAGCGACGCGCGTCGTACGTAACAGCATTGCGCTGCCGCCGAATCCAGTCGATTTCACGGGAATCTGGGGGCAACCTGCCATCTTGAGTAAAGCCACATTCGATTTAACGGAAGCAGGCAAAGAGGCCGACGAGCTTTACGATCGTACCATCGACGACCCAATACTACGCTGTGTTTCGGATGGTCTGATCCGAATGTCGCACGGGCCATTCAATATCGAGGTGGTAACACGCGAAGGACGCATCATTGTGTTACACGAAGATCTTCATGAGGTGCGGCGCATCTATATGGATAACCGCGAATTCCCTGAAGGCATTGAGGATGCCTGGCTAGCTATGGGGTATTCAACTGGTCGTTGGGATGGTTCGACGCTCGTAATCGAGACGCGCGGGCTAAAGAAATCGGTCTGGGACGCATCCGGAATGCCTATTTCGCCCGCTGCGATCGTGACGGAGCGTTGGTCTCTCGACACTGAAGACCAACTGCATATCGAGTTGAGCCTAGACGACCCCGTTAACTATAATCGACCAGTCGAGATGTATCAGGTCCGGCCGAGACAATCCGATGACACTTATATCAATGCATACTCTTGTGATCCCCATCCATTCTACCGTAGCCTGTCACTAGAAGATCGTCTTGAAGAATATTGGGGGCGCTCACAGAATCGGTTATAGGAAATCCTGAAATTCCTACTTTTCAATGAGAAAATATATGTTGAATAGAATGAGGCTTCTACTGATCTTGATAACAGGCCTCGTTTTGGCCGTGCACGTCGCGCAGGCGCACCATGCTATAGCCGCAAACTACGACATCTCTAACATTGGGACGATCGAGGGGGTCGTTGTAGAGGTCTTCTGGGCCAATCCTCATGTTCATTACTACATCGAAGTAATGAACGATTCCGGCGAAACTGAGTTATGGGATATCGAAACTTCGAACCTGATCAGCATGATGCGTTCAAACTGGACGCGAGAAACAATTGAGGTCGGTGACTACATCCGAATATCCGGTAGTCTTGGTCGCGATAAGATTCGCCGGATGTTATTAGACCTGGAGTCGTTAGAGATTATTGAATGATGAGCCCATCTACTCTCTATTATTAATTCATGAGTTTCCTACCCCTAATCTACGGACAGTAGGCAATTAAGCGGTTTGATCTCATGGCCGGGGAATTCTATATAATCAGCCGAGGCTAATGGAGCATCGAGAATGAGCGACAAGGGTGTTCTCACGAGTTGGGTTCCGAAATACGAGGCGTGGTGCGAGCAGGCCCAGCCCCTCATGGAGCAGGGTAAGGGCAAAGAGGCCATGAGTAGCTACCCCTGGTTCACAACGGAAGGAGAACCCTTTGTCCGACTCGGCAAGCCGTTGTCGCAGGCTTGTGTGGGATTGCTAACAACGGGCGGGTACTCCATACAGGGACAACACGAACCGTTCACGGGGAAACCAGACTTCAGCGCGACAGCCCCCGAGGTGCACCTGATCCCGCTCGACGCGGATCGATCGAAACTCCGTATCGACCACAGGGGCTACGACCACCGCTTTGCCGAGGAAGACTACAACGCCAACCTCCCGCTCGACCGGCTGCGCGAGATGATCGATAACGGAGAGATCGGCTCCATCGCAAACGACACCCTCGCCATGATGGGCTTGATCACGAACCTCAAACCGCTAATCGAGGAAACGATTCCCCAGATAGTCGACCGCTTCCGCTCGGATGGGGTCGAAGCCGCACTCCTGGTCCCTTCGTGACCCGTGTGCCACCAGACCGTGAGTCTGGTTGCTCGGGGCCTCGAGTTCGGCGGGATTGCAGCGGCTCTGGTATCGGTGATGCCCGGGCTCAGTAGCCCCGCACGCCCCCCGCGCCAGGTCATTCGGCGGCTGAACATCGGCGCGACGATCGGGCGCCCCCATGACGTCGGAGGTCAGAAGGAGACGCTACGGCGCATGCTCACGCTGATCGAGAAAGCAACGGAGTTCGGCGCCATCGACAAAGACGCGAAGTAGCGTAGGAGATCATATGATCGGAATCATTGGTGGTAGTGGTTTATATGAAATAGACGAGCTTGATCAAAAAAAAACAGTTCCCCTTGAATCAATATATGGTGCGCCTTCAGCCCCGGCTGTTATAGGTTCTATTGGCAACTTAGAATTTGCCTTTTTACCAAGACATGGCTTAAATCATCAACTCAACCCATCTGAAATAAATTATAGGGCCAATATAGAAGGTCTTAAGAGAATAGGCGTAGATAAGATTGTTTCTATCTCCGCTGTTGGAAGCCTGAAAGAAGAGCATGAGCCAGGCAAATTTATTGTCATAGATCAATATATAGATAGGACCTTTAAAAGGAAGAGCACTTTTTTCCAAGGTGGTTGTGTTGCCCATGTCCCATTTGGTGACCCTGTTTGTAGAGTCCTTTCAAATTCTATAATCACGGCCTTAGAAAACAATAAGTTTGGTCACTCCAACAAGGGAACATATCTATGTATTGAGGGACCGCAGTTTAGTACTAGAGCAGAATCACTTCTTTATAGATCATGGGGTTGCGATGTTATAGGCATGACTAATATGCCTGAAGCCAAATTAGCTAGAGAAGCAGGCATTTGTTATGCATCGTTAGCAATGGTTACTGACTATGATTGTTGGCACCCGGAACACGACGATGTATCAATTGAGGCAATCTATAAAGTGATGAGGGCCAATACTTCTAATGCTCATACACTAATAAAATCTTTTTCAGCATTAACTAACATGAATGAAAAAAGTTGTAGCCATTGTAGTTCAGACGTATCTGATATTTTAATAACGACTTCTGTTGATAATGATCAAAGTTTTTTAGATTTAATTAAGACCACAAAATTTAATTCTGCATAAGAACGGGATGTGCTACCGATTTAGTAGAAAAACAGATCCCCCTAACTAATGGGAAATAGAGGATTAGGTCAGAGCAGATACTCTTCTGAGTACTGACACGGGTAACGCAGTGAATCGGACTTCAGCACGTTAGCCCGTTTCTCAATGAGTTGTCTCCTGCCCTAAGCCGTCTAACGCCGCATTGATTACCCTTCCGGCCCCAAAAGCCTCCACCGTGAAACTATCCTCTAATGCTTCGACCTGGTGTTCCGCATAGGCCTCTGCAACATAAACATCACCCGGCTCCATCACGACGTCACCGTCGGAAGTCTTGACTCGTATCCGTCCGCTAATGAGAACGATGAGCTCTTCTTCTGGATGATTATGATGAGGCGATAGCGATCCCGTCTTTAGGCGCGTCTGCCCTAGAATGAGGGTCTGAGACCTCACGAGCTGTATCGAAAGTAGCTCGTTCGCATTCATAACGGGGATGTCTTCATTCTTGTGAACCGTCGCCTTCGGCGCAATTATCTCTCCCAGTCGGCTTGATTGCGCATGAACCGAAAAACTAACGATACCGGCGACTAACACAATTCCCATTGCTATGTAGTTTCTCATTAATTCTTCTACCTTCAGCTATTTTTGAAACCAGATCTATAATCTCATGTACCAAAGGTTTTTTATAGCTTTTTTAGAAAGGGACGCACTATCTAACTGATAGAAACATAGATCTCTCTAACTAAATTGAAATAGCGGATTAGGGTATGAGTAAGGCAGCTATTTGCTTTAGCTGGATCGTTTTGGATTAAAATAGGAAACACAATCGAACACATCGCTCAGACGTGATACCAAATATCGGATGCTTCAATGCTCCGCAAGAATACGGTACCGATCGCTGAGAATTGGAACATATATAAATCATTCCGAGACAAGTTATGCCTGAATCTTTAGATGTTTATTGGTCGTTTAGGAGTCCCTACTCGTATTTGGTCACGCCTGATTTGTTACAGATTAGGGAAGATTTTGATGTGGAGGTAAATCTACGCGTCGTTCTTCCCGTAGCGGTGCGAACCAAGGAAACACTATTCGATCCGTCGAATCTTAAACCCATCAAGTACATTCTTTTGGATAGTAACCGTCGTGCGAAATTCTTGGGGTTACCGTTCGTTTGGCCAACAAAACCCGATCCAGTTGTCCAGGACTATAAGACTTTTGAGGTTGCCGAAGACCAACCCTATATATTCCGGTTGTGCAAACTAGGCATAGAAGCACAGCGTCGCGGCAAAGGGCCTGACCTCGCGGCCGCTATATCTCGATTGATCTTCGGGGGAACCGTGGGCTGGGATCAAGGTCCCCTCGAGGAGGCGGTCGCTTCTATTGGTCTGAATTTGGATGACTTAGATAAGTCGATCGATGATGGCGATCATCTAGAAGAGGTCGAGCAAAATCAAAAAAATCTGGATGCCGTAGGGCATTGGGGCGTGCCAACAATGGTTATAAGGGATGAGCCATTCTTTGGTCAGGACCGTATTGAGACCCTGCGTTGGCGAATGGACCAGTATGGCTTGCGAAACTCCGAAATGGGTTAAATATCCCGGGAAGATTCGCGATTTGGAAGGGCGTGCCGTGTGCCCGCACATACGCCCAATAAAAACACATGAAGACCAGAGTAAAAAATTATGGACCTAAAGATTCGTGGAAAGAAAGCACTTATGGCCGGAGGGAGTGCCGGCATGGGCAGGGCGACCGCTGAACGATTAGCAGAAGCGGGTGTAGAACTTTACATCTCCGCACGACGTGAAGAGAGATTGGTCAACGCTGCCAAGGAAATGTCAGAAAAGTATGGCGCAAACGTGACGCCAATAGTGGCGGATTCCTCTAAGGAAGAAGGCCGGCTGGCGCTTTTTTCAGCCTGTCCCGATCCGGATATTCTAGCGATCACAATCAAACCACCAGAACCGAACGGGGATTTCCTCAAGGTCACGCCTGAGGATTGGCGAGATTCAATTGAAACTACGCTGCTTGGCCCAATTGAAATTATGCGCAATTACATTCCGGTCATGACGGAAAAAGGCTGGGGCCGAATTGTAAATATCGCGACGTTCTCGGCTAAAAAACCGATGATTTGGCGACTCCTATCGGGCCCGGCGCGCTCTGCATTACTCAACTACACAGCTAGCGTATCGCGTGAAATCGCAAAACACGGGGTGAATATCAACAACCTTCTTCCGGGTATGTTTCAAACAGAAGGCGCATCAGAACTGATGGAGTCCTATGCAAACGCATTCGGTCTGGAGAACGACCAAAAAGTTATTTCGGCTCATTTTCGACAACATAATTATGTCCCGACTGGTTTTGTAGGAAACTCAGATGACCTAGCACCAATGGCAGCGTTCCTGTGTAGTGACCTTGCACGGTACATCGTTGGCCAGAATATCGTCATCGATGGCGGTCAATACTCTTCCATTTTTTAGGGCAATCGAAATTGCTGGTGCCAGAGCCAGGTTAACGTAGCCCGCGGAAAAAATCGCGCACATCATCGATTAATAGATCTGATTCTTCCAAGGCAGCGAAATGCCCACCTCTCGGCATCATAGTCCAGCTGACAATATTGTAGCTATTCTCGGCCCAGGATCTTGGGGTTGCAAAAAGTTCCGCAGGAAAAATCGCTCCCCCGGTGGGCACGTCAATATAAGTCAGAGGTTTTTCTGGCCGCGTATTACGATTCTCGTAGTAAATACGCGCGGAAGAGGTAATTGTTTCGGTATACCAGTAAATTGAAATATTGGTGAGCAATTCATCCATTGTAAATTTACTGTTAAGGTCTCCGTTAGTACCTCGTGGCAAATCACTCCAGCCATGAAATTTTTCAATAATCCAAGCTGCCAGTCCGGCCGGCGAATCGTTTAGACCATAACCCAGTGTTTGCGGCTTGGTTTGTTGAATTTCGAGGTAGGCTCGCTCTTTGGCCATATAGCTTGCGTTCTCTCTTATTCTTTCCTGCTCCAAAGGTGTTACTGGATAGTCGCTAGCATCACCACCCGGATTTCTAGCTTGGAGGAGGTTAGTGTGCAAACCGATGAGCCGTTCTGGATAGTGGTTAGCGATATTACGATTTATTATGCTGCCCCAGTCGCCGCCTTGAAGCCCATAACTTGGATATCCGAGGCGCTCCATTAATCCCACGAATAAGTGAGCCATTCTTTCCGGGTTGTAGCCGGAGGTTGCCGGTTTCTCTGAAAAGCCAAATCCAGGCAATGACGGCGCAATGACATGAAATGCATCAGTGGCTGAACCACCATAGGAAGTAGGGTCAGTTAAAGGTCCAATAATTTTGTGAAATTCAGCAATGGATCCAGGCCAACCGTGAACTAGTAATAGTGGAATTGCGTCAGGATGGGGAGATCTATGGTGAATAAAGTGAATGTCTAAGCCATCTATTATCGTTTTGTATTGATCAAAGTCATTTAGCATCGCCTCTTGCGTACGCCAATCAAAATCGTTTCGCCAGTATTCCAACAGACTCAGCAGATACGGTTTGTCGGTTCCGTATTCCCAGCTAACATTATTTAATTGATCTGGAATACGGCTTAGCGACAAGCGTAGATTCAGGTCATCTATTGCCTCATCCGATACGGCAATAGAGAATTCTCTAATGTCGGTATTCGACGACGAGCCATCTCCTACTGGCTGCGCGAAGGTAGCACTAAATGAAACAGACAAAATGCAAAACAAAAACAACAGCTGAACCGGCATCAGGATATCCCTACTCAATCTTTATGTTGGCGAATTTTTCTGTAGACAGTTAATTGTAATTCCGTCAATGGACAAATGTTAGACTAAAGAGAATGTATTTATATTTAATACTCTTTGCGGCAATTGCCTTTGAGGTGATGGGAACAATGCTCCTTCCCGCATCACAAAGTTTTACAAAGATGCTACCGACTACTATTTTACTTATCTCATATGGAGTATCTTTTTATTTTCTTGCTCTTGTTTCTCAAAAATTACCTTTGTCAATTGTGTATGCCTCATGGGCAGGTATAGGAGTTTTTTCTGTAGCTATATTAAGTTATGTTTTCTACAAACAAACACTAAATTGGCAAACCATTATTGGGTTATTTCTAATTGTCATCGGGGTCACGGTTGTTAATCTATATAAAGCACAATATTGAGATTGAGCGTGAAAACAATCTAGATGTAGTCGCAGAAAACCGAGTTTTGAGTAGCTCACATTCCGATCGACATCCTATAGCCCAAATCACTCTCCCCAAAGTGACTCGATGTGGCCTTGCTGCCAGAGATCCCTAAAATGGCTTGTTGGATCGCAAGCACTACCACCTTCGGCAAGTTCGAGCGAATCATCCCGCGCTGAACCGCGTGTACGCACCAATGGCTCTGTGTAATAAGGATCGTAAATAGTCATGACACGTTCCATCGTGAGCCGATCTTCACTTATGGTATATGTCTCTACCAAACGAGTCCCTTCACCCGACATCGGAAGCCCCGAACCCTCAAGCCAAGCGGGTAACAGGTGCGTCGTCTCAATCTCTAACACCTCACCAACCCACCGGCCAACCGAATACCCCATCGGACTCGGAAGTAATTCTGCTGGGCCTTCATGTGGACCCATCCAAATACGCCGTAAATCATTTCCATAAACCATCAGATAGTGATCACCGGCATCGAGAATCTCAAGCCCAAATGGAGCGCCGAATGCCCTTGGTAACCCCCAGTTCTTACAGCTTTTGACAGGATCTTGCCAGTTCTCGGTTGCCTCAAATACAGCTCTGCCTTGCTCAGTAAATGGCGTCGGCTTGGGCTCAAGATCATCTATAGTCAGTTGAAACTTGTATCGGTTATTCCACCCACCAGTGATATCAACAGGATAAGCATTAGTTGTAACACCGTAAAATTTATCGGCATCTGCGTTGACCTCTTCCGTCGTATAGGCATCCGAGTACTCACCGCCGCGCGGCGTTCGCCGACTACCATCAGCTAAGACAACCGAATCAACAGAAAGCTTTTTGGTACCCCCTCGACCGAGACT
>Ga0310344_10000909_pt1 | contig 22959 bp, 47 predicted proteins | sample HC15DNA20200_MG_FD_203801 | JGI IMG/M metagenome (GOLD analysis project Ga0310344, IMG submission 203801) | Marine microbial communities from station ALOHA, North Pacific Subtropical Gyre - HC15-DNA-20-200_MG | ecosystem: Environmental > Aquatic > Marine > Oceanic | place: Pacific Ocean: North...
TGAATAACATTTCCCTGTTTGATACCATACCTCGTCAAGTATATCTTCTATTTTCATTTCGATTCCTCATTCACCCTTGTATTCTCCACCACAAACTATACAGTGTTTGAAAGTAATGAGATCAGATCCATCATCCCAAACGATGTCAACTAAGCAATCACCTCTACCCCAAGCATCTTCACATCTTTCAAATTCTATTTGCGTTGAATCTGAATTGGGATCCATACAGCACTCTTCACCGTATCTTGGTAATTCCTTTATTTCTCTAACAAGTATTTCATGATTGGTTTCTTGTTTTTTCATAATGTCTAATCTTTGTTTAAGATTCATTTCGATTCCTCCTTACCGCACGCTTTACAATAAAACTTGAACTCTTTGAATTGAAAATTATGATGCCAATTACACTCTGTCATTTAAATTCCTCTTGCCAATCCACCATGTCCTTATCCTCCCCACAAAGTCCACACTTACAGTTTATTTCCTTAAGAGGCTGTTCTTCATCATCTGCGTATTTCACTTTCTGTCCCATGAAATCAAGATGTAATATATTCTGATCACATGTCTCACACCAAACTTGTACGCCTTTATCTGTCCAGCCTACTGCGGGATGTCCTCCACCGCAATCTTTACAGTGAAAAAACATTTTTATTTTATTTTTCATGACAACCACACCTACACATTATCCTTTCACCGTTATTATTCTCATTGTAATGATGACCACATTCTATACAATACTCATTCATTTCCATTCATTCCTAGATTCATATTCTTTACGTTCTTCCACTATTTTTGCTGCTGGACGGTATCTATTAGATTTTATTAACTCATTTTTTATCTCTTCATCAAATCTTTCACATTCGTTCTCTGCTAATAGTAATAGACATAATCCATAAGGATCTATTTGACTCTCATGTATTGACCCCATAAGTGCAACCAAGCTCATCATTATTGCACCATCAGCCATGCTGGCATCTCTATACTCTGCAGCAAACTCTTTATCAACTGCCATTCTTTCGAGCTTTTTCTTTTTGAATATTGGATATGATTTATTGACAACATTTACAAATCTATCAGTTAGAGTTGGTCTACCTCCTTGATACCCTTCTAAATCTACACCATTTAGTATTCCATGATTCTGCATGTCAAGCATGATAGCCTTAAACTGTTTTAGTGTGTCCACACCAGCGAGTTGTGTAGCCTCGATTTTTTTCTTTTGTTCCTCGGTTAGTTTGTTAATAGGACAATCATCACATACTCCATAGTGAGTAGGACTGTCACTCATTCTAATTACTTTACCACACATTACACAATATAGACTCATTTATACTCTCCTAACTTATCTCTGTATGACTCAAAATATTCATCATCATCATTCGAACATAGATGAAAGTCTGACTTCATTGAACTAGAATAACTATCAGCACAGTATTCATTTGTTAGGTCACATTGTGCTTCAAACTCTTCATCTGTCAAAGATGAATCTACATTAAGGTGTTCTCTTGACATTGCTTGCCAAACGTGTTTTGATGAATCAAACACCACTAAGTTTCCTTTAAAAACAATCTCACCTTTCGCAAGTGCTTTCTCATCCTTTTTTGTTAGTTTCATTACTCACATTCCTCCTCTACAAAATCACAAGAGTCTTGCATATCTAGCAAATTATTCATGATGTCGTATGAAGCCTTTTCACATGAATACATATCACCTGTTTCATGTGTTTCTTTCAACTGCTTCATGTGGTTTTCACTTAGAGTTACTGTGAATTTATACACTTTCATTTCGATTCCTCATATATTATCAATGCACTTGCATCTCTTACGGTGGATCGTAGTTTACCATTATGTGTTACATGTTTCAATGCTATTACCTGTGTATGGTATTTTATATCAATCAGTTTAATGTGACTGGAAAACTTCTCTAGGAATTTATTTACTTGTTCCTCTAGGTTTTTGTGACCATATCCGTCTTTAATCTCTTTTACTTTGTATTTCAACACTCCAAGACCTCTTCATCAATTTTAATATCTTTACCAGTTCCTTTTATTGAATTATGTATTCTTACTAGCTCACGATATGTTTTCACATTGTCAACTCTATCTTTTGATACAGAGTCTAATACTTCTGCGAGTTTGTGTGTTTGCAACCCATTGGGATCAAAGCATTTTAGATGATACTTGTTTCTTGGACAGTAATAATGCTTGGTGGTTAAATAATCAGTTCCTGGTATAATAGGAAGGTTGCATTGAGTACATGTATGTTCATCTCTTGCTTTATAGAACTCTAATCCTCCTTGACAATACCAATACTCAGCCCATTTGTTATCCTTATTGTCGAGTATTATATCCCGCATAAACAGTTTAACCCATAATGGTGCACCTTTTATTAATACACATAAATCATTGATTCTTTCATTTTTATTAAAAGTGAAAGTTGGTGCTCCGTATAAAGTAAAATTGTATTTCCATACATTTCCAATTTTCTTTACAGGGTACTTTCTACATTCAGGGCAGCTCTTATACTTTTTGTTTCTCCACTGTTGCATATCCTGTGGGTTCCAACTATTGTTACTTTCCCACCAACAATAAGGATAGTTGTTGTTGGTGTTCTTGCAACCCCAATGTGTAAACATCTGTTTTGTCACGTTAACCTTACTAAGGATGACTTTCTGGTCTCTCACTGTAAGTGCAACATAATAATCACGTGGTAATGAATTGGCTTTATGATTTCTATTCTGAATCCAATAGAGTGCAGTATTGGAATTAATGGTGCAGAGTTTACTCTTACCGTTGTTATTATGGTGTACGTAATAATCCATTTTCAATCTACTAAGTATATCACCCATTACATAGTCACCGTTCTTTTCACTGCGTCATTAACGACGTCTGTCACATTCTCATTTTTAATATATTGATTCACAATTCTTCTCACTGTTGTTCTCGGTAGATCTGTTGCATTTACTATTTGGGTATACAATAATGATTTCAACTCTTGAGACATATTTTCAATTGTATCGAATTTATAATCTGGCGAATCTGATTTTTTCATTATAACGCATGTAGCGACAAACATTTCCTCGACTATTTTTCTTTGTGTCTTCAACTTTTTAATCCTGATTCTTATACCAACACATTTCGTTGTCTATAGATAATTTTAGATTCTGTTCAATGTTTGGAAGTGTATGTCCGTGGAATACTGCAAATTCTATATACTCCTCCATGGTTTTTTCAATCTTTATCTGTAAATGATTGTATGCTTTATCAAGTTGCTTTCCAGTTAGTCTCTTTGGCATTTTTGGTTCATTAGATTTCTTCATGCATAATTACCTCCAGTAGTTGGTGGTGTATCACCAAATATTGCTTTTATACACATTGGGTGTCTACAGGTTTCACAATGTTCCATACATTGTGCAGATTTAATTGAAAATTCTTCATCACTATTAATTTTTCCAGCAACTGCATCTTTCCACAAGTCCAATGTTAGTTTATCCCATACAGGACATCCTTTTACTCTATTAGGAAGTTTTCTCATCTCTATCATCATCTTCACCATTTCTATTGTTTCACTTTCCATCATGATCTATTTTTCTCCGCTTCCGCTACTAGTTTCTTAACCTCTTTAGTTGGCAATTCTTTTCCATGTTCGTCACAGAAATACTTCCAAGTGAATTGTTCACAATTACAATCATTACATTTTCCATGTCCGTTTTGATACATATCATTATGAACGCTGTTTGGGGATTCTCCTCCAAAGTGTCCACATGTGCACATCTCAAACATTATTTAGTCAACCCCAATTCTTTTCCGTGTTCCCAACCTTTCTGTGTCAACTGCATAATTTCATCTCCATTTTCATCTACTCCAAATTCTATCAATCCCTCATCTTCCATTTTTTTCAATTCCTCAAGCTGGTTTTTCCAAAATGGGTCATTAAGTGCATCTTCACCTTCAGGCAAATGTTCAGACAATGCTTTTCTAACAAAGTTCTCACTCAACTAATTGACACCTCATTTATGTCATACCACATGTAATACTTCTTTGAAATATTATCTAATACACTGCTAATTGCTTTGTTACAACTCATGATATTCTGTCCGAATGGTCTAATACCTGCTGGGTTTCTCAGTGTTTCACCCACTATATGATATTCAACATACATTCGATCATCTTGAAATTTGTACTTTTTACTATATGCTCTTATTTTTTTAAAAGGTAATTTAGCTATCAACTCTTCCAGAAAGTTTGCTTCTGTCATCTCATGTTGTTCAAGTCTTGATTTGAAATGCATCTGCTCTGTTCCAAAGTCTATTGTAAAACTATAGATGTTTTTATCCATTTTCATCTACTCCTACTTCTATCTCTGTATATCCTGCTGACAATGATTCGTCTGAAACAGGGATCGTACTGTCCACTACATCATCATCTGATAGTAGATTTCCTGCTCTTACCATTTCCATTACTATTTCTGCAGCATGTGATTCATTATCTGCTTCAATTTCTATGTCATCCTTTTCATAGATTATTTTGCCTGTTGCTTTTACACTCATGTTATACTTCATTACTATCCCTCTTACCAAATGTTTTTTCTCCACTATTGTATAATATGTCATTACAGACCGATTTAACTCCTTTAAAATCATCTTCCAATGGAGGAATAACTGAATTATCAATATTCCATGTTCCTACTTTACCTGTCTCTGGGTCTATGTCTAGTATGGCTCCAAGGTCTTTCTCTCTTTTCCATGACAAGTCAAAACTTGATCCATGTAAGTATATCCCACCAGTTGGACCATCTACATCACTAACGAATGCAGATACAAGAACTATTGCTTGTGGTTGAAATTCTTTTATTAGTTTTGTAGCGAAATCATATGAATGAGGAAGTTGAATGTCATCAATACCTTCAGGTACAACTCCACCCCATGCTTCTATCTGCTCTTTACTTAACTCACTGCAAATACTTACTGCATGTGTATTATTTTCATTCTTAAACATAAATAATAATGGATAACGTTTAAGCTTACTATTCTCACATAGATTTGTCACAAATCTTTCTACACTATCAAAGAACTGATCAAGGTATTCAGGATTACATTCACCTATTGGTATGCTTCTGAAGTATGCCTCTTTCTTTGGATTGAGTTCTGACACATCTGTTTTACTTGTCATAATAATTCTAATATGGAAAAAATGAAGGACTATGGTTTTGGGATTTCCTTCATTGTTAGTTTATAGAAAATTAACACACCAATAACCTCTAGATTTTCTACTAGGAATACTGTTGCAAAGTGTAAATACCAACCTCCTACTAGATGATCAATTGTTGCGATAAACGCCGCAAACGTTCCAAAGTCAAAGAATAGTAAATACATCAGATCCGCTGACGATTGTGCTACATCACCAACTGATGGGTTTTCTAATTCACTCATTGCGTCCCTAAAGTCTTCAGGGGTTGCCTGTTCTGTCATTCCTAGTTCTGCAAGGATTAACTCTTTCTGGTATACGTATGTTGTATTACCTTGTTCTATTGCCATACATATTACAAAGAATCCAACTGACCAGAACGCAATCATTCCATACGCTATGATCCTTCTCTTGCCGTGGTGAATCTTATACATTTGGCGTTCAAATATTTCACCAAACTTACCTAACCATCCTTTCTTTACGGCAAATATCATTAAGGCTGTAATAAGTGAGATAAGTCCCAGACTACCAAACCAGTCGTCTGTGACTAAATTATAAAAAACGAGTCTAACAGGGAGTAAAATTCCAGTCATGACACTTCCAACAATTAACGCCTCCTTCATTTCATTGAAATTGAATCGGACGTATTTGTTTTCCATTCTATCCCTGTCTTAATTGATCTAAGAAATCATCAGTTACAGATTCTGGTGCTACTGGTTCAGGTGTTATTACTTCATCAGGTGTTATTGCTGCTTGTGGTGGCTCATTATATTCTTGTCGTGCTTGTGGTTGTTCTTGTTGTGGTTCACCCTGATATGCGTTTATAGTATCCACAACCTTAGTTAGCCTTAACTGTAGTTGCTGTAACTGTAATTCTAGATTTTGTTTTTCTGTCATTAGTTGGTCTATTATGCTCATTCATTCACCTCCAATACTGAACGATATAATTACTTGTTTATGTAGGTTTTTGTTCATCATTTTTAGCTTCCTCATCTCTACTATTCCACGGATCAAGATTATGATCAGGTAATATCATGAATGATTGTAGATAGTCATCTTCTAATCCTTCAGGGAATTTTATCATTCCCATTTCTTGTGGATTGCCTATTTTTGACATTGAGATATATGCTCGTTTTATAACATTGAATGCCTCAATGAAATATGATTTTTCTAGGCATTCGTATATCTTGTCAACTTCACTTTGGTTCAAATCTATCACGAATGTTATTGCGTGTCTTTGGCGGTTTGCCTCTGCTCTTACTGTAAATGGGAAATTTGTTTTCTCATACTCTTCATATTCCATAAATGATTCAATACCATGTGCGTCTGCCAGACAGAAGTATGTTCCTTCATTATGTTTTTTCTTTCTAAATTTCATCTCCAAAACTCCGTATCAGACCCAACCTTCCTTCTTTTCTTTGACCCTTTAGATGGCTGTCCACCAAATCCCATCATTTTTGACATGTCTGCTCTTGGTGATCCTCCACTAGATTTTTCGAATTTCTGTGCCATCTTACCTGCCTTATTCATTGCTTTCATAAATTTGATTATGTAGTTTGCAAGTTTTAATCCTTTATCACTTGGTGGATTCACTTTCAAATTACGTGATTTCCTATCAACACAATCTGCATACACTGACATTAATTCCCATCCTTTTTGTCCCAATGCGAATCTTTCATCACCAGTTTCACTATCATAGTATACATGCACCAATCCCATTTTGTTAAGATGCCTTCCCATGGCAATCAATTCTTCATCAGTAATGTCTGATGTGTCGACTCTTGGACCATTGAATAAATGATCAGTTTCATAGAATGCAAGTATACATCTGTATGTATCAACACCAGCTTTTGTTGGGCGATTTATCAACTCACCACTATCTGGATCAAACACTCTAGTTAGAAACCCCTTACTCTCTAGTTGGTCAAGAGCTGCGTTCCACTGCTCCTTATCCAATTTAGCTTTTTTATCAGCTTTAATCTTTCTGTTCACTTTTCTCATTACTTAACATCTCTCTAAGACCTTTTGCACGATTACGGATTGTGACTTCTGTTATCTCTGCTCTTATTGCAATGTTCCGTTGTGTAATGTCAACATTATACTGCACAGCGGCGAGATAAACTGCTGCGGCTGCTAACCCTATTGGGTCTTTTCCTGCGGTCTCCTCAATCTCTTGTGCCATTCGTATTATTTTTAATGCTCTATTTGTGACCTTGCCATTAACACCACATAATGTCGCTACTTTTGTAACGCATATTTCTGGTGTCATAACCTGTGGTTTAAGGTCAAGTTCTTTTGTGAGTAATCTAAAACATCTTGCTATATCTTTTCTTTTGACGTTTGATACAATTGCCATCTCTTTTAGTGTTCTATGAATGGCTAATTCACGACATGATGCATATACACATGCAACTACCATCATTGTTACAGATCTACCTCTTACTAATTTTTTATCGTTTGCCTTTCTGTAGATATATGCTGCTTTCTCTGCTAGTGTATCAGGTAGTGATAGTTTATCAATAATATTATTCAAAACATGCATTGCTTCCCTTAGTGATCTTACTTGTGCTTCATTTGCTTGACTTCTAGAATCCCATGTCCTTAGTCTTTGTACCATTGCTCTATTTGCATTTGACAATGGTTTTCCAGTCACATCTTTATTTACACTATTAATAACCGTAGATAGACCACGGTCATGCATAGTTAATGATGTAGGTGCACCAGTTCTTCTATCGTTTATATCATTTGTAAACTCATCATTACCTAAACTGTTTTCAATGTTTTGTAATACAATACCACATGTCTTACAGATCACTTCATGATCTATTTCAATCACTTTAGATTTACCACAATATCCACATTTCATCCTTGTAACACCCCGATAATTTCAACCATATTTTCAAGTATCTCATACTCTATAAATCCACCGATTGTTAGTAACAATACAACAATTGATATTCTTGTCAATAATGTTTTAGCTAATATCTTTGGTCCATTCTCTTTCCATTCTACCTGGTGTCTTAATCTTTTAACTAATCGTATTGATAATTGTAATGATGTTCCCATCGCAATTGAATATGCGGCTAACTCCATCATTCCAAATGGTGTTATGAATAATAGTAATGGACTGAAGTTTATCACATCAGGACTAGTTATACTGTAAGCCGCAAATGCTATTCCCGTCATAAGTGCCGATGTTGATCCCCATACAAATCCACCAAATGGGATAAACATTCCCAAGGCAATAGTTAGGTTATGTATGAATATGTCATACCACTGTATTCCAACAAATTGACCTTCGAACTCACCAATTAGCATTAGTGCTTCATCTTCAGGTATATTGACTTCAGATCCTAAAACAAATACTGCTAGAAAAACAAATGCTGACAACACCATACATTGTGCACTGGTTGTAGAAATCCAACGTTTCTTTTCTGTATTATTCATCATATTAAATTTTCATTCTTTCCATTATCTTTTCAAGTTCTGACAATTCAGGTGTACCTGATTCGACAAGTACTGATAGATCAAGATCATACTTATCTGGGAACATAGACACTCTGTTTTTCAACTCCCAATTTTCTAACAGGCAGTCATCTGTTGTATTAGGTGTATATGTACCTGCCAATCCTTCCATTATAACATATATATCATCAAGTTCCTTGTATAGTTCTTCCCACGTTCTGAATGAGCCTGCAAGTTTTTGTGTTAACAAACATATATCTGATCTGTCGATGTCACATAGTTTTATTTGAGGGTGATCATATTTATCGGGATTGCTTGTTCTGACATATGTAATTATTCTTTTAAGTTGTATTTCTGCAAATCTTTGTTTTTCTTCAACACTCATTGAATATGGTATTGGCATTGTGTCTTTCTTCGCTTGAGTCATATCATCATCGTGGTATATTTTTGCACTTTGTAAAATACCTAATTCGTTAAGTCTAGTTCGTACAGCCGATAATGCACTTTCGTTAATCATATAGTCTCTCCCATCAGTATCAGCATCGACCACCAAACTGTGTTTCCCACGTGTAAATTCTTTGAACTCATTCAAGACATGACTATTATCTATGTACCCTTTGTTCCTATGAGTTCGAAATGTTATAATATCATGATGTGACGTCGATGTCAAATGACCACACCTAAGCCTTGGAGTAACACGTAATGGACCTTCTATAACTTCAACTTGTGCCTTATCGGGTTTAATGTATTTAGTATGTGAAAATTTGTCTTTAGTTGTTATAGCAGTCCTTTCACTGTCATCGAGAACTTCTTTTTCATTCCTGTAACCATCTCTTGCAACAGGATGGCAGAACTCATTGTAATCAGTGATAAACCTTGCTTTATCTTTCAAAGCCCAAATTCTGTTTATATTCTCACACATTGCACATTTCTTTGATTTACAGAATCTTACAGGTTCCTCACCATTGAGGATTCTTGTTTGGTGGGCTACTATATCATGTGTACGTGTATCAATATGAGTGCTTATTGGCTTAACTTCATTTTTTGATTTTATTCTAACGAGATTAATAATTTCTGGGTAATATTCACTGACGTCCTTTTTGAGATAATCTGATAATTTTTTATCTTTCTTTTCAATCATCCCTCCATAATTATATGGAAGTGATACACGTTTGTTATATATGATATACTTTGAATAAACAGATTCCCAATTTTTAACTTTCCCATCATAAAATTGAAAAAGTTCAGGGCGATGTATCATATTTCTTATTGACGTTCGTTCTCGTACGTTTTGATCAATAAATGCATGCATCGATAAATTAACTTCTGTAAGGTTTATGAATTTCGGTAATGGCATTATTGCCTTTGGTCGTTCATATTCATATCCAATTACTGGCACCTCGTATTTCTTTTTTACATTTCCCATATCTCTTTCTCCTTTTTTGTTGTTTTCTTTGGTTTTCTTTTAGCACGTTGCCTAGTTCTATTGACTAGAATTTCTTCACGCTCTTTAGCGCTAACTTTCATATATTTCATTTTTCATACTCCTTTTTGCCATCATTGTAACTACAAGTAGTGTCATGAATAGTAAGAATCCAAACATTGATGGTATGAATGAATCATTACTCATGTACTGTTCATAGAACTCTGTTTCAATTATAGCATTTATTGATTGTAATATTGCGATGGTTGTTAGTGCAACCCATAGTGGTTTCCATCTCCAAACAAACCATGATATTGATCCTGCTGTTATTGCGGCTAACAATCCGCCTATGAATGCATATGACCACATGTCTTCAATGTCACCGTGGCAGATCGTATATCCACCCATTGCATTGAATCCGATTGTATATTCATATCCTTCATATGCGCAGTATGCTGCATGCCCCATTTCATGTACAAACACGAATGGTATGAGTAGTACTAATACTAGTACACCTGCTTTAAACAGCAACAACATTATGGAAAAAATGAAGGACTAATGATACTTGGGCACAACTTTTCCATCTACAGGTCTAGGAATTTGACAATACCCGCTCTCATTCATTTGTTTAATATCATAATCATAACGAGTAGTAACAGAACTAGATGTTTTTACAACTGGAAGGGGATCAGATAATATCATGTATTGTAACCATGTTGGGAACAGATCAAATTCGCATTTTATATTCATGTTAGGAATAATCATATCATGCTCTTCATCAACATCAAATAACGTATTAGTTATTTCGATTATCGAACCTATCCCATGTTGATATTTTGTAATTGTATTATCTACTCGCATACTTGATATTGGGTTTATGCGTTCTTCTCTCACATTATAACTATTATGCATCATCTCAAGTCCTTGAATACGGAAGTTGTTATGTGAGGCATTTTCTCTGGCATTACGCATTCCCCCATTAGGGCTTGTCTCTAATCTTTTTTCCTCCATCTTACTTCTTGGGGGATTACCTAGATCGGCGTCTGCTGCCATGCAAACGTAAAACACTATTCTTCCATCATATGTATCTATGTTAACACGTGGATATGCTTCAGACATATTCCGAGATGTTGCATTGTCAACTCTACCTTTGCTTGGTCTCATGGTAACATGTTTGGTTTTACTATAAATACCACCATTCTCTAGTTTTAATTGTAATTTCTCTTTTTCTAATTGTAACCATTGTGGAACCATTAAATCAAGTAGTTCATAGTGTGAAAGTCCTGATACAATTTTTGAGATATATTTAACATATTTTGGATATACCTTTGTCTCAAAATAACTAGATTTTCTATATAATGACATACATTCAAGAATAAGTGCTAAAACTTCGTCACTCATTTCAGTACTGTATTTATCAATGATATGATGTTTTGTCTTACTGTTAACGGTTGATGAGTTTAACACTTGCCTTTTTTGTTGTTTTGTTAAAATATTGTCCCAAATTATTAATCTGTCAATATAGTTAGGTTCTATAAACATTAATTGTAATCAGCTGTTTCAACGCCTTCTACAAAATCATCAGGGACTTCTGTGTAATCTTGCTCCAATGGTGTCAATCCAAGAATCTTTTCGATCAGAATTAACTTGGTTGGCTCATCGATTACATCTGATGATACCAGAATTTTTTGTATAAGTAGTGCTTGCTGTTGTGAAAACAATGCGTCATGTAACAGGTTTAATTTTTCTGTGTTACCATTTGCGATGTCTCTCCATTCCTCGATTTCTGCATTCAATACTGATTTTTCTAATTCAGCCCTTGCTAGAGTTTCTTGTAGGTTATCTGGATCAGTTTCTAATTCAGATTTTGGTTTCTTTGTTTTCTTTGTTTTCTTTTCTGCCATTACTTATCGGCTCCTAATTCTGGATATTCTGCAGACAATGTTGTTACCATGTCGTTCTTCAATTTCCATAATTCTAACCACACATATTGACATTCATCTACAGTCAATGCTTCTTTCAATTTTGTTTTTTTCTGTCCGTCAACTTCAACTGTTTCAAATTTATTATTGAATACAGTTGTAATAGTATCTAACTTGTCAATTACAAATTTTCCTTCTAAGAATTTCATTAGTATTCTATATCTTTATCGTCTTTCACACCAATCTTGTCTTTTTCTTTTCCAGTCAATCTGAATTTCAGATTTGCCTTCTTATTTCGTAATCCCATCACGAATCCAATCGCCATAACAGATATGGCAATCATGACCACAATTGGTGTTATGAGCATATCTTCTGTCATTTAACTAAATCCTCTTGAACTAATATTTATTTATGAAGTTAAGCTTAGGCATGAATTACTGGATGGGCGAACTGGAATACTGCCTCAACTCACGTTTCGGGGGTGCCCGTGCAATTCCATCCTGGCGCTGGAACACGAGTATTGCCTTGGGATGTGTTGCATTCAAACCCGAAGGTTTGCCTGCAATTCTCCACTCTGAGCGTATATCCCGTGGGATGCTCAGTCCTACTTTCTCGGTCTACGCAAACTTCCTTATCGCCCATCCCATGTAACCAAGTAAATGATTACTGTAATGGAAAAAATAGAGAACTATTTAGCAGCTAACATATGACGTGATACATATCTTGATATAGCATTAACGAGTTCATGTGTGCCACCACTACCTTCGTCACTGATTATAGCATATTGTCCTGAACCAAATAATTCATCACAATCTTTTCTAAGATCATCATTATCATATGTGAACATGACACCAAATACATTAATTCCTAATTCTTTTGCTTGTTTTATTTCATCCATTGCAGCATGTTTGCTGAATCCCATATCAGAACAGAATAACATTAGTTTCCCTGGTTCACGTTTTTGTGCTAACCACGTTCTTCCATACCAGAGTGCTTCTTTTTCAGGTGTTCCGTTGTAACCACTTGCACATTCGAAGTGATTAATGTCTTCCATTTCTTTATGTATGCTAACACCTACTCTGTTACCTCCGCCCCATGCCATCATTGACACTTTGACATTTGGAAGTTTATTCAAACTTGTTTTGAACGTTGCTGCAGTATCACGTAAACATTCTAATGGATATCCACTCATCGAACCACTTGTGTCTGCGGATATTAATACATGGAATCCACTGTCAGGTTGTTCACTATACCACATCTCACTGTCTTTCATGACAGCTGGTATATTGTTAATGAATGTATCAATATCAAGTTCATCACCTTCCTCATCTAACATCTGACGAGTAATACCTTTGATTCGTCTCCATTGATTAGTTAATTCTGAAGCAAGTTGATTGTTAACAGTGTATGATTTGTATGCTTTTGGTCTATCAATAAGATCGAATCTTTCTGGATCAAGGTTAACTTCTTGTTCCTTTAATGTTGGGTCTCTTATCATACCGTGTTTTCTAAGTTTTTTTCTTACGGCTTCAATTCTTTCTTTGCCAGATTTCTTTAAATCGTCTATCTCCTCTTTACTAAGATTTGTCCAACTCTTTCCATTTCCTCCGCCACCTGTTCCATCATTATCAATGTCTTGACGTGGTTCTTTATCTTCATGGGTTCCTCCTTTCGTTTTGATATTGCCTTTACCTTTGCCTTTGCCTTTACCTTTGCCTTTGCATTTTCCATCTTTTGGATCACCATTTGGATTATGATTATCTATCCAGTTTTCAATCTTTTTATCTACTTGTGCTTTTGCTGTTGACCAGTGATCACTTGTTGCATTATGGTTAGTTTTGATATTATGACATGTCTTTATGAGATCCTTTATGCTTTGTGTATCTGGTGTGGTTCCATTTTCTGGTTTTTTTCCACCTGGTTGTTTTCCACTACCTCCCTTTGGTGGTGGTGGTTGTTGTATTTCATGCTTATACCATGGCATGAATGTATTGTAAAAGAAATCCTTTGCTAGTGCAAGTGAACCTCGTTCATCAGTAAACTCAACCTTGTCAAATATATCTATCAAACCGTCAAATGGGGTTCCAACCAATTCTGTCAGTTTACCATTATATGCATACCATAATGCTGTGATAGGGTCTTTGACTTTTTTCTTTGGTAGTTCACCACGTAGTTTTGCTTGACAAGTGTCTAAATCGTTTGATAATCCAACACTATTCTGTGACCAAGCATGATTAACTCTATGATCTTCTAATAATCCATAGATAATTTTACCTGCTTCGTTACAAATTATTTTATGCTCACCTTGTTTACCAGATGTCCATTTATGTATCTGTTTCAATGCTAATGCAATTGGTGATTCAAATAACACATGTGCAAGATTATGTTCTAATTTTGCGTCATTTGACAGATAATCAGTATTTACTGGATTGATGTTTATAGTAAATGAGTTATTGTTTAATCTTTTTAGCTCGTTATGTTGCTTAACATATTCTTGTTCCCTTTTAGGATCATCAGATGTTCTACCAAATGTTACAACTATTTTTTTGTTGGTTATCTTTCCATATGTCTTTGCAAGTTTTCTCATATCTTGGGTCTCTTCATTTTCAGTACCATCAAGGTCAGTAAAGTCATATGGTTCGCCCGTCATCGGGTTAACTATCTCACCATCATGTGTTTTTGCTACACTGTTAAAATAATCATATCCAAAAAAAGATTTGAATTTCGATCCACTCATTAGCTAGCCACCTTTATTCCAAGAGTTCTGTATACTCTTTTCTGAATTTGTGCTTTCTGAGTTGGCACTTTATACTTTGACAGTAGACAGTGTTGTGCGGCAAGTTCTAATGCTCTATCTTTTATATCTGAATTTGCTAGATATGATCTATAGACATCACAGAATTTTTGCATTGTTCTTGGTGATATTGCAACGTCCAAGTCGTTATTTGCATAACCTGCTCTTGTCTCTGTCGCAATGCTCACTAATCCATTGAAGATTTTGTCATCAATACCTTCATGTTCGATTATATCTGTCTCCATTTCTGGACTTGGATATGGAACATCAATCTCTACAAATCTATCAGCAAGGTCTGGTGTTAACTCATGAGTACCCGCATATGTACTTGGGTTCATGGTTGCACATACGTGCAATTTACAGCCAGCATTTACACGATAGACTCTATTGATTTCTGGTATGAAAACATGTCTTCTCCAGTCTAGGAATTGGTTAACACTTTTTTGCATTGCTGGTAGTAATGCATTAAGTTCTTCCATTACCAATGTGAACTGTTTTTGCATGTTTGCACATTCAATAGATGTTGGCAATATACCTAAGCTGAATTTTACTTCACCTTCGAGAATGATATATCTTCCCAACAAATCTTGTCTTTTTGTTCCTTCTGAGCAGTCAGCTTGCATTAGTCCAATTCCTTGTTCTTTGTTATAGGCAGGAATTGATGCAGTCTTTCCTACTCCAGCAGGACCTACGAACAGTAACGGGTGATCTTTACCACGCTCTGCATTGTAGTATGATTTTAGAACATCAAACTCATTATGGAATGGTACATATCTGATTGCTTTTGTAATTGCAAAGTTCTCAGGGTGTACTGGTAAAACTTCGATTCTTGAACCAGAGTTTACCGCGTCCATGATTTGATGTTCCTCTGCCTTTGTATTAGCAGATGCTTTGGCAGTCTCTACCTGTTGTTCTTCAGGTGTGAGTTCTACCTCATCATCATCGATCTTTTTTGTGTCTTTCAATGTTGTTTTCGCCATTTTATATGATCACCGTAATACTTTTTGTGCATGGAATAACCTGTTTGGTGAATAGAATGGTATTCTAACCCATCTCATACAGCCGTCACAGTAAATATCAATCATTAATGTCATTACGCCATTTTGTGCTACACTGTCAACAAGTATATTTTTACGTTTTTTATTTGAAATTGATGAGTATTGCCAACGTATGGCATATCCTACATTACCAGCAGTGTCTAATCCATTGTTGGCAGTCATATATCTAAATTTATGTAAAACGCTTTTATGCTTACAACCATTTCTGCATTTTGTACATAATGAAGATTCATTTTGAAGATTGGTTATATATGGATTAAATGCTTCCAGATCTCCACAATCGTCGCATTTTCTATACAGTGATGAAATCAAAACTATAATGGAAAAAATAAAGAACTAATCAGTTGGGTCTTTCCAGTACTTTGAAAGTTGTTCGCCAAAGTCATCAGGTTTAGTTTTTTGTGTCACTCGAGTATCTATTGAATCAAGTACCAATTTTGGTATACTGAGTTTATTCTCAATAAAGTCTCTCACATACGAAATTTCCTTTCTAAGGTTTTTCTCTTCACCAGATCCGTTAGTCACTATAGTGTTAATAAGATTCTCGCGTGCTCTATCAATAACATTATGAAGTTGCACTGAACTTAAACTTCCTAACACATTCAATGGCTCTCCTTGAAAACTATCAATCATGTTTTCTATTTGTTCGTTATTCATGGCACGTTTCATGTCACCAGGTTTTATTTCACCTTTTTTCTTGACGTTAGCGACTACAGATTCGAATCCTGCTAGAACACCTAACATCATAGCAGCACCTGTGATTTGTGAGAGATCACCCATTTTTTTATCCCACACTTTGTTAGCAACCTCTCTAACTTCTTCATCCATGTCTCGTTCTTTACGTGTCATAAATTTTATCCACATTCCATATACTTTTTGCCCTTGCCTTTTGTTTTACAAATTCAAAGTCTTTATCTACGTCGTTCATTTTCCTCATCCATATCATACAAGTTTGATTCACCTTCGGGTGCACCAGTTATTTTATTATTACAAACACATCTCCCTTTCTCCAAACATCTTTCACATCTCACAATGTTTATCGCTAGAAAGTACTTGCTTGGGTCATCTACATCAACACGTTCTTCCAATGGAACATTGGCTTGCCTTTGTAATTCATCTATCATTCTCAATGCCAAATCGTGTACTTCTTTATTGTTAACAGATCGTGACCTTTCTTCAATCCTACATATCATGTCATACTCTTCATTTGATAGAGGGATCGACATGTTTTTGTGACGTTTGTTTTGTAGGTCACTTACTCTAACTTGTAATTCTTTTAATGCTGGTTTCATTTTAATTCATACTTGATGTTTGGGTTTCTAACTTGATTTGATTCATACTTTCTGTGTGGGTGTCAAATTGGTATTGATTCGTACTTTGTATATGGGCGTCAAGAGTCCGATAACTCGACATATGTCTCTGTGGGGTTTCAGTAGTTTCTGATTCATACATGGTCTGTGGGTTTCAGATGTTTCGTTAATTCATATGATAGATGTGGGTGTCAATGTAGCAATAATTCATACTCTGCTGTTGGGGTTCAGACCAGTTGTGATTCATATTCATACCATGGGGTTCAGCTATACTTTGATTCATACGTCCAATATGGGTTTCATTGGGAATCTGATTCATACTAATGAGTTGGATTACATACCACCTCTGATTCATATGGTACATATGGGTTTCAACTACTGACTAATTCATACATCCACTCTGGGTTTCATTGCTAATGCGATTCATACTCATATCTTGGGATTCAACATGGTTCGGATTCATAAGCAGATCATGGGATTCAAACAGATTGTGATTCATATTCACTTTTTGGGTTTCAAATCGACAATGATTCATATGGATTCTCTGGGGTTCTAAAACTACTTTGATTCATACTTCTACTATGGGTTTCACGCCGTAGTTGATTCATACTCGTTTCGTGGGGTTCAGGTCTTGAATGATTCACACCACCCATTTGGGTTTCAAGCGACCTTATGGTTTCAGATTCTTTTGAATTTCTTTTAAAATTTTGTCAAATTCTTTGTTTGGTTTATCAACAAATGGCTCCAAGTAAGTGTGATTGGCTCCGATCGCACCATATGGTTTAGATATGGGATGACCATCAATCTGTCTCCAGACTATCCATACGTGTTGCATGAATATCTTTGAGACCTTTCTCAAAGCCATGTTGTTGATATGACCATCGTTGTATTTGGTTTTACCGTTTTTATCTTTAATCTTTGATGGAAATTTTGATCTTAGATCACGTTTGTATTGTTCATACAATTTTCTATACCCGCTTTTTGCAGATTGTTGTTTCATGAAACTAGTTGCTGCTTTCCAGAATAACACCTTGATCTTTGGATTCCAATTACTTTGAAATCCTGCTGAGTTTTGCTGTCTTGCATTCTCTGTGTCATGACCACATTTGTTACATGTTGGTGATGGACGCAATCGTTTCACTTTCTTTTTCTTACCGTCGGCTCCCTCATATTCAACGTCAACATATGTCCATGCTTTCGTCTTATCTGTGGAACAGTCAGGACAGAATGTGTTTTGACCATATCCAGAGTATTGCCATAAGGCACTAACCTTGTCGAATCTTGAAACATCTTCTACATATGCCATACAGCCTGCAGTAAGTATTGGTCCAATTCCTTGGATACTATCTAGATAATTCTTAAAAATTGCTTTCGTTGGCAAGTCAGCCTCTATACGTTTCTGTATGGCACCTTCAAATTTCTTGGCTGCGTCAAAGATGTCTTTGACACCATACTTCTCGAGATCCTCCTCAGTAATGTTATTTCTTTCTGCATTCATTAAGGCACGATTTCCTGCCTCTATTCTTGTCTTCTGGAAATCATAATACATCTCAACTAGAACTCTCATGATACTCATAGGTAGTTCTTCTGGAATGTCTTTAGGATCACCAGATCCAACTGATACTGAAGGTTTTTTCTTAACCATAATTAATCACTATAATGGAAAAAATAAAGGACTGATCATTTCTCAAGCGGGTCATCATATCGTGTGACAATTTTATCGGCTTTGCCGTGTAGATCATCCATATCTGTAAATTTAACAAGTCCATCTTTTCTTTCAACTAATTGCATCATTGTATGTTTTTTTCCTTCACGTGTTCTTCCATCAATCACAATACACTCTTTTCTATTTGGGTCTTTATGCACATTTCCATATTCATACTTCTCGTCTTTTTCAAGCATTACTGTCCATGATTCTCCTATTACTACAAACATGTTAGGATTCAATGCTCTTGCAACTGGGTTTACTAATTCTAATGGACTGTGCCCATCAATAGAACGTATCTCAAATATCCATACCTGACTATCTCTCTCTACAACCATACATGTTGGTGGAAATACATCTTTCAATTCATTGTCATTCATTGAGTTTAATTTAATATAATTACATAGTTTTGTAAATCTCGTCAATATGTCTTCACTTCTTTTCTCGGCAGGTAAGCCTTCAAACAATGATGGGTAATGTCGTTTTTCTTTGTCCTCCCATGACACAAATTGTGGTTTACTACCAAGTATTTTTTTCCAAATTTTATCAGTCATTTCAATTCCTCATCTGGTACTTTTATCCAATTTATGGTTCCTAATCCATATACTTTTTCTATATCTACATCAGCAAGTATTGATTTGTATCCACCTTGTTTCACTTCATTGCGTTCTTTCTTTAACTCATCTTGCATTTTTGGGTCATGGAATTTTTGATGTTCTTTTAATCCTGTTTTATATTCTTCAGGACACATGAATATCGAATTATGTTTTTTACATATATCACATTGTAACATTATGCTAATTGCTCCTCCATCCAATCCTCATACGAATCAATACAATCTTTACAATATTCTGGATCTTGTACGAACATATCATGACCTCGTAGCCACCATGCCCATCCACCTACATGTTTTTGCGCAATGTAGAGTTTGACCATATTCACTATACATTGGTATACGCCGTGAGAGGGATCGACCTCAAGTCTTCCTGTTAGACACATTCCTAACCAATCAAATATTCTATACTTTGCCTCTGTAAGGTCAAATGCAGCTTGAGAAATAGTTGCTTGTGAAGCACCATACACTGCTAAGGTTTGAATGATTGTTTCAACGAATGGTGCTGGTAATTCATGTTCCAGATTCTTTGTATTCGATTCAAGATTGTGTCCTACTTCCATTAACTCTTTCCATAAATCTTTATCATATTTTGATTGTTCTCTAAGGTCCTTGAATGGACATATGCCCACTACATTTGCGTCAGCAATATCATTCCACTGCTCACCAGTGTCAGGATTAATTGCAAGCATAGTATCTTCAGGTATATCCTCTTGACCGTCGACCTTTATTGGCTTGCCATCCTTATCATAAATTTTTACCATTTCCCACTTCTCCATATCTCAAGTTCTTTCTCGCCTCTTGCAACGTTTGCTAACATGAGTATTTCATCAACTTGTTCTTTTATACCATCAAGCATGCTGTTGGTCAATGTCTGGTTGGCTGGCACATTAGCTCTAAGTCTTTCAACAATTTGATGTATCAAGTCTGCTTTGTTTATCATCTTATCTTTATTAGATGTCATTCTAGTTCCATTGGCTGTCACTCTAGGCATAACAGTGTGTCCATCAATAGTATGTCCACCGTAATCTTTAATCTTCATTTTCATTTACCATATTGTCAAATTTTTTCCAGTGTTCTTTACACCAATAATCTATATCATATTCTGTTTCGTTTTCACATCCAGGTATTCTACACATCAATTTTGTTCATTCCCTTTCATAATTTCCAAACAACGATTCATGTAATGTTTTACAATATGTTCATCACAAAATCCCTTTCTCCATAAGGCATGGTCATCCAATTCGTTTGTACAACCTGGTGAATTACATTTCAATCCTGTTCAATCCTCCAATACACTTTACCAGTATTTGTGTTTGATGAAGCACGTTTCTTTAACGGGTTATGTTTCTGGCGTTCATGTGCATCCATACGTGCAATTATTGATGAATCTTCATATGGAAATCTGTCACTGCATAGACTACATTGCATCCAATTTTTCTTGGATTCAGATAAAATCTGTACAATTCTATCATATGATACTTCAATCACTTCACCAACTTGATAATCAACATTGACAGCTACATTGTCAACTTTACCAATTACGGTAGAGTCGGTTACGCGGTCAACTTTTATCCATAGATATTCCCTGTTTGGTGGGGTATCACCACTTTCAAAAACAGCCTTGACAAATGACGCGTCAATTAGTTGATCATATGTGTATTTTCCTTTGTTAGGATACATCAATTCTAGCTCATCCTCATTAAACCAATTGACGTTTTTAGCACATTCTGTTGGCATTATAATAAATCATCCTTGTCAATATTGAAGTCTTTCAATGTACTGCGTGCATGTTTGCAGTGGTCTGTGTCACACTGAAGAGTATGTGATAGCACCTTCTTAACTAGATCACTTACTTCAAGTATTGTTTCACCAGCTGCAACACGGTTTAATATCTCACTAGAAAGTTTTTCCCAAGTCGGACATCCTAATGAAGTGCCTGTTTTTTCTTTAAAGTTTAAAAGTCTTTTAGCAAGGGATTGGTTTAAGTCACCTTTTACATCATCATTGATTGGAAACCATTCATGCCAATTATCAGTTAAGCCTACCATATTTCAAATCCTCCACATTCTTTTAAGAATCGAATAAAGTTTTTCATATTATTCATGTCAAATGGATATTTGTCAGATTCATCTTCAATGCTTTTGATACCAAGTTTACTTAACATTCCTTCTGCACCTTTTCGATTTCTGAACGTATTTGCGGTAGTATTCAATTCATGTTGTGCAGGTTTTACATATTGATTGGTCATCCCTGCTTCTACCATTTCATCGAGTCTACGTGCAATCTCCAAAGCAAGTTCCTTTGGATACTTTACACCGTTGTTCATATGTAGTCCTTCAACCTGTTCTTTCGTTAACAAATCTTTACAACTCTCTTCAATAATCATTGCAATTGGTCTCCACCACCATACATTATTTCTAAAGTAAAATCCAATGTTGGCGGATTCATATTTTTCCATTTCATTAAAATATTCTTCAACTCTCTTTTTTTTAACAGGGTCTTCACTTTCAGCTATTTCTTTGAACTCTTCATCACTCATTTTGGGCTTTACCATTCCGTCATGTATGACAGGATCAAGTCCGAATATATCAAATCCCATTATTGTTCACATCCACATAGGCTACAATAATCATCTAAGCCTTCAACAAGTTCTTTCATACAATTTCCACATTTAGTTGCATCAAGTTCGTTAGACGCACTACAATTAGTACAGAATTTAACTACAGTTGGTCTATCAATAATTTTCAATCTTCAAACGCCTCTCTCATTCGTTTATGATGAATGACATCCATTCTTTTTTCCTCGTCTAATCTCTTGAACAGCCCAAGTTGTGCCTCATGTATACGTCTGTCTTCAGCACCTTCTATTTCGGCTATGACGTTTTCATTCTCAACATCATTTCTTGGTGGCACGACAGATTTCGTATTCTCATATGCCTTTTTTAATAGTTCTTCACGTTTCATTTTCTCTCCTTATAGCAGTGTTTACAGTGCTGTCCAGCATTCCCGTCCTGTGAACCACTGCGTACTTGTAAGTTGTCTACCCATTCGTGGTTACATTCTGTCATTGTTCATTCTCCAAATTATCAATTATGACACATTTATCCAAAACTCCGTCTGGGATGTCATTTAAACTCTGAGTGACAATAACGACTTTAATCTCGGGATGTCTATAATCAAATAATGGATACAGTTTTCTCCATTCACTCTTGTTCATCATCTACATTCCTCCTTTGGCTCCCAGCCCAGTGACCATTTTAAAGTTTCAATTATTTCCTGAAAACTCATAGTATCACCTCATTGCATTTTGGACAACAGCCTTCGCCTTCTGGTATAGGTTCGTTATGATGATCAAGATACACAAGATTGTTGCAGAATTGACATCGTACAACATCTTTGCATTTAGCATGCACCCACATAAGGTGTGGGTTTTTTTCGATGTCATCTCCTATTGGAATATGGTTACCACATATGTGGCATGTTCCTTC
>Ga0310344_10000910_pt1 | contig 22942 bp, 16 predicted proteins | sample HC15DNA20200_MG_FD_203801 | JGI IMG/M metagenome (GOLD analysis project Ga0310344, IMG submission 203801) | Marine microbial communities from station ALOHA, North Pacific Subtropical Gyre - HC15-DNA-20-200_MG | ecosystem: Environmental > Aquatic > Marine > Oceanic | place: Pacific Ocean: North...
CTTTTTAAGAGTCGTCGTGAGATAAGCATGATGAAACGGTCGGCGCGAATCGCTGTCGCGGCTCATCGTCGCGCTCTGCGTTCATGTGCGCCGGGGATGTATGAATACGAGCTCGAGGCTGAATTCAGGCATGAATTCGCACGGCACGGCGCACAGTGTTCCTACGAGCCAATTGTTGCGGCTGGCGTCAACGCATGCGTACTTCATTATCATGCAAATAATTCCTTGATGAATGATGGTGATCTCGTTTTGATTGACGCTGGTTGTGAGCTAGAGCTCTTCGCTTCAGATGTGACGCGAACGTTTCCGGTGAACGGGGAGTTTTCTGAGCCTCAGCGCAGCCTATACGAAATAGTGTACGACGCGAACCGGGCGGCGATTGAGAAGGCTCGGCCTGGCAACCACTGGAACGATCCACATGATGCGGCTGTCAAGGTTATTACGCGCGGTTTGCGCGATCTCGGCATACTCAAAGGCCGGCTTCCTACACTGATTAAGGAGCAGGCCTATAGGCCATTTTTCATGCATAAAACCGGACATTGGATAGGTATGGATGTTCATGATGTTGGTGATTACAAAGTTGCTGGACATTGGCGCTTACTGGAACCTGGGATGGTTACGACTATCGAGCCTGGCATTTACATTTCACCGGATACAAGGGGTATTGCCAAAAAATGGAGAGGTATCGGGATACGGCTCGAAGATGACGTACACATTTCGACAGACGGACCGCAGGTGTTGACGAAAGATTTGCCCTTACAGGCCGACGATATTGAACAGTTAATGGCTAGTTGTTGATGTTTCGTGATGTTGTAGAAACGGATGTCATGATTGTCGGCGGCGGCTTGGTGGGATCCGCGCTTGCACATGCGCTAGCGCAGACGAAGCTATCGACAGTTGTCGTTGAGGCGCGCGAGCCGTCGCAGCTGGGTCAGCAGAGTTTTGATAGTAGAGCTACCGCTCTCGCGAACGGCAGTCAGCGAATTTTGAAGGCCCTCGGTCTTTGGGATGAGATTGCACTAGAAGCGGAGCCGATCCGGACAATCCATATCTCTGAACGTGGTCGATTCGGAGCCGCAAGAATCAACGCTGCAGACGAAGGAGTACCGGCACTTGGTTATACGCTGGAGAATCGGATACTCGGCGCCGTGTTGCGGCAGACGTTATCTAAAACCGCTCGTTTCACGTTGTTAGCACCGGCAAAATTGTTGGCGCTGAACGTTGGTGACGATAATGTCGAGGCTGATGTCGCAGCGGCTGAGTCCAACCTGTCAGTTATTGCGAAAGTCGTGGTTGCGGCAGACGGTGCGAATTCTTTCGTGCGTCGCGAGCTCAAAATCAATACTTACGAAGAGCAGTATGATCAGCATGCTATCGTGCTCAATTGTACGACCGAGATAGCACATGCAGGGCGGGCCTTTGAGCGTTTCACGCCGGATGGACCGCTGGCATTTCTGCCGCTCAGTAGTAATCGCGTCGCCGTCGTTTGGACTCGATCGCCAGAGGAAGCAAAAAGATTACTCAAACTCAAGGAGGATGCATTTCGTCTCGAACTACAAGCGGCATTTGGTTATCGGTTAGGCCGCATCATGCGCATTGGATTGCGCTCAGCCTATCCTCTGGCGCGCGTTCGCAGCGCTGCGGTAACTGGTCCGCGCGCTGTCTTGATCGGTAGCGCTGCCGTTAATCTTCATCCTGTCGCGGGGCAGGGGTTTAATCTAGCGCTGCGCGACGTAGCAGCACTAACCGAGCTTTTTACGGAGCGCCCTGATGACAACACTGAAGTCGACCCGGGGAGTTCAAATTGCTTGGAGCGCTATGAAATCTGGCGTGAACGGGATCAGCAATCCGTTTCAGCACTGACACATGGTTTGATCCGGTTGTTTGGATATAGGGCGTTACCGCTTTCCGTTGCCAGAGGTATCGGGCTGATGGCCTTCGATCTCGTGCCCGGGGCTAAAGCACAATTGGCAAGACAGACGATGGGTTTATCGGGTCGACTGTCACGACTAGCGCGTGGGTTGCCATTGATTTCCCCTAGTCGCCGCCGGCCGGATGGAGGCAGATGAAGGTATCTAAGAATAGATCGGTAATAATTGTAGGTGCGGGACCGGTAGGTTTGACAGTCGCCGCGTTGTTACTCGCGGATAAACACTCCGAAAAAATGCGAATCCGAATCCTAGAGCCGCGACCCCTACCGGTGTGGGATCCAGAGGAAATGGATTTGCGTGTATACGCTTTATCGAGAGCTTCTCAGCGCATTCTCGATTATCTTGGTGTTTGGCCAGAAATTTTAGCTGCGCGTGTAAGCCCCTACCGACGCATGCATATCTGGGAAAAAGACTATCGTGATCGGTTAGGTTCGCTGTCGTTTGACAGTGCTGAGATAGGTGAGCCTGACTTGGGAAGCATCGTCGAAGATCGATTGATACGGGAACGCTTATTTGGATTGTTTGCAGCGTCGTCAGATGTTGATTTTAACTTTGGCGCTGAGCTCACTGCAGTTCGTGTCGGGGCTAGCACCGTCGAAATCGATACCCAAGACGGCGAGACTTTTGAGTCGTCGCTTTTAATTGCGGCCGATGGTGGTAATTCAATGATCAGGCAACTGCTAGATTTTCCGGTACGGACAGTTTCCTATGGACAAGATGCTGTTGTTACGAATGTTGAAACATCAAAGCCGCATCTTGAGACAGCTTGGCAACGCTTTTTGCCCGATGGTCCACTCGCTTTTTTGCCCTTAATCGATGGTCGGAGTTCGATTGTCTGGTCGATGAGCTCCGATGCAGCGCAACGGCTTTCTATGGCCGCGGATTGCAATTTCTTGGAGCAGCTACAGACGGCGAGTGGCGGCGTGCTCGGCGAAATTTCTTCTAGTACATTGCGAGCGAGGTTTCCTTTACGGGCTTCCCATGCTGGTTGTTATTGCTGTTCCCGAGTAGTCCTGGTTGGTGATGCGGCCCATACAGTGCATCCACTGGCCGGCCAGGGAATGAATCTTGGGTTGCTCGATGCAGCTGTATTGGCCGACACGCTGTTAGAGGCTGTGCGGGACGGACAGGATCCTGGTGACCTTCGTATCTTGCGGCGCTACGAGCGACAGCGTAAGGGGAGTAACGTGAAGATGCTATTGGGGATGGATGCGTTGCATCGGTTGTTCGGTCTTCAAGGCCCATTTTTTGGACCGCTCCGTGCTGTCGGACTTTCCGCGGTCGATATGGTACCGCTCGCGAAAAACAGACTGATGCGCAAGGCGCTAGGGCTTGTTGGTGAGTTACCGAGCGTAGCGCGATCACAAGTCGCCTAAGTCTATTTTCTTTGTTCTGTAGAGACGCTCGGGTAGTTGAGCTATCATCATGGCTCAATCAAAAAGTCTGCCGGAGAGACTTCGCTTCGGCGAAGCGCCGAAGGCGCAACCACCGCTCGGAAACGCTCAGGCAAATGGACGGCAGCACTTGATTGGCTCTGGAGAGTGGCCCTGAACTAGGGCCCACCGAAGGTGAGCGGCGCTCGATTCGCGTCTAATCTCTCAGGTTTCAGGACAGAGGAGCGGCGAGCTATAGGCTTGCCGTTTTTTTGTGTTGAATTGAGATGACCGGAATTAAGCAAACACCGTTGTATGCTAGCCATGTCCGGGCCGGGGCGCGCATGGTCGAGTTCGCCGGTTGGAGCATGCCGCTAAACTACGGATCACAACTGGATGAGCATCATGCAGTGCGCGGGCGCGCTGGAGCATTCGACGTATCCCATATGACGATCGTTGACGTATCGGGTGCCGATGCTGAGCGCTATCTTCGCTACGTATTCGCTAACGACGTGGGTAGGTTGCAGGTTGGTAAAGATGGACATTGCCAAGCATTGTACAGCTGCATGTTGCGTGAGGACGGTGGGGTTCTCGACGATCTAATTGTTTACCGATTGGCGAAGAGCGAGTACCGGGTCGTAGTTAACGCAGCGACACGAGAGAAAGATCTAGATTGGCTGGTTGGGCTAAGTGGTGGTTATTCGCTCGAAATTCTTGAGCGGCCTGATCTTGCGATGATAGCTGTGCAAGGTCCACACGCTCGCGAACTCGTAGCCGTTGCGTATGAAAACGAGGGAGCATTGCTGGCGTTGCAGGCATTTTGGGCATTCAGGGATGACGATGCCCTTATTGCCCGAACCGGCTACACAGGCGAGGATGGGTTCGAGATCATTCTTCCAGCTGATCGGGCCGAAGAACTATGGGCTGCACTACAGTCGCTAGATATTACTGCTTGTGGTCTCGGTGCGCGCGACACGCTTCGTCTAGAGGCTGGGCTAAATCTGTACGGACTCGATATGGATGAAACGGTGAGCCCGCTCGAATGTGGATTGCGTTGGACCGTGAGAATGAAATCTGAACGGGACTTTATCGGTCGCGATGCACTGGAAGGGCAGCTTGCTAACGGCGTGTCGCTCCAACAATCTGGCTTGATTCTCAAAGGTAAGGGCGTACTTAGAGCGGGTTACGTTGTGCGCACAGCCGAAGGTGAGGGAGTGGTCTCGAGTGGTACGTTCTCGCCGACTCTGGCGCGCTCGATCGCGCTCGCTAGAATTCCGGTTGGTTCTAGTGGCGAATGCGAGGTCATCATACGGGATCGTGCCAATGAGGCGCGGATCGTAACCCCCCCATTTGTCAGGAATGGCCAGATCAAAATAGAACACTAATGCTTTGTGCTAAGGAGATTTATGTATGAGTGAGATTCCAGCTGAGCTAAGGTACACGAAGGAGCACGAGTGGGTCCGTGAGCATGATGACGGCACATTAGTACTTGGAGTAACTGACCATGCTCAGGTATCGCTCGGTGACTTAGTGTTTGTCGAGCTTCCGGAGAATGACACAGCTGTAGAAGCCGGTAATGCTTGTGCCGTTGTGGAGTCTGTGAAGGCGGCTTCCGATGTTTATCTTCCGCTCTCGGGTACGATTGTTGAGAAGAACGATGCGCTAGAGGACGCGCCCGAACTTGTAAATTCAGATCCGTATGGTGACGGTTGGTTATTGCGGTTCAAGCCTGATACGCCCGCGCAACTTGAGGAGCTTCTCGGGTGCGACGATTACGAACGTTTCATAGCTGAACTCAACGACTAATATTAGGGGTCGATAGTGCCTTTTATTCCACATACGACAAACGATATAGCGACTATGCTACAGGCAATCGGCGTTGATTCGATCGAGCAGTTATTCGATGAGATTCCGGGGAAACTGCGGTGTGAGCGTCTCGTGGGTATTCCTGACGCGATTTCAGAGCACGAGGTTGGGCGCCTGATGAGCAGCCAGGCCGAAAAGGATAGGGTTGCGTTGAACTTTCTAGGTGCCGGGGCCTACGAACATCATATTCCCGCGGCCGTTTGGGAGCTAACGACACGCGGCGAGTTTTATAGTGCTTACACGCCGTATCAGGCTGAGGCTAGTCAGGGAACGCTGCAGCTCATCTACGAATATCAAACAATGATGGCGAGCTTGACGGGCATGGAGGTTTCTAATGCGTCACTTTATGATGGTGCCTCGGCCCTAGCGGAAGCCGTGCTTATGGCGGTTCGTGTGAACCGTAAATCGAAGTCAGGGCGCGTTCTTATTCCGTGTAGCGTGCATCCGCACTATGCGGCCGTCGTGAAAGCAATTACGGTAAGTCAGGGTATAGAGTTAATAGAGATTCCTTTCAAACCAACCAGCGGACGAACGGATCTGGATGCGTTGCGTGCTTATGCGGAGACGGATATTACTGCGGTCATCATCCCGCAGCCAAACGTCTTTGGTGTGCTGGAACCCGTTGACGAGCTCGCCGATTGGGCGAACGAAAAAGACGCGCTTGGAATCGCAGTCGTGAATCCAACTTCGTTGGGTCTATTGAAGTCACCGGGAAATTGGGGGAGAGAAGGAGTAGCTATTGTCTGTGGTGAGGGTCAGTCTTTGGGTGTGCCGTTGAGTTCTGGTGGGCCGTATTTCGGTTTTATGACCTGTCGGCAGGAGCACGTAAGGCAGTTACCAGGTCGGCTGGTTGGGAAAACGGTCGATATAGAGGGAACTCCTGGCTTTACACTGACGTTGCAGGCACGGGAGCAACATATCCGCAGATCGCGCGCGACGTCGAATATCTGTACTAATCAGGGATTGATGGTGACCGCGGCGACAATTTATATGAGTCTCATCGGGCCAAAAGGATTGCGCCGGGTCGCTTCGGTATGCGCTGCGAATACCAAGAACCTGGCCGCCGCCGCCTCGACAATCGATGGCGTAGAGTTGAAGTTCTCGGCTTCACAGTTTCATGAGGTTGTGCTGCAGCTTCCCGTATCCGCTGCTACGGTTATCGAAGGATTAAAGCGGCATGGAATATCCGCTGGAGTCGCGGTGTCAAGGTGGTTTCCGGATCTCTCTAATTGTCTCCTGGTATGCGTTACTGAAACTAAGAGCGACGATGATATTGAAGTGTTTGTGAATGCGCTCAGAGAAGAGATAGCCGTTGCGGAGAAAGAACAATGACTGAACCGCTGATCTTCGAGGCTAGCCGACCCGGACGCTCTGCTAGTGCGCAGTTTCCCCGTCGGGATGGTATTCATGCTATACCCGACAAGTATCTTCGAGGTGACCCACCGCTGTTGCCCGAGGTTTCGGAGCTAGATGTCGTTAGGCATTTTACGCGTTTATCCCAATTGAATTTCTCCATAGACACGGAGTTCTATCCGCTGGGATCGTGCACGATGAAATATAATCCGCGCGGCTGCAATTCGCTGGCGATGTTGCCCGGTTTTACTCAGCGACATCCGCTCGCCCCCCCGAGTTTTTCGCAGGGAGTGATGACGTGTCTATTTGAATTGCAGGAAATGCTAAAAGCTTTAACGGGTATGGCTGCCTTTTCGTTGACGCCGATGGCGGGTGCTCAGGGAGAACTAGCCGGGGTAGCGATGATTCGCGCCTATCACGTTGATAAAGGCGATCTCAGTCGGACCGAGATTATTGTGCCGGATGCTGCTCATGGCACGAATCCCGCGACCGCAACAATGTGTGGTTGCACCGTTAAAGAGTTGCCTACAGGTACGGACGGTGATGTTGATCTCGACAGGTTACGCGAACTCGTCGGTCCACAGACGGCTGGAATCATGTTGACAAATCCATCTACGTTGGGCGTGTTTGAGCGAAAAATCAGTGAAATTCAAGAACTGATTCATTCGGCTGGTGGTCTTCTCTACTATGATGGCGCTAACCTGAATGCGATCCTGGGCAAGGTGCTTCCGGCCGAGATGGGGTTTGACGTCATGCATATTAACTTGCACAAAACGTTCTCGACACCTCACGGTGGTGGCGGCCCGGGTTCCGGTGTCGTTGGAGTCGGCGAGAAGCTCGCGCCGTTTCTGCCTGTGCCGGTAATCGGCTCGACGGCTGACAGTTATCATTGGCTCAACGAATCAGACTTACCGAAGACCATCGGCCGACTTTCAGCCTTTATGGGTAATGTAGGCGTTCTGCTGCGAGCTTACGTTTATATGCGATTGCTTGGACCGGAAGGTATGGAGAGAGTTGCAGACTTCGCTGTACTTAACGCGAACTACGTCATGAAACAATTGCAGAAGGCTGGCTTTGATCTTGCTTTTCCCGAGCGACGAGCCAGTCATGAATTCATCGTTACCTTGAAACGGCAGGCCCAGTCCGACAACGTAAAGGCGATGGACGTGGCGAAGGCACTACTCGATCGTGGGATACATGCCCCAACTACTTACTTTCCGCTACTTGTACCGGAGTGTCTCTTAATCGAGCCTACCGAAACCGAGAGCAAGCAAACTCTAGACAGATTTGTAACGGTGATGACCGAGATCCTTGCGGGTATTCGAGAGGACGCTAGGGAAATTAAAGAAGCACCTGTCACGACCCCCGTAAGAAGGATCGATGAAGTGCGAGCTGCGCGCCACTTGGATGTCCGTTATCAGCAGACTGGTTCGGGTGCTATTGCACAAACGGAGGATGATTAGGAGGACCAACTGTCGCGAAAGTCTAAGCTAGGGATTAATTAAGCGCGACGCTAGTCACAAACTCAGTTTCAACCTTACAATCTAGATATTATGAAACTAACCTATACATTTGCCCTCAGTCTGGTCGCAGCGGTCTTTTTGCCATTGGCCGAGGCGCAAGAAAGATCCTGGAATGAGACGCTGACACAGATCTCATCCGGAGTCGTATCAATTCAGGTCGATAGCACGCGGGCGTTTGATACACAACGTAATCAGTCGAGTCAGGCGACTGGCTTCGTCGTCGATACCGAACGTGGGCTAATACTTACGAACCGCCATGTGGTAACACCGGGCCCGGTCGTCGCACAGGCGATTTTTCCGAATCAGGAAGAAGTTAAACTTGTTCCAGTCTATCGAGATCCGGTTCATGATTTTGGCTTTTTCAGCTATAACCCTGAGCATCTCAAATTTATAGACCCTGCTGAGTTGCCCCTGGTGCCGGAAGCTGCGCAAATAGGAAAGGATATTCGCGTAGTTGGCAATGATGCAGGCGAGCAACTCTCGATATTGGCCGGCACCATCGCGCGACTCGACCGGCAGGCGCCGAACTATGGCCGTGGCAACTACAACGATTTTAATACTTTCTATTTTCAAGCCGCCTCCAGTACGTCGGGAGGATCGTCCGGGTCGCCGGTGCTCGATATCGAAGGGCAGGTAGTTGCCTTGAATGCTGGCGCAAGTAGCCAGGCTGCGTCGAGTTTTTTTCTGCCATTAGATCGAATTAATCGGGCGCTGGGATTGATTCAACATGGTATGCCAGTAACCAGAGGAACACTCCAGAGCGAATTTGTACACAAACCGTTCGCGGAACTAAGGCGACTGGGTCTTACTGAGCAGACCGAAGTGCAAGTTCGCGAGGCTTATCCGGAAGAGACTGGACTGCTAGTTGTTGAACGCGTGATTCCAGGCGCCGAAGTTGGCGGATTCCTTCAGCCAGGCGATATTCTCGTGCGTATAAACGGTGAAATGGTGATGGGATTTGTGCCTGTCGAAGCAACGTTGGACGATAACGTCGGCCGGGAAGTCTCATTGCAAATTGAACGTCGCGGAGAGGTGATTGAGCGTTCAATCACTGTTGATGATCTGCATCAGATTACACCGTTTGAGTTCATTCAGTACGGTGACGGTGTTTTCAACAACCTCTCCTATCAGCAGGCGCGCCACTATAATCGACCTGTCTCTGGTGTTTATGTCGCGAACCCTGGTTACATATTCGGCTCGGCCGCGATTCCTCGGGCAAGTCTTATTCTCAGCGTCGATGGCGATGAAATGCGTAACCTCGACGATCTGCAGCGGGTACTTGAGAGAATCCCTGATGGTAGTCGTGTAACAGTTAGGTTTGCGCACTTCGACGACCCGCAAACGGAAAGACAGCGCGTGATCATCAATGATCGGGACTGGTTTCCGGCAGAGCGCTGCCAGCGAAATGATCAAACTGGGCTCTGGCCTTGTAAGCAGCTGGCGTCTGTGCCGGTCGTAACGACACCGGAGCCTCAGAACACCACATTTCCACCGGTACCCGGGGAGCGGTATCTGCAGCGCATAGCTCAGTCACTGGTGCTCGTGAACTTCGATATGCCGTATACGGTGTCGGGTGTTTCGGATAGGCACTACTATGGTACGGGGCTGATAGTGGATGCTGAGCGTGGCTTAGTCGTTGTGGATCGCAACACTGTTCCGGTAGCCATGGGGGATGTGCGTATTACCTTTGCTGGTTCCTTGGAGATAACGGGACAGGTTGAGTACGTGCACCCGCTGCATAATCTCGCCATCGTATCGTATGCGCCTGAACTGATCGGTAATACCCCCACGCGCAGCGCAGTCTTTACAACAGAAAATATACTACCGGGAGACGAATTTGCCGTAGTTGGTCTTAAACCAGATCATTCGTTGTACTCGCAATCGAGTGCAGTTGCTGCTGTTGAAGCTGCGAACTTCCCATTATCTCGGACGCTGCGTTTCCGTGAGTCGAATATGGAAGGTATTACGCTTGTTAATGGCCCGGATGATTTCGATGGAGTTATCGTTGACCGACAGGGCCGGGTCGCAGCGCAGTGGGCAACCTTCGCCTCCCAATCCGGACGCGAAGTGAGGCAGATCAACATGGGAATCCCGGGTGAACTCGTCGCCGATATGGTTGATCGTTTGCGTGACGGTATTCCTCTGTACTCTCTTGAAGTAGAGTGGAGCTACATGCCGCTCGCATCCGCGAGAAAATTCGGGTTGCCGGAGAGTTGGGTCGAGATCTACGAATCCCACAATCCGGGACGTCGTCAGGTGCTATCCGTCGCCAGTGCCGTAGCAGGTTCGCCAGCGGCAGATTTTTTTCGTGCGGGGGATATTCTTCTGAGTATGGACGGCGAGCCACTCAATACTTTCCGCGAAGTCGAACTAGGGGCGCAACGTCCCGAAGTAGCGATAACCGTTTTACGCGATGGTCAAGAAGTGAGCGAATCAATCAATACTGTAACTCTGAGCGGTGAAGGTATTCAACGTGTCATCTTGTGGGCAGGTGCCCTATTGCAGGCGCCATATCGCGCTATCTCCGCGCAGCGAGGTATCGACTCTCAAGGCGTGTACGTGTCCTCTTTTGGATTCGGGTCCCCGTCTAGTCGTTCGGGTCTCTTTTCGGGTCGGCGTATCATCGCTGTCGACGGCCAGCTGACGATCGATCTAGACAGTTTTATAAGCGCCGTAAGTGGGCTTACCGACCGCGAGTCGGTCAGGCTTAACACTGTCACCTGGAATGGTGTCCCTCAGGTAATCACGTTAAAGCTTGATACACAATACTGGCCGAGTTATGAATTGCGTCGTGACGGTGACGTCTGGAGCCGGATACAACTGTAGAGAAAAACACAGGGTGCTTTGCAACGCCCTAGAAAAATCAAAGGACGCTTGTTTACTCGCCGCAGATGGTAATGGTAACTATTTCGAGCGTAATCTGGATGTGACTGGCAGATTCCTTCGCGATTAATTGGTCGTGCTAAGTGCAGCCGCGAGTCCTTGAAGTGTAGTAATTGGGGATCGGCATTCAGTTCCCTGACAGACGTAGGCAACTGTCTCTCCGAGCGGCACACGCTCCTTTAGTAGTCCCGGCAGGTCGTTTATCTCGCTTGGGATTAGGTAACTTGTCCTACTGGGGGTGTATCCTGCGCTAGCGAAGCGCTGCCAATCCGCCAGGGCTTCGGGGTCTCCACGCATGACAATGATTTCGAGTGGGCTCATAACGTCTCGTAGAGCGTGTAGTAGAGAGCCGTGTGCCCGAGGTTGTTCCTCTAACAAAGGCCAGGCAGCTCGTAGCGTCCGTTCTGCGGCGTCAATATAACGTGTTTCACCTAGCAGGTGTCCTAGTCGTAATAAAACCTGAGTGGCGATACCCGTTCCGGAAGGAGTAGCTTCATCTGAAAACGGTTTGGGCCGATGAATAAGTTTTTCGTGATCGTCGGCTGTAAAGAAGAAACCACCGTTAGGATCTTCGAATCGCGTCAGCAGGACATCGACCAGGTTGCAGGCAAATGTTAAGTAATCGGAGCGCCAGCGGTAGCGAAGTAATTCCAATAGTCCATCGGCAAGAAAAATATAGTCGTCGAGGTAGGCCGGAAATCGTGCGCGCTGGTCTTTAAAGCTCGCAAGTAGCCTACCGTCGCGCCAAAGTTCAGCATGTATAAAATCTGCTGCCCGCGTTGCCGACTCGGCGAGATCGTCACGGCCCAAAACTCTTGCCGCCGTTGCCATAGATTTGATCGTCAGGCCGTTCCAGGATACGAGAATTTTTTCGTCTTTTTCTGGCCATACTCTTGAGTTACGACTCGCTAAAAGTTTGCCGCGCGCTGATTCTAGCGTTTCCTCCGCACGCACTGGGGACAATTCACTGCTGAGATTATCGATTGGCGTTACGGCCTGAAGGTGCCATGCAGTGCCTTCAAAGTTTGCGGCGCCTTCGATTCCGTAGTGCTCACGTGCAACGGTAGCCTCCTCTTCAGTTAGTAGGGTGTTGAATTGTGCGGGATCCCAAAGATAAAACCTGCCTTCTTTACCTTCGGAATCAGCATCCAGAGTTGCGTAATATCCACCGTCTTTATCCTGCATATCCCTTATGATCCAGTCGGCCGTTTCACCCGCTATTCTGCTAAAGAAAGCTTCACCGGTGGCGGCATAAACGTTGCTATAGAGGCTGAGTAATGCTGCGTTGTCATAGAGCATTTTCTCGAAGTGCGGAATTTCCCAGCGATTGTCCACCGAGTAGCGGAAGAACCCACCACCTAACTGATCGTAAAGTCCACCGGTAGCCATGCGCGTCAATGTTAAAGTCGCCATATAGAGCGCGTGCAGATCCGGTTTTTTCGTTTCGGCTGTAGCACGCCAAGCTAAGAGTAGTGCTTCGACGTTCGTAGGATGGGGAAATTTTGGTGCACCGCCGAAACCCCCATACTCCGCATCGAATGATTCCTCGAGTTGTCTGCGAGCGAGGCGCAGCGGTTCTTCAGAAAACTCTACTGTACCTTTGTCCCGGGTGGCCGGATCGAGGCTTGTGAGAACGTCCTGCAATACTTTCCCCTGTTTTTTTATCTCGGTGCTGTGGTTACGGGAGAATTCGTCGATTCGTCGCATGAGTTCCTTGAAATGTTCACGTGGAAAATAGGTACCAGTGAAGATCGGTAAGTGTTCTTCGGCAGTAAGGAATACCGTTAGCGGCCAACCACCTGTGCTTCGCGAGATCAATTGGTGGGCACTTTGGTAGATTTTGTCGAGGTCTGGACGTTCTTCTCGATCAACTTTGATGTTTACAAACAGTTTGTTCATGAGTCGCGCGGTTTCATCGTCCTCAAAGCACTCATGGGCCATAACATGGCACCAATGACATGCCGAATAGCCGATAGAAAGCAGGATCGGTTTTTTCTTTTCCCGTGCAAGCTGTAACGCCTCGTCGTTCCATGCATGCCAGTTGACTGGATTATCAGCGTGTTGGCGAAGGTAAGGGCTCGTTTCGGTTGCCAATTGATTCGTCATCTAGCGACTATAGCAGCATACTCGACTGGTCCTAGCGCGGATCCACTACTAAAATACTACTATAGTGTTTATCTATCCTGATATTGATCCCATTGCATTTGGCTTCGGTCCATTGCAAGTCCGCTGGTATGGGCTCATGTACTTAGGCGGATTCTTTCTAGGTTGGCTTGGCGCCCGCGCCCGCGCTAAGCGCCCTGATAGTCCGATGACGCCGGCCCTTGTGGATGACCTGGTTTTTTACGTTGCGCTTGGCGTGATTTTCGGTGGGCGGGTCGGCTATGTTTTGTTCTACAACCTCGGTAGCTTTTTCGAGAATCCGCTGAATCTTTTTAAAGTCTGGGAAGGAGGTATGTCCTTTCACGGTGGCCTATTGGGCGTTCTTATAGCAATGGGAATATTTGCCCGCCGTCTCAATCAGCCATATTTCACAATAACGGACTTTATTGCGCCTTGGGTTGCGCCCGGGTTAGGTCTAGGTCGAATCGGTAACTATATTAACGGTGAACTATGGGGTGCGGAGACAGGTCCGGATGCAATCTGGGCTGTCGTCGTAGATGGAGTGCCCCGCCACCCAAGCCAGCTTTATGAGGCCTTTTTGGAAGGGCTCATGCTATTTCTTCTACTCTGGGTATTTTCTTTGCGATCACGACCGATAAAGGCTGTCTCCGGCCTATTTCTCATTTTTTATGGGACCTTTCGCGTCGCTATTGAGTTTGTGCGTCTTCCAGACATGCATCTCAATGAGGCTGCAGACGGCTACCTTGCGTTCGGTTGGCTAACGATGGGGCAGGCACTGTCAGCGCCGATGATACTAGCCGGGATAGTACTATTCTGGTTGGCCTACAAAAAGAATGTTTTTGTTGAGAGAAAGGCGAGATGAAACAATATCTAGATTTACTAATGGATGTCCGCGATAACGGAGTTCGTAAGTCAGATCGGACTGGAACGGGAACGCTCAGTGTCTTCGGCCGTCAATTTCGCTGCGATTTGCAAGCTGGTTTTCCTTTGGTCACTACTAAGAAACTGCATGTGAAGTCGATCATCCACGAGCTTCTTTGGTTTCTTCAGGGTGACACCAATGTCGAGTATCTGAACGAAAATGGCGTCTCTATTTGGAACGAATGGGCTGATGCGAATGGCGATTTAGGCCCAATTTACGGATCCCAGTGGCGAGCCTGGCCGACCGATGATGGTGGGTACATTGATCAGATTGAACAGGCATTACAGCTCATCAAGGATGATCCAAACTCGAGACGAATTATTGTCAGTGCCTGGAATGTTGGGCAACTCCGTGAGATGGCGCTGTCACCCTGTCATGCATTATTTCAGTTCTATGTGGCAGATGGCAGATTGTTTTGCCAGCTCTACCAGCGCAGCGCAGACGTGTTTCTTGGCGTACCGTTCAATATCGCGTCCTATGCGTTGCTGACGATGCTTATGGCGCACCAAGCCGGGTTGCGGCCAGGAGAACTCGTGTGGACTGGCGGTGATTGTCACCTCTATCTCAATCATCTTGCACAGGCCGATCTGCAACTTGCTCGCGAGCCGTTACCGTTACCGTCCTTGGTTATCAAACGTCAGCCGAATTCACTGTTCGGATACCAATTCGAAGATTTTGAACTTGTCGACTATCGTTCGCACGATCATATTAGAGCGCCCGTAGCCGTATAGTTTTTCAATCGTCCCGTAGAAATTCTATACAGGCAATAGCAACTGGCTCGCCGGTAGGCTCGAGAGGTACGGCTGTAAGTGCTCTGCCCCAGACACAACCGCTATCCAATGCCGTTATATCGGCTCGGCGCAGTAGCCCAAGAGAAGCCCAGTGGCCAAAGACGACATGAATTTTGGCTTCCACGCGCTCCCGGAAATCAAACCAGGGCACTAGGTTTTTAGGCTGAGTGCCAGGCGGCCCCGCGTGTTCGAAATTTAGAGAGCCGTTTGAATCGCAGTAACGCATTCGGGTCAGGGCATTAATGATATAGCGGCTGCGATCGGCACTATCAAGATCAGCGGACCACGAGCGTGGTTCGTCACCATACATATTTTTTAGTGTATTGGCCCAGCCTGGGGCTTGCAGTTCCGCCTCTATTTCAGCTGCACGTAATATTGCTTCGGCTAATGACCACGTGGGTGGTAGTCCTGCGTGGACCAGTAATAGGTTTCTGGCCTCGTCGTGATGAAGGAGCGGCCGGTATCGTAGCCAGTCGAGGATATTCGCTGCGTCTGGCGCGGCCAGAACCTGGTGGATTGTATCATTGCTACCCAGTTTGCGTACACCGGCAGCAGCGGCTAACAGATGCAAATCGTGGTTACCGAGGACCGTCGTCACGTTTTCGCCGAGCGACATTACTTCGCGCAGTGTTGCTAGTGAATCGGGACCACGGTTGACAAGATCTCCGACCAACCAGAGATGATCCTCATTACGATCAAATGAGATTGCGCCAAGCAACTTGTTGAAGGTTTTGGCACAGCCTTGAATATCGCCTATCGCATAGAGTGTCACGAGCGTTCGCTGCGTTACCTGGATCAGACGCGATTCTAATCGCGTTGCCCATATGAGCCTAGGTCGGCTAGTTTCGCAAACTCGAATGGATGCAGCGTTTCTGGACGAGAGCTAGGATCTATTCCTGTTGCTGAGATTTGGTCACGGCTTAGTTGGCCCTTTAATGATCGTGCCAGCGTCTTTCTCCTCATCGAGAATGTTAGTCTAACGAGTTCGGCAAATCGATCGATGTTCTTAACCTCGAATTGGGGGTTTACCTGTGGTGTTATTCGGACAACCGTCGAACGAACTTGCGGTGGAGGTGAGAATGCACCGGGTCCGATATCGAAGCAATGCTCTGTCTTGGCCCAGAGCGCAAGCATAACCGTCAATCGACCATAGTCCTTGTTGCCAGGTAGGGCGGTTATTCTTGTGGCGACTTCCTTCTGCAGCATCACATGCATGTCTTTGATTGCGGCTCGTTGGTTGAGCAGATGGAAGAGTAACGGAGTTGAAATATTGTAAGGTAGATTTCCAACGATGCGTAACGATGCCGGTTTAATGGCTAGTGAGGAAAAATCGAACTCGAGCGCATCATCTCGATGCAGGATCATTTTGCGAGGTTCCGGCACGAATTTTTCGAGATGGTCGGCCATACGCTCATCGATTTCTACAACGTGCAACGTACGTAATTTTTGTAGTAACGGAAATGTCAGTGCTCCCTTACCGCCCCCGATCTCGATCATGCAGTCTGTTAGTTGAGGTGTTATCGTTGCTACGAGTCTGTCGACAACCGCCGGATCGTGGAGGAAATGTTGGCCCAGTTTCTTGCGTGTTCGTAGCGGCATTAGGGTTCGGATTCTAGCGCGAGTTTGCACCCAATACGGATAGCTTCGCGCAGGCTGTCGGGCTTCGCCCGACCTGTACCGGCGAGATCCAGGGCTGTGCCGTGATCGACAGAGGTACGGATTATCGGTAGCCCGAGCGTAATGTTAACGACTTCGCTGAATGCCAGGGCTTTAATCGCTGGCAGCCCCTGGTCATGGTACATCGCTAGAACCGCGTCACAACGTTTAAGCGCATCGGGAGTGAATGCCGTATCTGCAGGTAAAGGGCCGCTTAGCGATAGGCCACGTTCACGGAGGCGTTGGATCGCGGGCGCGATACTTTCTTGTTCTTCATTCCCCAGCACACCGCTCTCTCCAGCGTGAGGGTTTAGTCCCAATACGGCGATTCGCGGTACCTTAATTGAAAATCGTTGCCGCAATTCTTTGTCGAGGATAATAAGTACCTGCTCGAGCCGGGTTTGGCTGATTTGAGCCGGAATGTCAGCTAGACGCAAGTGCGTCGTAGCTAGGGCAACCCGCAGCCTTCCCGCGGCAAGCATCATGATTGGAGTTTTGGCGCCGGTCTGCTCTGCAAGATATTCCGTGTGACCTGTGAATGGAATGCCTGCCTTGTTTATAACGCTCTTGTGCACCGGGGCGGTGACGAGTGCCACGTTGTTTTCGGTAGAACAAAATTTAGCGCCGCGACACAGCATCTCCATTACATAGGTTGAATTCGCAGGATCTAGTTTGCCGGCCCGGACCCGCGCCTGTTTCGGAACGTTTAGCACTTGCATTACGCCGGCAGTATCGAGGTCGGCCTCGTTTGGGTTCTCGATTTTGCGTAGTTCGATGTTGAGTTTGAGTTCCTCTGCACGAGTCGCGAGCACTTCCGCGTCGCCTAGCGTTACCAATCGTGCCCCGAGCTCTTCGGCCGCTAGCATCGCGCAAATATCCGGCCCTATACCCGCGGGTTCACCGGAGCTTAAGAGAATGATTGGGGTTCGAGTCGCCAAGACGGGGTTGCCTAGCCCGTTGATAATCGAAAACTAGGTTCGGTTCTCGACGAATGCCTCGTCACGAAGACGCCGGAGCCACAGCTCACGTTCCTCTTCGACTTTACTGGCACGAATTTGATCCGCACAGCGCTGTTCCTTGATCTCTTCCGTAACGTCATAGGACCGTGTTTCAATGACTTCGGCTATATGCCAACCGAAGCGAGTCCGAAACGGTTGACTGAGTTCGTTGAGCGCGAGTGAATTCAAAACTTCCTCGAATTCCTCCACGAAAACGCCAGACTCGACCCAACCAAGATCGCCCGCATCGGCTGCTGAGGTCGGATCCTCGGACACGGACTGCGCAATCGGGCCGAATTCATCACCTGCTAGAATGCGCTCGCGAATGCCCCTCATCCTCTGCTCAATCGCATCATCGTCCTGGACTTCATTCGGGCGAAGAAGAATATGCCTAACTCTCATCTGATCGACGATGACGACCTCGGCGCCGCGCGTTTCGTTCAGTCTTACAATGTGGAAACCGCTAGCGCTTTGAATCGGCTCGGATGTTTCTCCTGCCTCCATTGCGATGACGGAGTCGGCTAAAAGCGTCGGTAACTGGTAGCCTTTACGCCAGCCGAGAGCGCCGCCCTCTAGTGCATTTTGACCATCGGAAAAAGTGATTGCGAGCTGTGAGAACTCGTCGCCGTCTTCGAGTCGCGAATATATTTCAGTGACTTCGGAGTTGGCCGCATTGACTTGGTCTTGCGTCGCGTTCGACGGCAGTCCGATGAGAATATGAGAGATATCGTAGTCGACTTCCTCTGCGAGGCTATTTGAACTGCGCCCAAGGCACAGCTCCATCTCGCGTGGCGATATCACGATGCTGCCGTATACTTCCCGTTGTTGTAGCTGATCCTGAATCATCTGTTCGCGCGTATCCTGACGGTACATTGCGTAGTCGATTCCTTCCGAGGCGAGCGCTGCGGGCAGCGTTTCGAACGTAAGGCCGAGATCCTGAGCCAACGTTCCGAGTGCCTGATTCAGGATCTCATCACTAACGACGATGCCGAATCGTCCTGCTCGCTGTAGCTGAATTTGTCTCAGGATCAATTGCTCTAGCACCTGCTCTTCGAGTATGGACAAGGGAGGTAAAGGTCGCCGTTGTTCGGGCGGGGCTGCGGCTTGGGCAAGGCGCAAGTTATCCATGACAACTGCGACTCGCTGGTTGAGTTCGCTCGTTAATACGACGCCGTCATCGACGATTGCGGCGACTCCGTCTAGAAGCTCGCCGGTACCACCAAGTTCACGCGTTTGCGTCCAGGCCTTGGTTGCCAAGACCGCAAGGAGTGCAAGTATGCCAGCAGAATAAGTTCTGTTCTTCAATTGGTTACAGACCGCTACCGAATCTACGGTAGCCAAGAATACCATGATCCAGGAGTTCTTCCGGAACCCCGCCCTGGTCAGAGAAGCCTCTGAGCTGTAGTTGTACTGAAATCGAGCTGTCCGACTCGCCCGTTCGCCGACTTATATAGCGTCTACCAGTCAACCGCAGTCGCCAGCAACAAGATTCGTATTCCCAACCAAGGAATCGGTCGAGAGCCTCCTCCTCAAGAAACGAGTAGCTGTAATGGCCGATGACCCGCCATTTCTGACTTACTGGCCACGCGAGGGAGAGATCGCCCTGCTTCAGAAACTCCTTGCCAGAGCGATAGGAGAATGCTGCGTAGCGATCGTCAGCGGGAGCAAACTGAATACTTGTCTCCGCACGCCCGGCTTCATTCGTCTCGCTATTCCATTGATAGCCGGCATCAATTCGCCAGGCTTCAGACATGTGGAGCGAAACTTCCGCGATATAGTCCGATCCATCTATAGTCTTCATTTGGTTGCCTGGTAGCTTTGCACGCTGCGTATCAAAATAGACAGTTCGACCGAGCGTTGCGCTTATGTGCTCGCGACCACTGTGATTGTCTATCAGGCGAGCCGTGACGCCGAGACTTAGTTGATCAGCATCAGAGATCCTATCTGCACCGAGATACTGGTACTTACGAAATAGTTGCACGAGGTTGAAGTCTGGCTCAATCGTATCGAAGATCGGAATTTCGGACTGATCCTCAAATGGTACGTGGACGTACAGTAGGCGCGGTTCAATTGTTTGTAACCAGCCAGAATCTTGTTCTAATTCACGCTCGAAAACGAATCCGGCATCGACGCTTGCCATCGGTAGTGTACGGGAATAACTGTCGGGGTCTCCAGGCGATACATTGTCTAGCTGATAGTTTGTCTGTCGCAAAGTGAGACTAGGCTTCAGATAGATACCTGGGCGTGTGAAAGAGGTGCTGATCTCTTCGGTTGAATCCAAGCGCCAGCCCGTTGCACCAACACTACGATCGAATAGCACAAGCTCGTTGGTCGACTCGAACTCAAACAGATTTCCCACCCAGCGGCCTTTGAACAGGATCTGCGGGACACGCTTGTATGGCCGTTCTTCGGCGGGGATTAGTGAGTCGATTGTTTGGTATGACTGGAATCTCGATAGCAGAGACCAGTTGGCGGACTGGTATTTTATGTCTACATATCTATTTAGATGGGTCTGACTCGCGGCTGTTTGGCTATCTCCAAGATCCTCGAAGTAGCCGTCATCGGATATGTCTGCCAAACTCGCGATGATCTGCCACCCACTACTGAAGAGCGTTTCGTGATCGTAGATTAAATAACTACGTCGTTTTTTCACGTCAGAATCGTTGGGTAAATAGTCAAAATTTAGATGTCCATTGCTGTTCGGCAACAGATAGCGAAACTCGGTTTTCAACTGGATGCCGCGTTTACTCATTAATCGCGGCTCCAGAGTTATGTCATAATTCGGCGCGAGATTAAGGTAGTACGGTACCGAAATGTCCAGTCCGGTCCGGTCCCGTTCCGAAAATTGCGGTGTGAGCAAACCGCTCTTTCGTTGGTTGTCTATCGGAAACGTCAGATATGGCGCATACAGTATCGGAACACCCTTGAACTCGAGCTTGACATCGCGCGCTCTACCAAACCCCTCGTCGATATCCAAGTTGATCTCAGTAGCCATCAGCTCCCAATCGGTCTGTCCTTCCGGGCAGGTCGTAAAATTGACCGTCTCCAGGGTTATCGTTTGGTTATTACTGATATTTATCGTATCGGCGGAGCCGCGCGCCGGGCGCTGCGGAATATTGAAGCCTGCGGCCGCGAATCGAATTTCTTCAGCCTCGGTATCGATTTTCGCGTCTTCGCCAAACACGGTCATATTCGGGTCGAAGTAGGTTACAGATCCGTTGACGTCGATGCTCTGTCCGGCTTGATCGTAGCTTGCGCTTTCGGCGGAAATGCCCCGATCGCCGTATCGAAACAAGACCTGGTCAGAGAGTCCGACACCTTCTGCGCTCGAGAGATCGATTTGCCCGGCCGTTATCTCGATCCGTGTTGGTTCGTCTGGATCCTCAACAGTCGATAGTATTTCTGGTATAGGATCGACGTTCGTAGAGGAACAAATCACATCCTGCCCTAATGCCGCTTTTGCGGCGAAGAGCGTAAACCAGAAGACGACAGCTAGACTGTTTCTGAAAACCACAAGGCTTAGGCGGGGCAAACAACTACAATGGCACAGTTCTTTTTCTGCTTCAATGAATTAGATAGGAGACCGAAGGTGGTAGCTGAGCAGGATACTTCCCGGAGCCCGAGCCGACAAGCTCACCAGAACGACTTACGATGAAAGCTATGATCCTTGCAGCTGGTCGTGGTCGGCGTTTGGAGGGCCTGACCGTAGATACTCCCAAGCCGCTTCTGAAAGTTGGGGGGGAGAGTCTCATCGAGCGACATTTACGCCGCTTGGCTGGGGCGGGTTTCTCTGAAATTGTAATCAATCTTTCTTATCTGGGAGATCGAATTCGCAATAAACTCGGAGAGGTTTCGCGATGGGGGCAGACGCTAACCTACAGTGACGAGGGTTCATCAGCCCTCGAAACGGGCGGCGGCATAATAAATGCTCTGCCCCTATTAAAGCCAGGACCTTTTCTCATAGTTAACGCGGACATCTTTACCGAGTTCGATTTCACAACGCTACGTTGTGAAAATCGTGCCGGGCATTTAGTGCTCGTGCCCAATCCGCCCGAACATGAGTACGGTGATTTTGGTTTGGCCTCGTCTGGCATGGTCAATATGAAGTTACCGTTGCTGACGTATAGCGGGATCGCGATACTTTCGCCAGAGATATTTCACGGTTTCGTGCCCGGTCACCGGCCTCTGCGCCCTATTTTAGACGCTGCAATAGCGCAAAAAATGCTTGAGGGCAGTTGCTATATGGGTATGTGGAGCGATGTCGGGACACCAGACCGGCTTATCGAGATTCGCGAGACTTGCGGCGTATAGCGCTGACCTTTCTGTGAACAGTACCGGGTTTTTCAAGTAAACGATTGGGGACTGTTTCAGTAGGCGTGCCTAGTGTATGGTTCGGCGCGCGTGAAACTAGACGGACACCCACACATCTATTTTATTAAAATTTCTTGCCGGAAGAGTTAACAAATGCTCTCTAAAGCATTACAGAGTCGAGATTTCGCAATCTACCTGGTCGGTAGTATGTTTTCCTTGCACGGACTCTGGATCCAGCGTGTTGCTATCGGTTGGCTCGCGTGGGAGTTGACGAACTCTGAGGTCTGGTTAGGACTTATTGCCCTGTCTGAATTTTTACCGACGGTTTTCTTTGGACCGCTCTTCGGAGTTTGGGCGGATAGGCTGAATCGAAAAACCGTCGCATACTTCGCGACGCTTTCGAGCATCAGCCTTTCGATGTTGTTGTTCGTTTTGATCGCTATGGACCTAATGGACATCTATCTCCTCTGGATTATTACGGGGTTCGTCGGCATTGTGGGAAGTGCGTTTCAACCAGTACGCATGTCTCTGGTCCCAAGTTTAGTGCCGCGCAAACTCCTTTCGGAAGCCGTAGCGGCGCAGTCTATCGTTTTTAATATTTCGAGGTTTGTTGGACCGGCTTTGGCGGGAGTTGCGATCGCGACAATGGGTCTCGCATCCGCTTTTGCGCTGAACGCGATTTCCTATCTGGCTATGATTGTTGCGCTAATGCTTATCGAGCTGAGAACGAAGCGTTCTGGTGGGGCAAAGAGCCATTTCCTATCCGAACTACGGGATGGGTTCGTCTACACTTTTCAGCACAGGGCGATTCGTCAGCAACTCTTGATTGTTGCGATTGCGGCATTGTTTGGACGCGCCACCATTGTAATGTTGCCGGCGTTTGCGGGAGGCGTATTCGGCGGTGGCAGTAGTGCGTTGGCGACGCTTACTTCGGTTTCTGGAGCGGGAGCGATCGGGGCGGGAATCTATCTTACACGGCTCGGCGCTGGCCGGCGCTTGCTACGTGCGATTGTTGGCGCAACCCTGATTTGTGGGATGCTGATGGCCGGATTAGGCTTGACCGATAGCTATATTGTCGCGATTTTTCTCGTGGTCGCGTTGAGCTTCGTTCTCACACTCATCGGTATCGGTTCGCAGTCATTGATCCAGACCGAGGTAGATGAATTCATGCGTGGTCGTGTCTTGAGTTTATGGGCTGCGGTGGCGTTCTC
>Ga0310344_10000911_pt1 | contig 22901 bp, 19 predicted proteins | sample HC15DNA20200_MG_FD_203801 | JGI IMG/M metagenome (GOLD analysis project Ga0310344, IMG submission 203801) | Marine microbial communities from station ALOHA, North Pacific Subtropical Gyre - HC15-DNA-20-200_MG | ecosystem: Environmental > Aquatic > Marine > Oceanic | place: Pacific Ocean: North...
TCAGCCACACAGTGGCGGCACAGTCGTAATAGATGGAATCACAATTGATGACGAGACCACAGTGGCTGACATGAAGTATGTCAGAGCAGAAGTCGGCTTCGTTTTCCAGCAGTTCAACCTCTTCCCTCACCTGACCATAATGGAAAACATCACCCTCGCTCCAATGAAGGTCAAGGGGCTGCCCAAGAGACAGGCAGAAGAAAAGGCAATGAAACTTCTAGAGAAGGTCGGAATACCCGAGCAGGCCTACAAGTATCCGAGCGGACTTTCCGGGGGCCAACAGCAGAGAGTAGCCATTGCGCGTGCTCTAGCCATGGACCCGAAGATTATGCTATTTGACGAGCCTACTTCGGCTCTGGACCCAGAGATGATTAAGGAAGTTCTGGATGTAATGATTGAACTTGCAAAGGAAGACGTCACGATGATTGTTGTAACTCACGAGATGGGCTTCGCCAAAGAGGTCGCAGACAGGTGCATTCTGTTCGATGAGGGAGAACTGGTGGAGCAGAATACTCCCGAGGAGTTCTTTACCAATCCCAAGCACAAGAGGACCAAGCTGTTCCTTGAGCAGATTCTGTAACCGGCATATTGCCCCCAATTTCTGCCGTTACCGCTTTGAACCGCAGGTAAGGCCGAAAAGACGTGAGTTGCTTAGATGACCTACCTAACAACATCGAACCGACCTATGGATGCGCATCTGAGATAATCGCGACGGGCCCCGTCTCCGCACTACTCGTCCTCGTAATTGGAATCCCTCTGATTGGGGTTGTCAAGAGGTACCTGAGGAGACTCTTCAACAGGACCGATTTTGACGTGGGACTTGAGAATTTCATGTACAAGATTTCAGGTGTGGCCCTATGGGCCATCGTTATCCTGACGGCAGCAGACGAGTTGGGGATCAACGTCACGGGGATAGTTGTCGGGCTCGGCTTCGTCGGACTCGCAGTCGCCTTTGCCGCACAGGACACAGTGGAGAACATGATCGCCGGGGTTTTCATCATCATCGACAGACCATTCAGAGAGGGCGAGCGGATACTGCTGCCGAAGAAACTGGGAGGAATCTACAGCAGTTGGGGCGACGTAGTTGAGATCGGTCTCAGGACGACAAGCGTACGCTCCACCGACGGCGTCTTACTGACGATTCCGAACAAGTTGCTCACCAATGACGCGGTGGCCAACTTCAGCCAAAGCGAGCTCAGGGTCAGGGTTCGACTCGGGTTGACGGCCACGTGGAACAATGTCACCAAGGCCGAGGAGATAGTGAAGGACATCGCGAATAACAATCCTGACATTTCACAGGAGCCGAAGCCCCCCCAGGTCGTTCTGAGGGACTTCGGTGATCAGGAGGTTATCATGGAGATCCGCTACTACGTCGATAGCGCGCGCAAAATGAGGTCATCGAAGTCCTACTTCGTAACCGAGATTCTCAGGCAGTTCGAGGAGCAGAAGGTGACTCTCGCCTACCCCGTCAGAGTCAACATGAACAGTGACGTCGACTTGGACGAGCTCGGCTTCTAGTAGTCAATCCAGTGTGCTACGCCGTCATGTATAGTTCGGCGGAAAGTTAGCAGAGTCAACTCTGGCCCGTTAAGGGCTACAGTCACCTTCGCCCCTCTAGTGAAGTGGGTCTCGTCCCAACCATCGCCGACGATATAGCCACGATGCATATCGCTAGTAATCACAGTCGGCTCACCTGTCCACTCCCAGTATGAACCATCATCAAATCGCTCACTTCTGGGTAAATCTCTAGCTGCAAACAGATATCTCGAACTCAACTCATCAACGGAGAATTGTGCACCCTCGATATCGACAACGTGCCTGAACCATGCACCTTGTCCTAAGAAGGTGGAGAACAAGCACCCAGAAGAGCGCTGAATTACATCTATAGCATCAGCACCCGAACCTCTCTGGAGTCTGTAGCGCGAAGGCTGGTACTGGTGAGTGTTTGCGATGATGAGGTCGTTGAGTGCTGGATCGGAGAGAATCTTCTTGCCACTAGTAGTGATTATCTCGGCCTGGAGTCGAGGCAGTATGTTGACAACCGCTTCGCCATTGAGTGCTGCTAAGACATCTTCTCCGAAGCTATCTGGGTCACTCCCCATGTAGAATCCATACGACCCATCTTCATCGTCATCCTGAGGGTGGCTGTTGACTCCCATAACTGGGATCTCGCTACCAATCGAGTGGGCAATAGATGTCAGGGTACCATCGCCGCCTAGGATAATTGCGAGGTCCCTATCCACGAAGTCATCACTGGTAACCGTCTCTCTAACCTTGTACTCGACGGCAACTTCTCCCTTATCGGACAAATGGTCCAAATTGGCCTTGACCTCGAGCAATGCTTCGTCATGAACTTCCTCGAAGTTCTTCTTGAAGACGACCAGGACCTTCTTGGCAGCCATGCTCACCCTCCAGCATACGGCGCTGGTGTCCGTCCCATATAGGGACGACGCAACACAGAACTGTGCGTCGGATGACGGTTAGGCGTGAAACTCATGACTCATGGGCAATCCCGGGGTGATATGAGAGCCGCCACTTTGGCTGTGTTGCTAATGCTCAGCACAGCGATTTCCGGTTGTCTTAATGTCTCTGAAGAGGGGTGCGATGGTGACGAATGCTTCCCACTGGAGCCAGGTGCACTATCCGACCTCCTTTCTTCGCCCGATGCTTTCGATGTCCTAGTCCTAGCGGCAAATAATGACAGACTCAGAATTGAGACTACAACGACATACGAGAATCAGGGTCAGTTCGGTGAAGTTCGCTGGAATGTGGCCAAGGATGACTCCTCTCAATTGAGTTCCATCGCGATTAGGGTGACGATAGGCACTACAACCACAGACAACGAGGTTATACAAGGCCAGTCAACGACCAACATCAGAATCGGAGGGAGTTGGTATGAGGGCAGAGATGAGGTGCCCGAGTATTCCGACCCGTTCATCGAACTAGCACAACACGCTACTCAACAACCGGATGGATTCTTGCCCCCATTTGCATTTGATACATCTGCCTTGGCTGATCTGGAGTGGTCAATCTCGGGCGATCCGACCTCCACTCAACAGGTAGCCACGGCGAACAATGATACACATACAATCATCATCGAATTGATGGGTACACCGCCAATGATTACTGGGATAGAGACCTATTCAGGAGACGATAACACATTCATCCTAAGAGTCACAACTGGCGACTCAGTCTTGATAGAATTGCAAGACGGACTGCCCCGAATTCCTGTTGAATACAGCATCGATTCTCAACCGATACAAGTGGACGACACCACAGTTTGGTACGGCGAAGTTCCTGAAGGAATGTCCACAGAAATTGATCCCTCTCAATTGGAGTTTCATGGCATAGTGACAGAAGACGGAGAATCTTCTTCTGTAGCGATGATGACTGTAAATCAACAATCATCCAACGTCACTCTTGATGATGGTACTTGGTGGGAATTCAATTGGTTCGATTTCCCGATGCCTGGATACTTCTCGCCCGGAGACTTGTATCAAATCAAGACCAACTCGACTGGCGAATTACATGCAGCAATTTTCGACACTTGGGCGCAGCAATGGACCGGCGGCCCCTTGCTACAATGAATGAATGAGTATCTTCAAACACTCCTGTCTTGACGCTTAGTCATGGATGAGGGCAGACATCCTCTGATGAGGCTGCTAGAGCACCTCAAAGAACACAGGGCTACAGTTCTGCTGGCTTCGTTTTGTTCAATCATCAACAAGGTGTGGGATCTAGCCCCGCCGGTTCTCATCGGGATGGCAATCGATGTGGTCGCAGCGCAAGAGGACTCCTTCTTGGCCCAGTTCGGTTACTCTGATGTCTACGACCAACTCTACATTCTCACTGGAATCACGGTTGTGATATGGGTCCTTGAATCTCTTTTCCAATACTTCTACGCGGTTTTATGGAGGAATCTGGCGCAGACAGCTCAGCATGAGCTCAGGATGTCTGCATATACGCATATCCAAGACCTCGAGATGCAGTGGTTCTCCGAACAGCCCACAGGCAGCCTGATGGCAATCATGAATGATGATGTGAATCAGCTCGAACGTTTCCTCGACCAAGGCGCTACCGACTTGCTACATGTGGCGACCACAATCATCGTCGTGGGCGCAATCATGATTTCAGTTGCACCTGAGGTAGCGTTGCTGGCCATCCTGCCTGTTCCAATAATTGTCACAGGTTCATTCATCTATCAACGTAGAATAGGAGTAAGATACAGTAGGGTTAGGGGCAAGGTAGCCGATCTGAATTCGCTTCTTAACAACAATCTGCATGGGATTACCACAATCAAGTCGTTTACAGCAGAGCAGCGCGAGGTCGACAGGGTCGAAGAGGCATCGACTTCCTACAGAGATGCCAACAGAGAGGCAATCCGTCTCTCTGCCTCATTCGTACCCATTATCAGAATGGCAATCCTGTTTGCTTTCACAGCCAACATGCTGGTAGGAGGTTGGTTTGCCTTAGATGGGAAAATCAGCCTCGGCGCATACTCTGTGATTGTGTTCATCACCCAGAGATTGCTCTGGCCGCTCACAAGACTGGGTGAGACGTTTGATCTCTACCAGCGTGCTATGGCTTCTACTTCCAGAGTTCTTGATCTGCTCGACACAGAGATTGGGATTGTAGAAGGAGATACACAGTTAGAACAGGTCGAAGGTGAAATCAGTTTCAACGGTATTGGTTTCTCTTATCCAGATAGAGAGACTGTACTGGATGAGGTCAATCTGACAATTCCAGCCGGAGAGACGGTGGGTCTAGTCGGCTCAACCGGTTCGGGGAAGACCACACTGGTCAGGCTGCTGCTGAGGTTCCACGACCCAGACTCGGGCTCAGTTTCTCTCGACGGACACGATGTCAGAAACCTCACACTGGAATCTCTCAGAGGCTCAGTCTCACTAGTCAGTCAGACCACCACTTTATTCCCTGGAAGTGTGCGTGATAACATTCTGTACGGCGACCCTTCAGCAGACGAGGAGGCAGTTGTCGAAGCCGCCAGAGTTGCAGAAGCACTACCCTTCATCGAGAGCCTACCTATGGGATGGGAAACCGACATTGGAGAGGGCGGACACCGGCTCTCCGGCGGCCAACGACAGAGGATAGCAATTGCTAGAGCAGTACTCAAGGATGCACCCGTACTAGTGCTAGATGAAGCCACCAGCAATGTCGACAATGAGACCGAGGCGGCATTGAAACGCTCGATTGAGAAGATATCAGTAGGTAGGACGACTCTGATTATCGCACATCGCCTTTCCACAGTCAGGAATGCCGACACCATCGCAGTCCTAGGAAATGGCTCAATTTCAGAGACCGGCACACATGAGGAACTACTCAGTGGCAACGGGCTATATCCGAGGCTCTGGGCGGTTCAGACCGGGGAGGTCACACAATGAGTTCAGAGAGAGGTTTGCCTAGGCTTACTGGCTTAGCTCAGACTATCGGGTTTGAGATTACTGAGTTCAAAGAAGGCAGTTGTGTCGTCGAATGTACGATTCGTGATGACCATCTGAATATGGGCGGAGTGGCTCACGGAGGAATCCACGCAACTCTACTGGACTCGGCTATGGGTGGCACACTGGTCTCGACTCTCGCAAAGGAGGAGTGGTGCGCAACCGCACAAATCGATATTTCGTATCTCAACTCAGTAGGAGTAGGAGAGAGGCTGATCGCTTCGGGAGGAGTGGCCCGTAGAGGCAGGACTCTAGCTCACATGGAAGGAAAGTTGGTGACCTCTGAGGGAACCATCGTCGCCACCGCGAAAGGGACATGGGCAATCTGGGAGACTAGGCCGAGTAGCCAGAATAGGTGAGAAGTTCTGCCGGGAACAGATTAATCCGCTACCCTATCTTCGCGTTAATCATGGCGAGGTCCGATTCCGTCCTATTTTTCCTAGCTGGTTTCACTCAACTGCTCATTGGCTCAGAGTTGACCTCCATCGACCCCGCTCTGGCAATATTTGGGGCGGTATTGGAAGTAACAGGAGGAAGCTCAGTACTGGTGGGAATCTACTTGCTAATTTTCGTTGCTAGACATCATAAGGAGTTCACAGAATCTTACAACAAACTCGAGAAGGCCACAATGGCTAGAGGGGACTCTGGAAGACTACAGCGTGTGGACCCCCTTCCAGTAAAAAGAAGAATGACTAATGTTGTCATTCCTGGCATTCTGGCATTCATTGCAGCCATGGCATGGCTTGCCAACTAGCAGGTGAGACATGAGCAAGCCCAAGCAGGGCCTTGACGAGATGGTCGACCGTGTAATCGACAACCCTGCGTATGACATGTTCGGAGGGTACCACATATTCCTGAGGAGAGTGACAATCCCCATTCTCCTGATTCTAGTTTTCATGATGGTGTATGATTTCCTAATGAAGTTCATTTCTGATGATCCAGCGCTAATTCTGTCTGCACTGATTACCGGTCTTTCTGTTGGCCCAATTTTGGGCATAGAGCGTTATTTCGCAGAGAGATGGAACGGAAAATGAGCGATTCCCCACTTATTGGTCGCCGAATGGGTAAAGTGGGGATGCCCTCGTTGGAGAAACAATGAGTATACTGGACGACTTCGATATCTTCGAATTACTTGGCTTTGGAGATGCCACAGGTCTTGAGATGATTTTTGCTGCTTCGGCCCTAGTTGGCGGAGTACTTTTCCTGCTTTGGTTCGCATTGATGATGATTGGGGGCGTGGCTGCAGATATCTTCGAAGGACTTCTTGGAATGGAAGGAGTTGGGGATCTCGGTGCTGACGCCTCGTTCAAGGCTCTGACATTCCAAGGACTAATGGCATTCCTGATGTTCTTCGGTCTGGCAGGACTCTACACAATGAAGGCCACAGATACATCCACTATTGCAATCGGAGTCGGTGGAGCTGCCGGTTTTGCTTCTATGTGGGGAACTGGAAAACTGTTCCAGTTGTTCATCACTCTGCAATCCGATGGTACTGTTGAGATTTCTGAGGCTGTCGGCGCTAACGGAACCGTCTACCTGAGGATTCCACATGATGGTGCAGGACAGGTCCAAGTTAACTTCGGAGGCAGTCTTCGAACCATGAATGCCAAGTCTCATGACGATGCGGAAATCGGTAATGGGGAATTCATTGAAGTCGTTGACACCATGGGCGATGTACTGATTGTAAAGCGAAAGTAATCACGTTACTTACGAATTACTTTCGATAGTGTGCAGGGAAAGCCTTCATGACCTCACCGGCCCTCTTAGGGGCAGAGGCGAAGCATATGGCTGAAACCGGAGCACTACTAACGACGATGATATTTGCAACTGTACTGGTACTAGTGGCGGTGACAATTTTCTTTGCACAGCGCTACAAGAGGTGCCCTCCGGACAAGGTGATGGTTATCTACGGCCGTACAGATAAGGGCCGTCCTTCTAGGACGATTCACGGTGGTGCAGCATTAGTCTGGCCATTGATTCAGGATTACGCCTATCTTCCTCTGACACCGATTACGATCAACATAGACCTCAGGAATGCTCTTTCCCTGCAGAATATCAGAATCAATGTTCCAAGCACTTTCACCATCGGCATCAGCATCGAGGACAATATCATGCAGAACGCAGCTCAGAGGCTGCTTGGACTAAAGATGGAGGACATCGAGCAGATGGCCGAGGAGATTATCCTTGGTCAACTACGTCTGACAGTCGCATCTCTTACTATCGAGCAGATCAACCAAGACAGAGACAACTTCCTCGAGAGAATCAACCACAACGTCGAGAAGGAACTTGAGAAGGTCGGTCTACGTCTAATCAACGTGAACATTGTCGACATCACTGACGACTCGGACTATATCGAGAGCATTGGTAAGAAGGCCGCAGCAACTGCAGTTGAGAACGCACGCGTCGACGTCGCAAACGCCGAGAGAGACGGTGCCATCGGCGCCGCACAGGCTGACAAGACTCGTGAGATCCAGGTCGCTGAGAACATGGCCGAGGCAGCAAAGGGACGCAAGGCGGCTGAGGCCGATGAGCGTGTATACGTCGAGAATCAGGAAGCTCTCGCAGTTTCCGGTGAGAACGTTGCCCAGGCCGAGATTGCCAATGCCAACGCAGACCTGAAGGAGGCAGAGGCTTCTGCAAAGCAGAGAGCAGATGTCGCTACTGCTGAGTCCGAGGCCGCCATCCAGCGTGCCTTAGCCGGCGAGGAGACAGAGCGTCTAAGGGCCAGCGAGATTGTTCGCGAAAACATCCAGAAGCAGCAAATTGAGATTGCTGCCGAAGCAGAGGCTGAACGCCAGCGCCGCGTTGCTCGTGGTGAGGCTGATGCAATCCTTGCAGTGTATGAAGCCGAGGCTAAGGGTATCCAGCAAGTTCTGGATGCTAAGGCCCAAGGTTATCAGAATCTAGTCAACAGTGCTGCTGGCGACCCCAAGGCAGCAGCCACCCTGCTGATGGTAGAGAAGATTGAGAGCATGGTATCGGCACAGGTCGAGGCAATTCGTAACCTCAAGATCGACAAGGTTACGGTCTGGGACGGAGGTAACAACGCCGACGGCTCATCTGCAACTAGCAACTTCGTCAGCAGCCTAGTACAGAGCCTGCCACCTATCCACGATGTGGCCAAGATGGCAGGAGTAGATCTGCCTGACTACCTCGGCTCGATGGCCGAGGACACAGAAGAAGCTGGCGAGTAGACTGTCCCTCCGGGACAGTCACCCTCATGAGGCGGACTCGCTTGGCCATGCCATGTCCAGAACTGATGTGGTCATTGTTGGAGGAGCCCGAACTCCGTTCTGCGAGTGGCTAGGTGGGAAGCGCGGAGATGGCGAGTTCGGAGGCAGACTAGCAGCTCTATCTACTGAAGAACTCGGCTCTATTGCTATTCAAGGAGCTTTGCAGAAGTCCAACACAGAACCAGACTCAGTCAACCATGTTGTTATGGGGCACGCATTACAGACTTCAGGACAGGCGATTTATGGTGCCCGGCACGCAGGACTCAATGCAGGCATTCCGATGGAAGTACCTATGCTCACGCTAAACCGTCTTTGCGGTAGTGGCGCGCAATCTATTGTTTCTGGCTCGCAGATGATAATGCTTGGTGAGGCAGAGGTCGTAGTTGCTGGCGGTATGGAAAATCTTTCTCAGGCACCGCATGTGCTGAGGGGAGAGAGGACAACACACAAGTTGGGCAGACCTCCTCAAGAGGGATACGTTCTAACCAAGGACATGGAGGATTACTTCTTCACCAATTTGATTGACAATACCTGCGATTCTTTCATGGCCCAGACCAGTGACAGGCTATGTCACAAGGTCGGCGTGACCAGAGAACAAGCAGACGAGTTCGCAGCGCTTAGCCATTCTAGAACCGAACAGAGCATCGACTCAGGACTCTTCGAGTGCGAAATCGTTGAGGTTGAGACTCATGATGGCAAAGTTACCGCAGCCCATGAGGATCACTTTGTACGAAATACTACAGTTGAATCACTCTCCAGCCTGAGGCCGCATTTTGGTCCCAATTCACTTGTTACTGCAGGCAATGCATCTGGAGTAGTCGATGGAGCAGCCGCTGTTGTCCTGAAATCTGCGGAGAGGGCTGCAGCAGATGGGGATGAACCACTAGCTAGAATAGTAGATTGGGGAATAGTAGGACTAGATCCCTCGATTATGGCTTACGGGCCAGTGCCGAGCAGTAGACTAGCACTGGATCGAGCAGGCCTCAGTGTCGAGGATATTGATAGATGGGAGATTAACGAGGCATTTTCCGGCCAAGCAGTAGCTTGCATACAGGAACTAGACCTAGACATTGACAGGGTCAATGTCAACGGAGGGGCAGTCGGCCTAGGCCACCCTCTTGCTGCAACTGGGACTAGACTGGTCCTAACTTTGGCCCATGAACTCAAGCGAAGTGGCGGTAAGTATGGAGTTGCCACGGCATGTATAGGCGGTGGCCAAGGAATCGCTGTAATCATCGAATCTTGCTGACTCTAAGTCTTAATCACGCCGTAGGAGGGGTTATCCATGATGGATTCGAGCGCCATGCATGGTAGAACACATACCCGGTACCGGACATGCAAATAGAACTCGTAGTATTGTAAAGACATTCAGTTGGAGATTTATTGCTACAACTGACACGATTATTATCGCCAGAGTCATCACCGGTAGTTGGACCGTGGGATTCGGAATAGCTAGCATCGAGGTGATAACCAAGATGTTCCTGTACTACTTCCATGAGAGGGCATGGAGCTGGTCTGATTGGGGCCTCGAGGATGTTGACGTCCCTGACACTGCTCCTGTTCATTGATGGCAGTCCAAACTGACTACGGAAATCACTTGATGATTTGTTTGATGACCGTTGGTATTATTTGTCAGATGCAAAGGCCGCCCCTCCAGTTAACATGGGGCAGACGCGTAAGCGGACTTTGATTAAGGCGACCACTTGGAGGGCCATTGCTTCTTTGACCGGTGCAGCCATAGTCGTAGCGATGACAGGACACTTGGAGCACGGAGGGACTTTCCTCGCTGCCGACGTTTCTCTCAAGATGGTCTTCTATTACATGCATGAGCGAGGCTGGGACGCCATTTCATGGGGCATCCTAGCAGATTAGTCCTCGATGTACCAGTGCTCCATTTTCGGAGACAACGGCCTCTTCATCCATAACGGCCTCCTTTCTCTTCGGGGATGAGTCTCGCGCTGTTTGGCCATCTCATTCCAACGCTTGTAGTACTCGAATGACTTCTCTGTATCGACCTCAACATCACCATATTTCTCATCCTTTGAAGGGCGGCTAAGCCGAACCTTCTGCAACCAGCAGTGCGCCCCACTAATCGGATCCGGCTGCACGGCGTGAGTGATATTCTGATGCACCCCTCCATCCCGCCACCAAATCCGGTTGGTATCCGGATCCTCAGACTCCCAAGGAGAAACTCCCGAGACTGTCCTCATCTTCTGCTTGCCTCCTCCTATGTCCTCTATCTGCACCTCATTACTCAGGAACTTGTTGCCTTGGTCCTGCGAGCGCCTCCAGCGTCCAATGTGATGCGAGCACCCGACTACTCCAGGCTTGATGCCTTCAGTAACCCATACTTTGTCTACAAACCAACCAATCTCAGTCTCAATTTTGAGCAGGTCTCCTTCCGAGACTCCGAGTTTGTCAGCATCTTTGGGATGAATCCAGATTGGATTGCGATGCCCAATCTCGACCAGCCACTTAGCATTGGCCGATCTTGAGTGAATGTGCTGTGGCAGGCGGAAGTTGGGGAGCAGGCAGTACTCATCTTCACCTTGCAGGTTGTCAGGGTGGACATGGCTCTTGACACGATAGTGAGGGATAGAATGCTCCGGGTATCCAAACTCGACCATGGTGTTTGAGTAGAACTCCTGCTTTCCACTGGGGGTGGGCCAGCCCTCCTCTTCATGCTTGGAATAAGTCGATTCCTCAATCAGGAAGGCACCGTGCTTGCGCATGTATCCTAGAGCATCCAATCCCTCCTCGGCTGCCGCCTCAGTAAGTCCCGGAACCCTCTCGAAGGTGTACTGATAGTACTCATCGATGGTAATTTTCTCGCCTTCTCTGTACGGACTCATGAAGTGCTCGCGGATACCCATGGTACCATCGTCAATCCTCCATGATAGCTCGTTCCAGAACTCATCCTCCTCCCAAACCTCTCCAGGATTCACCTCGCTGGTGAACTTGACATCCCTGCCTTCTCTACGGGCAAACTCTCGCAATACCGGTTGTCGGAACGCCACCCACTTGCCCGCGGACGTGGCGTATGAGTTGATATCGTGGCGTTCAGATGCGTGACCCATCGGTAGGACGTAGTCCGCGAAGAAGGCAGTCTCATTCCAAGTAGGGGTCAGCGCGATGTGGCAACCGATACTATCCTCGCCCTCAAGCATCCGCATCCAAGAGAATCCGTCAGGATAGGTCCAGACCGGGTTGAAGACTCGGGTGAAGTAGACATCGATCTCTCCACGCCCGTCTCTGATTAGGTGGGGCAGTATGTGACTCATCTCATAATGTGCTAGAGTGTACTCGGGGGGGAAGTGCAACTCATTCCAACCGTCAGGGGCTTCCGGTTCGTCGAACAGTTCAGGGCTGAATTTCGACCACGAGTTCGGAGATGTACCTCCTTCTGTTCCTACACTCCCAGTCAGAACATTCAGCAGGTGAAGGGCCCGGGCAACCTGCCAGCCACCTAGATTTCCTATTGCAGCCGAGCGCCACACATGGGTGCTGAGCCTGCTTCCCGCATTTGCTACAACCTCTCCCGCCTCAATCACTTGCTCAATAGGAATACGGCACTCTGAAGCCGCGAACTCAGGGGTGTATTCTGCGTACTCTTCTAATAGCAACTCGACAAATCGCTCGAAGGTCTTAGGCTCGTCGGGGTGGTCAGCCTGCAACCAGTCTTCCCAGTTGACCCAATTTTCTATGAAGTCTCTATCGTAGAGTTCGCGCTCCAGAATCATCCTCGCCCAAGCTAGGAATAGGGCAGTTTCGGAGCCGGGCCATGTCGGCAACCAATGGTCTGCCATGGAAGCGGTGTTGGAGAGTCTGGGATCAATTACAATCAGTTTGGCACCGTCAATCATGCCCTCCAAAATCCTCTGTGCATGTGGATTGAAGTAGTGCCCAGTCTCCAAGTGAGAGGATGTTAGAAGGATGACCTTTGCATTGGAATGGTCGGGTGATGGACGGTCGTGCTTGTGCCATAGGCTGTATCCGGTTCGGGCCCCAGATGAACAGATATTGGTGTGGCTGTTGTGCCCATCAACTCCCCAAGCCTTCAGCACCCTCTCGACGTATCCTTCATTCCCCGGCCTGCCGACGTGATACACTACCTTGTCCTTGGCTCCGGTCTTGAGCGAGGCTCTGATTTTGGTTGAAATCTCATCAAGAGCTTGGTCCCAGTAGATCCTCTGCCACTTGCCCTCGCCGCGCTTCCCAACTCGCTTGAGCGGGTACAGTATTCTCTCTGTGTCATTGATTTGATTGATTGTAGCAGGGCCCTTAGCGCAGTTCCTTCCTCTGCTTCCCGGGTGATGTGGGTTACCTTCGAACTTCGCCACCTCACCTGTGTCCTTGTCGACATAGGCTAGCATTCCACAGGCAGACTCGCAGTTGAAGCAAGTGGTAGGGACTAGTGAAAATCTCCTCTCGACCATCTTTGGCCACTCTTGTGCATCCAACTCAACATGGTCGTGCCAGTCGTCCGGATTGGGGTACTTGCGCAATTCGTCAGTACTACCAGAAGAATGAGCACGGTCGAGATCAGGGATGATCCTCATCTTTTGAGCGATTTTCTCAATAAATGTCCTCGCCATCTTCTCACCTCAATGTAGAGTCTCCAGTTGCGGATCGATAATTGTCCTGTGGCCATGCCAAGCGACTAGGATTAGGCAGGGTATGGCTAAAGCAGATAGAAGCAGGTTAGTCGGAGATAACAAGGCGACGCAGGCTGCACCGGCAACTAGTACCTCGAACGTCATCTTGGCCGTCAGGGCGCGATCACTTGACCATGACCTGCCCTTGGCTTGCTGCAATAGCCAGGCGGTGTAGATTCCGGTCAGAAGAGCAAGAGGGATTCCAGCATAGGCGAGATACTCTAGGTAGATGCGATCTAAGTCCAGCAGAAGAACTAGGAAACTGCAGCCGAGAACACCCCCAAATCCACCCAGTAAGTAGGCTCCTTTGACGAGCCAGGAGTCCCAATTGGGCCGCAGCATCACATACAGGAATCTCATGGGCCGGTCTAGGTCAATGACCAATAGAATCCCGGTGATTCCTAGGAAGGAGATGCTGACTATCAGAAGCCTCCACCACAACCCGTCAGTCATCTCTAGATGTCCTGCTAGCATCATCAGCATTGCAACCAGATACGCTCCGCATGCTACAGCTTTGGTGAAGACATATGCAGAGACCTCCCAGCCCCACAGCACGCCCTTCGAAGGCTGGTCGTAACTGCGCTTGACATTCTCCTCATCATCGAGCTTTTCCATTACATCACGGATTATCGCTCGATCTCTAGGTGCAGCGGCCCGTGCTTTTTTCTCAAGAGCCAATTGGATAATCATCGACTGAGTATCAGCAGCCCCGGCCCTTCGCTCAGCATACTTGGCAAAGTGCCCAACACCTGCCGCTTGATCGGTCCACAGATATTCCCCAGAGCGTTCGGTAGCGTGAGGGTCAAGGCTCTCTTCACTAGTCTCGACGTAGAATACATTTGGTTTGGCCCCAGACTCTGGCTTTCGCACTGTAGTCTCATGCTCAGAAAGGTAGCTCGAAATCGATGAGTTGGGATTATCGAGATCTCCTGAGATAATCGCCTCGACGGGGCATACTATGACACAAGATGGTTCGTAGGAATGCTCAATTCTGTGGGCGCAGTAGTTGCATTTGGCCGCAGTCCCCTTATTTGGGTCGATATACAAGGCATCATAGGGGCATGCCTGCATACACGACTTGCAGCCAATGCATCGGTCATCATCGAAGTCGACGATACCATCAGAGCGTGTGAACAGGGCCGTGGTAGGGCAGATGGTAGTACACGGTGAATCTTCACAGTGGTTGCAGCGATGAACACTGAACTCGCGAGTAACGTCTGGGTAAGTGCCCTTCTCAATGTACTTCACATGAGTTCTGTTGACCCCAATCGGAACGTCGTGCTCAGATTTGCAAGCGACTGTGCAGGCATGGCATCCGATGCATTTGCGGTTGTCTATCACAAAGCCATAATTGACCATAATCCGCCCTCTACGAGGGCGGACAGGTCACATTGGCAAATGAGTCTTCGCTATCTTCAGAATAGCAGACTTGCAATACCCGCAGCGGCAACCCAAGTTCCTACGACTGAGCCAAAGTTACCCATAGCAGTCACCATCAGCACCTTTCCAACCCGATTCTTCCAGAACAAGGATAGCTCATTCAAGTCTAGAAATGCTTGAGCATCACCGCCCGTAGGCGGGGTTATTTTCAGTTGAGTATAGCCGGCGAACCAGCCCGCTGCGAGGAAAGGGTTGAGAGAGGTTATCGGCGAAGCCACCGCTCCAACCAAGATCGAGAGCGGATGGCCCCGAGCGAGAAGAACCCCTAGTCCAGTTAGTCCTGCATTGATGGCCAACCATGCCACAGCAGTCTGTTTGATTGCCTCAATCTCACCATTGTAACCCATCCAGGCCACGGCACCAAAGAGGAATAGAGGAATAGCAATCATCAGCGCCTTGGGCCAGATTGCCTTACGGGGCTCGACGCTTAACTCAGCAATTCGAGAAGCCGTTTCCATCGCTGGCTCGGCTAAATTCTCCTGAATCCCATTGAGGTGTCCCGCTCCAACAACCACGAGTATCTTCCCGCGCCCTCTAATCTGCTGAATTCTGCCGGCAAGGAAAGCATCTCTCTCATCAATCAGTACTGAGCCTGCAGCAGGTGCGACCTCTCTAGCCTCCTCCATCAGTTTGGAGAGCATATCAGAGTCTTCCAGAAGTTCTTCCACACTGGCCCCTTCATCATCGTCTTCCTGCCATAGGAGGGCATCTAGTACTCGGAACTTTTCGATGAAACCCATTTTTGACCAAGCCCTTCTAAGGGTAATCAGAACATCTCTATCGATCAACTCGACTGGAATATCAGCTTCTTCGGCAGCCTCTATTGCAGCCAACAACTCAGCCCCAGGTTTTTCGCCGGATGATATTCCCATTCTGCGCTGCTCAGCTGCTAGAGCGGACTGCAGCAGAATCATGTGTGATTTACCTTCATTGAGAATCTTCAGCAGATCTTCGTTGTCGAGGGCATCTGGTTCGAGTAGCGAGGCCTTACGCGACTCGCACAACTCTACTGCTACTAAATCGGGGGACCATTCTTCGATTTGACTGCGCACCAGTTCGACTGAGGCCGAGCTGATATGCGCTGTTCCAATGAGTCTGAGATTTTCGTCTATATCGACTATATTCTTACCGAGTTCAGACATCTTTCACCTCAAAGCATCCATCGCAGCGAACAGGTCTGCGTGCTCTGCGACATCATGCACCCTGATGATATCAACTCCCTTGTCCTTCGCTCTAGCAGCAACTCCAAGACTTCCTGCAAGCCTATCATCGGTAGATTCACGATTGAGCAGATGGAAAAACATCGACTTCCTACTGACTCCCCACATCAGAGGCATCCTGTGGTCAGGGACCACATCCCTTCCTGAAGCCAGCAGCGATAGATTGTGCTCGAGAGTTTTACCGAAGCCTATGCCAGGATCGGCGACTATCATACTAGAATCAACACCCAAATCTGTAAGCACTGACAAGGCCTTACCGAGAGAATTTCTGATATCATCTACTACATCTTGGTAACTCGGGTTGTCCTGCATGTCCTCGGGCTTCCCTTGCATGTGCATCACACAGATCGGACAACCTCTGTTAGCAACTAGGTCAGCCATTTCTGGGTCAGACAGGGCTGAGACATCATTGACCAAGTCAGCACCAGCATCTAGGGCTTGACTGGCTACAGAGGATCTGCGAGTATCTATTGAGATGCAGGTTTCTGGCAAAGCCTCACGAACAGCCCTCACTACAGGGACGACTCTAGCAGCCTCCTCTTCAGCATCAACTGGAGCAGCACCCGGACGAGTCGACTCGCCCCCGATGTCAATCCAATCCGCACCTTGTTCGGCCATCTCAACAGCCCTTGAAACTGCAGATTCGGTGGAATTTAGCCTAGATTCCTCATGAAATGAGTCAGGAGTGATGTTTAGAACGCCCATTATACGTGGAAAACCGTCATTTCGGCGAATCAACATAGGTCGCCAGTCGGCCATATCAGTTACCCCATCCGACGCATGCTTTATGATGTGACGGAGAGGCTATCACTCGATGGTACTGGGAGATGACTCTCCAGACGAGGTCATTCAGACTGCGGATAACGTACTTGCCGTAAATGGAGTAGATGACGCCACTTCAGCTTACAACATGGAAATGATGGAGTCGATAGTCCAGAGACTTAAGCCCGAAGATCGCCATCAAATCAGAGATATGATTTCCGAGAGAGGACGCACCTCCGGGGCTCTAGCAATAGCATCAATTCTATTCTGGTGGTTGTCAATCCATAACGGAGGCGATACTCTTGGAGACTCAGATCTCCCTAACTCGATGATAGGGGACTTCACATTCTATCGACTAAGCCTCATCGTCCCCGCCCTTACTCTGGTTGCAACAATACTACTCACAATGGGCAGAGAAAAGGGTCAGTCACTACCTTCCAACGCCGGAGGGGTCCTAGCCGTACTGGCCGCATTCTTTGTCATGGAGCCAGTTGGAAGGGCCTTGTTGATGGGAGATATCGAGACTGACGATTCCCTAGTCTCGTCTGGCAGACTAGCAATTCTAGCAATCCTAATTCATCTGGCCACAAAGATGCAAGTCGACTCAATCCTGCTCGAATGGGTCCGCGGCTCAATGATGAGCATGGATATCGATGTCACTCCTGAACAAGAGGCTTCCATGGAGAGTCAGGCTGATGAAGTCCCGCCTCTCGTATGAGGTCGATGGCCGGGGATTTCAGAGTCTCAGTTCTCAGACTTGGGCACCGGCGTGAGCGGGATAAGAGAATCACTTCTCATCTAGGTCTGACCGCTAGAGCATTCGGTGCAGACGAAGTTATTCTTGCCGGCGAGGAGGACGATTCTGCAATCGAGACATGGAACTCAGTCTCGGAAAGATTCGGAGGCAACCTCGACTGCCATTTCGAACCCAAACCAATGAATTGGCTGAGAAGATTTGCTGACTCAGGTACGGTGATTCATCTGACGATGTACGGGGAGCCATGGAGAAAGGTCACTGGAGAGATTCCGAAGGACAAACCAGCAGTGATTGTAGTGGGCGGTACGAAAGTTCCTGCAGAAGTATTCTCGATTGCTGATCATAACGTCTCAATTGGCAATCAGCCACACTCCGAAGTAGCAGCACTTGGAGTGTTCATGGACTCCTGGTTGGGCCCTATCGAAGAGTCCTCAAGGTTCGCTGGAGGGCAAATAGAAGTCGTTCCTAGCGAACGCGGGAAGAGAGTAGTAAATCTTGAAGAGGAATGAGCCAATTGGGACTCAGAATCACGAAAGCCATTCTCAATGATTAAGAGGGGCACTCAAACACGATTGCTGATGTCGGGTACGACACCGCCTCGGGGTTTCATCCCCGGCGCTGGCGTACAGGGGGTTTCTAACCCTCCATCTTTCACAGATGCGGCTGACTCTCTGCTCGATGTCACCGAGCGCCAACAGCCAAGTGGCTCACCAGGTTTACTCCTACTGGCCGACGGCACTAGCTACCAAGGAAGCCTGTTTGGCACTGAGATAATTGCTCAGGGCGAACTCGTTTTCACAACCGGGATGTGCGGTTATCAGGAGAGTCTCACGGACCCCTCTTTCGCCGGACAGGTGCTAACTTTCACATGGCCCCTGCTCGGAAATTACGGCATTCTTCCCGGCATTTCAGAGTCAGCCGGAGTTCATCCTAGAGGCGTAGTATGCAAGCAGTTGATGACCAATCCAGATCACAGAGATTCGGTAGGCAGTGTGCACGACTTCCTTTCAGCACATGGTGTCCCCGGAATCCAGGGAGTCGATACCAGGGCTCTGACCCGAAGAGTAAGGGAGCACGGAACCGTGCTATGTGTTTTCGGCCCCGAGGAAAGGGCAGATGAGATGCGCAAAATCCTCTCTGCGATGACGCCTCCTGATGAGGATGACTTGGTAGCTTCTGTTTCGCGAGATAACGCTGTCTTGCTCAACCCAGGGGCGACTGATTACGAAGGTAATCTACTTCCCAGACTAGCAGCTCTAGACTGTGGCATCAAGTACAACATCTTGCGTGAGCTGTGCCAGCGCTTCGAAGTAGTCTGGTGCCCCGCATCTTTGCCATTTGAACAGATTATATCGGACTGGGAGCCGGATGCACTCTTTGCATCGAATGGTCCCGGAGACCCTGCTCACTCAGGAGATGCCACAGCTGCTAGAGAATCTCTTGCTGCGGCCGTACGCGCTGACATGCCCGTAATGGGAATCTGTTTGGGTCATCAACTGATGGGCCTAGCAGCAGGTCTCCGCACATACAAGCTAAGATATGGGCACAGAGGTGCTAACCAGCCTGTGGTAGATTTGGAGACCGGTAGGGTACACATAACCAGTCAGAACCACGGCTTCGCAGTTGAAGATCCAGACAAGGGAATGCTTGCACCTCACCCCACAGGCGCATGCTCAGAAGCCGGTGAGAATACTCTGCAAGCCGATTTCACTGTTCGACATATCAACGCTAACGATCGCACCGTTGAGGGCTTGGACTTAGTGGGTAAACCTGCCTTTACCATCCAGTTCCATCCCGAGGCCTGCCCAGGGCCGCACGACGCATCGCCACTGTTCGACCGTTTTTCGCAGATAGTAGCAGAGCACATGGCCGATGGCCCAAAGGCCGTTGCTAGGAGAGGTGATGGCTATGCCTAGGAGGGACGACATCAACAAGGTCGTGATTCTCGGCAGTGGGCCGATTAGAATCGGTCAGGCCGCTGAATTCGACTTCTCGGGCTCGCAGGCTTGCAGGGCACTGAGGGCAGATGGCTACGAAGTCGTCCTCATCAACTCTAATCCTGCAACTATTCAGAACGACCCCGAGATGGCCGACCGCATCTACATCGAGCCACTTCTCCCCGAGGTTGTCAAGCGGATTATGGAAGTTGAGAAGCCCGATGCATTACTGGCGGGAATGGGTGGCCAGACCGCTCTAAACATAGCCGCCGCCCTAGCCCACGACGGCTCTCTGGATGAGTTGGGAGTCGAGTTGATTGGCTGCAACCTTGCGGCAATCGATGAGGCAGAGGATAGAGACTTGTTCAAGAAAGTCTGCGAGGAGATCGACTTACCAGTATGCAAGGCGATTGCTTGTGATTCGATTGAACAAGTCCTCGATTCGGTTGACAAGTTGGGAGGATTCCCACTTCTAATCAGGCCGGCATTCACTCTAGGCGGACTAGGAGGTGGAACTGCACACAACACAGGTGAATTGGTCGAGATAGCTAGTCAGGGGATTTTACACTCTGCAATTGGACAAGTTCTGATCGAGGAGAGTATTCTGGGCTGGCAGGAGCATGAATACGAGGTCATGCGAGATAGTGCTGACAACTCAATTATCGTATGCACAATGGAGAATCTAGATCCAATGGGGGTGCATACTGGAGAGTCTGTCGTCGTAGCGCCTCAGCAGACACTGTCCGACCGTGATCACCAGATGCTCAGGGATGCTGCCCTCAAATTAATCAGGAGGCTCAACATCAAAGGCGGGTGCAATGTTCAGTTTGCAGTCGAGCAGTCAACTGGTGAATATCGTGTTATCGAGGTCAACCCTCGAGTCTCACGTTCGTCTGCCCTCGCATCCAAGGCGACCGGCTACCCCATTGCAAGAATGGCCGCCCTAATCGCAGTTGGTTACACTCTGGATGAACTTCCCAACCCGATTACAGGGGAGGGGACTACTGCAGCCTTTGAGCCCACTTTGGATTACTGCGTGGTCAAGATTCCACGATGGCCATTCGACAAGTTCCGAACTGCGGACCGCACTATTGGGACATCGATGAAATCCACGGGAGAAGTTATGGCCATAGGCCGAGGATTTGAGGAGGCCTTCCTGAAGGCTTGGGCCAGCCTAGAGTATGGCCAACCTCACCCTAGGCCTCTAACCATGGCAGATGCTTCTGGCGGCGAGTCGATGGACGAGCGTGCCTTTGAGCCTCTGCCAGAGGCCCTTCTCGAAGATTGGCTCAGGATTCCTTCAGACAGGCGCATGGGGGCTCTGTTTGAAGCCTTCCGGAGAGGCTACTCAATCGAAGATGTGAGGGATATGTCGGGCGGTGTTACTAGGTGGTTCCTGCACCGATTTGAGAATATGGCAGCAATCGAGACTGAAATTAGGGCAGCCGGAGAAATCGGCCTTTCACCGCCCGAGATACCAGATTCCGAGATGAGGCTGTGGAAAGGTGCAGGGTTCACTGACCTGCACATTGCTGACGCTCTTGCAGGATTCCCTGAATCTGGCTACAAACTCCTTCCTGATGGTTCAAATGAGGCAGCAGTCACTCACAGGCGACACGAGCTTGGCATTCATCCCGTATTCAGAATGGTCGACTCCTGCGCGGCTGAGTTCGCAGCAGTTACTCCATACTACTACGCCACCTATGAGGGCGGTTCAGCTCCGATAGGAGTGGATTATGTCCCTGGATTGGACGAGTCTCTAAAGCAACGTATTGTTGTTATCGGCTCCGGCCCAATCCGGATTGGCCAGGGAATAGAGTTCGACTACGGCTGTGTTCACGCAGTTGGTGCAATTCGCGATTTGGGTCATGAGGCCATCATCATAAACAACAACCCGGAGACCGTTTCTACTGATTTCGACACAAGTGACAGACTATACTTCGACCCACTAACTCTTGAGTTCGTCTCCGAGGTCCTGCTCAGGGAGAAGGCACATGGAATCCTGTTGCAGTTCGGTGGGCAGACAGCAATCAACCTCGCACTACCTCTGGCTGGAAATATGACACACCTTTCCACAATGGGACTGCATCTTGTGATGGAAGGAACTTCGCCCGATGCGGTGGATGAGGCAAGTGACAGAGAGAGATTCGAAGCCTTCGCTGCAAGAAATGGGTTGAGAATGCCTCGCGGCTCTACTGCTACCACTCCCGAAGAAGTCAGAAGAGCAGTTCATGAGATTGGATATCCAGTACTGATTCGACCATCGTATGTCCTAGGTGGGCGTGGGATGGAGATTCTCTCTAATGACAAGCAACTCGATGCGTACATGAGTGAAGCCTACCTTGCCCCTGACAGACCTCTCTTAATCGATGAATACCTTGGAAATGCAATCGAACTCGATGTCGATGCAGTGTGTGATGGAGATGAGGTGCTGGTTGGTGCAATTATGGAGCACCTCGAAGAAGCTGGAATCCATTCTGGAGACTCGACCTGTTTCATCCCTCCTCAGAACATCGCAGAGCACGTACTCGCCGAGGTCGAGGACTGGACTAAGCGCATCGGCGTGGAGTTGGGAATCAGAGGCTGTTTCAACATCCAGTATGCAATCCGTGATGAAGTGCTGTATGTGCTTGAGGTAAATCCTCGAGGATCCCGTACCTTCCCATTCGTGGCCAAGGCTACCGGAGTGCCACTGGCAAGAATCGCAGCCAGACTAGCAATAGGTGACAAACTAGCAGATCTTGATGTTCCAGTTCCTCAGACAGATGCAGTCTGCGTCAAGGCACCAGTGTTCCCATTCATCAAATTGAGAGGACTAGACCCTGCCCCTGGACCCGAGATGAAATCTACTGGAGAAGTGATGGGATCCCACGCAAGAGCTTCTGCTGCCTATCTCAAGGCTAGGCTAGCAACTGAACTTCCTGTCCCAGTAGAGGGAGGAGTATACATCACCGTCAAGGACGGCGATAAGTTAGGCATCATTGACGAGGCTCGCAGGCTTCAAGAGATGGGTTTCACCTTGTATGCGACCCGTGGAACGGCTCACGTGCTTCGAGATGTCGGAGGACTTGATGTCCAGACCTGTTACAGAATCGCAGAGCGTCGCAGCCCAGACGCACTGGATCTAATGAGGCAGGGCAAGATCCACCTAATCATCAACACACCTCGCTCGACAGGCGGAGCAGTGCTTGATGGCAATATGATGCGTAGACTCGCAGTTGAGTTGAACATTCCATTCGTGACTACAATGGCAGGAGCTCACATGGAAGTTGAGGCGATTGCTGAGGCGATGAATGGGATGCCCGAGCCTAGACTCCTAAAGATAGGTTCACTCTGAATCAGAGGGTACCCTTCAGCTCACTCTTCGTTTCCGAAGTCGCGCCAGAACTCGTTGAATGCACTCGGATTACGAATTACCATCTGCCCGACGTAGAGCAGATA
>Ga0310344_10000912_pt1 | contig 22871 bp, 23 predicted proteins | sample HC15DNA20200_MG_FD_203801 | JGI IMG/M metagenome (GOLD analysis project Ga0310344, IMG submission 203801) | Marine microbial communities from station ALOHA, North Pacific Subtropical Gyre - HC15-DNA-20-200_MG | ecosystem: Environmental > Aquatic > Marine > Oceanic | place: Pacific Ocean: North...
AGGAGCGTCATGCAACGAAATAGCTAGTAATGCAATAATAACTCGCATGGGAGCTGACGCCTGGATATAAATTCTAGGGGAATCCTCAATTTAGATAACATCAAGACTTTCAGGTAATTTATGATGTCTGATTCAAGATTATCAATTAAACAAATTATGGAGGACGCTTGTGGATCAAACAGCGTTGTTGCTGCTGCTCCATATACGATTGATGATATTGAGCCGATAGCTGTAGTTAAGCCATCCACCTTGGACGACCTGTCTAAAGTTATGTCCGTTGCGAATCAAAATGATGTTTCTGTATCCCCTTGGGGTGGTGGAACACGACATGAGCTAGGAAATGTTGCCAGTCGGTATGATACGGCTGTGGACCTGTCAATGTTGAATAAGGTCATCTCTCATAATGCAGCCGATTTGACGGTTACCGTGGAAGCAGGGATAACCCTCACTGCATTGAAGGATGTTCTAGCGTCGCAGGGTCAGTTTCTTCCAATTGATGCAGCTTTGTATGAACGAGCGACTATTGGAGGTATATTGGCTTCAAGTGCCAGTGGGACCCTAAAATGGCACAATGGAAGTGCGAGAGACTTTGTAATAGGCATGAAAGTGGTGCAAGCAGATGGGCGGGTTGTGAAAAGTGGCGGCCAGGTAGTAAAAAATGTCAGTGGATATGATATGGCACGACTTCATATAGGAAGTATTGGATCTCTTGGAATTATAAGCGAAGTATCCTTCAAACTTATTCCAATTCCTAGGAAACAAGCGACACTGGTTACTGCCTATAATAGTATTGAGGATGCTTATTCTGCGGCCATGGACATTTTTAATAGTCAGGTCATGCCTCTTTCTCTCACGGTGTTTAATTCAAAAGCTAACGAGATTGGTAATTTATTTGAGAAAAAGGGGAACCAATATTTGGCGATTAAGTTAGGAGGGCGACCGAAAACGTTGGAAAGATTTGTGGACGATACTGGGGCAATCTGTCGTAGCGCTGGGTCTACAAATATTACAGACATAAGTGATGATGACTCAGAGAGTTTTTGGAGATGTCTAACTGATTTTGGATATTCAAATGGTTTGGCACATATGATTGGCAGAATATCGCTCTTACCGTCCGATTGTGTCAAGTTGGAGAGTGTTCTTGCTGATAGTGATCCTGCGATAGTCTCTCAGCCAGGATTCGGCATGTCGCAAGTTAATTGGTATCAGCATCCAAGCGGACAGTTTGGAGATTTGGCTGAATCTACTAGGGAGGTGGTGTCTGAGTTGGGAGGAAGTGTGATATTTGAAAGAATACCACTAGAAAATAAATCTAAGCTAGATGTATGGGGGCGCACGGGAGGTTCATATAAAATAATGAAGAGCTTGAAAGAGCAGTACGACCCTAAAGCCATTTTAAATCCCGGACGATTTGTTGGAGGTATTTAATGGCCACTGACATTTACAATCGCCGATTTGATATTTTCTCAGGACCTGACGCTCCTGAGGAATCGGATCTTTATAAATGTGTACATTGTGGCTTTTGTTTGCAGGCTTGTCCCACTTATATAGAAACTGGCTTGGAAGCTGAATCCCCTAGGGGCAGAATAGCCCTTATGAAGGCCGTGAACGAAGATAGAATTGGAATAACTGACGCTGTAATCAGACACTGGGATTTATGTATTCAATGTAGGGCCTGTGAGGTGGCTTGTCCTTCAGGCGTACCATATGGCTCATTAATCGAGTCTACGATGAGCCAGATATATGGCAAAAGATCAGCAGGACTGATGTCTAGATTCATATCATGGATATCATTGAAAGAAATCTTGCCGAATCAGCGAAGGCTCACATTATTAGTGAGCTTTTTACGTTTTTATCAGCGGAGTGGATTACAGAGAATTGCCCGTAAAAGTAAAGTGTTGAAATTATTGCCTGGGGATGTTACCGAGTTGGAGAGTTCTCTTCCAACACTTAGTGGGAGTTTTTTTAAAGCCAAAGGTCAACATTTCCCATCCAAAGTTAAGACTAGAGCTAAGGTAGGTTTATTATCAGGATGTGTGATGCCGTTAGTGCATGGACCGGAAATGGAAGCAGTAGTTAGGGTACTTAATCGCAATGGATGTGATGTTGAGGTTACGTCTGGGCAGTCTTGCTGCGGTGCGATTAACACTCATGTTGGTGATTTAGAGACTGCACGGACGTTAGCTAGGAAAAATATTGATGCGTTTATGGAAAGAGGACTTGATGCCATAATCGTTGCATCCGCGGGTTGTGGTTCGCGCATGAAAGAATATAAGCATCTACTTAGAAATGATAGTGCATATTGTGGCAAGGCGGAAAGATTTAGTTCTATGGTCAAGGATATCCATGAATTTCTTATAGATTTGCCCTTGGATCCTCCAAAGGCTATCCTAGACTACAATGTCACGTATCAAGATTCTTGCCATCTTGCTAATGCACAAAGAGTGACGAATCAACCTAGACAAATTTTAAAACTCATACCAGGAATTCAGTTTGAAGAACTCCCTGGAGCGTCTCAATGTTGTGGGGCTGGTGGCACTTATACTGTTACGGAAAGAGAGTTTTCTTTAAGGATACTGGACAATAAGATGGCTAATGTTTTAGCTACAGGAGCGTCAGTCGTTGCAACCGCAAATCCAGGGTGTTTGATGCAATTGCAATATGGGTCAAAGAGAGAGCGTGCGGATTTGAAAGTAAAGTACGTAACTGATCTTCTGGATGAAGCCTACGAATTGGAGTGATGTTTACGATTTGAAACGATCTAGTACTTGGGGAAATTAGTGAAATGATAGGAGGTTCATTATGGATTTGGGACTTAGCGGAAAAGTTGCGGTAATAACAGGTGGAAGTGAAGGCATAGGAAAAGCGGCAGCGATATCCATGGTTACTGAAGGCGCAAAAGTGGCTATTGTAGGTCGTACTCAGTCGAAATTAGACGCTGCAATTGCTGAGATTAAAGAAGCGACAAACGGTGGGGAGGCTATGGGGATTTCTGCAGATGTTTCGGTAGAAGCGGACGTTCAAGCAATGGTAGCCAAAGTCTTATCACAGTACGGACAAATAGATATATTAGTTAATAATGCGGGAACGTCTTCAGCAACCACTTTAGAGGAAATGACTGATGAGCAGTTGAAGGTCGACTTTGGGATCAAAGTATATGGAGCGGTTTACTGCGCGCGTGCAGTACTTCCTCATTTGAAAAAATCCGGTGCCGGAGTAATAATTAATACCACAACACCGGGAGGTAAAGCTTCTAGCCCTGGAGGTCAGCCTACTTCCCTATCCCGTGCATCTGGAATATCTCTCACCAAGTCTTGGGCGGGCGAATTAGCTAAATTTAATATACGTGTTAACACGGTATGCGTTGGTGTGCTTAAGTCAGGGCAACATATTAGAAGGTGGGAAGCTGCTAATGCCAAAGATTCAAACTATTCATTAGAAGATCATTGGAAAGTTGTAGGTAAGAACGTTCCCCTTGGTAGGATAGGAGAGGCGAACGAGGCGGGAGATCTTATGTGTTTTCTAGCGTCGTCCAGGGCGAGCTATATTACAGGAACAGCTGTAAATGTTGATGGTGGGTCATCGCCTGTAGTCTAAATAGTTGGAATTAAGCTCGTTGAGTATCGCTACTCTTAAGTTCCTGTTTGTCCGCGATGTCGAAGGGCGTGGTCAGCCAATACCAAGGCCATCATAGACTCGACAATGGGGACTGCCCTAGGGAGTACACATGGATCGTGTCGCCCTCTACCTTCGATAGTGATAGGATTACCATTCACATCTACTGATTCTTGAGATTTCATTATTGTGGCAGTTGGTTTGAAGGCGGCACGTATAATGATATTTTCTCCGTTGCTTATACCCCCTTGTATACCACCTGAGTTATTGGTTTTCGTACGGATCCTTGAATCTTCACTATAGAAGGCGTCATTATGTTGTGACCCGGTCAGAACCACTCCTCCGAATCCTGATCCTACTTCAAATCCTTTACAGGCTGGTAGAGATAATACTGCTTTTGCAAGATCTGCTTCAAGCTTGTCGAAAACGGGTTCCCCTAGGCCTGGGGGAACGTTTCTTGCAACGCACTCAACGATTCCTCCTAACGAGTCACCATCTTTACGTGCTTCTTTAATACGTTCTATCATTCGTATAGCTATATCTTGGTCCGGACATCTAACTATGTTTGATTCCACATCATCTTGTGTCACAACATCGATGTCTATATTGGCCTGAATCTCCCAGATTTGCTTAACATAGGCCACTATTTCAAGTCCGAATTCCTGGAATAAGAATTTTTTTGCAATCGCTCCAGAAGCTACTCGTCCAATGGTTTCCCTAGCACTTGCCCGGCCACCACCTTTCCAGTTTCTTATGCCGTATTTGGCGTCATAGCTATAATCCGCATGAGAAGGACGGTATTTGTCCTTCATATGATCGTAGTCTTTGCTCTTGGCGTCTCTATTCCAGACACCAATCATTATCGGAGTACCCAGCGTTTTGCCTTCGAAAATACCGGACAATATTTCGGCTTGATCCCCTTCTTTACGCTGTGTAGAAATTTCGCTTTGGCCCGGTCTCCTTCTGTCCAACTCTTTTTGAATATCTTGAACGTCCAATTTCATCTGTGGAGGACACCCATCTACTATTACACCTATAGCATCTCCGTGTGATTCACCCCAGGTGGTAGTACGAAACAATTGACCGAATGTGTTTGCCATGAGCTGATCCTTAAAGTAAAGCAATACCTGTGTATGGCCATATCCTACCATCACTTTGATATATATGTTACCATCAACTAGTGAGTAACTTACGGGTCTGGGCTGAACACCTGCGAGTACCTTCCGTTGTTTCGGATGAGTGTCGCTTGTAGTCCAGGCCCATTATTTTGATCAGTTAGTGGAACGCTCAGGCGCCCTTTCCCCATTAGCTCAGATCACTGCGGGGAGCTCTCCAATTTGTTCTGTCTTGCTTTAGAGCCAATTAGGAGGTTCATGAGTTCAGATCGAAGAAGCCAATCAGGTTCGTCGATGTTTCCCTCATCTGGGTCGGGGGATAAAAATCCTGCCACGAGGCGGCCACTGTCAGGTGCTTCAGGGGCTAGTTGGAAATACACCTTTAGCTCCTTGGCCAATCGAGATTTCTTTTATCTGTGGCTAGGAATGTTGGCCATGTTTTCTGGCATACAGATCCAGATGATTGCCCGTAGTTACCTAACCTATGAGCTGACCTCTTCTCCATTGATTCTCGGCGTTGTAAATTCGGGATTTGCGATACCTCTATTGGGATTTTCTCTGTTCGGCGGTGCAGTGGCAGATAGGCTAGAACGTAAATACATCATTCAGGTTGGTCAATTGGCCTTGACAGTACTAGCGTTCCTAGTGGGTCTGGCAATTCTCATGAATGTTATTTCATGGTATCACCTGTTTTTTGCTTCTATTTTACAGGGCACGTTGTTCGCTTTTGTTATGCCAGCACGACAAGCAATAATCGGACCTATAGTTGGTAAAGAAAATGTGTCAAATGCTATGGCATTAAATGCAAGCGCGATGAGTGGAACAACCCTCATGGCGCCTGCGATAGCAGGTTGGGCATATGCGTACATGGGGGCTCATAATGTCTATTTTTTGATAGCATCGCTAGCACTGATTGGATTCCTTCTTATGGGGAAAGTCCATAAAACTGGTACCACTGCCAATAAGTCCTCTAGCCCTGTAATTCGAGATATTGGAGAGGGTCTGGTATATGTTTGGCGGAGTCCCATAGTACTGGTTCTGATCCTAATGGGCTTGGCAACTGCACTTTTGGCTATGCCCTTCAGGTTTATGTTGCCAGTTTTCGTTGTAGATGTATATAGGTTGGGTCCGGATGCAATGGGACTTCTAGTATCCATAATGGGAGGAGGCTCCCTTGCAGGTTCCTTGTTCATTGCATCAGTCCGGAAAAGCCGCAGAGGTATGTTGCTGATTTTAGGAAGCTTCATTTCAGGTATAACCTTGCTATTATTGGCCCTCATACCGATATATGCAGCAGCAGCATTTCTCATGGTATTCCTTGGAATTGGAGACGCTGCCAGGCGTACCCTCAATCAGTCACTCATTATGGAGGAAGTGGAAGATCAATACAGAGGACGGGTCATGAGCGTTTTCATGATCAACTTTGGATTAATGCCTCTGGGGGTCCTTCCCGCTGGTGCGATTGCAGAGGCAATGGGAGGCCAGTTTGCAGTGGGGCTACTGGCTCTTTTACTTCTGGGTGTGACTGCCCTGATTTTCATAACTCAGAAAAGACTGCGGGAAATGCCCTAGTATTATAAAATGCTCTGGGGATGAAATTGTCGGAAAACCGGCCCTAGCCACAGGTGTTTGTACGCAACTCAACCACAAATTCACCTGACACTATTTTTGAAGGGAAAACTAGTGCTTCCATGGACTTCGCCGCGCCAGGCAGGCTTATGTTAAAAATCCAGTTGTCTCTTGTTGCTATAGCCTCTGAGGCCTGAACAGAAATCATGATGTTTGATATGAAGTTGGTACTTCTTTTGCCACAGATATTTAACACTTGATTTTCTATAAGCGCTCGCGCTTCAGGTTCAGGAAGTTCAGTCGAAACGTCAGGAAGACACGCGATTAGCGCGAGTGAAGCTATGACAAGGGACACCAAAACGGATTTCATAAGTGGACTCTCAAATCTCTGATAAATTTATATTGCTTTAGCAGGCATATTTTTGCTGAGACATAATTATAACAGAACTAAATTACATGAACACTTTAACAATTTCTGGTTGATTTCACAATCCTATAACGGAAAGAGCGAAGTACAATTTCACAAGTAGATTGTGCTTCGCTCTCTGTTTACGAACTAATAGATTACTTGGCGTTAGCCTTCTCCATATCGACGGCTATCTTTTCTACTTTATTTATCTGAGCATAAAGAGTGGAGGGATTTAGTCCGGCAGCATGATCTCTGTATCCAGCTCGTTCTAGCATTGGGCCTAATTTACCGCCTTTAAATAGATCAATTGCCCAAGCTAGTGGATCGGGGACTGTTGTCACATCAATATATATACGTTGGTTTTTAGCTTGAGGTCCATAGTGATAGTGAGGGGCAACCTCAAAACAGTCAAAGGTAAGCAGTTCTACTTCTTCATTCCCTACATCACCTAAAACATGAATGGCGATCCCTCTATCATTGGCGAGGTGTCTGAATTCTATCCCGAATCGAATAGGGCCCGCTTCTACAATCTCATCACCCCTGTCATGCATTACGGTGTTACGTCCTTCTTTAGCCATTCTTTTTGCGGTAGTTTCCAATTCAATAAAGGTGCTTCCGAGTGCTCCAACATCTAGTTGCTCTGAGAGTTCTTCGTACCCCGCCCTTTTCACCATGTCTGGTAATCGCTCCGTTATTTGCTTTATGGTCCAGTCCAGAGAATCACCTTCCGTGGTCTTGTCTAGCATAAGCCGTTTATTACGCTTTTCTGGGCCATAGTGATAGTGGGGTTCATGGTCAAAGCAATCAAATCTCAGTAATTCGACTTCCTCACCATCTTCCTCACCCAATGCGTGTATGCACAGACCTTGATCAGAAAGCAAGTCTCTGTACTCTAGTCCAAACTTTATCTTGCCGTCACCAATTATTACATCGCCTCTTTCAGTCATCCTGACGCCTCCAACTGAGGAAATTCCTCTTTTGTTACTATTGCGGCGATTATATCTGCGTATCAGGGTTCCGTAAAGTGGGAAGGAAGAATGCTCTTTCACTCGGCGTGCTACAATCTTTTGGTTGAGCATATATTATTCTGAAGAGTATGAAGAGTATTATTATGGACCAGTTTATTCAATATCATGTTAGCTCGGCCCTAGGAAGCCTCCGGCTGCTAGAGACTATAACAGCTTCTCAATCTGACCTTCATACGGATATTAAGTCATTGCGTGAGTCACTTTCAGACTTTGTAGAGCCTGCGTCCGGGGATGCATTAAGGCTGCCATTAGCTTACCAGAATAACTGCTCCGATCGTTTTATGTTTGCAAATCGAGTGGTGGGATTTTTAGAATTTACGATCGATATCCTTGGCGAAGAGTACGACGATCCCGAAATCAATAGGCTCAAGCAAGGTTGGATTCCTCAAGCCTTTAAAGTTCTTACACGTGTAAGTACTCACATATCAGTTCAGGCGAGACTTGCCGTGACACAAAGGGTGGCCGGGCTTTACGTTATTGTAGATCCTGAAGCAATTTTAGATAGGGATATAGTGGATGTGGCTGATTCTGCACTAAAGGGTGGGGCGACAGTTCTGCAATTAAGGGACAAAAACAGAGATAAAGGGGAGATTTTAACTCTAGCTAGAGATCTGGCATCGCTTTGTCGTTCATATGGAGCACTTTTTATAATGAACGACCAAGCAGATGTAGCTCTTTCGTCGGGGTCTGATGGTCTTCATGTGGGTCAGTCAGATCTACCAGTAAATGAAGCGAGAAAAACACTTTCGGATGTACAGATAATAGGTCGTTCCAATAATGGCGTAGACGAATCTTTAGAATCTCTAGGTCAAGGGGCGGACTATTTGGCAGTTGGTGCGATTTTCCGTACAAGTACTATGGGCAAAGGGAGTAGGAATGCGGTAGGTCCTGAGATGATAACTCGTGTGAAAGAACGTGTTGATAAGCCGGTAGTAGCCATCGGGGGAATAACTGCAGATAACATAGTAGATGTGGTACGCGCTGGTGCGGATTCTGTCTGCGTGGTAAGTGCTATAACTCTTGCCGAAGATCCGTATTCAGCCACGGCACACCTCGCAGAACTTATGCGAGTGTGATTTTTAGAAAAATTTGAAATTGGGAAATATTGTTTGAGCATCATTATGGAAGAATCATTTGCAAAACAAATAGAGAAACTTAGAAGAGCTTCCGAGGAAGCCAGACAGGGGTTTACAGAGTTTCATGTAGCTAGAGAAGAGGCCCTTCGATTGTCCAGAGATATCATAAGAAACTCAGCAAATGCCATTCGCGCCACCCATAGAGGAGAATTTGAAAAGGCGAGAGAACTTGTCGCCTTAGTAAAGGAATTGACTTCTGGATTTGGTCAAGTCAAGAGTTCCCATCCTGCAGTTTATTATGCTGGATATGTAGAAGATGCCCTTAAAGAATATGTAGAGGCATGTGCGACTTTGGCTTTTGCAGAGGGCACTCCCCTCCCCTTGTCTGAAGAACTTGGTGTTGGGCCTGCCCCGTATCTAGGCGGACTCGCCGACACCGCTGGAGAATTAAGGCGTTTTATACTTGATTCTCTCAGACAAGACGACTTTTCCAGATGCGAGCAACTACTTGAAATCATGGATGAGATTTACTCAATTCTCATCACTATGGATTTTCCAGATGCCGTGACTCGAGGGTTGAGGCGGAACACTGATATGGTTAGAGGTGTTTTGGAAAGAACCCGAGGAGATCTGACGGTTGCGTTAAGGCAACGTCGATTGGAGGAACGACTTTCGGCATTTGATGAATCTTCATGATTTCATTGACCCAAGATTGCCTTGACGACCCTTTTTAGCTATGTTAGCTTTTTTGCAATTATAACAAGGTAGGTGGATGCCAACATCAGGTCTTCCCACAACAGGGAAGACTATTTTTATGGAGGATGACATGGAGATTTTTGCAATCGCCATCGTTGCAGGTATTATTGGTCTGATATTCGCTCTTTATCTTACTATGAAGATACTGCGAGAGGATCAGGGCAACGAAAGAGTACAGTTTATAGGCCAGGCAATCCGAGAGGGTGCAGCAGCTTTCTTAAAGCGAGAATATACACTGCTTGCCATTTTCGTAGTGATTGTTACGGTTATTCTAGCTCTGTTTATTGATATGGATATAACAGGGAGAGTGGGATCCAGTAATTCACTGCCTGCTACAGCTATTTCATATATAGCAGGTGCGATTGGTTCAGCAGTAGCTGGCTATATTGGCATGAGCATTGCGGTTAGGGCAAATACTCGTACAACAGTTAAAGCCCAACAGGGTCTCAATCCGGCACTAAGAGTTGCCTTTGATAGTGGTACAGTGATGGGAGTTTCTGTTGTCGCTATCGGACTTATTGGTGTGACCATACTATACTTAATTTTCAAGGATATTTCTGTGGTGGCGGGTTTTGGATTTGGTGCTTCGTCAATAGCTTTGTTCGCGAGGGTCGGTGGAGGTATTTATACCAAAGCAGCCGATGTTGGGGCTGATCTCGTAGGCAAAATTGATCAAGGTATACCAGAAGACGACCCCAGGAATCCGGCGACTATCGCTGATAATGTAGGCGACAATGTGGGTGATGTTGCTGGTATGGGCGCTGACTTATTTGAGTCATACGTAGGCTCTATTATAGCTACAGTCGCTCTAGCTGCGGTTGGTGCCGCTGCATTGGGGATGGCTGCATCCTCAGCTTTTGATTCCAACCTCATATTGTTGCCCATTATTGTTGCAGCGATAGGAATTGTTGCCTCGATTGTGGGTAGTTTTTTGGTGAGAACTGGTGAAGGGGCCAGCATGGGGAGATTACTTTGGTCACTTCGGACAGGAATATTCGGTGCTGGTGTTTTAGTTCTTATAGGCACAGCTGTGGCGATCACATATATGGGATTGGATTTCAAGCTTTTCTGGGTGGTGTTGATTGGTCTTGTAGCCGGTCAAATAATAGGAACTTCGTCTGAGTACTACACCTCTGACGAATTTCAACCAACCAAAGATTTAGCGGGTCAAACAGAGACTGGTCCCGCAACTGTGATAATTGGTGGGCTGGGTTTGGGAATGTTAAGCACAGTAATTCCAGGTGTGGTCATAGTTATCGCAATGTGGCTCGCTAATACATTAGCAGGCACTTATGGAGTTGCTCTTGGCGCCGTAGGTATGCTGTCCACTTTGGGGATTACGTTAGCTACCGATGCTTATGGCCCTGTAGCTGATAATGCTGGAGGTATCGCTGAACAGGCTGGATTGGAACCAGAAGTTCGTGAGAGGACGGATAAGCTGGACTCTCTTGGTAATACGACAGCCGCCACTGGAAAGGGATTTGCAATTGGATCGGCTGTACTTACTGCCTTAGCCTTGATGGCAGCCTTTTCCGAAGTGGCAGGAGTTGATGTTTTCAACTTACGCGACGTTGACGTGTTAATGGGCCTCTTCATTGGAGGACTGCTACCGTTTTTGTTTGCCGCATTAACTATGCAAGCTGTAGGTAAAGCGGCCAACGAAATGGTTCAAGAAGTGCGACGTCAATTCCGAGAAATTACTGGTTTAATGGAAGGCACAGCTGATGCGGACTATGCAAGCGCTGTTGATATCAGTACGAGAGGCGCAATGAAGCAAATGGTGCTTCCAGGACTGATAGCGGTTATAGCTCCAGTAGTTGTTGGTGCTGTGTTAGGCGCGTCTGCCTTAGGCGGTATGCTAATAGGGTCCATTGTGACAGGTTTCCTTCTGGCTATCATGATGGCAAATGCTGGTGGGGCATGGGATAATGCTAAGAAATATATTGAAGCAGGGAATCTGGGTGGCAAAGGTTCTAGTCAACATGAGGCGGCGGTCGTTGGAGATACTGTAGGTGATCCTTTTAAGGATACCTCAGGCCCTTCATTGAATATCCTAATTAAGTTAGTTTCAATGGTCGCACTAGTTTTTGCCCCTTTGTTTTTGTAAAAGTCTAGTTCGGATTTTGTATAAAAGCCCCTGTAGAATTTTTTGTTCTATGGGGGCTTTGACATTTATCACATAGTGTGACAGGACTTAAAGTAGGCGATATTTTCCTATAATTAGTTTTAAACATTAAGTAAATTCAACGTTTATCTTGTTGGAAGATATTCAAGTATTTAGGACTGTGAGATATTGCCACTACCAACTGTAACTTAAATTAGATAAAATGTTTATGAGATGGAACAATCTACTGTAGCTAGTTGCTGCGTAAGCTTCCTTCTTAAGTTAGTGTGCCCAGGTGGCGGAATGGTAGACGCGACGGACTTAAAATCCGTTTCTCGCAAGAGAGTGGGGGTTCGAGTCCCTTTCTGGGCACCACTTTTCGAAAATAACAGCCCTTGCTGATTGTCGGTCGTTTCACATTTCACGTACTGTATTGTGAATAGCAGAATTGATAAATACAGCGACTTGTGGCATTTCGTTCGGGTATGAAATTGGGGGTTAGTACTTGCAGCCTAATATTATTTTGATTAATTGTGATGATCTGGGCTATGGTGATTTGGGGTGTTATGGTTCCACTGAAAACAAATCTCCCGCCTTGGATAAAATGGCTGATGAGGGTATAAAGTTCACTGATTTCTATATGGCGTCGTCTGTATGTTCACCTTCAAGAGCTGCCATGCTCACAGGTTGTTATCCACCAAGGATAGGATTCGGTGAGTTTGATGGTATGAGAGTGCTGCTCCCGGGCAATGCACTTGGTTTGAATCCTGATGAGATTACTATTGCCGACTTGTTGAAGACCCAAGGATACGCTACGGAGATAATTGGTAAGTGGCACTGTGGGGATCAACCTGAATTTCTACCAACTCGTCATGGGTTCGATAATTACTACGGAATCCCCTACAGCAATGATATGGGTATTCAATTTCAGAATGATGAGTACCCGCCACTCCCACTGCTCGACGGAGAAGATGTGGTCGAATTACAGCCTAATCAGAGTGATATAACCGACAGATATATGGAGCGGGCAATAAAGTTTATTAATGAAAATAAAGGTGGCCGATTTTTTTTGTACTTTGCTCACATGTATGTTCATCTTCCCATATATGTGCAAGATGAATTTTTGAAGGAATCATCTAATGGTGCTTATGGGGGTGGAGTTGCCAAAATAGATTGGGTTGCAAAGGCAATTTTTAGGGAATTACATGAACTTGGGATAGATGAAAATACGTTGGTTATATTTACTAGTGATAATGGATCCCGAGCCGCTTCGCTGTCATCTTATGATGATAAGGGACGCTTTCGCAACGTAGAAGAAACCCTGAGTACGCCCGAAGGACTTGCTGCTGCGGAGGTGGCAGGCTTAGGCAGTAATGCACCTCTTAAAGGCGCAAAAGGAACTACATGGGAAGGTGGAATGAGATTACCTTGTATCATGCGATGGCCCGGTACGATTGCCCCAGGAGTTATAAGTCATCAGCTTCTTTCCTCGATGGACCTTTATACGACGTTGGCAAAGTTGGGAGGGGCTACCGTTCCCTCTGATAGGGTCATTGATGGTAAGGATTTTTCCGCGACATTGATTGACGGAAATGTGGATATGGTCGTTCGAGACGAATTTTTTTACTATAACATGAACAACCTAGAAGCTGTCAGGAGCGGTAAATGGAAGCTTCACGTGGGTAAAACAAGATCGTTAAAGGGTGCTAGCGAAGGAATTGCGAATACATTTGATCCATTACTGGCCGCATGGGCACCGCCTTATGAATTGGTTGAATGTGCTGAGCTTTACGATTTACAGACAGATATTGGAGAAAGCCGTAATGTATATGAAGACCATCCGGAGGTAGTATCTTTTCTAGAAGGGAAATTAGAAATGTGTAGGAAAGATATAGGCGATGAATCATGCAACATAACTGGAGCAAATATACGTCCGATAGGTGAAGTAGAAGAAGGTAACGTACTCACACATCACGACCCGAACCATCCTCTTACAATTGCAATGTATGATAGTAATGATCGGGGTTAAATTTAAATCAGAGTAATACAATTAGGGGGATCAGATAATTATGGGACTGAGAGATCGTACGCCGACTACAGTAGAAGAGTATCTAGATTACAAAGTGCGTTTCAATAATTGGGGAAGATGGGGTGATAATGATCAATTCGGCACTCTTAATCACATAAATAGAGACGTTGTGAAAGAATCAGTAAATTTGGTGAAGACAGGCCGTACTGTGTCATGCGCAAACCCTCTAGCTACCCACGATGTACTACCTGATAATCACAGAAACCCCAGACCTGCTGATCATAATATGACAGTTCATGACAAAGGATCAGGAGATTACATAGGCGTGTACTACCACGGTTTTGTAACAACTCATATTGATGCATTGTGCCATTTTTTTACTCAGAGTGTTGATGATGGCGGAAGACTTTATAACGATAAAGATCCAGCCTTAGTTACGGATCAAGGAGCATTATCTCACTCTATCGACAACTGGCAGGATGGCATTGTTACACGGGGTGTTTTGTACGATATACCTAAACTGCGTGGTTCAGACTACGTTGAATTTGAACGACCAGTTGAAGGGTGGGATTTGCAAGATTGGGCAGACAAGCAAGGAATTACGCCAAAGGCAGGAGATGCTGTTTTGATAAGATCAGGAGCCACTGCCTATTGGGTAGCTCACCCTCACATAGAGTTTACCTTTCCACCTAATACTCCTGGAAATGCACCATCTATCGTCGAGTATCTATACGATACTAATGCGTCTTTGCTTGGCTGGGATTTGCAGGAGTCGGGATACAAAGCTTATGAATATCCAGCTAGAATTGCTGTTCATGAGGTGGTGATACCTCACATGGGGTTGCCTATCCTAGACAATGCAGATTTTGATAGATTAAGCACGGTTTGCGATGAGTTAAACACTTATGTGTTTCAGCTGACAATAGCCCCTCTCGTAGTAAAAGGTGGGACAGGTTCGCCGGTAAACCCGATCGCGACTTTTTAAATATAATATCCCCTGTCCATGTTGGCTGTATAGGATAGAAATTGTCCCAAAGTATCGCAGGAAATTAGTTAGTTTTGATTGGTGCGAATGAGAATCTGTGAATGGGGCATGGGCCGAGTTCTTTCAAGGCCTCTAGGTGCTCCTTTGTACCGTATCCCTTGTTTCCCGCGAACCCGTATCCCGGAAATTCGTCCCCTGCCGTTTCCATAAATTCGTCTCTATTTACTTTTGCTATGATTGAAGCGGCAGCTATGGAATAACATAGAGCATCCCCCTTTATAATTGCTTTTTGGGGTGTGTCTATGTCGGGTATATTGATGGCATCTACCAATAAATATTGTGGACTGATAACCAATGAGTCAATGGCACGCCGCATCGCAAGTTGAGTTGCCCTAACTATTCCGATTTTATCGATTTCATAAGACGAAACTGAGCCGAGTTCAAAGGCGATTGCCTTATCGCGTATGTGTTTATTAGCTTCGGTTCTTTGGTTACTTGTGAGTTGTTTACTGTCCCTTATCAATTCGAGCCATTTACCTGAGGGATAATGTGGAAGAATTACGACTCCCGCAACGACCGGACCCGCCAAAGGGCCTCTTCCTACCTCGTCTAATCCGGCAACAATGGAATGGCCAAGGTCCAATAGGTTAGCTTCTTCTGCATAAGTAGGACTATGGGTTTCACGCTTCATATATGACCGTGTGTTGGCGCGGTCTTCCCGCCCCTTTCATTTCTTTGAGAAAGTGCTATTTATTGAGTCCTCTTTGCATTCCTCTAAGGTACCTTACTTGTCCTGCGTGCTCTGCCTCTTCTATGACAAGATGACTTAAAAGATTACCTACTGTGTCAAATGGCGCTTTGCGATTCATTCCAAGGTCCCTATCTAAATCCGCCTGAGTCAGACCGTCTATATATTCAAAAATATTGGTCCTAACAGCTTGGTAGTATTCAAGCAGAGTATTCATGTCGATTTCTGGGAAATTTTCTAATTGTTCTTGTGTGTACCCATACCCGTTTCCATCACCATTTATGCCTAATTTCCCTTGCCAATTATTGCTCACCCATATTTCTTCTTGCTTTTTAATCACCTTGTTAACCAAGGTGTCTTCTACTCGCGCCATATGCCACACGGAAAAATTAATGTGGTGTGAGTCTGGTGTAGGTTGATACTTTCGCTCTTCGCTGGACAGACTATCCAGTGTGTTTTCAACATCCGTCAGATATTCACTCATTGAAGCCTTTAGTATTTCTTTGAAGTCCATATTTATTTCCTCACCTTTGCGCCACTGGTTTTTCTGGTGATCTAATCGGATTCTTTAGTTCTATTATTCCGCCTCCAAGTACCTCTTCTCCCTGGTAGAATACTACAGCTTGACCAGGTGTAATAGCCCTCTGAGGTTCCTCGAAGTGTATCTGCGCCACCCCATTTCCGTATTCCAATGTGGCCGGGGCTTCTGTCGCCTTATAGCGAATTTTAGCGGTTACATTTAAGGGGCCTTGTGGCAAATCAGTACCAGTGAAATTAACTTTGGAAGCCCAAAAATCAGACTGAAAGAGATCTTCCTGTTTTCCGAGCGTGATTTGATTGTTATCTGCGTTTATTTGGGTAACAAACATAGGCTCTCCGGAGTTACCCTTTAGTCCCAGTCCCCTTCTTTGCCCTATGGTGAAAAACTGGATTCCTGGGTGTTGACCAAGAATTTCCCCAGAGGCATTTATCATTTCGCCTGGCTTAGGTTCTGCACGCTCTCCAACAAATTTACGATAGTCCCCGTCAGGTATGAAACATATTTCCTGACTATCAGGTTTGTCGGCTACTGAGAGTTCCGCTTTTGCGGCTATTTCTCGGATTGCTTGTTTGGGATGTTCACCAACTGGGAGCAAAAGCTTTGCTAGTTCTTTTTGCGTTAGAGTGAATAGAACGTAAGACTGATCTTTCCCACCGTCACGTCCTTTCAATAATTTATATCCGCCTTCACTATTTCGAATTCTGGCATAGTGACCTGTCGCTATGTAATCCGCTTCCATGAACATAGCTCGACGTAATAGGAAGTCGAATTTAATTTTATCGTTACAGGCTAGACATGGATGAGGTGTCCTTCCACGTTCATATTCACTGATAAAGTAATCCACCACGTGTTTTTGGAATTCTCGTTCAAAATTCATGAAATAGTGTCTTGCTCCAATTGCGTCACAGACACGTCTAGCGTCTTCTACGTCTTCCACAGAGCAACACCTTTTATTGAAAGCTGATGTGCTATTTTCTTCCACGGACCAGAGCCTCATGGTAACCCCTATGACTTCATAGCCTTCTTCTTTGAGAAGATATGCTGCGACAGAAGAGTCAACGCCTCCACTCATGGCTACGATAACCCGGCCCTTGCTTTTCACATTTGTATTCATGCATAAAGACTAGCATAGGTTAACAGCGCCTTCAACGTTTAAAATGGACACACGGACATTTAATTACCAGCTTAATGGAGCAGTCGTATATAATATTCGCATGATTGATAATTCCATTCCCAATACTGACAAGTATGCGCGGCTTGCGGTAGAAGTCGCTTCAGACAAACTTGCATCGGATATATTATTGCTAGATATCAGAGAAGTTGGCGACTTTGCGGATTATTTTGTATTGATGACAGCTGACTCTAGGAGACAACTTAGGAGTTTATCGGAAAATCTGGAAGACGCTCTAGAACAAAGTGGAGGGAAACGCCATCATAGAGAAGGTACTCCAGAGTCAGGGTGGATGGTCCTGGATTTCGGTGATGTTGTCATACACATATTTGGTCCGGAAGAAAGGACATTTTACGACTTGGACGCAATGTGGTCGGAAGGCACAGAAGTCGTAAGAATCCTTTGATATCGTTCTCCTAAATGTGGTGATTTACATTTCTTCCCTGCACTGTTTAATTGAGTCTTTTACGGCATGACATATCCTGTCTAGCGCAAATCTTTTCTAAGATTCTATGATCCAGTTGTCTATACCGCGTGTGTATTTCAATAGTTCCTTATCATCAAAGAACAAAGCAATTTCTCTTTCCGCTGATTCTAAAGAATCTGATCCATGGATCAGATTTGCACCTATTGTTAAGCCAAAGTCCCCTCGTATGGTACCTGGTAACGATTCAGCGGGATTGGTAGTGCCCATTGTGTTGCGCACTACATCAACGGCATTGGGGCCTTCTACAACCATGGCAACCACGGGGGAAGAGGTTATAAATTTTACAAGTCCATCAAAAAATGGTTTCCCAACATGTTCTCCATAATGCATGTTTGCAAGGGCGTTTGAAACCTGCATTAACTTAATACCGGCGAATTTCAAACCTTTTTGTTCGAGTCTGCCTATTATTTGACCTATTAGGCCTCGTTCTACTCCGTCAGGTTTAACCAATACTAGAGTTTTTTCCATAAATTTCCCTCCTAAATCTAGAGTGTATATTTATTGCTATGAGGTTTTTGCCCGTTTGTTGTATGCACTGTCCACCTGGGAACTACGGAGATAGAGTGGCTCTAGAGTGAGTGCTTCAGAAAACATGTCTTTTTCAAAGTACTTGGTTGCCAAGAAGGCAAGTTTAGATGCTGTTCTAGTTGGTGGAGGAACTTGTGACAATTTAATGTCGTCACCAAGTTTGTTGCGTAGTTTCTCGCTCAAATCAGAGACGGCCTCTCCACAGTACATCCATCCCAAATTTGCCTGTGCTATAAATTCTTCCAAATCTATTACTTCGTAAGAAGGATCTTGCGTTCTCTGGTATTTCCCCACATAGACTCTTGTACGGCCTGCTGGAATTATGGCGCATACCCGGTCATAAGTACCTGTGTATGGGAATGACTCAATGTCCAAAGTGTTTATATCTACTAGAGGTATGCTCAGGGAGTCAGACATGGATTTAGCGGTACTCATACCAACGCGCAACGCGCTGAACGCCCCGGGACCCTTTGCAATAAATATCGCGGAAAGGCTAGAAGCTTTTACATTTTGGCTTTCCAGCAACTGTTTTATTGCTGGGATCAGTTCCACAGAATGGTTCCTCTGAGAGCGCCAACTGAGTTCAATGATAGTTTCGCCGTTTGAGGACAGCGCCACTGAGGCATACCGGGTTGATGTATCTATTGATAGGTGCATTTAAATTTGCTAGCTCTCTCAAGTATTATGGATAAGGCGCGGGCAAAAGTTTTTGTTGGCGGCTTGGTGTTCTACGTCCTTAATTAGTTTGTTATATCTCTTAGATTTTGGGGTAAGTGTTATCTGACGCTCTGTTTCCTCTGTCCTCTTGATGGTGATCATTAGATATTCATCTGGGAAAGCTCCGATCGCATTGTCAGGCCATTCTACAACGGTAAGCCCTTCTCCGTAAATATACTCGTCTATACCAAGATCGCTTATGTCATCAATGTTATCAAGTCTATAGATATCCATATGGTACAAGGTCAAACGCGCCTCATATTCAGAAATCAGGACGAAAGTTGGGCTTCGTGCTATATCTTCAGAACCGAGGCCCCATAGGATGCCTTGAGTCAGGCACGTTTTACCAGTTCCGAGGTCTCCAACAAGTAAGTATAAGTCTCCGGGTTCGGCAAGTTCTCCGAGTATGCGACCCAGAATTTGGGTATGCTCGGCACTCTCGGTCACTAGCTTAAGCCCCATCTCAGATTTATTATCATTTGTGTCGGGTATCATAATGTTCTAATTGGTTAGGTGTATTATTGGGCCTGCTTTTAAATTATTATATGGGTCATAAGATAATCCATATGTATCGTGGGAACAAGATATTTAAATTACAATTATCCTTACCTTCACATTGAGAGATACAGCGTACAGGAGTTGGATATGCGAGTCTTAATTGTGTCAGACGTTCACAGCAACATAGAAGCCTTTCAGAGTGTTGTTCATGATGCTTCTAATCGTGGTGGCTTTGATAAGATTTGGTCGCTAGGAGATTTGGTAGGGTATGGTCCGGATCCTCTTGCGTGTCTAGATCTCCTAGTTGAGCATCCCCATATAGCGATCGCAGGTAATCATGATTTGGGCGCAGTTGGAGAAATTACTCTGGACGATTTCAATCAACACGCGGCGGATGCTAACCGGTGGACTGCTTCTATATTGACTGAAAAATGGGTAAATTTTATAAAGTCGCAGCAGCAAAAAATTGAAATTGATGAATTTACGTTGGTCCATGGAAGTCCTAGAAATCCGATCTGGGAATACGTAACGACGGAAGAAATAGCAGCCGCGAATTTCACTTATTTCGATACTTACTGGTGTCTTTTAGGTCATTCGCATATTGCTTTCATTTGTCGACCGGAAGGGAATAGTGCGAGGTTCTCAGAATTTCCAATTGACAGTCCTGTGTTGTTAACAGATGAGGCTGTAATTATTAATCCGGGATCCGTTGGCCAACCAAGAGATGGTGATCCCAGAGCGAGTTACGCTGTTTATGACTCGGACGGCCCTTATATAACACATTACAGGGTTGAATATGATATTGAGACCGTCCAGAGAAAGATGCGTGAGACGTCACTTCCAGAAATATTAATTGACAGGCTGCCGCTAGGCAGATAATCGCCTATGGAAATACATACGGATTTGGATTTGCCATAGACTTTGATTAAAAGTCCTCTTCTTCTTCCTCGTCAGGTTCGTTTTGGGATGAAAAAGCAGCGAATCCCGCGGCAGGCGCCTGAGCAGCCAAATTTCTTTTATTTTGCTCTGGTCTTCTGGGGAGTTCGTTTATGAGTTCTTTCGTTTTCGCTATATCGTCTGATTTATTTAGTGGAATTACCAAGCCTGCTACGCCACCATTTCTCAGAGCTTGGATATCTGCTTTTGCAAGATCGCCGGGAGCGGACATAATGAACATAAGACCTGTCATTGCTCTGGCCATTTCGATTTCAATTAATTTTTGTACTGTTAGTGGTTGAATACTTTCCAGGGGAGAATAAAGAGCGGAGTCCACTGGAAGTCCATTTATTGCATGCCCTTCTTCTTCTTCAAGATCTGGGCTAAGAACTATTACTTTGCCCAAGTCCTCATCATTGAGCACCCCAGCGGCGGTATTGTCAGGATCAAATACTACAAAATCACAGCCTTTTTCCTTAAGGTACATTGATTGTTCTTCGCTAATAGATCCCACTCTTACGCCCCAAACTTTTCCTTTTAATATTTTGGAAATGTTATTGGTTGTTTTCTCGTTTGAGGACGACATAGTTAGGAGTATTGCGTCAGCATCAGTTTTTGACAGTCCGGGATCCTTTTCTATATCTGCTGCGCTTGCCTGACCTATAAGTATCACTGAAGGGTTTCTTGCGGGGGCTCTTGTAGTACCGAATCCCAATGGCTCCGGAGCGACTTCTCTAGTTTTCCCTAGCAATTCTATGAATTTGCTCATTATCATCCTCATTTACAGTAAAAAATTGTAACAGATTAACCTAGTGGATTCTAAAGCAACAGATCAGCCAGTTCAAGCATTAGACTTGCTAATCTACTGAGTCGCCTTTACCCTTAATTTCATTTAAATTATCCGCTTACAGGAGTCTCAAAATTGATTATCGACCCCAATAACTTTGAAGGGTTCAACAGAGTGCTTACTGGAGTTGTTGTTCCCCGGCCGATTGCTTTAGTGTCCTCGGTGTCTAGAGAAGGGCTGGTTAACTTGGCACCCTTTTCCTTTTTTAACGCCGTGTCGTATCAGCCAGCAATGTTGGTCGTCAGCATCGCTCGCAGTGCTGGGTGGAAAGATAAAGACACTTTGTCTAATATTGAGGCTACAGGTGAATTCGTTGTCAATGTGGTTGTGGAAAACATAGTTGACGCCATGAATAGTACAGCTGCTGAATTTCCTTCTGACGTAAATGAGTTTGAAGTGGCGAATCTCACTCCGGTTGCTGCAGAGCATGTAAGTCCTCCACTAGTTTATGAATCTCCTGTCAATTTTGAATGCAGACTGAAGCAGGTTGTGGATATAGGAGATTGTGACCATCAGTACGGTCTTGTTATAGGATCCATAGTCGCCGTACATATTAGGGATGAGTTAATTGAAGGGCATCGTATAAATCACGAACTTCTCAAGCCTGTGGGTCGGCTTGCCGGCAGCTTATATTGCAAGACTGATGATACTTATCAAATTGCTAGACCAACGTATGAAGCACCCTGATCTGCACATGGGAGTCTAAGACTATTTATTGGATTCGACTGTAAACATCAGCTAACGAATGACCATTAGGAGATATTGAAAATTGCAAACTAGAGAAATTCAAGGGAAGAGTCTACAGTATCTATTGGTGGAGCCTGATGGATATAATCCGGACAAACAATATCCCGTTATGATTCTAATGCATGGGTTTGGGGCACACATGGGAGATTTAGCTGGGTTATGCCCAGCCATAAGTCGGACTGGTTACGTTTACGTTTGTCCGAACGCGCCCATGGCTATTCAGTTGGATGTTGGCATGTCGGGTTACGCATGGACTCCACCCGGCGATGCGCAGACGAAAGAAGATTTGGAAAAGGCAAGTGAGGCAGTAGAGGTTTTGGTTAATGAGATTACAGATAACCTCAATGTATCGCCCCGGGAAATGATTTTAGGTGGATTTTCCCAGGGGGGTATGATGACGTATAGTGTTGGCTTAGCCAATCCTGAGTTGTTTTGTGGCCTGGTTGTATTGAGTGGCATGATCTCCGAAAATGAAGTACTCACTGATATATTACCGTCTGGAACTAGTCCAGAGTTATTTATTGCTCATGGGGAAAAAGATTCCATAGTTTCAATAGATAGAGCCAGAAATGCAAAAACCTTTCTAGAAAAGGAAGGTTACAGCCCCCAGTACCACGAGTACGACATGGCGCACGAAATAACCCAAGAATTAATAGATGATCTAGTGCCATGGGTGAAGAGTGTGTTACCACCAGCAGACTGAAGAAATTATCCGATCACTTGGATTATCTGTCTGATAGGAGATTGTCATCAGGATAGCATTGTTGGACGATTATCAAAATGTCGCTATGGAGTCTGCAGCCTGGGATACCCTTCCCTCAAATTATGTTGTAGAGGCTTTTACCGACCATATATTTCATGAAGAAGAACTGGTTAATCGACTTCGTGGTTACGATATTGTTATGGCAATGCGTGAGCGGACCACATTAAGTAGATCTGTTCTGGAGAAGCTTCCTAGGTTAAAG
>Ga0310344_10000913_pt1 | contig 22857 bp, 16 predicted proteins | sample HC15DNA20200_MG_FD_203801 | JGI IMG/M metagenome (GOLD analysis project Ga0310344, IMG submission 203801) | Marine microbial communities from station ALOHA, North Pacific Subtropical Gyre - HC15-DNA-20-200_MG | ecosystem: Environmental > Aquatic > Marine > Oceanic | place: Pacific Ocean: North...
ATCTTCCTTATCAGCCACGGAGGTCACCTTGGGCTTGGGTTCCGGTTTGGCCTCGGCCAGAGAGTCCAGCTTGGCGGTGTCCACTGTCTCTTCCTTGGGTGCGCTGACGACCTTGGGCTCCTTCTTTTCGATGCCCTCGGTCAAGCGGTCGAGCATCTTGTCGGTCGCGCTCTTAACGGTCTTGCCACCGCGCAGATATTCAGCCACCTGGTGGCCTGAGGTAGCGCCGGAGGTGTCCTGGTCCTCCTCGCGCGCCTTGTTCACTACATTGAGAAAGTAGCTTTCGAGGTTCTGCGTTGGGTTGTCCACCTGGATGCGATCCTCGTTCACATCCTTGCGAATCACATCCATCACGTGGTTCATCGTCTCCTTGGGCAGTACCGGCACTGTGATGCGCACAGAGTCGCGCTCGGAGAGCAAATCGCCTAGTGCGCCGACAGCCTGCACCTTGCCCCCGTAGTAGATGACGGCGCGGTCGCAGACGTCCTCTACGTCTGCCAGCAGGTGGCTGGAGAGGATGACCGTTTTGCCGCGCTCGGCAAGGGTGAGGATAAGGTCCTTGATATCTCGGCAGCCGATGGGGTCCATGCCGGCAGTGGGCTCGTCAAGGATCACAAGGTCAGGGTCATTGATCAGCGCTTGGGCCAGCCCGATGCGGCGCTGCATACCCTTGGAGAATTCGCCGACCACGCGAGTCTGCGTGGCGCTTAGGCCCACCATCTCCAGTAGTTGCTCGGCACGCCGGTTGCGCTCCTTGGGGTCCAACTCAAAAAGGTCGCCAAAGAAATCCAGGGTCTCGTCGCTGCGCAGATAGCGGTAAAGGTAGGATTCCTCAGGCAGATAGCCGATGCGACGCTTGGTCTTCACGTCACTTGGCGGCTTGCCGAAGACTTGGATAATGCCATGGGTAGGGTTCAGCAGGCCCAGGAGCATCTTGATGGTGGTGGATTTGCCGGAGCCATTGGGTCCCAGCAGGCCAAACACCTCACCTCGGCGCACATCGAAGTCCACTTTGTCCACCGCTCGGGCCTTGTCCCGGCCCCAGAAATCCTTGAAGACCTTGACCAGACCCTTGACGTTGACGACCACCTCCGCTTCGCCGTTGCCGCTTTTGGTTTCCGTGGCCATGGCAGGTGGGATTAAGCCGCCACAGGGCTGGACTGGGGTTCGGCCGAGGCGTCCTCTTCCCCAGCATCTTCCTCCACGAAGGGCTCCAGTTCCTCGCCTTGGCGCACGAGCCGGGCGCTATTGAAAACCACAATCAGCCCTCCCAGCACATGCAGAATAGCGGCGACGATGGGGTTGATGTAGGCCATGGAAGCCATGACAAGGCCGCCCACGACGAACAGCACACCAACAAGAAGGTTTTGGAAAATCACCGAGCGCGTCATGCGTGAAAGGCGCACAAGGAAGGGCAGCCGGCGCAGGTCGCTGTTCATCAGCGCGATGGAAGCACTGTTGATGGCCACATCGCTGCCAGCAGCACCCATGGCGATGCCGAGGTCGCCAGCGGCAAGCGCAGGCGCGTCGTTCACGCCGTCACCAACCACGGCAACATGGTAGCCTTTTTTCTTGGTGTCCTTGACGAAATCCACCTTGTGCTGGGGCAGGCACTCTGCGGCGACCTCGTCGCAGCCGATGGCATTGCCCACGCGTGCAGCCACGGGCTTGCGGTCGCCAGATACAAGGGCAACGCGGCGCACACCCTCCTCTCGTAGAGTCTCAATGGACTCGATGGACTCATCCCGCGTCTGGTCGCTCATACCCAGCCAGCCGATGAACTTACCGTTCTTGGCCACGTAGATGAGGCTGTAGCCCTCTGTCTCGTCAAGGTCAACAGATTTGGCAAAATCACCGCCAATGTCGTGTTGTTTGAGCCAGATATCGCGGCCGACGAGCACGGTGTCGCCTTCCACGCGAGCGGAGACACCCTGACCGGCGACTTCCTTGAAATCGCCGGGTTCAGGCAGGTCCAGTCCCGCCTCGTCGGCCAGACGGGCTAAAGCCAGAGCTGTGGGATGCTTACTGTATTTCTCTGCAGTGGCGGCAGTCAGCAACAGTTCGGCAGGCTTTGTGCCTTCAGCTGGGGCCAGTCGACTCACGGCGAGATTGCCGGTGGTGACAGTTCCCGTCTTGTCAAAGACAAAGGCGTTAATCTTGGCGGCTACCTCAATATCGCTGACCTTCTTGATCAACACCCCAAGGCGCGCGGCGGCAGAAAGCGAAGCAACCATCGCGGTGGGTGTGGCCAAGATAAAGGCGCAGGGGCAGGACACAATAAAGACGGTGATGACACGCGAGAGATCGTTGGTGAAGGCCCAGACGAGCGCGCCGATGACGAGCACGAGCGGTGTGTAAAAGCCCATGTACTGGTCGACAATTTTCATGAGGGGCAGCTTGCTGCGTTCTGCGTCGAGGATCATGCGTTGCAGGCGGGAGAAGGTGGTGTCCTGACCGGCCTTGGTAACACGAACCTCAAGCACTCCGGTGGTATTGACGGTGCCTTGAAAGACTTCGTCGCCAGCTTCCTTGTCCCGTGGAAGGGATTCACCGGTGACATTTGCCTCGTTGATTGCGCCAGACCCGCTGAGGATAACCCCGTCGGCAGCGACGTTGTCACCTGGCCGAACGCGTATCCGGTCGCCAACCTGCAGGGCGCTGACGGCGACTTCTTCCTCACCGCCGTTGTCATTGGTAATGCGGTTGGCACGGGTGGGCGTGAGTTTAATGAGCTGAGCGATGGATTCGCGCGCGCCGGCAGCGGTCTTGGTTTCGATGATCTCGCCGAGCAGCATGAAAAAGGAGACAACGCCAGCCTCGTAATAATGACCGGAGGCGAAGGAGGCCATAACGGCAATGGCGACCAGCTCGTTGGTGGATAGACGGCCAAGTCGGGCGTCCTTGAGGGCGGTCCATACGATGGGGGTGCCCAGGATGAGTGCGCCGATGGCTGCGCTGATCTCATTGACGCGAATGGAGGTGAGATAGCCATCCAGCAGACCAAACTTGCCCGCCCATTCGATGAAGAAGCCGTTGGCAACAAACGCCAAGCCGGCAATCATCACCGGCAGGCGCACGTTTGCGTGTGAGTGATCGTGGCCGTGCTCGCACGACTCGTCATGCTCGTGGTCATGCTCGTGCTCGCGCGACAACAATTGGGTGGTGACTTGCATGGGGCAGTTGGGTCAAGGGCGCATGGGCGGTCCGCCTGGGGAGGATTCTTGGTGCAGACCGCCTTGATGTTGTTTTATCTCTTTTTTCTTGGCTTTGCGTGGCTCGGGATTCAACAGCAGTCGCAGCTGGCGTGGCGTGCCATCGTTGCGCGCGGGTACGAACCAGATTTCCACCTGCTCGTTTTCCATCAACCGCTGCAGGGTTTGCAGGAGTTGTTGCTGCATGAATAGTCCGGGGTTTGCCTGGTAAAGGGGTAGAATTTTCTCGAGCGCATTTTCATCGGCCTTGACGGAGGACTCGATACGGCTGGCTTCTACCTGAGCCTCGGCGCGAATGCGAAAAGCGTCCTTCTCAGCCCCGGTGCGAATGTTTTGGGCATCGATGTTTGCAAGTCGCTCCATTTCCGAGCGCCTGAAGCTAGCTTTATTGAACTCCTTGAAAGCTTCCTCAACCTGCTTGGGAGCCTCGATAGTGTCTATGATGAGGTCATTGACCTGAATGCCCATCTCGTAATCCGCGGCACGTTGCTCCACCAGTCGCTGGACGGTATCACGAAAATCTTGGCGCTTGCCTTGGCTGACGGAATCCTCGCCGGTATTAAAAAACACTAGTTCCTTGGCGCGGAACTGGCTGGCGGCGTGGACGAGGGCGTTGTCAAGAATGTTGGTGGCTACCATGGCGACGTTGTGGTAGCGGAAAAGGTAATCATCGGCTTTTTGGATTTTGTATCGCAGAGTGGCGCCAACGTGGATAATGCTGGCGTCGCGGGTGAACAGGAAGCCATCGCGCTTTGGATCGAGGAATTCGGTCATTACGTCTACCTCCTCCTCGGCGGTTTCCCCGGTGAAAGTCTTGTCGGCCGATTTTTGGTACATTCCGACTGTGGAGCGGGCGCTGTGAATCTCGGCCATCGGCACCTTCGCCACTTCATCAACCCCGGCAGGCCAGGCGAAGTGTCCGCCAGCTTCCTTGAGATCGATGGGTGAGGATTTAGATGCACCTGAACGGATGGCCTTGCCGAAGCGTAGCACGACGGCTTGTTGCCCGCTTTCCACTTGGTAATAGCCTGAAAAGAGGAAGACCACGATAAGGGCGGCTATGATGACACGAACAATGATGAAACCCACGCGCAGGGCTTCCTCGAGTGCCTTGGAGCCGGCTTCGGAGGCTGTTTCCGGGCGGAACTGGCCCTCGTCCTCTGGCGGCGTGGACGTAGAATCGGGTTCTACGCCGGTAACGCCGGGCAGGGGAATAGGGTTGTCGTTGTCGTTATCGGCCATGGGTGTCAGGGCTGGGATATCGCAGCGGGTGACGGCTTTGGCAGCTGGTCGGTGCGCAGACCGTTGAGCAGGTCAAAGGGAGGCACTCGGTCATCCAAAATCAGCGTGGTCTTTTGCTTCAGGGTGCTTTCCAGCATTTTCAGTTTCTGCAGAAACATGGCCAGTTCAGGGTGTTTTTCCAGGCCCTTGTAGCTGTCCTTGGCAGCAGCCTCGGCGTCGGCTCTAGTCTTGTCGGCCTCGCGTTGGGCGGAAGCCAGCCTCTTGCCAGCTTCCAAGTTGGCACGTTGTATGATCTCGCCGCGCTTCTTTTCGCCCTCGTTGGTGATTCGCGTCTGTTCAAACTGTCGCTCGGTTCGCATGTTGGTGAACACGTCCTTGGTGGTTTCCGGCGGCACGATGAGTCGCTTGATGCCCACGAAGCTGACCTCGATGCCGACCTTTTCGAGTGGTTCCTTGAGCTTGTCACGCACGTCGTTTTCCAGATCTGTCAGGCTTTTCTCGGAATCCGCATTGGCGCCATCGCTCTCGCCTGTGTTGGCGGAAAAAAACTGGCCTAATTCGTAGTCACTTACCACGTTCTGAAGCACGCCGTTGATGCTGCTGAGCACACTACGGTCCGCGCCAACTTCGTCGCCGGTAAAGCTTTGGCTGTAAATTTTCACGTCGTTGATCTTCCAGCCCACATACACCTGCACAAGAAAAGGAGCGTTCTTGGAGTCTTGAGTCTGCGTGGTCTTGGTCTCGGTGATGCGCACGCGCTTGTCGAATTTCTCGTATTCCCGGAAGAAAGGAATCTTGAACTTCAGTCCTGGTTCGATCGTGCCACTGGCATACTTGCCTCCCACTTTCAGTACCGCCACCTCCGTTTCGCGTACCTGTACCATGAACAGCAGGGATACGAAGATGATTAGCAGTAGTACTGCGATGACGATGGTCGTGAATTTTTTCATGGCTAACGGGATCCTGACTTTTCGTTGGGGTCAGGAATTTCGAGATCCCGGAGATCCTCGCGGATTTTCTGCTCCAGGTTCAGGTTGATCACATCGGTTGTGTTAGTGGTGATGATAACAAATTTGCGCACGTCCTTGATGGATCGATAGATGGCGTTGAGCTTGGCGCGCCGTGGATAGATGGTGGGGGCCAGCTGAAAAACGGCGTATTCATTCGTGAAACTGGCGTTTTGGCCACGACGCGACTCGATGAGGCGGGCACCGGCAATGCTTGCCTCGGTGGTGATGCGATTGGCTTCGATGGTGGCCAATGAGTTGGTCTGGATGGCCTCGCGGCGAGCGGCGAGGATTTTTCCCAAGCGCTGCTGCTCGGCGTTCATTACACGCTCGAAATCCATCGCCACCTCCATTGGTGGGTGCACGCCTTGGAAGCCAACGTTAAGAATCTCAACGCCCAGATTGTTTGCATCTGCCGCGGCTTGAATGAGCTTCATAATGTCGGCACTGGCTTTTTTCCGGCCGGCGGTGAGTAGTTCATTGCGGCCTAAGGTGAGCAGATGCTTGGTTACTTCGCGCTTGGCCAGGTTTTCCAGTAGGTCGCGCGGCTGAGCCATGCCGTAGGCCCAAAGTGCGATGTTATTGACCTTGAACTGGACAGGAATGCTGATGGACAGAAGATCTGGGGCGTTCTTTCGTTGAGCATCTTCCTTGTCGAGTTCCCCGGCACCCGGGGGGCGCGCTGGCATTACCACCATGTTCACCGGCTCATCGGAATGCTTTTCGGCCCAAAGCACCACGGGATTTTCGGGATCGTGCTTGGGGATGGTGCCCACGTAAAAGTGCTGCACTTTGCCGGGTTCATATCGAAACAGGCGGTCTATTGGCCATGGCAGCTTTAGGTGAAAGCCGGGCTGCTGGATGACTACGTTGTCGTCCGTTGCTTTACGAGGGCTCCCCAGACGTTCCACCACGCCTTGTTCCCAAGGCTGAATGACATACACACCGGTGGATAGCCAAAAGAGCAGTGCCTGGCCGGCCACAATGGCCCCCAGCCAACGCTGAATGAACCTGTATCCCTGTGTCTCTGAAACCTTGAAGCCGAACTGGTAGTCCACCGCATGGGCAGCGGTGGCCAGAAAACTTTCCGGACGGCTTACCAAGCCCACCAGCCGGCTGTGGTAGAGCACCCGCGCCTCCTTGCCCTTGACGCGCGGCCGGTAGATTTCCAGCACCAGCATCACCAGGATTTCCAATGCCACAACTACCAGAAACGCGACCATTACGCCGGCAACGATGAGATCGGCTTTCAGAAATTCGGCCTTCACGGCCACAGCTACCACGGTGAGGGCGAAGTTCAGATAACCCAGCAGCAAGATCATCTCCGAGCCGGGCTGTAGCAAGTTCATGTCCTTCAGGCGCGAGACACCTGCGGAATACTTGCCCACTACGAACAGCAGCGCAGCGGTGGCAAAGGAAAGGATAATGACCAGCACCGAGTTTTCCGGCTGGAAGAGTACTTCGGCTGTGGAGTTGGTCTTAGCCAGCATTTCAAAGCCAGCCCACCCGCGTTTGAGGGACAGCGACCAAAGAAACCATGCCCCTGCGCCCATCAACAGGAACAGTCCCACCGAGAATATGGTTACCCCAATTCGCTCGAATTGATTGCGTGAGTGCCGCGCGGGCAGGGCGGCATCGTCGCCGGCTTCGAACAAGCTTTCCTTCTCCGCACTCTCCTGCAATTCGTCTAGTTCCAGTTTCTCCAGTCGCTCGCGATTGACGAGGCTCATGTGGAACCAGCTGACCAGCGTGATGAGCACGCCCAGCCCGGAGATGAACGCCACCACTGCCGCCGTCATGCTGCGGCTAAACATCACGCAGACAACCGCCAGCGCCAGCCCTACCAACATCACCAAGAAGTTGCGCCCGCCGCCTTTGTAAATGCCTTTTTCCACAGGATACCTAGCTCAATTCACGGTTTTCAAACAGCCGTATGCCCACCAGCAGGGCAAAGCCCACGTATGCGGCCATGTAAAAAAACGCCGTCATCACATAGCCTGACCAATTGCCAAGCTTTATCCACAAACGTTTTCCTGCATTCATGACCTGTTTCCAGACTGGGTTCGGAAAGGCGATGTGGGGTGTGACCTTTTTGTGATGGTCATCCCCGTCGGCCGTCCCCTCGCCGCTGCGGGTTCTTTCGCGGTCTGCCAAGACATCATCGTCTGTTTGGCCCACGGCATCGGCGAGCCAGAAAAGCTGCCAGTTAGGCACTAAAACGTAAAGCATTTTCGCCCAAACACGACCGGTGCGCAACTCGCGTCCCTTGATTTCAGCCGCGCCTTGGCCCCATGGCCCGATCCAGAAGGACACCAGCCCTGCCTTGCGTCCATCACCGACCAGTTGCTCAAGTAGTTCCTTGTGCGTGATGCGTACCTTTTGTCCTTTTTCTGGTTTTGGCTTGGGTATCACCAATTCGCCTTCGCGCCATTCCGGCTGATCACGGTTGTCCTCGGCCCAAGTCACGCGTACGCCAGCGCTTTCTGCCCTGGCTCTGCGTGTGCCGCTGGGCTCCACCTGGATGGCTGGCAGGCCCTCGGCGTCTGCTTGGGCAGGTGGTGTCCAAACCACGCTTTCGCCCGGCAATAGATACGCTCCGCCCTTGGCCGGGCGGCCAAATAGGTAGTCGCTCATCAACCCCAGCAAAAAGAGCACCGAGCAAACCATCAGTGAGGGCATCCATCCCAGTCGGGTGGAACAAGCCAAGGCCAGTGCCCCGATCACCCAAAGCGCAAACAAGATCAGGCAAGAGGCCGGCACGATCTCCCATTCGACCATTGCTGCGAACTCATCCTTCGGAGACGCCTTCTCGTAGCCCTTGGGCGCATCCTCGTTGGGCTCGGGCAGGCCACGCATGTATTCCTCCGGTGTATCGCCTTCCACCACGGGAATGCGCACTTGGCCGGTGTCCATGTTGTAACCTTGGTACTTGGTGAAGGTCCAAAAATCCTGAAATCTTGATTTGTAGCCGGCATTTTGGTTGTGCCAGTCCCAAAGCAGGCTCTTGTCGGTGAAATTGATGAGTAGAAAAGCCAAGGTCATCGCCCCGATGGTCAAGAAGACTGCATTCGCAACAAACGGGCGGTTTAGGAAATAGTTGAGCAATCCACCCGTCACCAGCGCCAGAAAAATGGCGCCCAGGAAAATGACCGAGCCTATTACGTCAGGATTTCCGTAAGTGTCAAAGCCCATGCGACTGGCCAGCAAGGCGGCAATCATGTTGGCATAGGTCATCACCGCCAGCGCACCCATTAGACCCAGCAGCTTGGCCAGCAGGAACTTGCGACGGCCCACCGGCTTGGCCAGCACCGCCAAGGCCGTGCCGCGCTGTATTTCCTGTGACAGACTGGAAGACGCGCAGAGCACCGCTCCAAACAGTCCTGAAACAACCATCACCGCCAGAGATCCCTCCATCACCATCTTGACGTCATGGGAGGTTGCCTCTGTCGCGCGATCACCCACGCCAAAGCCGAAGTACGGGATGTTGGCAAGAAATACTATGAACAACGACGAGGCAATGAACAGCGCCAGAAACACCGGCTTGCGCACCAGTTCCATGAAGGCGTTTACCGCGATGGTCCAGAATGAAATCATACGTCAGGGCGGCAACCCATTATCATCATTCGTGCGCTTCGTGCAATCCTCAAAGCCGGGCACGCGCGCCAAACCGCTCGACATTTCGCCATTTTGTGGTTTATTATAAAACCAGCCTGTTGCGCCCGGTCGCTCTGCTTTCACGCGCGCATGGGTCAGAGGAGAGTCCGCATATGCCGCATTCGGCCCTGCAATTGATCGCCCGTAAGGGCGACGAAACCTTGCTTCAGCGTGAGCTGGCGCCAGGGGAATATCTCCTGGGTCGCGATCCCCACTGTGACCTCCCCATCGACAGCCCAGAAATTTCCCGCAAACACGCACGCCTCATCTATACCGCCGACCGTTTAGAGTTGGAGGATGTCGGCGGCCGCTACGGCACTTTCATCAACGGCAATCGCGTCGTGGGTCGCCAAGCCTTCGCCCTCGGTCAGTCCCTGCAAATTGGCAAGACGTCCCTCGAGGTCACCTCCATCGACCAAGTCACCCCCGCCGCGCCTATCGCCGATGCCCCCGCCAGCGATCGCTATCAAGTCCTTCAGCAGATTGCCAGTTCCCGCATGAGCGTGGTCTATCTTGCACAAGACCTCTCTGTTGAACGTCTTGTTGTCTTGAAAACCCTCACTTCCGAGGCCGCCAGCAACCTTAGTGCCCGGCGCCGTTTCCATCAGGAAGCCCGGGTCCTCGGTCAGCTAGACCACCCCAACATAATCCCCATCCATGACTTCGGTCGCGATCCTCAGGACCGCGAATTCTACGCCATGAAATACGTTCGCGGCATCACCATTGCCAGTGTCCTTGAGGGACTTCGCCGTGGTCAGACTGATATCGTCGCCCGCTACCCACTCACCGAGTTGCTTGCCCTATTCCAGAAAATCTGCGACGCCATCGCCTACGCCCATTCCCGCGACATCCTTCACCGCGACCTTAAGCCCGCCAATATCATGCTTGGCGAATGCGGCGAGGTGCTCGTTATGGACTGGGGCCTCGCCAAAATCCTTAACCAGACTGAGCCTGACCAAACCCGTCTGATCGATCCCGCCGAGCCAAGCACCGAGGAAGGCACCCGCTACGGCACCGTCATGGGCACTCCCTCCTTCATGCCCCCCGAGCAAGCCGACGGCCGCCTCGATGCCATGGACGAACGCACCGACATCTACGCTCTCGGTGCCATTCTTTACGATATCCTCACCCTTCGTCCCCCTATCACCGGCGCTACTGAGGATGAGCGCCTCGCCAACATCCGCGCCGGTGCCATTCCTCATCCGGAAACCTATAACCGAATTCGAAAAAACGACCCTGTTTCACTACGGCTCCACCATTGTCCTAGAGGCAAAGCCCCGCCTGGTCCCGCCGCCATTGCCATGAAAGCACTCGCCCGGGATTCCGACCGCCGTTACCCCAACGTCCCCGAGCTTCAGCACGACCTTGCCGCCCACCAAGCCGGCTTCGCCCCCCGCGCTCTTCGTGCCGGCATTCTCCGCCATTTGCGCTACACCGTCCATCGTCACGCTACTGCCTTTGCTGCCGTGTTCGTCTTCGCCCTCGTCCTGCTGAGCCTTGGCCTCAAGCTCTCCCGCCAAGGCGAGGCCCTTGAACGCCTTCGTGGTGGGGCTCCGCTCCACGGCCAGTTTGCCCAAAGCCAGTTTGCCTCCGGCCAATTCCGCCCCGCCCTCAAGCACATCAACCTTGCCCTCGAACTCGACCCCCAAAACTCAGATCATCATCAGCTGAAAGCCGATGTTCACCTTGCCTTGCTGCAGTTCCCCGCCGCTCGCGATGCCTACAACGCCGCTCTCCAGCACGGTGCACCCGCTGATGCGCTCACCCCACGCCGCGACCTCGCCCGCCGCCTGCTCGCTCAGACCGGTCAAGGCCCCATTCCCGTGCCGGCTCTTCAAGCTCTGCGCAACCATTGGATAAGCAGCGACCAACCCGCTGCTGCCCAAGCCATGGGCGGCCACATCACACAATTCCGCGAATCGGGCTGGAAGCGCGCTCTGGAGCTTTTAGGCCATCACAATCTCACCAATCGTCTCACCAGAAACCTCGCCGGCGATCTTCGCATCGACCTGAACCAAACCCCCATTCGCGACCTCTCCCCTTTCAAGAACCTGCCCATTGCTTGGCTGAATCTTTACCACACCAAGGTCGACTCCCTCGCTCCCTTACGCGGCATGCCACTCACTGGTCTCTTTCTCTCCTACACTACCGTTCACGATTTGTCGCCCCTGCGCCAGTTGCCTCTCCGCTCGCTTGCCATCGCCTATTCGCCCGTCGAGGATTTACGTCCACTCCGTGGCCGACCGCTTGCCTATCTCTATCTGAGTGGCACACAGGTTACTGATCTCCGACCGCTTGCGCATCTGCCCCTGCGCGCGTTGCATCTTGACAGCACCCGCGTCACCGACCTCCGCCCTCTCGCAGGTTTGCCTCTGCGTGAACTGCGCCTTGACGGTTGCGATCAACTGACTGAGTTCAGCCCGCTGGCAGAACTGCATGAACTGGAAACACTGATTCTCCCTGCACAAGCCACCCAAGTGGAATTCCTCAAGAAACTGCCCAACCTGAAACGTCTGTCCTACCGCTATGACCCCGACCCCAGCCGCATTGAGTCTGTCGACGCATTTTGGCGCACCCGCCGCCTGACCACCGCCCGACACTAGTTTTTTGGTGCAACCGCGGACTTGGGCTTAAAGTCTTTCGCCCGTTTTTTTGCCGCCAAAATCTCGCTTGCCTTCATCTTCCCGGCCAGTGACTGTCGTAATTCTAGCGCCTTCTCCAGTCCTTCGCGCTCGGCCAGCACCGCCCAGGCATAAGCCGCCACCAAATCCGGTTCCTTGGCCTCTGCCAGCAACTGGGCCAGTTCCAATTGGGCCTTGGCATCGCCCGCCTCCGCTTTGGGTTGTAGTACTGATGCGCCGCCGGCAGTTTCCGGTGCCGGTTTGAATTTCCGCGCCAGTTCGCCGCCCTCAAAAATAGCGTCCGGATCCATCCGTCGCGCCAGCTGTCGACGCATCAGCGAAGCCTGCCGAACCACTTGCGGATCCTTCGCGCGCATGGCGATGGTAAACCAGCGGTATGCCTCCTTATCGTCCCGCTTTACTCCTTGGCCATTGGCGTACAGCATGCCGAGCCCTGGCTGCGCGGGGGCAAAACCCTGCAGCGAAGCCCGCCGCCACCAGGGAAACGCCGATTTCGCATCCGGTTTGACGCCGCGCCCGCGCAATAACATGCCGCCCAGGTGAAACTGCGCAATTGGGTGCCCTTGGCTCGCGGCCTTCTCCAGCCAGCGCAGCGACGCAGGCAAGTCTTGCGGCGCCCCTTCCCCACGCAGGTGGCGATGGCCCAGTTCAAACTGCGCATCGCGCCCACCCTTTTCCGCCTTTGCCGTCAATTGCTTCAACTGCTCTGCGCCCGAAGGCCCGCCTTTGGCTCGGAGTTCCTTCAGAGCCTTCAATCCCTCCTTCGCCCGATCCGCCACCACTGGATGCTTGGTCGCGCGGTCCAGCCACATCTTGGCTCCAGCCAAGTCTTGGGCCATCCCTTGTCCTTTTACGTGCATCATGCCCAGCTGAAACAGCGCTGCGGGATAGTCCAGCTTGGCCGCGCGTCGGATCCACATCAGTGCATCGTTGAGGTCCTGTGGCACACCGCGGCCGGTTAAGTAGCTTTGTGCCAGATCCATCTGTGACTTGGCATGGTCTTGCTTTGCTGATTTTCGGAACCACTCGATCGCCCCCTCAATATCCTGCTCTGTGCCGATGCCGCGCATCAATAGAACGGCCAATTTGTTCTGCGCGTCGGGGTCGCCTTTCTTGGCAAGGCCCTCCAACCCCGGCTTGGACTGCTTCATGAAGTTGCGCCCTTTTTCAAAATCGCGCTCCACACCCATCCCGTCAAAGTACAGCGCGCCCATCCGGTACTGCGCTTTGACGTGTTTTTGCTTTGCCGCTTTCTCGGCCCATTCAAAGCACAGCTTGGCATCCAGCTTCACGCCCCGCCCCTCAAGGTGGCGCTCGGCCAGTTCGTATTGCGCTACAGCGTCGCCCTTCATCGCGCGCTGACGCAGTTCTGCCACGTCCGCATTGGCCAAGGCCAAGGTCGTAGCCATCACCCAAGCTGCCATTCGGGGAATATTCACGGGACGGAAGTCAGACGCGCCAAGGTAAATGTTACTTCATGTAATTGAAGTTGGGGATAGTCAGCCGAATGCGATCCAGTTCGCGCTTGCGCTTGGCGGCGTGCATGCGGCCGATCAGTTCCTTCTCGATCAAAGGGCGTACTTCGTCCAAAGGCACCACTTTATCGTCCTCCACCTTCTCGGCAAAGAGTACAAAGTAAGTCGCCTTTCCATTCACGCCAGCGACTCGCGCTAACTCCACTTCGTCCTTTGCCATCGACTTGGACGCGTCCACGATCGGCTTGGCCAGCACCTCGTCATCTTCGCTAACCGTGCTTTGCTTCAGCTCTTCCCCTAAATCCGTCGCCAGTTTCTGTATGTCCCCCATTCCCTTGACCGCCTTGCGTGCTTCACTGGCCGTCTTCAAATCCGGGTATTTGTCTGGCGGCAAGGCCAAATAATGCAGCGTCACCGCCCGCCCCAAACTGTAGCGGGTTCCTTTGTGGCGCAGGTAAAAATCCCGAATCTTCCGTGGCGACACCACCACACGCGAACGGTTGTTGATGTAACGCAGCAACTCCTTGTCAAGCTGTTCTTCCTGAAACTGAGCGTAGGGGATTCCCTCCCGACGCAGGTATAGGGTCAACTGTTCGCGGTTCATTTTGTTGTCCTCCATGTAACCGCGCACCAGTTTTTCCATTAGTCCAGGTGGCGGCTGATATGCTGGCAATTTCATCGCTTTCGCCTGCTTATTCTTCAGGTCTTGTACTAACAATTGGTCATCAATTCGCTGCGCCAGTGCCACTTTCATCAGCGAGGACTGCATCAAATTCATCTGCTTTAGGCTCTTGCCGCCCATCTCACGCAACTGCTTGGCTACTGCGTCTAGGTTCTGCTGCAAATCCGTCAGTTTTGTCTTATGTGCTGAAACTTCCTTTTCCAGTTTCGCCGATTCTGTCATATCCCCTTTGTCTTTAGCTGCTTTCAACTTTGATTCTGTTACTTCCAATACTTTTTTTGCCTCGGCGTGATCTTGACTCAGCAACACCATTCGTGCGTTCGCTGCACGCAACTGCTCCTGTAACACACCGTGTATCGTCCCCTGCCGTTGGGACAGTTCATCCTTCACGTCCCGCAAAATGTCCCATCTTGTAATTACTTTTGTGCCAACGACTCCCACCACCTCGTTGCCTCCAAGTAGCACCAATTCGCTCGGTGATGCCTTGGGCGTCGGACCGGCCCACGCCCCCAGCATAACTCCCAACCCACAAATCAAAGCAAATCCTCTCATGCCCGCCACCCTAGGCCACTCCTCAACTCCCGTCAAGCTACCCCCAGAGAACGAGGTTCAGGGTTGAAAACCAGCCCTTAACAAAGAACCCTTGGTCTCAGCCGATGCTTGAGACTGCCCTGCCCATTTTTGCCGCGTTGCCTATTCTTGTGGCGGCTGTATTGCTGGTCGGCTTGCGTTGGCCTGCCAGCCGCGCGATGCCTGTGGCTTATCTCGCCTGCATCTGGATTGCTTATGTAATCTGGAATGCTCCTGTCGCCCAAATCGCGGGCGGCTCGGCCAAGGGGCTGCTGATCACGGTGCAGCTTTTGTACATTATCTTTGGCGCCATTTTGCTTTTGAATACGCTGCGCGAGAGTGGCGCGCTTAAGACAATTCGCGATGCCTTTACGCGCATCACGCCGGATCGACGCATTCAGGTCATCATCATTGCGTGGTTGTTCGGCGCGTTCATTGAGGGTGCGGCGGGGTTTGGCACGCCGGCGGCGGTATGTGTGCCGTTGCTGGTGGCTCTGGGCTTTCCGGCACTGGCAGCAGTGGTTGCGGGCATGATGATCCAGAGCACGCCGGTCTCCTTTGGCGCGGTGGGCACGCCCATCCTCGTTGGCGTCGCCAACGGGCTGGACACCAAGGATCCTGAACTACTCCACGCCATTGGGGCCAAGGTCGCTCTGTTGCACGCCTGTTGTGGGCTATTCATCCCACTGCTGGTCGTCGCCGTGATGACACGGTTCTTTGGCCAAAACAAAACCCTCGCCGAAGGCCTGCGTGTGTGGCCCTTCGCGCTGTTCGCCGCGCTGGCGATGACTATTCCCTATTATATAGTGGCGGTCACGCTGGGGCCGGAGTTTCCCTCGCTTTTGGGTGCGCTCATCGGGCTGGCTATCGTTGTGCCTGCTGCCAAGGCCGGCTTCTTGCAGCCCAAGGATTCTTGGGACTTCCCGCCCAAATCCGCCTGGGCCGCCGACTGGACCGGCTCCATCGAGATCAAGGAAACCGACAGCAAGGCAAGCATCGGCCTCGTCCGCGCGTGGCTGCCTTACCTACTGATCGCTGCGCTGCTCGTCCTCACACGAATTCCTGAGATTGGCCTGAAGCAGAAACTTACCGCCGTCTTTTTCCAGTTCGAGAACCTCTTAGGCTCCGGGGTCGGATCCGGCAAAATCCTACCGCTCTACCTGCCCGGCACAATCTTCCTCCTTGTCTCCGGCATCACCTTTTTCCTTCACCGCATGGAAGCCCCCGCCTACCGCCGCGCTTGGGCCGATTCCCTCCGCACAACCGCCAAGGCGTCCGTCGCGCTGCTCTTCACCGTGCCCATGGTACAGGTGTTTTTAAACTCCGGCACCGCCACCATGGACCCCATGCCCAAGGTGTTAGCCGGGGGCGTTGCCCAGACCGTCGGCGCGGCATGGCCGCTCTGCTCCACCTTCATCGGCGGCCTCGGCGCATTCGTAGCCGGCAGTAACACCATCAGCAACATGACCTTCGCCCAGTTCCAGTACAACGTCGCCGAGGCCATCAAGGTCAGTCCCCAGTGGGTTGTCGCCCTGCAGGCCGTGGGCGGCGCGGCCGGCAACATCATCTGCATCCACAACGTTGTCGCCGCCAGTGCGGTTGTCGGCCTCATCGGCCGCGAGGGCGCGGTCATCCGCAAAACTTTCTGGCCGTTTGTCTACTACGCCGGAATCGCCGGTTGCCTGGGTTATGCGATCGTCTGGCACTCAGCCAAGGGCTGGGTAAATTTGGGTTCGGTGCTGCTGGCGTTAGCGCTGGTTGGCATGGTGTGGTTTGCGAAACGAGAATTGTGCAATTCCTCCAGAAAGAATTATCGTAATTGAATCTGCGTGGAGTGATGTGTATCCTTGGGAGATGAATCGTAGGGATTTCTTCAAGATGGGGGGGCTGTCAATCGGTGCCATCTCCCCATTGGGGCTTTCCCTTCCCGATGTGTTGGCGAACGAGGCGTCGGGTGGTGGCAGAAAGCAGATCAACGTGATCTTTATGTTCCTGCAGGGCGGCGCAAGCCACATCGACATGTATGACATGAAGCCGAACGCGCCGGCTGAAATCCGCGGGAAATATAATCCTGCCCCCACAAATATTCCGGGCCTGCACTTGAGCGATCAACTGCCGAGGCTCTGCAAGTGCGCCGACAAATTTTCCCTGATCCGGTCGATGCATTCCTACACCTCCAAGCATGGTGAAGGCGATGTGGACATCATGTGCGGTAGTCCGCGTGACAAAAACCTGCAGGCGCCGGGTATTGGCGCGGTGCTCAGTATGCAACAGGCGCAGCAGGCACCTGTTCCACCCTTTGTGCATCTTGGCGACATGAAACACCCGGCACACAGTGCGCCGGGTTATGGCGGATATCTCGGGCGCGCTTACGATCCGTTCCTGATCAAGCAGGACCCAAATGCCGTGGACTTTTCCATCAAGACATTTGATGCGGCTGAAGACGTGAATCCCGATCGATTGGCCGGTCGAAAGAATCTTCTGCAATCGCTGGATCGCTATCAGGCAGACCGCGAAAAGCAGCTGGAATTTGCCCGTGTTCAGGACAAGTTCACCGAACAGGCACTCAGCCTGTCGACTTCGCGCAAGGCAAAGGAAGCATTCGACCTCTCAAAGGAACCAGCTAAGCTTCGAGACGCCTATGGACGCAACCGGGTCGGGCAGGGAATGCTCTTGGCGCGCCGCCTAGTGGAAGCCGGTGTGCGGTTCGTGACCATTCAGGGTTATGTGGACACAGGCATCTACGCCTGGGACCATCATTGGGGTATCTTTCCTCATCTAGACCAACAACTGCCGATCTATGACAACAGTTATTCCGCACTCCTGAACGATCTTGATGAGCGTGGCATGCTCGACACAACGCTTGTCATCACGGCGGGTGAATTTGGGAGGACTCCAAAGATCAACAAGAACAAGCGAGGCCCTGGTCGCGATCATTGGTCCAGCTGTTTCAGCCTTACCATGGGCGGTGGCGGGGTAAAGACCGGTCGAGTGATTGGCGCGAGTGACAAGCATGGCGCGGTACCCACCGATCGCCCCGTGTCCATTGCCGACTTTGCGGCCACCGTTTATCACGCACTGGGCCTTGACCCCAAAGCAGAATTCACCGCTCAAGGCCGCCAGATGGCAATGCTTCCTGAAGGCTCCGTTGTCAGGGAGTTGTTCTAGGTCGTTCGCACCCAATCTAGGTACTTCTTGCTGCCCGCCGTGATGGGCAGCACGATGAATTCCGGCGTCACGTACGGATGCTTTTCTACCACCATCTTCTCCAGTCGCTTCAACCGCGTCTGGGTCGTCTTCATCACCAGCAGCAACTCCTTGTCGCGGCAAACCTTGCCTTGCCACCAGTAGTGCGACTCCACGCCCGGCACAATGTTCACACAAGCCACCAGTTGTCCCTCCAGCACCAGCTTGGCCAACCGCCGCCCCACTGTGATGTTCGGCACCGTCACCATCACCACGCGATGTCTCTCTGTTTTAACCATGAGAGAAATTTAAATGAGCACACCCCCAGGACCAAGCCCCAAGAAAAACCTTCAGCATCGACACGTGCGATCAAAGGCTTACGCCGAGCCGAGGGGATTGTATTCAGGCAAATGGAAATTCCTTGATCAATGATGATTTGAAATTGAATCTTCCTCCCCGTGAATCAAATTGATCTTTCCAACCGGAACGCTGTGGTCACTGGCGGGGCGCGCGGCATTGGCTATGCCATCAGCCAGAGGCTGTTGCAGTCGGGCGCCAGTGTGTGCCTATGGGATGTGGACACCGAGGCGGCGGCTGAGGCCGTGCAGTCGCTGGCCGAGCATGGCGCCGTCATCACGCAGACGGTGGAGCTGACGGATGCGGATTCCGTTCAGGCCGCCACCGATGCCACGCTGGCCGAGCTGGGCGGCATTGACATCCTCTGCAATAACGCTGGCATTGCGGGCGGCAATTACAAGACGTGGGAGTATCCGGTGGACGAGTTTCGCCGCGTGATCGACGTGGACCTCAACGCGGTGTTTCTCTGTTGCCGTGCCGTGGTGCCGCACATGCGCGAGCGTGGCTGGGGACGCATCATTAACACCGCCTCCATCGCCGGCAAGGAGGGCAACCCCAACGCCAGCGCCTACAGTGCCGCCAAGGCCGGTGTCATCGGCCTGACCAAGAGCCTCGGTAAGGAGCTGGCGCAGGACGGCGTGCTGGTGAACTGCTTTACGCCCGCCGTGATCCAGACCGATATTTTAAAGCAATGCACGCAGGCGCACATCGACTACATGCTTAGCAAGATTCCCATGGGGCGTTTCGGTGAAGTGGACGAGGCCGCCGCGATGGTCGCGTGGTTGGCCAGTGAGGATTGCTCGTTCACCACGGGCGGGGTGTTCGACTTGTCCGGTGGGAGAGCGACATATTGATGAAAATGGATCGCGCCGAAGCCAGTGAAAAAATCAAGGGCCACTGCGCCGCCATAGCGCAGGAGATGATGCACGTGAATCCCGCGGTCAACGCTCTTGATGACGAGGAAACCCAGACGGCCATCTACGAGGCGAGCTATGAGCTCACCAAGCAACTGGAGATTATCAAGAAGCGGGTGATAAAGCTTGAGCGAGGCGGCGGCGCGGCAGCGGACGAATCGACGGAGCTTTAATGGACGCCGGCGACTGGGCAGTGCGCGGCACGGCGTGGCTGGCGCTGGCGGGCTACTTTACTGGTGCGTTTCTCCTGCTGCGCGGCAATCGGCGCATTGCCAAGTGGGTGTGGGGCTCCGGGTGTGATTTCAACACCCTGCATATTCTCGTTGCCTTTCATTTCACCCACGGCTGGAGCCATGCCGCCGCCGTGGAGCACGTGGCACGGCAGAGCGAGGCGGTTATTGGCACGCCCTTCGGCGCGGGCATCTGGTTCAATTACGTGTTCACGGTCCTGTGGATCGTGGATGCCTCGTGGCTGTGGTTGAAACCAGAGTCATACACGCGGCGCAAAAAATGGGTGGCTTGGGCGATTCACGGTTTCCTGTTTTTTATGGTGGTGAATGCGGCGGTGGTGTTCGCGCCGGATATGGTGCGTTGGCCGAGCGCAGTGTTGTGCTTGGTGTTGGCGGTGATGTTTTTCCGGAGGCCCGATAGTGGGGAATTACCAACCGAGGACGTGGGCGAAAATTAAGGGGGCGACAATGGTGGCGTCGCTTTCAATGACGTGACTGGGGGTGTCAGTGTCGAGTTTGCCCCAGGTGATCTTCTCGTTGGGGATGGCGCCGGAGTAGCTGCCATAGCTGGTGGTGGAGTCGCTGATCTGGCAGAAGTAGGCCCACTTGCGTACGTCCGGCCGCTTGACGTCCTGCTCCAGCATGGGCACGACGCATATGGGAAAGTCGCCCGCGATGCCGCCGGCGATCTGGAAAAATCCAAGTGGCGAGGCCGGTGTGGTTTCCTCGTACCAGCGCGCCAGCTCGACCATGTACTCAACACCGCCCTTGACGGTGTGCACGTTGCGCATCTTGCCGACGATAATCTCGCCGGCGAACATGTTGCCCATGGTACAGTCCTCCCAGCCGGGGACGAAGAGCGGCAAGTTCTTTTGCGCGGCGGCAAGCATCCAGCTATGGGCAGGGTCGATTTGGTAGAATTCCTCCAACTCGCCACTGAGCAGGCTGTCGTATAAAAACTCATGCGGGAACTTGCGTTCGCCGGCATCCTCGGCGGCATTCCAGCGGGGCAGAATTTTGAGCTCCAATCGCCGCATGGCTTCCTCTTCCGGGACGCAGGTGTCGGTGACGCGGTTGAGCTTGCGATCGAGTAGATCTTTTTCCTGCTGCGGGGTGAGGTCGCGGTAGCGCGGGATGCGCTCGTAATGATCGTGGGCGACTAGGTTGTAGAGGTCTTCCTCAAGGTTTGCGCCGGTGCAGCAGATGCCGTGAACCTTCTCTTGTCGGATCATTTCGGCCAACGAGATGCCCAGTTCTGCAGTACTCATGGCACCCCCCATGGTCAGGAACATCCGGCCGCCGTCGTCCAGCAGTTTTACCCAGTCCTCCGCCGCGTCCACCAGCGTGGCCGCGTTGAAATGGCGGTAGTGCTGGCGGATGAACTGGCTGATGGGGCCGCTCATGTCTCTTCGCCAAAGAATGCTCCATGCAGTGCGCGCGTGGCCTCCTCGCCCTTGCCGCCCTCAACGACGACGGAGATCTTGATTTCGCTTGTGGAGATCATCTCGATGTTCACGCCGCCGGCACCGAGCGTCTCAAATACCTTGGCCGCCACCCCGGAGTGACTGCGCATGCCCACGCCCACCACGGACACCTTGGCGATGTCCTCATCGGCAATCACCTCGGCGAACTGCACTTCGTCCTTCAACTCTGCGATGACCTTTTGCGCCTTGGCGAGGTCCGGCTTGTCGGCCGTGAACGACAGGTCCGTTGCTGGCGTCGCCGAGCCATGGCTGATGTTCTGCACGATCATGTCGATATTGACCGCCGACTTCGCCAGCGCACTGAACACCCGCGCCGCCATGCCCGGTTGATCGGGCACGCCCACCAGCGTCACTTTGGCCTGATTTTTGTCGAGCGCAACACCGCGCACGACCACTGCTTCCATGTTGTCTGTTTCTTCCGTCACAATGGTTCCCGGATTGTTGTTCAAACTCGATCGCACTTCAAACTTCACGTCAAACTTCTTGGCAAACTCCACCGACCGGCTCTGCATCACCTTCGCTCCCGTCGCCGCCAGCTCAAGCATCTCGTCATACGAAATTTCATTCAGTTTACGCGCGTCGGACACAATGCGCGGGTCGGCCGTATACACCCCGTCCACGTCAGTATATATCTGGCACAAATCCGCCTTCAATGCGGCCGCCAGCGCGATGGCCGTCAAGTCCGAGCCACCCCGTCCCAGAGTCGTGATGCGCCCGTCCGGCGTCTGCCCTTGGAACCCCGCCACGATCACCACGTTGCCCTCGTCCAGCATCGCGTGCACCTGCTTTGGCGTGATATTCTGAATCTTCGCCTTTGAATGCACGCCGTCGGTGACGATGCCCGCTTGCGCTCCTGTCAACGACACCGCGGGCAGATCCAACGAATGCAGCGCCATCGCCAGCAGTGCGATCGTCGTCTGCTCGCCCGTTGCCAACAGCATGTCCATTTCGCGTTCGCTGGGCATCGGGTTGATCTCACTGGCCAGCCCGATGAGATTGTCCGTCACCCCGCCCATCGCCGACACCACCGTCACCACTTGGTCCCCGCGCAGCCGATACTTGCCGACGCGCGATGCCACGTTCTTGATTCGGTCTGTGTCCTTGACCGAGGTGCCGCCAAATTTTTGTACAATCAGTGCCATGTTCTCACAAACCAATCGCCGCCTTCACGGCATCCAAATCCGCCTCCACAGTCACCGCTTCCACCTCCGCGTTCTCAATCGCGTTGTCCGGATCCTTGAGGCCATGCCCCGTCATTGTCGCAGCCACCAGACTGCCGGCGGGAATGGCGCCGGCTTGTTGGCTACGGATCACTCCCGCCAATGCCGCTGCCGAGGCGGGCTCCACAAAGATTCCATCGCTCTTTGCCAGTAACTGGTACGCCGCCACAATCTCCGCATCCGTCACCTTGTCGATCCGTCCGCCACTGTCGCGCGCGGCGTCCTTCGCGCCCTTCCATGTCGCCGGGTTGCCGATGCGGATTGCCGTGGCAATCGTTTCCGGGTCGGCTACTGGTGCATTGTCCACAATCGGTGCTGCGCCCGCCGCTTGCCAGCCCATCATCCGCGGCTGCGTATCCGCCTCGCCTGCGTCCTGATATTCTGTGTAGCCCTTCCAGTACGCCGTGATGTTTCCTGCGTTGCCCACCGGCAGGAAATGAAAATCGGGCGAGTCGCCCAACGCGTCGCAAATCTCAAACGCTGCTGTCTTCTGGCCTTCCAGCCGGTTCGGGTTGATGCTGTTTACCACCTCCACTGTACCCGCCTCTCCCAACTCGCGTACAATCTCCAGCGCCTCGTCAAAATTCCCCTGCACCGCCAGCGTCTGCGCCCCGTACATCAGCGCCTGCGCCAGTTTGCCGCGCGCGATCTTTCCTTCCGGGATCAGCACCACGCACTTTAGCCCCGCACGCGCGCTGTAAGCCGCCGCACTCGCGCTCGTGTTGCCCGTGCTAGCGCACATCACCACTTGCGCCCCGCGCTCCAGTGCCTTGCTCACCGCCACCGTCATCCCGCGGTCCTTGAACGACGCCGTTGGGTTCAGTCCCTCGCATTTCAGGTACAGCTCGAATTCACCTCCGATCGACTTCACGAAATTCGGCACCCTGATCAGTGGCGTGTTGCCTTCGTGCAGGGAAACTATCGGCGTGTCGTCGGAAACCGGAAGATGCTTCTGGTACTTTCGAATCACCCCGCGCCATCC
>Ga0310344_10000914_pt1 | contig 22848 bp, 26 predicted proteins | sample HC15DNA20200_MG_FD_203801 | JGI IMG/M metagenome (GOLD analysis project Ga0310344, IMG submission 203801) | Marine microbial communities from station ALOHA, North Pacific Subtropical Gyre - HC15-DNA-20-200_MG | ecosystem: Environmental > Aquatic > Marine > Oceanic | place: Pacific Ocean: North...
AAGTTTTCTACTTGTTTCATCTAACGTCTGGAATGTTTTTTCCTATAATAATAATCTCTTTGAATATATAGTACAATTCTGTTGTATAATTATTGGTAAATGTTTTAGTTGTTGGCTCTGGTGGACGCGAACATGCCTTATCCTGGAAATTATCTCAGTCAGATTTAGTCGATGAGGTTTATGTTGCACCTGGGAATGGTGGAACATCACAAAATATTCCAATTCCAGTAGATGATATTGATGCATTGGCAAATTTTGCTCAAGAAAAAAGTTGCTTCACAGTCGTCGGTCCTGAAGCCCCTCTGGCAAATGGTCTAGTTGACAAGTTCACTGCGAAGGGTTTAGTAGTATTTGGTCCATCAAAACAAGCTGCACAATTAGAATCTAGTAAAATTTGGGCTAAAGAATTTATGAAAAGAAATGACATACCAACAGCTGATTTTGAAATATTTGACGATGCACAAAAAGCAAAAGAATTTGTCAGTACATATGAGAAACAAGTAGTAATCAAGGCTGATGGGCTTGCAGCAGGTAAGGGTGTAATTGTTTGTTATAATAATGATGAAGCAAATGATGCAATTGATAAAATTCTAGTTAAAAAAGAATTTGGTGATGCTGGCTCAAAAATCATAATTGAAGAAAGAATTGATGGTATTGAAGCATCATACATTGCATTATGTGATGGGCAAATAGGAATTCCTATGGCTACAAGTCAAGATCACAAAAGAATTTACGATGATGATAAGGGGCCAAATACTGGCGGCATGGGTGCATATTCACCAACACCTGTAATAGATGACAAACTTAGTAACGTAATCCAAGAAGAAATTATCGCTAAAACAATTTCATCAATGAGTAAAGAGGGAATAGAGTTTCGAGGATTTCTATACGCTGGAATAATGATTCGTAATGGCAAACCATATGTTTTAGAGTATAATGTGCGAATGGGTGACCCTGAGTGTCAGCCAATATTGATGCGTTTGAACTCTGACTTGTACAAATATCTCAAAGCTTCATCAGAAGGAAAATTAAATGATTTATCAGAAATTTCTTGGAAAAATGAATCAGCAGTTTGTATTGTTCTGGCATCAAATGGGTATCCAAATTCTTATCCTAAAGGCGATGAAATCTCTGGTTTATCAGACATTTCTGCAAATTCTTTTGTTTTTCATGCAGGAACAAAAAACAAAGACGGGAAAATTGTCTCAAACGGCGGTCGTGTTTTAGGTGTTACTGCATTAGGTGATTCTCTAAACGAAGCAATAAACAATGCATATAGTTCAGCACAAAAAATTCATTGGGAAAACAAGTATCAGAGAAATGATATAGGAAAAAAGGGTCTTTCTCAACTATGATGTTTTAATAACATCAGTTTCTGTAACAATCCAATCCATCTTTATGTCATGTTCGGAATTTGGTATTGACTTGACAATTTGTTTTGAATATGTTAAGGCAATTTTTGTCGATTCATTTTTTGTAAGATACTTGTCATAAAATCCATATCCATAACCAATTCGATTTCCATTATTATCTAATCCTATACATGGAACAAGTATCACATCATGAGTTTTCTGTATAGGCCAGCTTTCTTTTGGCTCTGGAATATCAAAATTACCTGTTTCAAGTTTAGTTATATCCTCAATTCTTCTAAAAACCATTGTATCATCACAAACCTGAGGTAGAGAAACTATTTTTTTTTCAGATAGTAATGTCTTGATTAGTTCATTTGTTTGAACTTCACTTCCAATTGAATAATAACACCCAATTGATTCTGCTTGAGAAAAAGGCTTCATTTTTTTTAATTTTGATAAAATTTTTTGATTATGAAATCCCATAATCTCAAATGACATAGAGTCTCTTTTTTCTAAAAGATGCTTTCGTAAAGCATCTTTTTCAGGATTTGATGTCAATTCCCTTACTTAATGTTGCTGCAATGGTAGTATTTTTCAAAAGCATTGCAACAGTCATTGGACCAACTCCACCTGGAACAGGTGATGCATATGATGCTTTAGAAATAATTTCATCAAAATCTGAGTCACCTTTTAGTTTTCCATTATGATGTGTTGTTGCAACATCAATTACTATTGCATCTTCTTTTATCATATCACTTGTAAGTGTAAATTTGTCTCTGTCACCAACACCAGTTATAATGACATCGGCATTTTGGCAAATTTCTTTTAAATTTAAAGTTCTAGAGTGACATGTAGTTACTGTAGAGTTTCTTTGTAATAGTAAATGATACAGTGGTTTACCTACAAGATTACTTCGATTAATAATTACTACATTTTTACCTTCAAGAGAAATTTTGTAGTAATCAAGCATTTCAATTATTCCTGAAGGTGTGCATGGCTTTAGAATACCACTTCCAATAGATAATAATCCAACATTATGTGGTGTTAAACCATCAACATCTTTTTCTGGCAATATTCTTGATGTTGCTTCAAATTCATTTAATTCTCCTGGAAGTGGAAGTTGTAATAAAATACCGTGTATAGATGTGTCATCATTTAATGAATCAATTAACTCATTCAATTTTTCTTGTGTAATGTCTGCAGATGGTTTATGATCTTGTGTAATTATACCAACTTCTTCACATGCTTTGTGTTTATTTCTCACATAAGTCTGAGATGCTGGGTTATCACCTACAAGAATTGTTGCAAGACATGGTTTAATGCCTTGGCTAGTAAGTTCTTTGACCGTTTCTGAGACTATTTGCTTTACATTTCTAGCAACTTCTAAACCATCAATTTTTGTTCCAGTCATAAAAAAATTAAGATTTTGTTATTATTTAATTACACTATACTAAGATTTTTAGATTCAGCGTATTGAATTAACATATGAAATATGAATATGATACTGAGACATATCTTAAACAAATTTCTGATTCAAATTCATACTTTAACACTTTTCTTGATAAAGAATCATTGGCAGCTGGAATTTTATCATTGGAGCCAGGTGAGGAAGACACACAAGAACCTCATGAATCTGATGAAATTTATTATGTACTCAAAGGTAATGGTTTTTTGCGTATCAACAAAAATGATTATAGAGTAAAGCCAGGTAAAGCATTTTTCGTACCCAAAAACATTGAACATCACTTTTTTGGAAATACAAAAAAACTAACTATTCTATATTTTTTTGGTGGGACTTAATCATTGACCAAGTATTTTCACTCGTCTTCCTGATAGACGAATTTTTTTTCTTGCAAAAAGATTAACTGCTTCTGGATAAATTTTATGCTCTTTTGCTAGAATTTTCTTAGAGAGTGTTTTCTCTGTATCATTATTTGTAACTTTAACCACTGATTGGATAATAATTGGACCAGAGTCTACACCTTCATCTACGAAATGTACTGTACAACCTGAAAACTTTGCTCCATTTTGAATTGCCTGTTTCTGTGCATTTAATCCTGGATATGCAGGTAACAGTGCAGGATGAATATTTAGAATTCTATTTTTATATTTTTTAATAAAATATGGACTAATTATTCTCATAAATCCAGCAAGGCAAACAAGTCCATTTTTTGTTGTAACTCCATTTTTTTCTAATTCATGAATTATCTTCTTATCATATTCTACTCTCTTGTTTTTGTAATCTTTACTATCTATCAATAATGTTTTAACACCTAGTTTCTGTGCAATTTTTAATCCTTTTGCATTTGCTTTGTTTGATATTACAATTGATGGTTTAATTGGAATTTTTTGTTTTTTTATTGCTTTTAGAATTGATTCCATATTGCTTCCTCTACCAGAAATTAAAATTCCCAAATTTTGCAATAATTGTTTTTGTTATGTCATTAAAATAAAGCATTGGTTTGTTAACATTCGATCAATATTGTAGTTTATAATTGAAATACCAGTTAGAATTTCATGGGAACGCTCAGATTAACAAAAAGTGGAATTACTTACAAGACTGATGATTCTTCAGTGTATCTTGATCCCAAAAAAGTACATACTGATGGCATTAATTTTGTTTCACATGCTCATATTGATCATTTACCAACTGGCGGTTCCGGCACAATTATCAGTTCTAAAGAGACTAGGGAGATTGCCAAGATTCGTGGATTTTCATTTGATTCACAAGAATCTCTAGATAATTTCTCATTAATTGACACTGGTCATATTTTAGGCTCAAAAGGTCTACTATTTGATGATGTTTTCTATACAGGCGATATAACTTTACGTGACAGAGGTTTTCTAAAAGGTGCAAAAATTCCAAAATGTAAAACCTTGATAACAGAATGTACTTTTGGTTTACCAGAATTTATTTTTCCAGAAATTAGTAAAATTGTTGACCAAGTTAATGGTATAATTTCAGATTTGTATTCTAATGGAAAACCTGTATTATTACTTGGATACGAACTTGGAAAATCTCAGACAATATCTCAATTATTTGACAGTTGGGAACCAGTGTATTATCATGACTCTGTAAAAAAAATGAATGACTTGCATAGGAGACTTGGTGTACCAATAAGAGAAGAAATTGGATACACAGAGGCAAAATCAAATGGTCTGCTTGATAAAAAACCCTGGATAATGATAGCACCTATGATGAGTTCAAAAAACCAATTCATACAAGAAATGAGGTTAAAGTATGGTGCAGTAACAGTTGGATTTAGTGGATGGGCGATGTCAAAGAAATTTGGATTTTCTAGAGGAACTGATTATTCAATTCCATTAAGTGATCACTGTGACTATAATGAACTAATTCAACTGGTAGAGCAATCAGGTGCTGAAAAAGTGTATACGGTGCATGGATTTGTAGATGAATTTGCACAAGATTTAGTGCGCCAGGGTTTTTCAGCACAACCATTACGTGAATCATCTTTGGACAATTTCTGCTGAGGGTTTAAAATGAGAATGTGGATGATTGATCCAACCATGTTGTGTATGAAACATTTGTTAGGTGAGCATGTAGAATTACATATGTTTGTTGGAACAATAAACAAGAATAAAAAACTAAATGGATATAGAAAGAATGGTCTTGTTGAAGTTCATAATATAAAATCAAGACATACAGAATTAGTTTCAGAGATGAAATCTAGAGGAATGAATCATAATTCACCGCTTCAAAAATTTGAAGTTTTTCATTTTGGTTTTGTAGATATTGATAACAGCTATAATGAGTTATTAAAAAGGTGTAATGATTGTCGGATAAGGATCTTAGAAGGGCTAGAATAACTAGATCAAATAGTCATAGATTAGAACTAACACACCGCTTCTTCTATGGCCATACCTGGGAAGTTTCTATCAAACCAATCAGCATAACTTGGTTCATTATTGTACCGATCCAAGTAATGCTGTAAGTCTTTTTCAGGGTCTGGAAATCCTGGAATTTTTGTCACCGTATCTGATTTTTGTTTGACTAATACGTCTGTGATGGCCATACCTGGGAAGTTTCTATCAAACCAATCAGCATAACTTGGTTCATTATTGTACCGATCCAAGTAATGCTGTAAGTCTTTTTCAGGGTCTGGAAATCCTGGAATTTTTGTTGATGAAACAAGTATTTGTGTATCGTCACATGTTGCACGCATTACTACTATTTCGTCATCTGAATCAAAATCAAAATCTATGAACAATGCCCCAGCACCACCACCGATTATTATTACTGCAATTATTCCAACTATTGCTAGGTTCTTACCAGAAGATGATTTTCTTTTTGGTTGTGGTCCCTTTTCAATTTCCTCAACAAATTTTTCTTCTAATGAAGTACCGGTTTCACCAGCTACCCTTTGAACATATTCCTTTTCATATTCCTCAAAACTAGACGTGTTTTTATTTGGTTTTTCTATTTCTGATGTAAAATCATTTGTCTGATTTAACTTTGGTCTAGGAAATTTATTTTCTGTAACTTTATATTCACTTTCCTGTGCTTTTCGAATTCTTGGAAAATTAGATATTTTTTCTTTCTCAGATTCTTTTTTTCTAATTGTTATTCGTTGTCTTGGAGTTAGATATTGTGTTACTAATGCATCTATGTATTTTCTGTCTTGTAGTGAAATCAAACTACGCTTTTGAAACGACTCAATAATTCGCTTTATACGATCTGGATTACCTTTACCTTTCTCTAAAAGTCTTAATGCATCATCAATTGTAGAATCTGACATTTGATCATTTAATCCATAAAATCTTTATAAAAATTGATGTGAAATTACCACTCAACATCTTTTTCCAACTTTGGTCCATTATCAGACAATGAGAAACCCATGATTTCTAGTGTATTTGTGACTGTTTTCGAATTACGTTTAAAGATTTTTTCTGCCAACTCTAGTTTTTCAGCATGTTTCAAATTTTGACCAATTTTATATTTTCCACGCATAGTATGTGGGGTTACTTTGATTACTGCAACCTCATTTAGTACTTCCATTTTTGGGGTAATTGGTTCATAACCACCTTCAGGCTGATATTTTTTCATTAATTCATTTAGTGCTAATGTTTTTTCTTCCTTATCTTCAACAATTTCAGAGACTCCTTTTATTACCACGCTGATGTATAGTGTATCGGCAAGTGATGCATCAGTGGGATCAAAGAAATAGGATGGTAAAAATTCTAAACTTCTATCCACTTCAAATCCAACCTTGTTATTTCTCTTAATGTTTTCTAGTTTTTCACCTCTTATGTGAGAATGCATATAGATAACATCGTTAATGAAAACAAAATTCATTGGTATGATTTGTGGGAACCCATTCGTGTCTATACTTGCAATTCTACCAGTTGATTCAGAACTTAAAAATTCTATAATTTTTTCCTTAGACTTTATCTCTAATTTTCCAAGTAATTGCATATTGTATAGTTTAGGAACTAGTGTTTATTTTTGTTGATCTTTAAAGTATGGGATAACTTTACTTGCAAATTTATCAATTGAGCCAAAATAGTTTTTACCCCAGAATCTTATTACAAAATGATTAACACCGGCTTTTAGGAATCTTTCAAACACTTGTATTACATCATCGGGTGTTCCAACACCAGTAGATGATCTTGCAATATTATCAGGAATCTTTGTTGCGGCTTCACGCATTTTAATAATCCAATCTTGATTAGACATTGAATATTCTGTAAAGTATTTCACAAAATCAAAACCTTCAATGTCTTTTAGACCATGAACTCTAAGAATTTCTGGCTTAAACAAACTAACTTTAACTGCTTCTTTCATCTTTGCCCATGATTCTTCCCCATCATCTGAAAAATACACATCTACGTCTAATGCCATTGAAAAGTTCTCTTTTTCTTCCTCAGTTCGACCATTTTTATTCATCGAGTCAATGATTTGATCTTTGTGGTCTTCAAACAATTCTGGTGTATAGCCAATCGGTAACCAACCTTCACCATATTTTCCAGTTAGTGCTAGAGTTCTTTTTCCACCAGAAGCCATGTATGTTGGTGGGAATGGTTTTCTTATAGGTGGTGCTTGTAAACATGCGCCTTCCAATTTGTAATATTTACCTTCAAAGTCTACAGTGTTATCAGGTGTTGAACCATACAATGTTTTGATCACTTGTATTTGCTCTTCCCATTTTGAAACTGGTTTGTCAAATGGAATACAAAATTCTTTTAAATTCTGTGCTTCTCCTGCACCAATACCCAAAATAGCTCGTCCTTTTGAAACTCTATCTAATGTAATAGCAGCTAATGCAATGTTTGATGGATGTCTTCTTATTGCATCAGTAACGCATGTTCCTAACTCAACATTATTTGTGACAGCAGCAATTGATGAAAGCATAACCCAAGGATCCAAAACAATTGCATTTTTCCATTGAGGTACATTTGTGTGGTCCATGTAGAAAATTGAGTCATATCCAGTTTTGTCTGCAAGCATACATGCAGTCAAAATTTGGTCTTCAGTATAACCTGCTCTTGCAACATTAAGTCCATTTTGAATTCCAAATTTTATCATTATCTCAATCCTTTGTACTTGATGTTAATATCCATTTTATAAAGTGTTAGAAATTATATGTATTAGTTTTATAGTATGTGTATTAGAGATTTCCAGAATTAATATCATTCAAACATTGAATAACATCTTCTTTTGAAATTGGTATTGGATTTGGATCTAGGTGTCCTTTATCGGTCATAACAATATCTGCTGCTTCACTTACATCGGCTTTGAGTTCCATCTTGTCAAAGCCTAATTTTTCAATTACTTCTTTGAATCTATCATAGAATATTGATTTGTTATGTTTGTGTGCTACAGTAGTACAAGATGACAATGAATATCCGTGTGGAACTCCTTCATTTGAGAATACATATGATAATGCATGCCCTAACGTGGTAGAACAGTTACCAAATCCCATTCCTGATAACATAGAACCATATGGATAATTTTCTGGCTTATCATTAATTATTGCATCATGTAATACGTCAAATGCTTGTTTACATAGAGTTCGTGTTAGCTCGTTCCCAAGTTTACTGTCATATCCTTCAGTAGCTTGTGCACATGCATCACAAACTGAGTTTTTAATAATTTGTTCAGGTGTTCCATCCATAAAATATGAGTCAATAACTGCTCTGTCTGCAAGAAATCTATCTTCTCGTAGCAGTTTCTTTTTTCCATCAAATTTTAAGACACAGTAGGTTGTCATTTCAGCCCCAGTACCAAAAGTTGTTGGAATTAAAATTTTCTCTACGCCAAATTCAGAAGATGAATACTTTACAACATCTAGTGAACTACCACCACCAAGACCAATTAGTACAGATGGATTTTTTCCTTTGAATTCAGATAGAAGATTCTTTACGTCTTCAATTGATGGCTCCGGCGTGACTTTATCAAAGAGCATATAATCTTGAATGCCCATTTTATCTAACCACTTTCCAGATAGTGCTGGAGGTGCAGTTGTTACTACTAGTGCATTCTTTGGATATTCAGCATCTGATAATGCATTTTCACCAAATTCTATCTTTTTTGGAAGCAACACTTTAGCCATACATTCTGGATTTTCTTTCTCTTTTTATATCTTACAACTTAGAAAGCCTTTAAGTAATTTTTTCTTTCATAAGATAAATGATACAAAACACTTCAAATTTTAGAAATAATAAAAAATTCCGTGACGCAATAAAAATACTTGATGAGGGATTGAAATATTCAAACCCAAAAGTTGGTTTAACACAATATTTTTTTAGAAACAAGATTAAAACTAAAAAATCCATAATAGAGCTAAAAAATTATGAAAATGTCTATGTAATTGCAATAGGGAAAGCTGCAGATTCCATGGCACAATTTGTTTCATCAAAAATTAGTTTTAAGAGTGGTATTGTTGTGTTACCAGCAGGCTACAAACCAATTTTTACCATGAAAAAAATACGGTTTTTTCTGGCTGGTCATCCATTACCGAATAATCAAAGTCTGAAAGCTGGAAAACATATACAAGAATTTGTTACATCTACTACAAAAAATGATTTTATTATTTTTTTAATTTCAGGTGGCGGATCTTCATTAGTCACTCTTCCCAATTATGTCACACTCAAAGAGAAAATCTGCCTAAATCATCAATTAATTCAATGTGGTGCAAACATTAATGAGATATCTTGCGTTAGAAAGCATCTTTCGGATATCAAAGGTGGAAAATTAATTCAAAGAATGAGTAGTTCTGGAATCTCATTTGTTTTATCTGATGTAATTGATGATGATCTTAGCGCCATATCATCAGGTATTACATATGCTGATAAAACAACTTTTTCTGACGCTTTAAAAATTATTAAAAAATATAAAATTGAGAAAAAAATATCACGTAATATAATTAATACATTAAATGATGGTATTGACAAGAAAATTCCTGAGACACCAAAAACACCAAAACTTCAAAATATTATAATTGGTAATAACAAAAACTCACTTCTTAAAATGAGGGTTAAAGCGGAAAAATTAGGATACGATGTGAATGTTATTTTCAATTTGAATTCTAATGTAAAAATTGCAGCAAAACAAATTGCTAAAAAATTAAAAGTGACAAGAAAAACATGTATCATTTTTGGTGGTGAAACTACAGTAAATGTTATTGGTTCAGGGTTTGGTGGTAGAAATCAAGAATTGGTTTTACATTTAGCAAGAGAATTAAAAAATCATCCTTGTATAATTTCGTCTATAGGTACTGATGGAATTGATGGTAATACAAAATTTGCAGGTGCATTAATTTCTAATATTAACATGCCAGAATTTGATAAATATTTAAAAAATAATGATTCATTTAATTTCTTCAAAAAATTTGGTGGATTAATACATACAGGTCCAACTCATTCTAATGTTAATGATATTGGTTTAATCATTAAACAAAACCCCTAGAATTACTTGATGCTGACGTTTCTACCCCATCTGAGTTATCTTCAATGGCTAAATTTTCTTTTTGGTCAATAATTTGATATTTTATTTTCAAGTTCCTGTGGTTAGTTAATTGGTTAATAAAGTGAATTTTATCATTAATTATCTGATTTTCTGTTTTTTTATTCGTAGTTAGAATCTCGAACATATTTTTTGAATCACACATGACATTTACTATGTCATTATCCTTGATTATGAAAACCCCTAGACCCCAATAAATTCCGACATGTAACGATATGAATTTTGACTCTTCGTTATTTTTTACATTTAATTTTCCACCTGAAAGATAAGCTGGAGGATGCGGTCTTGTTTGATGCACTATTTTACTCTCAGTTTTTATTGCCCACGAGTAATTTTGTACAGTTCCATCAAAGAAAAGGTCATGTTCCATATGTCAATCAAAAGCTAGTTAATGATCAATATAATTTGAATTCTGAGCTTAATGATCAATTATGAAATTCATTTTTATGATAAAATCCCATAATTTCTTCAAAAAAATGGTAGATGAATTAGTAGATTTTTCTGAATTTGATCCTGAGCTTGCAGATGGGATAAAATGGCTTGACGCACAGGCACAAAAAAAAGGAATCACATTTTATGATATGGTATTTGAGGTTCTGTACAATAATGATATTAATTCCAAGGCAAAAACCTGGCTTCAAACAAGAAATTAATCTTTAATCTCTTTCATCAATTGGTACGTATGCACATCCTTGAGGACCATCATATTTTCCAACATATACTGCCTTAGGTCTGTACAGCATTGGTTTTGGTGCGGCTTCTGCAAATCTTTCCTCAATAACATGTGCAGACCATCCTACAACTCTAGAAATTGCAAATATTGGTGTATTTAGATCCATTGGGATACCAAGCATATAGTAAACTGATGCACTATACAGATCAACGTTTGGGTAAATATCCTTCTTTTTTTCTTTTTTCATGAATTTTACTGTTGAGTCTTCAACACTTTTTGTAATTTCGTACCATGGCATATTGGTTTTTTTGGCAAGTGTTTTTGATAGTTCTTTAAGAACAATTGATCTTGGATCAACTGTTTTGTAAACTGCATGACCCATACCCATGACACGTTCACCTTTTTCTAACTTAGACCTGACCCATTCATCAACATTTTGTTCATTTTGAATAGCTAACAACATTTTCATCACCTCAAAGTTGGCACCACCATGTAATTCTCCACTTAATGCACCTACGGCAGCACTTACTGCAGAGTACATATGTGCTCTAGTAGATGCTACTTCTCTTGCTGCAAATGTTGATGCATTAAACGTATGATCAGCATGGAGAATTAAACAGACATCAAAAGTCCTTTCAAGTTCTTTATCAGGTTTTTCACCTTTTAGCATATAGAGAAAATTTGCCGCGTGATTTAGACTGGAGTCTGGTTGGATGATTTCTTTATCATTTCTAATTCTATCCCAATTTGCAACAATTGTAGGAACTTTTGCAATTAAGTTGATTGCCCTCTCATGACTAATTTCTTTTGCTGAACCTTCTTCATTATAATATCCTGCCAATGCGGCAACAAATGCCTGCAAGACATCCATCGGTTCAGCTTCCTTTCGCCAGTTACCCATATTTTTTTGCATTTGCGGTGCAATTTGTCTTGCATCACGTAGTTTCTTTTTAAATTCTTCAAATTGTTTTTTGTTTGGTAAATTGTCATGTAGTAAAAGATATGCAGTTTCTTCAAAGTTTGAATTTTTTGTTAGATCTAAGACATCATATCCTCTATAGATCAATTTTCCTTTTTTCCCGTCAATATGTGAAATCTTTGTATCTGCAACTGTAATATCCCTTAATCCAACATTTTTTGTTTCCATATCACATGTCTTCAAACAGGACTTTTAAATTTTCAAACTCATCAATTAGTCAATAAATTTAGCAATTTGTCTATTCTATCAAAGCTCGGGCATATATCACGATTATTAATTACTAATTATGTCACATATTGAGCGTGAATTAGCAAAGCAAGTTGATGATGCAATTATTAATGCATCACCAGAATTTTTGAAACTAATTCAAAAATATGATATAGAAAATCAACTATCTGGCGATACATTTTATGAAGTTTATTCAACTGTATTAAAATCAAAAAAAGAGAAAAATAAACCAACTCCAAAAACAAAATAGTTTTAGAATATTTCCATTTTGGTTTAAATGAGGGATAACTCAAATGTGTGCATGGCTACAAAAAAAACTGTAAAAACAAAAATCATTTGTGTTTCACATGAGGAAGATGCCGATGGCATAAGTTCTGCAGCATTAATCAAACAGGCATTTGGTGGGACGTCAATACTGGTTGATTATCCTGGCATGATGGATGCAATGGAGCCTTTAAGAAATGATTTAGCACTAAAAGAACTTTACATATGTGACCTTGGATTAAATAAGAAAAACGAATGTGATTTTGTTGAACTTTTGACTACTTTAAGAAAGCGTAGTGTAAAAGTTACATATATTGATCATCATGATCTTGATAAAAAAATAATTAATAAATTAGAAAAATCTAAGGTAAAAGTTATTCATGATATTGATGAATGTGCCACCGTTCAAGTTTACAACGAATTTAAGAGTAAATTAAATGATCACGCAGCATTTGTTGCTGCATGTGCTGCTATTACTGATTATATGGAAGATCGTCCATTAGGTTCAAAACTTTTACAAATTTTTGATAGGCAGTTTGCATTAATCAGTGCCACAGTTTTAACTTATAATATTGTTGGTCATCAAAATGATCCTGACTATCTTTTGTATTTAGTTGATGAATTAAGTGAATCAAAATATCCACATCAAATTCCAAATTCATATGAATTTGCTCAGGTCCAAGTGGAAAAACTTGCATTAATAATTTCAAAAGTTAAAAAATCAATGAAGATATCAAAAAATTTAGGTTATATGGAAATACTTGAGTCCGGTGCAAGTGGAGCTGTAAATTTTGTTTTAGGTTTATCTGGAAAAGAAGTTGGTGTAGCATACAAAGAACGTGTGGATTATGGAATTTATGCAGTATCAGTAAGAGGATCAAAGAACTGCAAAGTTCATCTAGGTAAGATAGTTAACAAACTTGCTACAGAAGTAGGTGGTTCTGGTGGTGGTCATGATAAGGCATGTGGTGCATCTATACCAAAAAAGAACATTAAAAAATTTATTACTAATCTAAACAAATCTCTTGACAAATAACATGTCTACAACCTCTTTGAGAAATGATCATGTATTAATAGAGAAAGTCCTGAATGCACTTGAAACTACAGTTTCATTACTTTTAGAAGGGAAGCAAATTCCTGAACAAATACTTTTACCTACAATTGACTTTACTCAGAATTTTACTCATGTTTGTCATCATGGTAAGGAAGAAGAAGTCTTGTTTCCTGCATTAGGGAAAACTGGTATGCCAAAAAATATGGGTCCTATACATAGAATGTTACTAGAACATAAAATGACACAGCAATTTGCTGAACAAATTGAAGTTAATACAAAATCATATCTTGAATCTGGAAATTCAGAAGAATTGATTTCCTCACTGCAAAATTATGTTACACATGTAAGGGAACACCTGTGGAAAGAAAATAACCGATTATTTATGATGGCAGACTCTAGATTAACTAATGTTTCAACAGAAGTGGATGAACGTTTACAAAAGATGGAACATGTAAAGCTTGAAGAGATTGGTAAATCCCGTTCTGAATATGAAATTTTAGCAAATGAATTAGAAAAATCAGTATCTAAGATTTAATCAGATATTTCCACTAACATATCAATTTCTACTGTTGCATTTAATGGTAAACTTGAAACTCCTATAGCAATACGTGAATGTCTACCTTCCTCACCAAAAATTTCCACCAAAAAGTCTGATGCTGCATTGATAACTTTAGGATGTTCAGTAAAATCCTGAGCAGAATTAACAAAACCTGAAATTTTAATTATCTTTTCTAGATTATCTAAAGTGCCAAAATACGTGTTAATCTGTGCAAGACCATTAATTATGCAAAGTTTTGCTGCTTTTTGTGCTTGTTCTATAGATTGTTCAATTCCAACTTTTCCTTGGTAAATCACTTGCCCATCTTTAATTGGGATTTGCCCTGACACAAATGCTAATTTTCCTGATACAACTACAGGAACATATGAACCAGCAGGTTTTGGGGCTGTAGGAAGAGACACTCCAAGTTCATTCAATTTCTCTTCAATCACAATAATTTTTTCATATGTCTTCTTTTATTTTTTGCCCCTAAGTAACTAAATCATTTTTGATTGTCCACTCTAAAATTTACAAGTTTTAGGCTAATGTTTATCGAAAATAGAGCAATATAATGAAATTACAAAAAACTAGTTCTCAGAAAAATGTCTTAATGATTAGAAATCTCATGTCAATTGTAGAGAAAAAACTGTCCTCGTTTGGTAATAATAGTTCCATAATTGAAAAATTCAATATTGATGAATTAACAGATTTCCAACAAATTCTTACAATGTGCGAATTATTACTTTCCAAATATGAAAATAGGAAACATACCTACTATCATATGAAAAAATTTGTGGATATTCTAAATTCTACTATTGAGTCACTAGAGACTATGAATGGAGAAATTGATGAATTAACAATATCTGCTGATTTTTCTATGAAAAAAATCAAGGAATTAGAGTCATCACTACTTAATTCAAAAACTGATACTTATCAGTAGGCACGAACACAGTTGAATTATTTTAACCAAATCTGTGACAGCAGTTTACTCATGTGAATACCTACTCAAATCTACAGGAAACTCATTAGTGATTTAAAATGAACATGGCACCACAAGAACTGGAAAATAGCGCTAGCAAATATGCTTCAGATGCTATCAAGGCAGATTCACAGGGTGCATATGGAATGGCTATTTCGGGATATCAAAATGCTACTGCAACTCTAATGAAATTAATGAGGTTATATCCTGATAGTAAACTAAATCAAGTTTATACAGAAAGAATTCGCGCTTATCAAAATAGAGTTAAAGAACTTCAAAACACACGTGCTGGAAATATAGAACCTGTTGTAGATCCTAATGCATCGCCAGAGGAACAGAGGAAATCACTTGCACGTGCACAACCAAAGTCAGACAATAGTATGGAAGAACTGATTCTAAAAGAAAAACCTGATGTAAAATGGAGTGAAGTAATAGGATTAGAGGATGCAAAAAATGCATTAAGAGAATCAATTGTTTATCCAAGTAAGAGACCAGATTTATTTCCACTTGGTTGGCCTAGAGGAATGTTACTTTATGGACCACCTGGAACTGGAAAGACAATGCTTGCAGCTGCTACAGCAAACGAATTAGATGGATATTTCATTAATGTTGATGCAGCGTCAATGATGAGTAAATGGCTTGGCGAAGCAGAAAAAAATGTTTCAAAACTTTTTGCAATGGCTCGGGGATACTGTGAAAAAGAGGGCAAACCTGTAATTCTTTTCATTGATGAAGTTGATTCCCTTCTTGGTGAAAGAAATAGTGAAGTCGGAGGAGAAGTTAGGGCAAAAAATCAGTTTTTGTCTGAAATGGATGGTGTAAATGGCAAAGGAAAAGAGTTAATGATGTATGTGATTGGAGCAACAAATAAGCCTTGGAGTCTTGATCACCCATTTCTCAGAAGATTCCAAAAGCGAATTTATGTTTCATTACCTTCAACTGAGGCTAGAGAAAAGTTATTTGATCTTTACACATCACCATTAAAAAAGAGTCCACGTGTAAACTCACTTAGTCTTGCAAAGCAATTTGAAAGTTACAGTTCTGCTGATATCAAAGATGTTTGTCAGGGTGTTCAACTACAAATTGTTAATGAATTATTTAGATCACCAGATTATCATGAGCCTATAGCAGGTGAAGCACCAAGCCAACCTAGAGAACTAACTATGATCGATTTTAAGAATATTAAGGTTAAAAGAAAACCTAGTGTATCCACAGAGATGGTTAAGGCATATCATAAGTGGAGTGAACAATTCAGAGCACTTTGATTTATCTGCGATCATTACACAAAATTTAAATCTAGAATCATGGCGACATGTGAAGGGTTACAATTTCCGTAAAAAAATCAAAACACGCTGAAAAAAATGGAAAGCTGATCCTTTCTGACGGTACAGTTTTTGATGGTATGGGATTTGGATTTTCTACTACATCTGTAGGTGAAATTGTATTTAATACTGGAATGGTAGGTTATACTGAGACATTAACCGATCCCTCGTATAGTGGGCAAATTCTAACTTTGACATATCCATTGGTTGGAAACTATGGAGTACCAGATCCTAATCTTCAAAATGATGATGGTGTATCAAAATACTTTGAATCGTCTAAAATCCAAGCACGTGGATTAGTAATCCATGAATTATCATTAACTGCTAGTCATTGGAATATTTCAATGACTCTTGATGAATGGATGTATAATGAAAAAATTCCAGGAATATCAGGAATTGATACTCGTGAATTAACCAAAAAACTTCGTCAATCTGGGGTTATGATGGCTGCCATCTGTGTATCTGATACTGAAATTAATATTGATGAAGTTATGGACCAACTAAAAAATGCAACCAACTACAATGATGAAAATTTCATGAATGTTGTATCAACTGAAACTAATGAAAAATTTGGAAATGATAAAGAGAGTATTGTTCTAATTGATACTGGAACAAAAAATGCAATCATTAGAAACATTCGTGAGTTAGGTTACAATGCAATCAAAGTCCCTTGGAACACTCCGATTGATGAAATTCTATCACATAATCCAAAAGGTGTGATTGTTAGTAATGGTCCTGGTGATCCTGAACACTGTCCTGACACAATTAAAACTGCAAAAGAATTAATCAAAAAAGAAATTCCAACCCTTGGAATTTGTCTTGGTGCACAGATACTTGGTATTGCTGGTGGTGCATCAACTTACAAATTGAAATATGGTCATCGTGGTCAGAATAAACCTTGTATCAATTTAGATAATAATCAGGTATATGTAACAAGTCAAAACCACGGTTATTGTATAAATCCTGACTCCTTATCTAATTCTGAATTCAACTTGTGGTTTTCAAATGCAGATGATAAAACTGTTGAAGGTATAAAGCATAAAAATGAGAAGTGTATTGCAGTTCAGTTTCATCCTGAAGCCTCACCAGGACCTTATGATTGTAAATTTGTCTTTGAAGAATTAAAACAAATAATGGAGGGGAAAAACTCTGCCTAATGATGAATCCATTAAAAAAATTCTTGTTTTAGGAAGTGGGGCAATCAAAATTGGTGAAGCAGGTGAATTTGATTATTCTGGAAGCCAATGTCTAAAGGCAATTCACGAAGATGGTATGCAAAGTGTTTTAATTAATCCAAATATTGCAACCATTCAAACTGATACAAGATTTGCTGACAAAGTGTATCTTCAACCAGTTACACCAAAATATGTTGAATCTGTAATTGAAAATGAACGTCCTGATTCAATCATGTTGTCTTATGGCGGTCAAACTGCTCTAAACTGTGGTGTTAAATTAGATGAGATGGGAATTTTAGAAAAATATGGAATACGAGTTTTAGGAACACAGATTCCCGGAATAATGGCTACTGAGGATAGGCAGAAATTCAAAGATAATATGCAAGAATGTGGTGTTCCTGTACTCAAAAGTAAAACTGTTCACACATTTGATGATGCAAAAAAGGTAGCTGATGAATTGGGATATCCTGTAATTGTTCGCGTAGCATATACGCTTGGGGGAAAAGGTGGTGGTGTTGCTCATAATGAAATTGAACTACATGAAATTACTGGACGTGGTTTAGCAGCTAGCCTTGTTGGTCAAATCCTAGTTGAAGAATATGTTGGTCATTGGAAACAAATTGAATATGAAGTAATGCAAGACTATGGAGGAAATAACATCATTGTCTGTAATATGGAAAATGTACTTTCAATGAAGGTTCACACCGGTGATAATATCGTAGTGGCTCCTTCACAGACAATTAATAATCATGAATATCATATGCTTCGTTCTGCTGCAATAAGAGCAACAAAACATGTTGGTATTGTAGGAGAATGTAATATCCAATATGCATTAGACGCTGATTCTGATGAGTATGTAGCAATTGAAATTAATCCCCGTCTCTCTCGTTCCTCAGCACTTGCAAGTAAAGCAACTGGATATCCACTTGCGTACATGTCTGCAAAAATTGGACTTGGGTATTCACTTCCTGAATTAATAAATCGTATCACCAAAGCAACAACGGCATGCTTTGAACCATCATTAGATTACATTGTATGTAAACATCCTAGATGGGATTTTGAAAAATTTGAATTAGCAAATAGGAAGCTCGGTCCTACAATGAAATCTGTAGGTGAGGTTATGGCCATAGGCAGAACATTTGAGGAATCACTTCAAAAAGCAATTCGAATGTTAGACATTGGAAATGATGGTCTTGTATTAAATCGTATGAATGGTAAAAAATTTGATGAAGAGTCTATCGAACAGCATCTTCAAGCTCATGATGACTTTATTTTATACTATGTGGCAGCTGCTATTAAGAAAGGAATTCCTGTTCAAAAAATTTATGATTTATCCTCAATTGATCCTTGGTTTATTGAAAAAATAAAGAACATTGTAGAGACTGAAGAAAAATTAAAACAAAATGAATTAGACAAATCACTATTACATACTGCAAAAAAACTAGGATTTTCAGATAATCAGATTGCACGTGCAAAAAATACTACCAATCAAGAAATTAGAAATGTAAGAAAAAATTTTGGTATTATTCCTTCTGTAAAACAAATCGATACACTTGCTGCAGAATGGCCAGCACAAACAAACTATCTTTACTTGACTTATGGAGGTGGCACTAGTGATGTTAAACTTGATGATTCTGACAAAGGTGTAGTAGTTTTAGGTGCTGGTCCTTATAGAATTGGAAGTAGTGTGGAGTTTGATTGGGGAACGGTCAATATGGTTTGGGGTCTTCAGGAAAATGGCGAAAAAAATGTTAGTGTTGTAAATTGTAATCCTGAAACTGTATCTACTGATTATGATATTTGTAACAGATTGTATTTTGAAGAGTTAACACTTGAACGAATATTAGATATCACTGATTTTGAGAATCCAAAAGGAATTGTTACTTCTGTAGGAGGACAAACTGCTAATAATCTTACTCCAAAACTTGCAAAAAATGGAATTAATCTTATAGGAACAAGTGCTGAAGATGTAGACCGAGCAGAAAACCGTTCTAAATTTAGTGCAATATTAGATAAACTTCATATCAAACAACCGTTGTGGCAAGCATTCGCAAACATTACTGATGCAAAAAACTTTGCACTTGATGTTGGATATCCTGTATTGGTTAGACCATCATACGTTCTAAGTGGTGCTGCTATGAAAGTCGTTTGGTCTCAAGAAGAATTAAAAGAATTTACAACAAATGCAGCTATAGTATCTCCAGATCATCCCGTGGTAATTTCAAAGTTCATGTTGAATTCACTTGAAGTTGACGTTGACGGAGTTTCTGATGGTGATAATGTGATAATTGGTGCAATTGTGGAGCATATTGATAGTGCAGGAGTTCATTCTGGTGATGCAATGATGTGTATACCACCTTGGCGCTTAAGTAATAAAATTATTGAAAACATTACTGATTCTACAATACGTATTGCAAGAGAATTTAAAATTAAAGGTCCATTTAACTTACAATTTCTTATTCATAATGAACAAGAATATGTAATAGAATTAAACATACGTGCATCGCGTTCAATGCCATTTGTATCTAAACTTGTTAGAACCAATTTGATATCTCTTGCAGCTAAGGCAGTACTTGGAAAACCATTACCAAACATACCTCCTGGAGAATGGCAGAAGATTCCAATACATGGAATTAAAGTACCACAATTTTCATTTATGCAACTAGATGGTGCAGACATTGTCCTTGGTGTAGAGATGCAATCAACTGGAGAAGCTGCATGTTTTGGAAACAGTTTTTATGATGCACTAGCAAAAGGATTGACCTCAGTTGGTTACAATCTACCAAAAAGTGGTGCTGCATTAGTCACAATTGGAGGAGCAGAAAATAAAGAAAAATTACTTCCAACCATTGCTTTACTAAAAAAATTGGGGTTCAAACTAATGGCAACAGAACACACTGCAGAATTTTTAGAAGAAAAACTTGGCGATGTTGAAATTGTCCACAAAATTAGTGAGCCAGATAGAAAACCTAACATAGCTGATCTATTACATGAACGAAAAATTGACTTTATTGTAAACATACCAAGTACATCTACTCTGGAAAAATATGTTGGAATGTTATATGATGAATACCAAATACGAAGAAAATCGCTTGAATTGGGAATTCCAGTTTTAACTACACCCGAGTTATCTGAATCATTTTGTAAAACCCTTGAATGGCTCCAAACAAATGAAACAACCAAGAAGCCATTAGAGTCATACAAAAATTAGATTAGATCTTCAAGCATTGATTCATTTCCAATAACAGTTCCATCTAATGTGACAATTCTTGCCTCTGTGATTTGTTTGAGTTTATCTATAATCGGTGAAATTGACTTCTTGTAGAATCTCTTTTTTGTTGAATAAAAATATGGATTAAATGAAGGCACGATTGTAATTTCTAATTCATCAGAACTTGATGAAAAAATTTGTTCTTTTTTAGTTTTTAATGAAATCCAAACGCGTTTTCCATTTAGTAGTGAATTCTCATCAAAAAATACTGGATGAATATGACCCATAATAATTTTTTTTATATTTGCAAAATTATCTGTTGGCAGTGTATGTCCATGTGTTAATAGCGTATCATCAATTACAAATCCAATTGAATTTGTTACAGTTATGTCATTAGGAATTAATTGTTGAATATTTGCATCATGATTTCCAGGAACTACAATTAACTCCGCGTATTTTTTAATTTCTTCAAAAAAATATGGCACATCTTTCCATTCTGCATTTGAAATTCTTCTAATACTTGATTTTGTATCACCTAGTAGGATCACAGACTCCGGTTTTTCAAGTAAAATTAATTTTTTTATTCTATTGATTGTTTCATTAATGGATGAGTTTTTACCTATTTCAATTTTATTTGAAGCAAATTCAGATTCAAAACCAATATGAAGATCAGTAATAACCATGTATCTTTTTTGCCCTTCAATAATAAGTGCTGGCTCTGCTTTTGATATTCTAAGATTCACCATCAAGATTATACGTTTGTACTAGATTAATTTCTTATGAATAATAGTTCTAAAAAATTAGGATATATAATGGAAGAAAGTCGTATTAAGCTTCATTTATTCGAGCCCAGTAAACGAGAAATATGGACTGTGGTTGGAAAAGGAAAAGAGCATTGGATTGATCCAGAGTCGAATTTTTGTTCATGCCCAGGGTTCTATTTTGGAACACTAAAAAACAAAAAACCTTGTTATCATATTAACTCGATTAATATTGCAAGACAAGAAAACAAAATAGATGTGATAAAATTTTCAGATGAGGAATATAATAATTTTATTTCTAGTGTGTTAAATGATCTGTAATCACTCTAATTTTATTTCAAACAGATCATCTTTTGAAACACCTTTCCATACACCAATCATTCCTTCAGGTTCACAAGGATCTACTTTTGTAATTTTTTGAATTTTGATATGATCTGGATTTGGTGGCATCCATAGCATTGCCATATAATCACCAACTTCACCTGCCTTCTGAGGGCTTGCGCTAATTATGTTATCCTTTGAAAACCCCTTAGATTCAAGAGCAGCAATAGCTTTTTTTTCCAAGTCCATTCTTCCATGTGTAAACAAATAGACATTTTTTGTGGCATCAACTTCTGACATATTTTATTAAATATCTCATACCAAATAAATTTTTGAACCAATATCACAGAATACTGGCATTAGGTTTTTAATATGGTAGAGCAGTCGATGAAATAATGACTTCGGCAGATAAATTTGGTATTGCCTTCGCAATTGGATTTACTGCTGTAATGATTGGTCTAGTTTCAGGTGGAACTTTTGAAACATCACAACCATCACCAGTTCAATCAACACCTGTTGAAACTTATTCACCACCACCACCACCACCAGCAGCTCCTGAACCAGTAATGACACAAAGCGATGATGATCTTACTAGTGTTTTATCATACAATATTCGTGGGGCAATAGTTGAGAGTATAGTTGGTGACTCTGAAAATAATTCTATTGATGTATTAATTGATGCAAGACTTGATGGTGAATTAACAATTACAATAACTTCAAGTGTTGTTGAACCATTTGATGATGGTTCATATTTTATTTTAGTAGATGGTGAAGAGATCCACGATTTCAAACAATCAGGTTCTATTTTGACAATTCCATTTTTGGCAGGTGCAACTGAGGTTACTATTTTAGGAATTTCTGATGATTATGTAGCAGCACAGGCAGCAATGATGGCAGCTGAAAAAGAAGCTGAACATGCAGCAATGATGGCAGCTGAAAAAGAAGCTGAACATGCAGCAATGATGGCAGCTGAAAAAGAAGCTGAACATGCAGCAATGATGGCAGCTG
>Ga0310344_10000915_pt1 | contig 22837 bp, 28 predicted proteins | sample HC15DNA20200_MG_FD_203801 | JGI IMG/M metagenome (GOLD analysis project Ga0310344, IMG submission 203801) | Marine microbial communities from station ALOHA, North Pacific Subtropical Gyre - HC15-DNA-20-200_MG | ecosystem: Environmental > Aquatic > Marine > Oceanic | place: Pacific Ocean: North...
CTCTTCGTTTAATTCGTATGAAGTTAGATTAGCTCCTTGATTTCTTGGTCTTGTCTCATCAACCCAAACATGGACCGGAATTCCTTTTTTATGAGCGTGATAAATAGGTGAAGTTGCTGTCCCCCAATTAATCGTTGCGAGCCAACCCGCATTGCAATGTGTTAAAATATTTACTTTATCTTTCTTTTTATTATAAATTTCTTCAATAATTTTTAATCCATTTAATCCTATATTTTCACAAAATTTAACATCTTCTTCGCAAATTGCCTTTGCTTCGTCTAAAGCTACTTTTAATAATTCGTTATTATTTACCCCTAATAATTTCTTCATCATGCGATCAACTGCCCACTTTAAATTGATTGCCGTTGGTCTTGATTGAATTAGCTCTTCTGAACTTTTCTTAATAAAATTAGGATCATTTTTTTCCATAATAGCTAAAACAATACCGTAAGCAGCTGTTCCACCTATTAATGGTGCACCTCTAACCTCCATAACTTTTATAGCATTAATTGCATCTTTAACTGTTTTAAGATCTTTAATTATAAATTGATGAGGTAGTTTTGTTTGATCTATAATTTTTATTGCTTGGTTTTTTTCATCAAACCAAATTGTACGATATTCTTTTCCTTCTATTTTCATTGTTTGCTATACCTGCTAAATTTAGGAATATTATTATCTAAAGAATAATATTTAAGTCTATTTTTTGTAAAAATATTTCTATTTGTTTTAAGCTTTAATGATTTATCAAATAATCCTGCGGAGATACTTATTATATTTGATTTATTCATTTTAAAAAAAATACTAGCTCCACATTTTTTACAAAACCCCCTTTTGGCTTTTTTTGATGATTTAAACCACTTTAATGTTCTTTTATTTATAAATTTTACATTTAAGTCTTTTATAGCAGTGTAAGCTGCAAAATTACCATGTGTTTTCATACATTGAATACAATGACAGTTAGATACTTGTCGATGAAAACCCTTTGTTTTAAACTTTACACCTCCACACAAACAACTTCCTTTCGAGGTTAATTTTTTTTTCATTTTAACAATACTCTGCCAGCTACGGTCTTTAGTTTTTTAATTGTCTTTTTTGTTCTTTTTTCTGGCGCAGTAATAATTGCAACGTCTAAACAATTGTTTGTAGGATCTTTAGGATCTGTGTGATTTTCAAAGTTTTCTATAATATTTTTAACCATATTTTTTGCTTTAGCAGCATTACCTAATAAAACTTTAATTACTGTTTGAACGTCTACATTTTCATGATCAGGATGCCAACAATCATAATCTGTGACCATTGACACTGATGCATATCTAATTTCTGCCTCTCTAGCTAATTTTGCTTCCGGCATATTAGTCATTCCAATTACATCAGCTTTCCATGATCTATATAAATTAGATTCCGCTAATGTTGAAAATTGAGGCCCTTCCATAACAACATAGGTTCCTCCTCTTTGATATTCAATTTTTTCTTTCTTTATTGCTTCTTCACAAGCATCCATTAAACCATTTGATGTTGGATGAGCCATGGAAACGTGAGCAACAATATCTTCGTCAAAAAAAGTTTTTTTTCTAGCAAAGGTTCTATCTATAAATTGATCAACTATTACAAATTTTCCTGGTGGCAAATCTTCTTTCAATGAACCAACTGCTGATACTGAGATAATATCAGTTACTCCCAATTGTTTTAAAGCGTCTATGTTAGCTCTGAAGTTTATATTTGATGGTGAAATTTTGTGACCTCTCGCATGACGAGGTAAAAAACAAACTTCTTTTCCTTTATATTTTAAATTTAATATTTGATCCGAAGGTTTTCCCCATGGAGTTGATACTGATTTCCATTTTGGATTTTGCATCCCCTCTATATCGTAAAGTCCGCTACCGCCTATAATTGCAAGTTTGTTTTTTGTCATAAAGTATTATAATTAATATGATCTTTTTTATTAACTTTGAAGTAAAAAATGGATTTAAAAAAATATATACGCTCAATTCAAGACTACCCTAAAAAAGGGATTTTATTTAGAGATATCACCACTCTAATCAAAAACAAGGATGCATTTAAAAATTGTATAGATATAATGTCTGATATATCTAGTAAGTTAAATTTTGATAAAATAGCTGCAATTGAATCAAGAGGTTTTATTTTTGCCTCACCTATTTCCTATAACTTATCTAAGCCTTACATTTTGTTAAGAAAAAAAGACAAGTTACCAGCAGAAAAATATTCAGTGGATTTTGAATTAGAATATGGAAAAGCAACTTTAGAAGTTCATAAAGATTCTATCAATTCAAAAGAAAAAGTTATTATAATTGATGATTTGCTTGCCACGGGAGGAACTGCGGAAGCTGCTGCTAAGCTAGTAGAAAAATCTGGAGGAAAAGTTGAAGCTTTTGTTTTTGTTATCAATCTTTTTGATCTAGGAGGAAAAGAAAAATTAGAAAAAAAAGGTTATAAAACTTTTAGTTTAATTGATTTTCCAGGACATTAATTTAAATTTTTGGTCTGTACCAAGAACTTTTTCCAATTATTGAATTTATTAACCCTGATAATCTGTGAAAATAAACTTCCCTCTTCTTTTTATTAAAAATTAAAAAATAAATAAGAAATTTAAAAAAAGCTGAAATTAATTTTGGCAGAGCAATAAAAAAACTTAAAATAAAACCTTTATATTTTTTATTAAAATAAAAAGAAGACCACATCCAGTGCCAATTTCTTGAAAGCTCCATTTCATCGTTTACTGAAATTTCGTGAGATTTTCCTCCTTCGTGGTATACAAATATATTTGAACACTGATAAATTTTTTTATTTTTTTTTGTAACTCTTTTGCATAAATCAATTTCTTCAAGGTAAATAAAAATATTTTCATCAAAAAAACCAATTTCCTTAAATTGAGAGATATTTAAAAACATCGCATAACCTTTGACTTCGTTAGTTTCTTTTACATCTAAATAATTTAAATCTTTATTTTTTTCTTCATTTTGTAAAAAATATTCTTTTTTATCTTCTTTTATGTTTGGGCCTATAATAGCAAAATCTGGATACTGTTTTGCTACAATCAAAAAATTTTCTAGTGTGCTAGGAAATAATTCTGTATCAGGATTTAGGATTAGTACATATTTAGTATTTGCTTCTTTAAGTCCAACATTATTTGCTATGCCATAGCCTAAATTTTTCCTGGTTAAAATACATTTAACATTCTTAAACTCTTTTTCTATAGTGTCCTTATGATCTCTGTTATCTGAGTTTTCTACGTTAATAACTGCACACTCTTTATCTATTGAATTTAGACATTTTTTTAATTTTTGATCGCTTTTAAATGAAGTGATAACTATTGTTATATCTTTAATTGACATTATTTAAACATATTTAATTTTATACTCATACTCTTTAAACAATATAGTTATTTAATTATACCTTTTTTTTTAAAATAAATATGAAAAAAATTGTTGTTACTGGTGGTGCTGGATTTATAGGCAGTAATTTAGTTAAATTTTTACTAAAAAAAAACTATTTTGTTATTAATATTGATAATTTAAGTTATTCAGCTAATCCATATAATTTAAAATATATAAAAAATAATAAAAATTATCGTTTCTATAAAGTCGATATTAATAATAAAAAAGAAGTATTAAAAATTTTAAAGAAATTTAAGCCTATAGCTATATTTAACTTAGCTGCTGAAACACACGTTGACAGATCAATAGATAATCCTAATAATTTTATCCATTCAAATATATTTGGTGTTTATAATTTATTATTAACATTTAAAAAATATTTATCTAAAAATAAAAGTAAAATAAAGTTGATACATATTTCGACTGATGAAGTTTATGGGGATTTGCCATCAGGAAAGAGATCGAACGAAAAGTTTCCCTATGATCCGAGTTCTCCATATTCAGCTACAAAAGCTAGTGCTGATCATTTAATAAAATCATTCGTAAGAACTTATAAACTTCCTATAATTATATCTAATTGTTGTAATAATTATGGACCTAATCAATTTCCTGAAAAATTAATTCCTAAACTCATATATAATATAATAAATAACAAACCCTTACCCATTTATGGAAGAGGAAAAAACTCTAGAGAATGGATTCATGTATTAGATCATTGCGAAGCTTTATTAAAAATATTTTTAAAAGGAAAAATTGGAGAAAGTTATAATGTTGGAACAAATAGAAATATTAAAAACATTGATATGGTTAAAAAATTATTAAGTATTTGGGGGATCGCGCAAAATAAATCAAAAGTGAAATATGTTAAAGATAGACCTGGTCACGACTTCAGATATGCATTGGATTCGAGAAAAATAAGACAAAAACTTAAATGGAAGCCGAAAATAAGTTTGGATGAAGGTTTAAAAAATACATTTGAATGGTATGTAAATAATATTAAATTTTTTAACAGTGTTTCAAAAAAACTGTATGATAAAAGGTTAGGATTAAAGAATGATTAAAAAAGGAATTATACTTGCTGGCGGATCTGGGACTAGAATGAGTCCTTTGACAAAAGCTGTTAATAAACAACTTCTTCCAATTTACGACAAACCATTAATTTTTTATCCTCTTTCTGTCTTAATGTTAGCCGGTATAAAAGATATATTAATAATAGTTAATGAAGGTCAATTAAAACAGTTTAAAAAAATTCTTCCTGACGGTAAAAATTTAGGAGTTAAAATAAGTTTTGCTATACAAAAATATCCAAAGGGATTGCCTGAAGCTCTTACAATTGGAGAAAAATTTATAGGCAAGGACAATGTTGCTTTAATATTGGGTGATAATTTTTTTTATGGTCAAAGTTTAACGTCAAAATTAAAAAAATGCACAAAATTAAGTTCTGGAGCAAAAGTATTTTTGCACCCTGTAAATAACCCTTCGCAATATGGTGTGGCTAAAATAAATAATAAAAACAAAATATTAAAAATAGTAGAAAAGCCTAAAAAGTATTTATCTAATTTAGCAATTACTGGTCTCTATTTTTTTGATAATAAATCAATTCAATATAGCAAAAAATTGAAACTTTCCAAAAGAAAAGAAATGGAGATTGTTGATCTATTAAATATTTATAAAAGAAAAAATAAATTATCTGCTGAACTTATTGGGAGAGGCGCTGCCTGGCTAGATGCTGGTACAATTCAAGATTTTTATAACGCATCTTCATTTGTATCAACATTAGAAGACAGGCAAGGATTAAAAATCGCTTGCTTAGAGGAAATTGCACTTGGAAAAGGTTGGATTAATAAAAAACAAATTGATATGGCAATAAAATTTTATGGTAAATGCGAATATTCAAATTATTTAAAAAAACTAATTAAATGAAAATTTTAAACACTAAATTTGATGGTCTTAAAGTAATAAAAGGAATAAATCATTATGATAATAGAGGTCTCTTTAGAGAGACCTTTAAAAATTCACTATTTAAAAAAAAAAAATTTATTTTTTGGTGTCTTTCTAAATCTAAAAGAAAAGTGGTAAGAGGTTTACATTTACAAAAAAAACACCAACAAGATAAATTTGTATCCGTCGTAAAAGGAAAAATTTTTGATATTGTTTTAGATCTAAGAAAAGGTTCAAAAACTTACGGCAAACACTTTACTATTGTTTTATCAGATAAAAATTCTACTTCATTATTCATACCTGCAGGTTTTGCTCATGGATTTTGTGCACTTGAAAAAGAAAATTTAGTCTTTTACGGATGCACGAATTATAGATCGAAAAATAATGAGCTTGGCATACTGTGGAATGACAAAGATCTAAAAATAAAATGGCCCTTAAAAAAACCTATTGTTTCAAAAAAAGATAAAAATAACCTGACTTTTAAAAATTTCAAAAAAATATATAAATAAAGATATGAGTAAGTTAACTATATACTGCATGGCTTTTCATAATAAAGTTTTGCAGGAAATTAAAAAAGTCGGTTATGTTCCTGTTGGATTAGGTCCCGATAATTATTCCAACGAATGGATTAGAGATAATACATTAGACAATATTTCTTCTAAAAATAAGTATTATGGAGAGTATACTTTTTATTATTGGTTTTGGAAAAATATTTTTCCCAAGCTTGAAGATAATCAGTGGGTAGGTTTTTGTTCTTATAGAGAATTATGGGGTAACAAAAAAGAAATCACGACAACTTCAAAATTTGAAGATGTAGTTTTACAGCACATACCAAATGAATGGAATGATTATGACACCATAATAGGCGAGCACATTTACATGAATAATCTAAAATTATCTAAATTAGTTAAACATGGTCTTGTGTCGTTAGCAAGAAATCCTTCGGCAATTTTTAAGTCAAAAAGAAGTATCAGATTCCATTTTGACATGTGGCATGGAAATGGAAATTTAGACAAAGCTATAGATTTACTTAATGATAACGACAGAGAAGATTTTAGAAATTATACTAGAACAAATGTATCCTTCAATAGAGGAAATATGTTTATTTGTCGTTCAAAAAAAACTATAAATAATTATTTTACCACAGTATTTGAGTGGTTAAATAAATGTGAAAGTATTTTTGGTTTTGACTTACATGGCTATGGCAAAACAAGAATCTATACTTTTCTAGCTGAAAGATACTTGCCTTTTTGGTTTAACAAATATACTAAGCCATTGTTATGGCCTGTAGTTTTTTACGATACTGCTAAAAAAATTAAATGAAAAAAATTAAAAAATATAAAATAAAATCTTTTTATAAATCAACTGGTAAACTTTTACCTATAAGTTTCAATCGAAAATTTCCTATGAAAGTAAAAAGGGTATTTTTTTTATATGGCAAAAAAAATAAAGTTAGAGGAGATCATGCACATAAAAAATGCACACAATTCTTTTTTCCAATATACGGAAGAATTTTATTAGATATAAAAACTCCAAATAGTAAAAAAAGTATAAAGTTAAGTCATTCTTCAAACACAGCTATATTAGTACCACCCAAATATTGGTGCGGAGTAAAATCTATAGACAAAAATTCTATTGTAATGGTGGTTTGTGATAAATTATATGATTACAAAGATTATCTGCATACTTTTGCGGAGTATAAAAAATATTTGAAAAAAAAATGAAAATACTAATTACTGGCGGACTTGGGCATATTGGGTCTTATCTAATTGAAAATTTTAAAAAAATTAAAAATATTAAAAGTATTTATATTATTGATAATTTTTCAACAAATAGGTATTGCAGCTTATTTAATATACCCAAATCTAATAAAAAAATTTATTTTTACCAAAAAGATTTATCCTTGCCCAATTCATTAAAAAAATTCAAAAAAGTTGATATTGTGATAAATTTGGCTTCATTAACAGATGCTGCTAATAGCTTAAAAATAAAAAAGGAAATTTATAAAAATAATCTAGGTATATTTAATAATGTTATTAGCTATTGCAAAAAAAATTCCTCAAAATTAATACATATTTCAAGTACAAGTGTGTATGGAGAACAAAAAGGATTGGTGGATGAAAAATGTAAAAAGTTGTTTCCTAAATCTCCTTATGCAGAAATCAAATTAAAAGAAGAAAAAATATTATATAAAAATAGAAAAAAAATTAAATTTGTTAGTTATAGATTCGGAACTATAAGTGGAATTTCGAAAGGAATGAGATTTCATACGGCTATAAATAAATTTTGTTTTTATGCTGCATTAGGTAAACCACTACCAATATGGAAAAGTATGATGAATAAACCTCGCCCATACTTATCACTAATAGATGCTTTTAAAGTAATCAAATTTACAATTGAGAATAACTTTTTTGATAATGAAACTTATAATATCTTATCTAGCAATTTAACTTTAAAAAAAATTATCAGTTTCTTTAAAAAAAGTAAGAATAAAATAAAAATAAAATATGAGAATTCTAGACTTATAAACCAATATTCGTACAAAGTTTCAAATAAAAAATTTACTGATAAAGCTTTTTTAATAAAAGCAAATATTTATCACGATATTAAATCTACTTTAAAAATTCTCAGGAATATAAATAATGAAATGTAAGTTAACAAAAAAAGAAATTAAACCTTTTATGTCTTTTGGAAAAATGCCTTTAGCAAATGGTTTTTTAACTGAAGAAGAATTTAAAAATGAATACTTTTTTGAAATGGAAGTTGGTTTTTCCGAAGACTTATCTCTATTTCAATTAAATGATCATCCTAAACCAGATAAAATGTTTAACAAAAAATATCCCTTTTATACTGGAAGTTCAGAGTTTATGAAAATACATTTTAAAAATTACGCTGATTGGATTAAAAAAAATTATTTAAATTCTAATTCAAAATTAATTGAAATTGGATCGAATGATGGTACTTTTTTAAGCAATTTTACAGATGCTAATGTTAATTATGTAGGTTTTGAACCCTCTGCTAATGTTGCTGCAAAAGCTAAAAATAATAATATAAATACTGAAAATAGTTTTTTTAATTCTGAAAGTATTAAAAATTTAAAAAATTATATAAAAAATACTGACATAATATGTGCAGCAAATGTTATTTGCCATATACCAGATTTAAAAAATTTAATTATGTCTGTTGATCAACTCCTTTCAAAAAAAGGATTGTTCATTTTTGAAGAGCCGTATATGGGATCTATGTTTAAAAAAGTATCATACGATCAAATTTATGATGAACATATTTTTATGTTTACAATTAATTCTATTAAGAAAATTTTTAATATGTTTGACTTTGATTTAATAAATGTAATTCCGCAAACAACTCATGGTGGTTCAATGAGATATGTTGTGGGAAGAAAAAATGTACATAGTATAGATAAAAGTGTTTCTGATGGTTTAAAGTTAGAAAATAATGATAATTTAGATAATATTAATTCTTGTTTAAATTTTAAAAAAAATTGTGAAGATTCAAAAAAAAAAATTATAAATAAATTAAACAAATTTATTGACGAAGGAAAAAAAATATGTGGTTATGCAGCTACCTCAAAAAGTACTACTATTTTAAATTATTGTAATTTAAACAAAAGAGTAATTAGTTTCATTTGCGATACTACAAAAGAAAAAATAGGAAAATTTTCTCCTGGCACGCATATTCCTATTGTTCCCACTTCTCATTTTCATAAAAATCACACTGATATAGCTTATCTTTTCGCATGGAACCACCGTGAAGAAATTTTTGCTAAGGAAAAAGATTTTATAAAAAAAGGTGGTAAATGGATATCTCATGTCTCTTTATAATAACAAAATTGTAGTAACGGGAGGTAGCGGTCGTTTCGGCTGTGTATTAAAAAATACTCAAAATAAATACAAAATGATTTTTCCAGCCAAAAAAGAACTGGATATTCTCAATCCTAAAAAAATTAAAAAATATCTAAGTAAACAAAAACCTAAATATTTATTGCATTTAGCTGGTTTATCAAGACCCATGAAAATACATGAATCAAATATAAGCAAAAGTATTGATTTAAATATAATTGGCACTTCCAATATAACAAAAGCCTGTTCAGATCTTAGAATTAAATTAATTTATTTTTCTACTAGTTATGTTTATCCAGGTACAAAAGGTAATTATAAAGAAAATGATCCTGTTCTACCAAAAAATAATTATTCATGGTCTAAATTAGGTGGGGAAAGCGCGGTTCAAATGTACCCTAATTCTTTGATATTGAGAGTTTGTATGACTGAAAAACCCTTTGTTCATAAAAATGCCTTTGGCGATTTTATAACAAATTTTATATTTCATGAAGAAATTGCAAAAATATTTTTTAAACTAATTAATAAAAAAGGAATTATTAACTTGGGAGGAAAAATTCAATCTGTATATAATTTTGCTAAAAAATATAATCCTAAAATAAAGAAAATTTCTGCAAAGAATTTACTAGGTCCTAAATATCCCCTAAATCCTTCTATGAACATTAATAAATTAAAAAAGATTTTAAAATGATTAAATCTTGGTCATATAAAGATGAATACAAAGAATTAAGAAAGAAAATTCTAAGATCTATAGACAAATCCATAAAATCAGGCCAAATATTTTTTGGAAAAGAATTTCATAATTTTGAGAAAGAATTTATTAAACAAAATAATTTAAAACATGGGGCCGCAGTTAGTAGTGGTACTGACGCCCTTTATATTGCTTTGTTGGGATTGGGAATAGGAGTTGGAGATGAAGTTATTACTGTATCAAATAGCGCTATTCCAACAGTGTCAGCAATTGTAAGTACTGGAGCAAAAGTTAGGTTTGTAGATGTAGGAAATGATTATTTATTAAATGCAAATAAATTGGAAAAACAAATCTCAAAAAAAACTAAGGCTATAATTCCTGTGCATTTATATGGTCATGCATGTGATATGAATAAAATTTGCAAAATTGCTAAAAAACATAAACTAAAAATAATTGAAGACTGTGCCCAAGCACAAGGAGCTGAGTTTAATGGAGTAAAAGTTGGAAATTTTGGTGACGCAGGTTGTTTTTCATTTTATCCAACAAAAATACTTGGTTCTTATGGGGATGCTGGATTTATTTCTACAAAATCAAAACAGTTGTGTGAAAAAATAAAAAAAATAAGATTTTATGGAATTGAGCAAAATAATAAATCAAACATATATAACAAAAAATATTATTCAAATATTCATGGAATAAATTCAAGAATACCAGAAATTCAATCTGCTATATTGAATTTAAAATTACCAATGGTTAATAATTGGATAAAAAAAAGAAGAAAACTTGCTGAAATTTACTATCAAGAGCTAAAATTTACATCTTTAAAATTGCCTTATGAAAATAAGGTTGATAATTGTAAACACGTTTTTCACCTTTATGTTGTTTATCACCCTAAAAGAGATTTAATAATAAAAAAATTAAAAAAACGACAAATTGCTGTAAATATTAATTATCCTTTTCCAATACATAAAATGAAAGGATATAAAAATTTTATATCAAATAAAAATACCAAGCTTCCTTTTTCAGAAAAATTTTCAAAAGGTGTTTTTTCTCTACCCTTGTACCCTAAATTAAAAACTAAAAACTTGTATTATATTACTAATGTATTAAAAAAAATTTTGTTATCGATTTAATTTTTTTTTCACTAACAATTGGTAGCGGGAGTCAGAGTCGAACTGACGACCTCCGGCTTATGAGTCCGGCGCTCTAACCAACTGAGCTATCCCGCCCGAAAAAAGTTATTTAAGTTTATAATGCTTTTAAGTATTTCTTCAATCTCTATTTTGAAAATATATTATATTCAAAAGGAATTACGCCTTCATTTGCTAAAAAAAAATTTATAAATATAAATAATATAATAATCACAATTGCAGGCTTTAACCAGCTAGAGCTGGTTTTTGCTATAAAATTATATATTTTTGTTAACATATTTATATTCAAATTATAAATTAAAAATTATCATTAAAATACCTCTTTTAATATTTTAGTCGCTATAATTTTATGTCCGTATTCGGAGATATGTAAATCTCCATTTATATATAATCTTGTTAACCAATCTGCATTGTTTTCTTTAATTACTTGAAAATCTGGAAAGAAATTTATTATTTTTTTGCAAGAAATTTCTGAGCATAATTTATTAGAAAAATTCTCCCAATTAAATTTATCTTGACCATATTCTAATGAATCAGGCCAGGGGTAAATTATTATATAGATTTCTGCATTTATAGATTTTGCTAAAGATGATATTTCCATTGAATTTTTTATAATTTTGTTGAGACCTTCATTAAACCCAAAAGGATGCCATAGGGAAGAATCTGTGTTTTCAATATCCATGTATAAAAAATTTCCCCATCCTGAATAACCTGGTACTTCTGGTTTTTTTATATTTAAAAAGTAAAGCCTAACAGATCTAAAAAAATTATTTATTGATCTAGCTATTAATCTTGAACCAGTAAAATTTTCTTTTATTGAGTTTAAAAAACTATGAGGAGATTCATTTTTTTCTTTTTTATTTTCCTTATTTATTTGAATTGGTCGATCTGAATCAATTTTTATTTCCCATTGAGATGCTTCTTCAGATACATCAGAAATATCTAACACTAAAAATATTTTTTTTATATTTTTTTCTTTTTTTAATATTTCTTTAAATTGATAATTAAATACTGAAGGACTATATCCTGGCACTCCTAAATTTAAAGTTTTATAACCTTGCTGGCCATTTTCAATCAATCCAACAAAAGTTTTTTTATAATCTAATCCCATTCCGTAAGTAAATGAATCTCCAAAAAAAATTGCTGTTTTGCTTTTGTCTTTTTTCTTGCCAGAAAATCTGAAACCATTTTCATCTGTACGCACATCGTAACTCTGAACATTTTTAATCCATTTTTCTCTAGCATAACAATTTTTCTTTAATTGGAAAAAGTCGTTCAATTGTTCGTAGCAGTTATGATTAATGTCTCTTTTGTATACGAAGTTGCTAAAAAAAATATCTCCAATTAAAAAAAAAACTAAATAAATTAAAAAAGTTTTTTTATTCATAAATCATATTTAAAAAAGAATTTATGTAAGTAGCAAATAGTTATATTGCTATAAATAATGAAGTTAACAATAAAACAAATAAAGCTGATGCTGATATTAATACGAGTTTCATTTTTTCTTTTTTTGATTCGAACTTCGCTTTGTGCATTAATTTAACAACATCAACATGTTTTTCTGCGTAGCTAGATTCCTTCCCGCTAATCAAATATTTGTATGAAGCCATTTTTCCCTCTTAAATTGAATTTAAACAGAATTTTTAGTCTAAGTAAATATGATATTTATCCTTAATTTATTAAATAAAAAACAAACGATATGCCATTCTAACTGCAATGAAAATAATTAATAAAGCTGTAACTAAAGCTAAAAATTTTGTTGGAAATATTTTTAAATTTAAAAAATTTCCTAGTTGCCCGCCAACTAGAACTGCTAACATAAGATGCCAATAATTTGGAAGTTCAACTATAACTTCATTTTTTAATAATTGTCCTGCTATACCTGACAAAGAGTTTATCAAAATAAATAATGATGCAGCTGTTACTATGTGCTTTGGCCTGCCCGCTCTTAATAAAAAAAGTATCGGGCTTAAAAATATACCGCCACCTATCCCAACTACTCCAGAAATAAATCCCAAAATTCCACCAAGAAAAATTGACAATGAAAGTGGAATTTTACGATAACTTTTATCTTGATCATCGTATGATTTAAATTTCAATAATAAAAAAATTCCAGCCATTGAAAGCACTATAAATAATATTATTTCAAATAAGTTTTTTTCTATGTGTAGAGATCCTCCTATAAAAGCTAAAGGTATAGATCCTAATAAATATGGAATTAAAAGCTTAAAATTTAAATTTCCGGCACGGATGTAATTAAGACAATTGCCTGATACAACAATAATATTACAAGTCAAGGCAATGACTGGAAATATGAAATAAGGGACTCCTGAAATTAAAAGCAATGCCAAATAAGTTGAGCCTCCTCCAAAACCAACGCTGGAATAAAGCGTAGCTGTAACCAAAAATAACGTTGATAGTAGAAGCATTGTTAACTATCTTACAGCAGGACAATATAATTATGCAAGTAAACATAGCTTTACTAACTGTGACTGACACTAGAACGATTGAAAATGATAAATCGGGTGCAATCTTAATAAAAAAAATTAATGAACAAAAACATAAATTGATAGATAGAAAAATTGTTAAAGATGAGAAAGAAAAAATAAAAAATACTATATTGGAGTGGACAAAAAAAGATGAAGTCGATGTGATTATTACAACAGGTGGAACTGGCTTAACAGGTAGAGATATTACTCCGGAAGCATTAAACGAAATTGCGGACAAAAAAATACCAGGTTTTGGTGAACTTTTCAGGCAGTTAAGTTATAAAACAGTAGGAACTTCTACATTACAATCAAGAGCTTGTGCAATTTTAAAAAATGGAAAGTATATTTTTGCTTTACCAGGATCATCAGGAGGCGTTACTGATGCTTGGGACATGATTTTAAAATATCAACTAGATATTAATCATAAACCTTGCAACTTTGTAGAACTTTTTCCAAGGTTAAAAGAAAAATAATTTTATGAAAATGAACGCAGTAAGAGCTATGTTGATCACTTCTTTAGTCATTATACTTCTTTATGTATTGGGATTATTTTTGCCAATAATTAAAAATACAAAAGAATCGAAGATTATTAATTCTTTTAATACCGAAATAAAAATATAAATACTACTTTTGATATTTTTGTTTCCATTCATCATATGGCATTCCGTAAACATGTTCTCTCGCGTCTGGATCTGAAATTTTTATTCCTTTTTTTTCAGCTTCTTCCCGGTACCATTTTGATAAACAGTTTCTGCAAAATCCCGCTAAATTCATTAAATCAATGTTTTGTACATCTTTTCTTTCACGTAAATGTTGTATTAGCCTTTCAAAAGCAGCTGATTGCAATTCTTTTTTTGTAGTGTCGTCCATATCAAAATTTATTATATACTATTTTTTTAATTATGAAACTTTCAGGTTCGTATAAACTTAATGTAAAAAAGGAAATCGTTTGGAATTCATTAAATGATCCCAATATATTACAAAAGTGTATTCCTGGATGTGAATCATTTGAAAAAGAAAGTGACATAATTTTCAAAGTTACTGCTACAAATCAAATAGGCCCCATGAATGCGACTTTCTCTGGTACTGTTAATTTATCCAATATAAAAAAAAATGAAAGCTATACTCTTTCAGGGGAAGGTCAATCTTCCGTAGGATTTGCAAGTGGAGAAGCTAATGTTCAATTAAAAGAAGAGAGTGGAATAACTTTGTTAACATATGAAGTAGATATTAAAGTTGGTGGTAAAATTGCACAGCTAGGCTCAAGACTAATAAATGGTGTTGCAAAAAAAATGTCAGATTATTTTTTTGGCAGATTTGCCGATATTGTTGATCCTTTAATAGAAAAAAAATTATCTGACAAAAAAGTAAAATTAACAGGTGAAAAAGATAAAGTTGCAAAAAATAGGGTTGTAGAGCTAAAGTCTAATTTTTTAAATAAGTATATTTATTTAGCAATTGGATTTATTTTTCTACTAATAGTTGTAATATTTCATTTTGTTTCACGTTAAATTGTTGTTGAAGTATTTGTTTTATTAAGTTCTAATTGCTTTTGACTTGGTATTATTTTTAGAGGGGATAATGGCAGGAATAAATATAAAAGTTAACGGAAAAAAAATTTCTAGAGAAGTTAATGATAATAAACTTCTTTCAGAATTTTTAAGAGAAGATTTAGCATTAACTGGAACTCACGTAGGTTGCGATACTTCACAGTGTGGTGCTTGTGTCGTTCATTTAAATGGAAGTTCAATAAAAAGTTGCACTACTTTAGTTGCGGACTGCAACGGTGCCGATATCAAAACAATTGAAGGTTTAGCCAACAATGGAAAAATGCATCCTATGCAAGAAGCTTTTAAAAAACACCATGGTTTGCAATGTGGTTTTTGTACACCTGGAATGGTTATGAGTGCTGTTGATTTAATAAATAAAAATAAAAATCCAAGCGAAAAAGAAATAAGAGATTGGTTAGAAGGTAACATTTGTCGTTGTACAGGTTATCAGGGAATTGTGAATGCTGTAAAAGATGCAGCTTCGAAAATGTAAAGGAAAAAGGCTATGGCGAATTTAGTAGGAGCAAAAATAGAGCGAAAAGAAGATAAAAAATTTCTTACCGGTAAGGGCAGATATACGGCGGATATTACTCTGCTTAATCAAACCTATGCTTACTTTGTACGCTCTCCTCATGCTAGAGCAAAAATTACTAAACTTGACGATTCCAAAGCTAAGAAAGCTCCAGGAGTAATTGATATTTTTACTGGGGAGTCTGTTGCTAAAGATAAAGTTGGTGGATTAATTTGTGGTTGGAAAATTGTAAGTCATGATGGAAAAGATATGAAATGTCCTCCTCATCCTGTTTTAGCTAAAGATTCTGTAAATTTTGTAGGAGATCATGTTGCTGTTGTTGTAGCAGAAACTCTTGATCAAGCTAAAAATGCTGCTGAATTAATTAATGTAAATTACAAAGTTCAAAAAGCGATTATAAAAACAGATGAAGCAACAAGTTCTGAAAACATACATGAGGGAATTGATAACAATTTATCTTTTGACTTTTTATTAGGAGATAAAGGAAAAACTCAAGAAGCTTTTTCTAAAGCTGATAAAATTATTAAGGTTGATATAGTAAATAATAGATTGATACCAAACGCTATGGAACCAAGAGCAGCTATTGGAGACTATAATGCGTCTTCTGATGAATTAACTTTATATACTGCTAGTCAAAACCCACATTTAGATAGGTTAATTATGTCAGCTTTTAATGCTGTACATCCGGAACATAAATTTAGAATTGTTTCTCCCGATGTAGGTGGAGGTTTTGGATCAAAAATTAATGTATACGCAGAAGACGTGGTGATTGCTTACGCTTCTAAAAAAATTGGAAGACCTGTTAAATGGGTTGCTGAAAGAAGTGAATCATTTATGTCAGATAATCATGGTAGAGATCATATTACTCATGCTGAATTAGCTCTTAACAGTGATTCAAAAATAATAGGTTTAAAAGTGGATACAATTGCAAATTTAGGTGCTTATTCTTTAGTTCTAGCTGCTGTTACTCCAACATATTTGTATGCCCCTTTGCTTTTAGGTATTTATGATATCCCAACAGCATGTTGCACTGTCAAAGGTGTTTACACAAACACAGCTCCAACTGATGCTTATAGAGGGGCCGGAAGACCAGAAGCGACATATGTTATAGAAAGAATTGTTACTGAAGCTGCAAAGGAAATTGGAATGGATCAAGCAGAGTTCAGAAAGAAAAATTTTATTAAAAAATTTCCACACCAACAATGTTTAGTTCACAATATTGATTCAGGTGATTATGATGCTCACTTGGATAAAGCAATAGAACTATCCGATTACAAAAATTTTGAAAATAGAAGATCACAATCTGCAAAAAAAGGAAAATTAAGAGGCATAGGCTTATCTACTTATTTTGAAGCGTGTGGAGTTGCGCCATCTGCCGTAGTAATGTCAATTGGTTCTGGGGTAGGTTTGTGGGAATCTGCTGAGGTAAGATTTAACGCTACAGGAAATGTATCTGTTTTTACTGGAGCTCATAGTCATGGACAAAGTCATGATACTACGTTTGCTCAAATCGTTGGTGATAAACTCGGTGTTGCTATTGAGAATATCGATATTGTACACGGAGATACTGATAAAGGACCTTTTGGAATGGGTACCTACGGATCAAGATCACTCGCAGTGGGAGGAACAGCAATAGTAAATGCATGTGATAAAATTATTGCAAAAGGTAAAAAAGTTGCTGCTAAAATGCTAGAAGGAAAACCAGAAGATATAGATTTTAAGGCTGGAGAATTTATATTAAAAAATTCAAATAAAAAGAAAACAATTGGAGAAATAGCGTTTGCTTGTTACTTGCCAGGAACATTTGGAGATGTTAAATCCCCGCTTCCTGAAGGGGTAGAACCAGGTTTAATTGAAACTTCTTTCTTTGATCCTTCTAATTTTTCATTTCCTTCAGGCTCTCATATCTGTGAAGTCGAAGTTGATGAAGAAACAGGAGAAACAAAATTAGTTAAATACACTGTAGTAGATGATTTTGGTACAGTTATAAACCCTTTAATCGTTGAAGGCCAAGTATACGGCGGAGTGGCTCAAGGAGTTGGGCAAGCTTTATATGAAAATGCGCACTATGATGAATCGGGACAATTAACATCTGCATCATACATGGATTACACAATGCCAAGAGCAGATAATTTTCCTGAAATTAAAATAGATTATACTTGTACTCCGGCTACTTCTAACCCTTTAGGCGCTAAAGGCTGCGGAGAAGCTGGAACAATTGCGGCGCCTGCAGCTGTAATGAATGCTGTAATTGATGCAGTTGGATCAGATATTACTATGCCAGCAACAGCCGAAAAAGTTTGGAAAACTTTAAAAAAAAAAGGTTCAAAGAAAGCAGCAGCTTAATATATGAAAAGTTTTAATTTTAAATCAGCAGCTAATAGTAAAGAGGCAGCAAAGATGGCTAGTGGAAGGGCAACATTTTTAGCAGGGGGAATGTCTCTTTTACCAGCTATTAAATTAAGATTGGCCGCATATTCAGATCTTATTAATATTAAAAAAATTAAAGGACTGTCAGGTATTAAAGTTTCAAGCAAATCTTTAAAAGTTGGAGCTACAACTACACATGCTGAAGTCGGTTCATCAAAAGAAGTTGGAAAATGTATATCGTCTCTTGCAGTTTTAGCTGATGGAATAGGAGATCCACAAGTTAGAAATAGAGGAACTATAGGTGGATCAATTGCAAATAATGATCCAGCTGCAGATTATCCTTCTGCATGCTTGGCTTTAAATGCAACAATTCATACAAATAAAAGAAAAATTCCAGCAGATAAATTTTTCAAAGGAATGTTTGAAACTGATTTAAAAAAAGGAGAGTTAATAGAGTCTGTTGAATTTGAAATTCCAGAAAAATCTGCTTATGTGAAATATCCAAATCCTGCATCAAGATATGCAATAGTTGGAGTTTATGTTGCAAAATTTAAAAATGAAGTAAGAGTAGCAGTTACTGGAGCTGGAAATAGTGGAGTTTTTAGATCAAAAGAACTTGAAACATCTTTATCAAGTAATTTTTCACCTTCAACTATAGATAATGTAAATATTTCCAATAAAGAATTAAACTCTGATATACATGCTTCGGCTGAATATAGAGCCCATCTAATTAAAGTAATGACCAAAAAAGCAGTTTCTAGCTGCTAATTTTTAATTTAAAATAATACTTAAATGAAAAATTCATTTGATGAAAAAATATTGGATGAAGCCAAGGATTGGTTATTAAGTAAACAAAATGTTGTGCTAGCTACTGTTATTGAAACATGGGGTTCATCTCCTAGACAAGTAGGTAGCAGAATGATTGTTAATGAAAAAGGCGATTTTTCTGGATCAGTTTCAGGCGGATGTGTCGAATCGGCTGTTGTTAGAGAATGTTTAAATTTAATTAAAAAAAATAAAAGTTTTAAAAAATTAGATTTTAAAGTTTCAAATGAAAGTGCTTGGGAGGTTGGTCTTGCTTGCGGTGGAGAAATTTCAATTTTTTTAGAACAAATAAATTAAATGAAAAAAGAATTATTAAATGAAATTTTAAAAAAAAAAGCAAGTAAAATTGAATTTGCTATTATTACAAATCTTGAAAATGGACAAAGTTGTATTTTTGAAAAAAATAAACCCTTTGATAAAAATTTTGTTAATCACAAAGATAAAATTATTTACCAATTTAATAAAAAAAAGAATGGTATAATTGATGGTACCAATGTATTTATTGAAAATTATATTCGTCCAATTAAAGTAATTATTGTAGGTGCTGTTCACATAGCTCAATATTTAGTTAGCTTTGCAAAAGACTTAAATTTTGAAATTTCAATAATTGATCCAAGAGGTTATTTTGCTTCAAAAAAAAGATTTCCAGGTATTGATATTATTAACAAATGGCCAGCAGAAGCTTTTCGGAAAATAAAAACTGATCATAATACAGCTTTGATAGCTTTAACGCATGATCCAAAAATTGATGATCCTGCCTTACAACACGCTATAAAAAATAATTTTTTTTATATTGGGGCTCTAGGTAGTAAAAAAACTCACGCTAATCGCTGCAAAAGATTAAAAGAGTCTGGTTTTAAAGATGCGCAAATTAACAAAATATTTGGTCCAATAGGGATTAAATTGGGAGGAAAATCTGCTCCTGAAATCTCATTATCAATAATTGCGCAGTTGGTTTCGGAAGTTTATAAAAAATAATGATTTCTGCAATTTTATTAGCTGCCGGTGAGTCTAAAAGAATGAAAGGTGAAAATAAACTTACTAAAATTATCAAAGGTAAACCTTTAATAAAACATACAATAAAAAATATTTTGGACAGCAACGTTGATGAATTAATTATAATAATTGGTCACGAAAGTAAAAAGATAAAAAATATTATTGATAATAATGAGAAAATTAAATTTATTTTTAATAAAGATTATAAATCTGGAATGGCATCCTCAATTAAAATTGGTCTTAGTAATTTATCGAATAAAACAGAATGCTTTCTCATTTGTTTGAGTGATATGCCTATGATTAGCAAAGAAATCTATAACGAGTTAATTAAAAACTCAAAAAAAAACAAAATCGTTGTTCCTACTTATAAAAATCAACAAGGTAATCCAGTATTGTTTTCTATATTAATGAAAAATAAAATCATGGGAATTAAAGGTGATCTAGGGGCAAAAGAAATACTAGAAAAAAATAAAGAATTTGTGTTTTGCTTCGAAACTAATAACCAATCTATATTAAAAAATTATAACACTGCAGATAGTTTTAATAACTAAAAAGTTTGTAACCCAATTCCAGTTTTAGGATAGGTGTATAGATTATAATTGGCTGTTAATTCTTCGCCGGCTTTTATATTTTTTATCGCAATTAAAAACATATATTTTGCATCGCTCTTTTCTTGTAAATGATAAAATATATCTTCTAAACTTTCTTTTTTATCTTTTTCTTCTCTAATATTTTTTTTAGGGTCTACAATATCGCCGAATTTCAATTTTGGTAATATATCAGAAACCATTCTGATAACATTAGGATCATTAGAATGATTATAAAAACCACCAACTGGTGTTCTTATATATTTATTTTCAAACTGTTCATCTCTAATATGAGTCACTCCAATAAAAGAATCTTTTTTTATATCTTCGGTAGCGTACAAACCTAAACCCTCGATAGGTGATTTTTTTATTGTCAATTGCTTTGGTAAAGGTTTGTACATTAGCCTATTATTTCATTTGGAGAAATATATTTATATCCAAAGGTTTCGGCTACTGCCTTATATGTAACATCACCTTTAAAAATATTAAGGCCTTCTAAAAAATTTTTATCTTCTTTAAATACTTTCTCATAACCTTTGTCTGCTAATCTAGATAAAAAAGGTAAGGTTGCTTTATTTAATGCAATTGTTGAAGTTCTTGGGACTCCACCAGGCATGTTGGCAACACAATAATGGACTATATTATCAACTATGTAAGTAGGATTAGCATGAGTGGTTGGCTTGCTTGTCTCGGTGCATCCTCCTTGATCTATTGCAACATCTACTATAACAGAACCTCTTTTCATTAGCTTTAACATATCTTTTGTTATTAATTTTGGAGCTTCTGCACCAGGAATTAAAACTCCACCAATGAGCAGAACACATTCTGTTATTAATTTTTTTAAATCTGTTTTATCACTTTGCATAGGAATAATTTTGTCTCCAAATTTTTTTACTAGCTGTTCTAATCTTTGAGGCGATTTATCTACTATATAGACTTTAGCTTTTAATCCAGTTGCCATTAGTGCTGCATTTTCTCCAACTACACCACCTCCAAGGATGACTACTGTGGCAGGTTCCACTCCAGGAGCGCCGCCCAATAACACTCCTCTTCCCTTTTGATTTTTTTCTAAACAGTGAGCTCCGGCTTGAATAGACATCCTTCCTGCTACAGCACTCATTGGAGCAAGTAAAGGTAACCTTCCATTATTGTCTGTTATAGTTTCATAAGCAATACAGACAGATTTTGATTTTACCAAACCATCAGTCAATTGTTTACCCGCAGCTAAATGCAAATAAGTAAAAACGATTTGGTTTTCTCTAATCATTTCTATTTCATTAGCTAACGGTTCTTTTACTTTTACAATTATTTCTGAATCGTTGAAAATATCTTCAGCTTTATCAACTATTTTAGCTCCAGATTTTTTATATTGTTCGTTTTCAAAACCTGCTTCGTAACCACTATTTTTTTCTACTAAAACTTTATGACCATTTGAGGTTAAAACTTTTACACTGTCTGGGGTTAACCCTATTCTATTTTCTTGAGGTTTAATTTCTTTAGGTACTCCTATAAGCATGATTACTTTTTCATGTAGTTAGAAATACCAGTTCTCAACTTTTCAATTATCTCGTCAATGTGTTTTTTCTCACAAATAAACTGTGGAGCAATAATTAAACAGTCACCTGTAGCTTTAAAATTAACTCCAGCTTCATAACAGGCTTTAAAACATTCATAGCCTGCTCTTCCTGGTTTTTCTTTTAATTTCATATCTATTCCACCCATCATTCCATAACCTCTGATATTTTCTACTGCATCAAGATCCTTCAATGAAAATAAACCATCTAAAAAATAAGGTGACATTTCTTTAGATCTTTTAAATATATCTTCTTTTTCAAAAATATTTTGAACTGCTAGTGCTGCAGCAACAGAAACAGGTATTCCTGAATAAGTATAACCATGAAATAGTTCTACAGCTCCTTTTGGAGATGCATCCATAACAGTGTCATAAATTTCTTCTTTTACTGCCACCACGCCCATTGGCACTACTCCGTTAGTTGTAGCTTTAGCCATAGTCATTACGTCGGGAGTTACTCCAAATTCTTGAGATGCAAAAGCAGAACCCATTCTGCCCCAACCTGTAATTACTTCATCAAAAATTAAAATTATTCCATGCTTGTCACAGATTTCTCTTAAACGTTTTAAATATCCTTTTGGAGGGACTAGTGTACCTGTAGATCCAGCAACAGGTTCAACAATACAAGCTGCGATGTTTTCTGCTCCAAAATTTGTACATATACGTTCTAAATCATTCGCCATTTCAACTCCAGTTTCAGGTTGACCCTTTACAAATTTATGTTCTGGTAAATGAGTATGTCTCATATGAACAACTCCCGGCATCAAAATACTAGCAAAAGTTTTAACATTATTAATCATTCCACCAACTGAAGTTGCTCCAATATTCATTCCATGATACGCACGTTCTCTTCCTACGAAACGAAATCTTTGACCTTGAC
>Ga0310344_10000916_pt1 | contig 22825 bp, 29 predicted proteins | sample HC15DNA20200_MG_FD_203801 | JGI IMG/M metagenome (GOLD analysis project Ga0310344, IMG submission 203801) | Marine microbial communities from station ALOHA, North Pacific Subtropical Gyre - HC15-DNA-20-200_MG | ecosystem: Environmental > Aquatic > Marine > Oceanic | place: Pacific Ocean: North...
CCTTCCCGAGTGCCCCGCTCGCTGCGCTCGCAGGGACGGGCGCCCGGCAGGCCGGGCGCTGCGCGCGGGGTCGGGCCGCTGCGCGGCCCTCCGGTTGGGTGCGGTGTGCGTGCCTCTGGCTGGCGGTCTCGGGGTGGCTGGTGTCGGTACGTATGCCGGTCACGAGTCTCCCGCTCAGCGAGATCGTCGAGATCCATCGGATCCTCGACACGCACCACGCCGTCGGCAAGACCGTCGTGGACCTCTCCGACAACCCGCACCTGCCCCAGGAGGCGTGACCAGATGTCCACGACGCAGACGCCGACGCTGACGCTGATCGGCCCCGGTCGGCACGGCACAGCGATCGCAGGCCTGTTCGCCTCCCACGGCGTGAACATCAGCCTGTTCCACTACAAGCCGGCGAAGGCTGAGGCCGCCGCCCGGCGACTCCGACCGATCGCGCGGAATGCCCGCATCGACATAGCGACATCCCTGGAGGAAGCCGCCCAGGCATCCCCGTTCCTTGCCCTCACCACCCTCTGGGGCGCCCCGCAGCAGGCGGTGGTCTCTGCACTCGGGGACCTCCTGGACGGCAAGATCCTGATCGACGTCGCCAACCCGCTGGACGTCACGCCCACGGGCGTGCAGCTGCGGCGACCCGTGGAAGGGTCTGCGGGGCAGTACCTGGCGTCGCTCCTTCCGGCGAACGTGGGACACGTGAAGGCGTTCTCGAACCTCGCCACCGCCGCGGTCGCGAGCTCCGCGATCGCCGAGGCGAGCCCGAAGGCGGTCCTGCCGTACCTGGCCGACTCGGCGGAGACATCCGCGCAGGTCCGCCCGCTGCTGGCGCAGACCGGCTGGCAGCCCCGCTACGTCGGCACGCTCCGCAGCGCCCGCGACCTCGAGATCACCGGCACCTACAACCAGGTGTCCGGCCGGCTCGGACGCAACGTTCTCGACGTCGACGAGTTCACCGCCCGGTTCGGCCCCGAGCAGACGCCGGACGCCTGACGGCCGCGTGAGCCATCCGGCACACCGGGCGAAGCGGCGCCGAATCCCGGTCAGTCCCGTCGTGCAGGCGGGCTGAAGGCGTGCTCTGTCTTGATGGATGCCGTCGAATCGGACGCGAAGAACGCCAGGACGTCGCGGGCTCGTCGCGGGTCGGATGAGGTGGTCGCGACGGCGCCCGAGAACACGGTCTCGATGGCGCAGTCCGAAGGCAGGACACCGAGGATGCGCACCCCGGGTTGACCGACGAGCTCGCTGAGCTGCTGGAAGCCGAGGTCGACCTGGCCGTCGGCGAGCAGCCGGGCGACCGGGATGCCGGGTCGCGCCTGCACGAGACGATCGCCCACCTGGCCGGTGAGGCCCCAGTCGTCGATCGTGCGGACGAGCGCCGTGCCGCTCGGGCCGGTGGAGTAGCCGATGCGAGCGGCGGCGCGCAGGGCCTCGCGGACCCCGCGGGCGTCCGCGAACGCCGCCGTGTCGGGGCGGGCGGCGGGCGAGGGCGTGCCCGAGGGAACCGCGACCGCGACGCGCGAGAGCATGAGCGGTGTGACCGTCGCCGCGTCCACGTGGCCGTCTCCGGAGAGCCGGTCCAGAGCGTCGGCGGCGAGGAACACCAGATCGAGCTGCTCACCCCCGGCCACGCGCTGGGCGGCGTCCACTCCGCCGACGGACTCGATCTCGACGAGGGGCAACCCCCTGTCCGCTGCCGCCGTGGCCAGGTCGGCGAGGACCTGACGCGTCGCCATGGAGGAGATGGCTCTCACACGGCCGCCTCGAACGACTCGGCGTCGACCTCGCTCGTCCCGGTGGCGTTGTAGCGCGGCCCCGACACCGTGGCGGTGTCGATCAGCTCGCCCGCGCGCACGAGCACCGCGGGATCGACGACCGTGCCGAGAGAGCGCTGGTTCTCGCGCACGTGGTGCGCATCCGTGCTCCCGGGGATCGGCACGACGTGATCGCCGCGGGAGAGCAGCCACGCCAAGGCCAGCTGTGCCGGCGTGCGGCCGGCCTCGGCGGCGAGGGCTCGCCACGCGGGCAGCAACGCGGCGTTGGCGGCCCAGTGCTCCGGCTGGAAGCGCGGCATCGCGCGGCGGATGTCCTTCGGCGGCAACTGCTCCGGGTCGGTGATGGAGTCGGCGAGGTACCCGCGTCCGACCGGTGAGAACGCGACCAGCGCCACCCCGGCGTCACGGGTGGCGTCGAGGATGCCGAGCTCGGGATTGCGACTCCAGAGCGAGTACTCGTTCTGCACCGCGGCGATGGGCGCCGCCGCGAGCGCCTCCCGGAGACGGTCCACCGACACCTCCGACAGCCCGATGGCGCCGATCTTTCCCGCCGCCACCATCTCGGCCAGCGCCCCGACGCTCTCGGCGATCGGCACCTTCTTGTCCCACCGGTGCAGGTAGTAGAGATCGATGTGTTCGACGCCGAGCCGCCGCAGCGAGGCGTCGACCTGTGCGCGCAGCGTCTCGGGGCGCCCGTCGATGACCTTCACGCCGTCGACGAGCGCCATGCCGCCCTTGCTGGCCAGCACGACCTCGTCCCGACGCCCCGCGATCGCGCGCCCGACGAGCTCCTCGTTGCGGCCGCCGCCGTACAGCGTGGCGGTGTCGAGCAGCTGGACGCCGTCGTCGAGCGCGGAACGCACGAGCGCCACTCCGTCCTCGAGAGACGGAGGGGTGCCGTAGGCATGGCTGAGGGACATGCACCCGAGCCCCATGCGGGGAAGCCTCACGCGAGCTGCTCCTCGAGCGCGCCGAGCACGCGGTAGCAGTCGATGACCTGGCGGATCGACGAGTTCGGCTCGCGGCCCTCGCGGATCGCGCCGACGAACTCCCGGTCCTGCAGCTCGATGCCGTTGAGGCTGACGGCGACCTGCGAGACGTCGATCTGCTCGTCACGACCGTTGTAGAGGTCGTCGTAGCGCGCGATGTAGGTCTCGGTGTCGCCGATGTAGCGGAAGAACGTGCCGAACGGTCCGTTGTTGTTGAACGACAGCGACAGCGTGCAGATCGCGCCGGTCTCGCTCTTGAGCTGGATCGACATGTCCATCGCGATGCCGAGGTCGGGGTGGATCGGGCCCTGGATGGCGTTGGCCTGCACGATCCGACCCGCCTGGTAGGCGAACAGGTCGACCGTGTGTGCCGCATGGTGCCACAGCAGATGGTCGGTCCACGACCGCGCCTCGCCTTTCGCGTTCGTGTTCGTGCGGCGGAAGAAGTACGTCTGCACGTCCATCTGCTGCACCGCGAACTCGCCGGCCGCGATCCGGTTGTGCACCAGCTGATGCGACGGGTTGAACCGCCGCGTGTGCCCGACCATGGCGACCCGGTCGGAGGCGGATGCCGCGGCCAGGGTGGCCTCGGCATCCGCCAGCGAATCGGCGAGCGGGATCTCGACCTGCACGTGCTTGCCCGCGGCGAGCACCGCCTGCGTCTGATCCGCGTGCTGCTGCGTCGGCGTCGCGAGGATCACCGCGTCGACGTCGTCTCGCTCGAGCACGGCGTCGAGACCGAGCACGGCATTCGGCACGCCGTACTTCTCGGCCACCGACTCCGTGGGCTCGGGCCTGGTGCCGCTGACGACGGTCACCTCGGCGTCGGGGATGTTCGCGAGGCCGTCGAGGTGCTTCATGCCGAAGGCGCCGGCGGCGCCGACGACGGCGACGCGAACCTTGTCACTCATGCGTGGACTTCCTCCAGGGGGAGGCTCACACTCTCGGACTCGACGGGCCGCGGCGCGACGGGGTTGGTGACGACCAGGTGGCCGACGGCGGTGTTGGACGCCGGGACGTGGTAGAACCGGTGGTTCACCTCGGGCGCCCCGCCGCCGAACTGGTCGTCCATCGCCCCACGGGCGATGAGCCAGTCCACCAGCTCGATGCCCTCGGATCCGGCCTCGTCGACGTACTCCATGTGCGACCATTCGGTGAGGCCCAGCGGGTCGGCGATCAGGTGGTCGAGGAACGCGTTGTCCCACTCCTCGTTGATCAGTCCCGCGCGCGGGCCCTGCAGCTGGTGGCTCATCCCCCCGGTGCCCCAGATCTGCACGTTGAGCTCGGGACCGTCCCACTTGTCCAGCGCGCGACGGATCGCCTTGCCCAACTCGTAGCACCGACGCCCGGACGGAACCGGGTACTGCACGACGTTCACCGGAAGCGGGATGACCCGGCACGGCCACTCCTCGACGTCGCCGAACACCAGCGACAGCGGCACGGTCAGGCCGTGGTCGACGACCATCTCGTTGACGAGGGTGAGGTCGAAATCGTCCTGGATGACCGACTGGGCGATGTGCGCGGCGAGCTCGGGATACCCCTTCACGTCGGGCACCGGGCGCGGGCCGTAACCCTCGTCGGCGACGGGATAGTGCGCGCCCGTGCCCAGGACGAAGGTCGGGATGATGTTCGAGTCGAACGCCGTGGCGTGGTCGTTGTACACCAGGATGATGACGTCGGGCGTGTTCTCCTTGGCCCACTTCCGGGTCCACTGGTACCCGTCGAAGACCTTCTTCCAGTACGGCTCCTCGGTCTTGCCCAGGTCCATCGCGGCGCCGATCGCCGGCACGTGCGACGTGAACAGCGCCGACGTGAACTTCGCGGGGGCGTCCGGGCGCATCACCTCGGACTTCTCGTTCGAGGGCGGGGTCCACCCGTCGAGATCCTTCAGGCGCACGCCCTCGGGACGTCGGCCACCTCCGACCATCATGTCGCGGTACGCCGCCTCCGACATCCCGGTCATCGAGCCGGCCATCTGCTGGAAGCTCAGACCGTGCGTGGCGCCGATCTTGCTCAGGAAGTAGATGTTGCCGCCCTCGGCGATGCAGGTGTTCAGGTCGAGATCGAGCACCGCCTGACGCTGCACCGGGGTGAGGGGCCATTCGTCGAGGTACGCCTCGCGGTCGGCGAGGTAGCGCTCGCGGTTCTCGGGCTTCATGAGAGACATCGAGAACTGGTTGAGGTGGTAGCCCTTGCGGGCCTGCTCGGCATCGAAGATGGTCGTGCCGGGGATGTCCTTGTACGGCTTGTCGAGTGCCATGGTCATTCTCCTTCGGGCCAGTACAGCCGCGACGGGTTGTCGACGAGCAGCCTCTGCTGCAGTTCGGGGGTCGTCGCGATCTGTGGGATGTAGTCGACCAGCAGCCCGTCGTCAGGCATGTGGTCCTTGAGGTTGGGGTGGGGCCAGTCGGTGCCCCACAGCACGCGATCGGGGAACTCCTCGACCACGCGACGGGCGAACGGCACGACATCCGTATAGGCGTGCTGCTCGCCATTCAGCGCGCGCGGACCGGTGGCGCTGAGCCGCTCGGGGCACGACACCTTCGTCCACACGTTGGGGTTCTCGCGCATGAAGCGCAGGAACAGCTCGAACTCCGGACCCTCCGGGTCCTTCGTCACATCCGGACGCCCCATGTGGTCGACCACGACGTCCGTCGGGATCGCCGAGAAGAAGTCGTAGAGGTCGGGAAGGTCCTCGGCCTCGAAGTAGATGACGACATGCCACCCGAGGGGGGCGATCTTCTCCACGATCGCGTCGAGCGAGTCGGTCGGCACCCGGTCGACGAGGCGTTTGACGAAGTTGAACCGCACGCCGCGCACACCGGCCTCGTGCAGCTCGGCGAGCTCCTCGTCGGTCACGTCGCGACGAACCGTCGCGACCCCGCGGGCACGCCCCTTGCTGCGGCGCAGCGCGTCGACGAGCGCCCGGTTGTCGGCGCCGTGGCAGGTCGCCTGCACGATGACGTTCCGGTCGAAGCCGAGCTGGTCGCGCAGCGCGAACAGCTGCGCGGCCGACGCGTCGCACGGCGTGTACTTGCGCTCGGGGGCGTAGGGGAACTCCGCGCCGGGGCCGAACACGTGGCAGTGCGCGTCGACAGCGCCGGCGGGGAGCCGGAACGTCGGGGTCGTCGGGCCGTCGTACCAGTCCAGCCAACCGGGCGTCTTCTCGAAGCCGCCGCTGGTGTCGCCGTGCGCGATCGCCTGTGCGTGAGCCATCGTCAATCCTCCACGTACTCGAGGCCCGCGGCCGCCAGCGGCTCCCGCATGCCGTAGATGTCGAGACCGAGCACGCCCTCGCGGAACTTCTGGCGCTTGGCCTCCTCGTTGTCCTCGCGCTTCTGCGAGGCGTCGGCGACGGCGCCGACGAGCTCGCGGGGGACGACCACGACGCCGTCGACATCCGCGACCACCACGTCGCCGGGGTTCACCACGGCGTTCGCCACGACCACGGGGATGTTGACCGAGCCCAGCGTCGCCTTGACGGTGCCCTTCGCGCTGATGGCGCGGGAGAAGACCGGGAAGCCCATCTTCTCGAGGTCGGCGACGTCGCGGACGCCCCCGTCGATGACCAGGCCCTTGCAGCCCCGGGCGGTGAGGGAGGTGGCGAGCAGCTCGCCGAAGAAGCCGTCCTCGCTCTCCGTGGTGCAGCCGGCGACGATGACGTCGCCCTCCTGCACCTGCTCGGCGGCGACGTGGAACATCCAGTTGTCGCCGGGCTGCAGGAGCACCGTGACGGCCGGGCCGCACAGCGTCGCCCCGCTGTACGCCGGGCGGATGTACGGCCGCAGCAGGCCGACCCGGCCCATCGCCTCGTGGATCGTGGCGACCCCGAACCGCGAGAGCCGCGCGACGTCGGCGGAGTCGGGCCGCTCGATGCGCGTGCGGACGATGCCGAGGTCGTTCAGTCGCTGAGTCATCGGGTTCTCCAGGGTGAGGTCACAGGCCGCGGGCTCGCAGGGCGCGGTCCAGGCGCGGGTACACGCGGCGGGCGTTGCCTTCGAAGACCTGTCCGCGTCGTTCGTCGGTGAGGTTCCCGGTCGCATCCACGTATCGCTTCGTGTCGTCGAAGTAGTGGCCCGTGCGCGGGTCGACGTCGCGGACGGCGCCGATCATCTCGCTCGCGAAGAGGATGTTCTCGGTCGGGATGACCCCGGTGAGCAGGTCGATGCCCGGCTGGTGGTACACGCACGTGTCGAAGTACACGTTGCCCAGGAGGTGCTCCTCCAGCTCGGGCTTGCCGAGCGCCATCGCCAGGCCGCGGAAGCGTCCCCAGTGATAGGGCACCGCGCCGCCGCCGTGCGGGATGACGAGCTTCAGGTCGGGGAAGTCGCGGAACAGGTCGCCCTTGAGCAGCTGCATGAATGCCGTCGTGTCGGCACCCAGGTAGTGGTCGCCGGTGGTGTGGAACTGCGGCTTGCACGAGGTGCTCACGTGGATCATCGCGGGCAGCTCGTACTCGACGAGCTTCTCGTAGAGCGGATACCAGCTCTTGTCCGTCAGCAGCGGGGCGGTCCACAGTCCGCCGGACGGGTCGGGGTTGATGTTGACGGTCACGACGCCCAGATCGTTCACCGCCCGGTCGAGTTCGGCGAGGGTCGTCTTCGGGTCGACGCCCGGCGACTGCGGGAGCATCGCGCCCGGGAGGAAACGGTCGGGGAACAGCTGCGACACCCGCGCGACGAGGTCGTTGCAGATGCGCGCCCAGGTCTCGCTGACGGCGAGGTCGCCGAGGTGGTGGGCCATGAACGATGCACGGGGACTGAACACCGTGACATCGCTGCCGCGGTCGTCCATCAGCCGCAACTGGTTCGCCTCGATGGTCTCGCGGATGTCGTCATCGCTGATCCGCAGCGCGGCCGGGTCGGGCGCCTCGCCCGCGCCTTCCGCATACGCGATCTGCAGATCGCGCCACGCTCCCAGCTGCGCGGGGGCCGTGGTGTAGTGGCCATGGATGTCGATGATCAACGTGCGTCCTCGTCACTGTGATCGGGTCGGTGCCGGGTGGTGCGTGCCACGTCGGCAGCGGTGCCGGTGCTGTCACCCTGACTCTAGTTCGCTCTATGGGTATGGTCCAATAGATGTAGGAGCCGAACCGTATAGATGGGATCAATGCGATGTCGCTCACCGATCTCAACCAGTTGCGCACTTTCGTCGTGCTGTACGAGCTGCGCAGTCTGACCGCCGCCGCCGAGCGATTGCACGTCACGCAGCCGACGGTCAGCTACACGCTGAGGAGGTTGCGGCAGCGGTTCGGCGACGACCTGTTCCGCCGCCAGGGGAACGAGATGGTGCCGACCCCGCGTGCCCGGCAGCTGTTCGGACCGCTGCACGAGGCACTGTCGCGCATCGATGCCGTGGTGAGCGCGCCCGACGCCTTCGATCCCGCGAGCTTCGGCGGGGAGCTCTCGCTCGCGCTGACCTCGATCGGCGAGCAGACCTTCCTGCCGCCGATCATGCCGGTGCTCGCGAAGGAGGCGCCGGACCTTCACCTGCAGGTGCGGCGGCTGGACGCGGATCAGGTGGAAGACGGGCTCGTCCGGGGCACCATCGACCTGGCGATCACGGTGTCGTTGCTGGACTCGCCGCGGCTGTGGCGCACACCGGTGCGCGACGTGGAGTACGTGGCGCTGTCCTCGCGTGCCCATCCGCTGCCTCCGACCGCCGCGGACATGTTCGTCGGGCGCCGCTTCGTGCGGGTGTCCTCCCGCGGCGGCCACGTGTACCCGCTCCAGGCGATGATCGAACAGGGACTCATGCCGCAGGTGACGCTGACGGTCGAGGAGTACGCCACCGTGCCCGCGGTGCTCGAGGCGACCGATCTCGTCGTGCTGCTGCCGCGACACGTGGCCGAGGTGTTCTGCGGATGGTTCCCCGGTCTGCGCATCGCCGAGCTGCCGTGGCCGGGCCAGAGCACCCCGGTCGCGCTCTACACGCGACGCGAACTGAGCATGTCTCCCGCGCAGACGTGGTTCCGATCGGTGGTGCTGGATGCGGTGGCCGCCGACGACCACCGGCCGACCTAGCCGTTCTTGCGGTTCCAGCTTGCCTTCGCGGGCGCGAAAGGGCTGCGCACGTGGATCGACCAGTTCGAGTGCGGGTGGACGGAGAGGATCGCCCGTTCGAACCACGACCGGGCCTCGTCCGAGAGCTGCGGCAGCACCACGTCCTTGTCGAGGTCATCCTCCGGCCGCGGCCGCAACGCCTTCCAGACCAGCTGCACCTCGGGCGCACCGGTCGGAATGCCGTCGACCTCGAGCACGGCGCGATCCCACGGCAACTGCAGCCGCGGGTCTCGCCGGTACAGCCAGGCATGTTCCGTCCCATCCTCGACGTTCACCTGAAGCACCCAGGCGCCGGAGCGCTCGTCCTGAATCCGCACCGGCTGCACATCGGCATCGTCGGGCGCGTCGGCCCAGGGGATGACGGCGTCCTCCCCCGCAGGCGCCCAGGCGGTGAAACCGGCAGGCAACGCCCGGACCAGCTGCGGCAGCCCGCCTTGGGTGGTGCTCACGTCCGTGTTCGGCCGTTCGCGGATCGTCCGGCCCAGCCAGTGCTCCAGGGCCACCCCGCCCGACAGCCACCAGCGGGCGCTACCGACCCGAAGGAGCTCAGCGACAGCATGAGGCGTGAGGGGCTCCCAAGCCGTTGCAGCATCCGGAACAGAAACCATGAGCCGAGGCTACCGCCGTCGCGTCAGGCAGGGGACCAACCATCGCCGCAACACCGTCGACGCGAGCCGTGTCATCCTGAGCGCATGGCGAACTCGCCCTCCAGCGACTCGATGATCGACCGCATCGTGCGCGTCCTCGAGACGTTCACAGCTGATCGTTCGGTGCAGTCGGCCAGTCAGATCGGGCGCCGAGCGGCGCTGCCGTCGTCCACCGCGCACCGGATCGTGGACGAGCTGGTCGACGCCGGACTGCTCGGACGCGACGAGGACCGCCGCGTCCACCTGGGAATGCGCTTGTGGGAACTGGCCCTCCGCGGGTCGACCGCGCTACGTCTGCGCCAGGCGGCGCTCCCCTATATGGAGCGCGTGCAGACGCACATCCGCCAGCACACCCAACTCGCCGTTCTCGAACAGGACGAAGCACTGTTCCTCGAACGCCTTTCGCACCCCGACGCCGGTGCGAACATCACACGGATCGCTGGGCGGCTACCGCTGCACGCCTCCTCGTCGGGCCTCGTCCTGCTCGCGCACGCTCCCGCCGATCTCCGCGAACGCGTGCTCGCCCAGCCGTTGCGCGCTCTCGCACCCGAGACGGTGACCGATCCCGGACGTCTACGCCGTCTCCTCGCTGGCGTGCGTCGCGATGGCGTGGCGATCGCGCAAGGTTCGATCGAATCCGTCTCGACCGGCGTGGCCGTGCCGATCCGCGACGCAGGTGAAGTCGTCGCCGCGCTTTCCGTGGTGCTACCACGACAAGCGCCGCACACGGCGGCGATCATCGCTCTGCGAGAAGCCGTGACCGGCATCGAGGCCACGCTGCGGTCCCCCCGATAGTCGGCGTCTCCCGTTCAACGGGAATGCGGCGTTCGACCGTCTGAACCGGGTTCACACTGAGCGAGGCATCCGTTGTCACGTCGAAGGAGACGCCCCAATGTCCACCATCCGCACCCGCGTCGCCATCGTCGGCGCTGGACCCGCCGGACTGCTGCTGTCGCATCTGCTCGCGGCGTCCGGCCTCGAGTCAGTCGTCATCGATCAGCGTTCCCGTGAAGAGATCGAGACCACGATCCGGGCAGGCATCCTCGAACAGGGCACCGTCGAGGTGCTCGACACGCTCGGCGCGTTCAGCCGCGCCCGCACCCTGGGAGACCGCCACGACGGCATCGAGCTCCGCTTCGCCGGCAGCGGACACCGCATCGACTTCGCCGACCTCGTCGGCCGCGGTGTGTGGCTGTACCCGCAGCACGAAGTCCTGAAGGATCTCATCGCCGCGCGGCTCTCCAGTGGCCAAGACCTGCGCTTCGGCGTGACGGCGCATCGTATCGAGGACCCCGCGTCCGACCGCCCACGCGTCATCGCCACCGGCGCAGACGGATCGCCTCTCGAGATCGAGGCCGAGTTCGTCGTCGGCGCCGACGGGTCACGCAGTGTCGTGCGGGAGGCCGTAACCGGTTCCCACACAGGCGGGCACTTCCGCGAGTACCCGTTCGCCTGGTTCGGCATCCTCTGCGAGGCGCCGCCCAGCGCCGACGAGCTCATCTACAGCAACTCCCCCGATGGCTTCGCGCTCATCAGCCAGCGAAGCACCACCGTGCAGCGCATGTACTTCCAATGCGATCCCCGCACCGACCCCAGCACCCTCACCGAGGAGCAACTGTGGGAAGAACTGCAGAAGCGGGTGCCGGGGACGACGCTCAAGGAAGGCCCCGTCTTCCAACGCGACGTGCTGCGATTCCGGAGCTTCGTCGCCCTCGAACTGCTTCGCGGCCGCCTCGCACTCATCGGCGACGCCGCCCATACCGTGCCGCCCACCGGCGCGAAAGGCATGAACCTTGCCGTAGCCGACGTCCTCGTTCTCGAGCGCGCGCTGCGCGCGCTTCTGCTCGAGAGGGACAGCCGCCTCGTCGAGGCCTTCCCCGAGACGGCGCTGCACCGCATCTGGAAGGCCCAGCACTTCTCCTGGTGGATGACCAGCATGCTTCACGTCGCCCCCGATGCAAGGGACTTCGACCGCCTCCGCCAGCTCGGAGAGCTCCAATCCGTCGTCGAGTCCGAAGCCGGCCGCCGCTTCCTCGCCGAGGCATACACCGGCTGGCCCCTCCACACCCTCACCTGAGCCGGCGCTCACGGTTCGGACCAGAGGGTGCGGCACCCGCGGGTCGGCGTCAGTCCAGCCAGCCGGGGACCGCGGGAACCACCGGGTAGTCGATCGCAGGCGCGTCGCCAACGATGGGATCCATGCGGATCCGGCTCAGTCGCATGAAGGCGATGCGCCAGCCGGACTCGGTGAGTCGGTAGAGCTCCTCGTAGTAGCCATATCCCCGCATCCCCCTCTGTTCCGGCACGGTGATCCCCATATACCCTCGTGACCCGCGTGGCCACGTCAGATAGTCGGTCATGGCCCAGCGCCCGCGAGCCGAGAAGTCATCGATCCGCCGAAACTGCGGCATGAACCCGTGATGGACGCTGACGACCTCTTCGGTCATGTTGCGCATCAGGTTCTCCACGAACGTGTCGGGGTCGGGCGCGGCGGCCCACAGTCCTTCGAAGACGCAGTCGTCCACGAAGAGTCCGCGCAGTTCGTCCCACTGCTTCAGGTCGACGTAGTGAAAATAGCGTGCCTTCAGGTCGCGGAGCTCCTCTGCCACGGTGGGGGTGACCGCACGTACTCGGGGCATCGAGAAACCATCCTCGCTCTTCACGGCGCCTGGGTACTTCCTCTACTGCTCGTCGATCTCGAAGTCGACCGAGGCGATCTGCTCCGAGATCGCTCCGGAGAGAGGGAAGAGCGGCAGATGCGCGGGGTGCGTCGCGTAGGCACGGACATCGTCGAGGGTGCGGAAGTCGGCGACGAGTGCATAGTCCCATGCGCGTTCGCTGCGCATCACGTCGGGGCCGTGTGACAGTCGGACCAGGCCGGGAATCTTTCCGAGCAGACCATCGAGCAGGTCGCGCCACTCCTCGAGCACGGCAGGATCATGGTTCGCTGCGAACGAGAAGAACACGACGTGACGGATCATCGTGCCCCGGCTCCGTCGGCAAGGCTCAGGTCGCCGATCGACGCGCCGCTGGCGGTACGCCCGAGAAGGTAGGCCATGGTCATGATCGGACCGAGCGTGGCGCCGGCGCCGGGGTAGCCGGCGGCGAAGGCGTTCTCGGAGGCGTTGCCGACCGCAAACAGGCCGCGTATGGCATCGCCGTCTGCGTCGAGGACCCTTCCGAGGCCGTCGGTGGCGATCCCTCCGCTGGTGCCGAAGCAGCCGTTCACCACGGCGAGAGCGTAGTAGGGGCCTTGCTCGAGCGGTGCGAGGCTGGGATTGGGATACGGGTTCTGTTCGTCTCCCCAGTAGCGGTCGTACGCGCTCGCACCGCGGTGGAAGTCCGGATCCTCCCCACGGGCGGCGTGCTCGTTGAATCGCGCGACCGTCTCGGCCAGCGCCTGGGCGGGAACGTCGATCTTCCCGGCGAGCTCTCCGAGGGTTGCTCCTTCGACGAGCCAGTCGGGAGTCGGCTCCTGGCGTGCATCGACCAATGTCGGAGGCCTCCCGTAGCCTGTAAATGTCACATTCACTAGCCAACGTTCCGGGAGGACACCATGGCCACCACACCGACCACCATCAAGGCGGGCACCCCGCGCGACTTCCTCGGCCTCGTGCCCGCGCTGCTCGGCTTCACCCCGCAGGACTCGCTCGTGCTCGTGCCCTTCGAGGCGTCGCGCACGATCGGGGCGATGCGACTCGACCTCGACGCGGATGCCGCGACGCTCGCGCACACCGGCCTCGGGCTGGTCTGCCGAGTGCCGCGCGTGACCGGGGTAGCCGCCGTGATCTACGCCGCCGAGGACGCCGACAGCACCCGCGATCTCGGCCAGCAGATCGCCGATGTCGCCGACCGGCAGGGACTGCACCTGGTGGACGTGCTCTACGTCGCCAGCGACGGCTACGGCAGCCACCTGACCGGCGAGGCACCGCGCCCCGTCGCCGAGATCGCGACCCCGGACGCGCTGCGCGAGAAGGTCGCAGCATCCCAGACCGCCGGGGCGAGCATCCCCGACGCCGACCCGGCGCGTGCCGCCCGGATCGCGTTCGCGGCCGCGCGGATGGACGACGATGCCCTCGCGGACTTCGTCGCCGTCGCGGAGGACGCCCTGACCGGTGACCCCGCCGACCTCGACACCCGCCAGGCTGCGATCCTGCTCACCGGCATCGGCATCCCGCTGTGGCGTGACGTGGCCCTCATCCAGTGGGCCACCGACCGCGGCAACGGCACCCGTGCCCTGGCCGCGCAGATCGGCCACTCGATCATGGGCGCACCCGTCCCCGAGAGCATCGCCCGCACCCTCTACGGACAGGGCGACCGCCCCGACGCCGACCGGCTGACGGCGGGACTCGCGCTCGTGCGCCACCTTGCCGCCTACGCCGACGACCAGGAGCGCCCCAACCTGCTCGCCGCCGCCGCCTGGCTGTCCTGGGCGCTGGGCCGATCCACTCACGCCACCGTCTACACCGACCGCGCCCTCGCGATCGACCCCGACCACGGCATGAGCCAGATCGTCGCGACCCTCTGCTCGGCAGCCGTGCTCCCGGATTGGGCGTTCGCCCGCTGAGCGTCACCGAGTGCCCGCCGGTCACCCCGGCGGGCACTCGCCCGTGACGCACTCGCGATGTCCCCGCGCGATGTCGGAGGCCACCCGTAGCCTATGAATGTCACATTCACTAGCAATCGTTCCGGGAGGACTCCATGACCGAGACCATCAACAACGTCCACGACATCCGCGCAGCCGTCGAGCGCGCGATCCGCTTCCACGCTCCGCTGCGCGCCGAGTTCGACGAGGGATGGACGACCATCGAGCCGGACGAGCTGCGCCAGGCCTGGGACGACTACAGCCTCAGCGACCCGTTCACCCTCGACCCCGCAATGCCCGCCCTGCTCGCTCGCATCGACGCCGACCACCCGGACGACGACCCCCAGGTGTGGGTGCCCCTCGGCGGGCAGGGCGACCCCGACTATCTGGATGCCGTCGTGGTCACCGAGCGCACCGTCACCAAGTACACCGCGCGCGACGGCCAGATCGAGCAGCCCTACTCGCTCCCCGAGGGCGACCCCCACGGCCTCACGCAGAGCGGCTGGCGGGCCGCGGCGAGCGCAGCGCGCTACGCGATCATCGGCCTCAACGCCGACGCCAGCAACACCGAGTACCTGCGCGGGCAGATCGAGGCGTACCTGACCGCGTTCGGTCACTTCGAGCCGGGGCGCGATGCCGACGCCAAGCGCGAGCGGGTCACCGCCGAGATCACCGCGGCGATCGCCGCCCAGTGACCCACGCCGGGGCGGGCGCGCAGACCGCGCCGCCCGCCCCGCCCAATGTCGGAGGCCACCCGTAGCCTGTGAATGTCACATTCACCGTCGAGAGTCCAAGGAGGACGCCATGACCGACACCACCACCCTCATCACCCGCACCCCCGGCGACACGTTCCGCTTCCGCGGCACCGAGTACGTGCTGATCGACTTCGCCCGCACCAAGGCGAAGATCGCAGCCCTCACCGAACCCGGCAAGGTGTACACCCTCGCCCGCACCGCCACCGTCGAGCCGACCGGGCACAGCGACGACGCACTCGCCGCTGCCCTGCAAGCCACCGCGGCCGCGCTGCCGAGCCTGATCCCCGGAACCCGCGTGCGCATCGTCGCCAACCCGCGCACCACCCGTGACGGGCTGGCCGGAGTCGAGACACTCATCGTCCGCACCAACCCCAAGTCATACACGCTCGCCAACGGCTGGCGCGTCAGCCCTGGGCTGGTCGAAGCCGTCTGACCCCCTCGCCGCCGCCGGGTGCACACCTACCCCGGCGGCGGCGAGCACCACCCACCCGAGGGGAGCCGGCTACACGCCCCTCCCCTCGGCGGGAGCACCTCGAGTTCCATCCCCCGCCCGCGCTCGCCGCAGGCCTTCACCGTCCCCAGGAGGACACAATGACCACCACCGAACCCGCGGCCTCAGCCGCACCCCGCATCCCTGCCGACGACCTGATCGACCGGCTGTGGAGTCTCATGCACGACATCGAGGCAGCCGATTTCCCCGCGCTGCGCATCGTCGAGCTCGACGAGCCGACCGACTACGGCGAGCGCACCGTGCTGTGGTGCCCGCGCTGCGATCAGCACGTCAACGTCGAGGACGGCTACCTGCGCGCGATCGACATGGACGTGCGCTACAACAGCGTCGGCCAGATCAACACCATCGAGCGCACCGTGCCGCAGTACGAGGCAGACCCCGACCCCGGCGACGTGCTCGTGTACCTGCACCAGACCGACGCGCACGGCGAGCACGGCGTGCGTCTCCCCGAGGGCTGGGAAGGCGTCTGGAAGGCGTAGCCGCACCCCTGCGACATGAGCGCCCCGCGCCTCTGCCGGGGCGCTCACGCACGCCACGACCGACCCTCTGCTGCGATGTCCGACCCCACCCGTAGGCTGTGAACGTCACATTCACTAGCAAGCGATCCGGGAGGACGCCATGACCACCTACATCACCTTCGGCCCCGACCACGCCGACCTGCACCCGCACGTCGGTACGGGACTGAACCGCGGCTACGTCGCGATCAGCACCGGCGACCGCGGCCGCGACATCGCCGCGGCGTTCGCGATCCTCGGCGAGCAGTGGGCCTTCGACTACCAGGACGCAGCCGCGCTGGATGCCCGCTACCCGGACGGCGAGATCGCCCGCATCACCCTCATCGACGAGGCGGCGCAGAAGGAGATCGCCGGTCTGATCGAGGACACTTTCGCCGCGGCCGAGGGCGACAGCAACGACGCCGAGATCGAGGCGCTACAGGCCGCACGCGACCGCCTGGCCGCGCTGATCGACTACACCCCCGCCCACGAGCGGGACTGGACGCCGCTCGACGCGGCCTGATGTAGGAACCGCTCAGAGTTGTCCGCGGTGCCAGCCACAGAGCCGGGATCTCCCACCGAAGATGTCCACCGGAGTGCGGCCAGATTCTGTGCTGAGTTGTCCACGACGGCTGCGGCCAGCTTCGTCGAAGCCGTCAGTACTTGATTTCCGCTGGATCTCTGAACGCCACTAGACCTACGAGATTTCCTTCGGGGTCGCGAATGAATGCTTGCCATTCTTCTCGCCCTGCTGGTCCGAGCGCATCTGTGGTGTGAGTGAAGATCGGCCGCCCCGGGGATACGATTTCGACCTCGCCGGCTCGGTCGACGGCTAACTCCAGATCATCGACGCGGAGGTAGAGCAGCGCTGACGGTGCCGCGCTCTCGAGTAGCAAACGGACGCCGTCGAGATCGAAGAACACCAAACCGGGCGGATCGAATCGGGCCACAGGGGCGGAGCCGAGCAGTGCGGAATAGAAGGCTGTGGCGCGTTCCAGATCGACCACGCGCTGGGCTACTTGGACGAGAGACGCCATGCTCATTTGCCGTCGCCGTGCACGTCTCGAATGACGGCGAGGGAGCGATCGAGTAGTTCCCGCAGCGCATCTTGGTCCACCCCCGACAATCGGGGGAGGTAGAGGCACGCGCTACTGGTGCGGTGTGGACCGAGCCGCTCGAGCAGGTCGGGCCACCGCTCGGCAAACCCCTCGACCAGGTAAAGCGTGTGCTTGGACCCGGAAGCGAAGGCGATCTCAGGCGCGATACCCTCTCGCCCGCTGTCGTACGCGTAGCCGTATTGGCCGAACCCGACAATCCGTTCCGCCCACACCACCGGCGGGCGCTGTGCAACGTGCTCGAAGAGCTCGAGGAGTTCGGTTACCTCGCCGCGTCGTGGCCCGGTTGCCCGGTCCAGCGCCTCGTCGACGCTGGTGTCGGAAGGCATCACGAGGCGGTCTCCGTTGCTCGCTGCGATTCGATGTATGCCTTGAGTCGGGCCAGATGGTCGCCGTCCTCCTTCTTTGTGATCGCGGCCACCAGGGGCAGCATCATCCGCCGCAGTCCGCCGGCGGCGAGCTCGCACGTCCACTCGATCCGCGTGCCGGTGCCGGCCGGGTGCAGCCGGTAGACGTAGGTCGCGGTGATGCCCTCCGCCTCGCTGGCGACCGCAAAAGCGGTGGGCGGCTCGAGAGCCACGATCTGCAGCTGCCCCGTCGCCTCCTTGCTCTTCACTCGGCGCGTCTCCTCGATGACGGACCCCACAGCGAGCGGGCCATCCGTCACCTTCACGCTCTTCACGACACCGTCGACGTAGTCGACCGCCCTTGTGGGATCTGCCAGCACTGCGAACACTTCCTGTTGCGATCTGTCGATGTGCTCGGTGAACTCGAAAGCGATCATGGGCCTTCTCCTGGGTGATGGTCGGGGTGGTGATCAAGAGGCACATAGGCGTCTGTCCAGCTGACGCGAACGGCGTCGTTCGCGCGCTGGTCGACGTGATGGATCTCGAAGGGCGGTGCGCAGCGCAACCGCCACCCTTCTGAGGGCATCCATTGCACCCCGATAGCCGCGAAGGTCTTCGCGATCTGCTCTGCACCGCCGGTGTGCCGATGCGCGACGCACACCTGCGCCGGCATCTGGCGGTAGGTGAAGGGGTGGGGTGGATCTATCGGTGCGGCAATGGGGATGCCAGCGTCGAAGCGGATCTGCTCGTTGTCCACCACGTAAGGGTCATCTGGGGTGATGCCCACGAGGAGGTCGGAGGAGTGGGCGATGCCGTGCTCTATCGCGAAGGCCCTCAGCTGCTGCCACGGCTCGACCGATGGGTGCCCGATGCCGAGGCCGTTGTACCCGCGATGACGGAGGACGAGCAGGTGCCGCTCGGGGGTGCTCTCAACCCGTACCGGGACGGCATCGAGGTCATAACGGAGTGTCAGCGGCGTCTCTTCTGCGAAGCCCGCAAACGTCGTGCTCTGCTGCGCCAGGTCCGCGTGCTCGCGGTACGCGCGCAGCATCCTCCGATACTCCGATGGACTGATCTCGAACCGCTGCACGAACGCGCGTGTGAAGGTCTCGGGCGTTGCGAACCCGGATTCCAACCTGGAGTCCCGCGGGGTGGTGGTCTTTCGGGCCCGCGGCGTCGTGACCGCGACGGGGTGAGCCATCGTGCGATGGTCAGTGAGAACGACCAAGAACTCACACAGAAAGACGACACCGCACGATGGCTCTTGACCAGTCTGCCCTCCTCGAGCTGCTCGGGGAACTGAAGCTCACCGGCACCACCGACCGCATCCGAGCCGCGACCGAGCGGCTCTACCAGGAGCTGATCGACGCGGAGACAGCCGCATTCATCGGCGCCGCCCCCTACGAGCGCACGAGCGAGCGCACGACTACCCGCAACGGTTCCCGGCCGCGGGTGCTGTCGACCACGGCTGGGGATCTGGAGTTGCGGATCCCGAAGTTGCGGCAGGGGTCGTTCTTCCCGTCGCTGCTGGAGCGGCGCCGCCGGGTCGACCAAGCCTTGTTCGCGGTCGTGATGGAGGCCTACCTCCACGGCGTCTCAACCCGGAAGGTCGATGACCTCGTCAAAGCGCTCGGCGCTGACACTGGCATCTCGAAGTCCGAGGTGTCCCGCATCTGCCAAGGGCTCGACGCCGAGGTCGCATCGTTCCGCGACCGCTCGCTGTCTGACATCGCCTACCCCTACGTGTTCCTCGACGCGACCTACTGCAAGGTCCGCATCGACCACCGTGTCGTGTCCCAGGCGGTCGTCGTCGCGATCGGCGTCGCCGCTGACGGGCGGCGGGTCGTGCTGGGCTTCGATGTCGGAGACAGCGAGACCGAGGAGTTCTGGAAGCAGTTCCTGCGCTCGTTGAAGACACGAGGTCTGGGCGGGGTGAAGCTGGTGATCTCCGACGCCCACGCCGGACTGAAGAAGGCCGCAGCGACCGTGTTGCAGGGCGCCGCCTGGCAGCGCTGCCGCGTCCACTTCATGCGCAACGTCCTGACCGCCCTCCCGAAGGGCCGGCAGGAGATGGTCGCCAGCGTGATCCGCACGATCTTCGCCCAACCCGACGCCGAGCACATCGATGCCCAGTTCGACGAAGTCGTGCGCATGATCGAGCGCGTCCACCCCAAGACCGCCGTGATGCTCACCGACGCCCGTGACGACATCCTCGCGTTCAAAGCGTTCCCCGCCCGGCATTGGCGACAGATCTGGTCCACGAACCCGCTGGAACGCCTCAATCGGGAGATCAAGCGCCGCACCGACGTCGTTGGCGTGTTCCCGAACAACGCCGCCCTGCTCCGCCTGGCCGGCTCCGTCCTCGTCGAGCAACACGACGAATGGGAAGCCGCCGACCGCCGCTACTTCTCCGAAGCCTCCATGACCGAGCTCACCGCGACCACCCCCACCATCGACGAGGCGGTGATACTCCCCGAGATCACCGCCGCCTAAACTAACGACAGCTGATCATCGCAACGAAGCGAAAGACCACCACTCAAACGGACGCGGCCGATTCCAACGCGATGTGCAGCACCGTGTCCGTACTGACTTTGAGTCGGTAGACCGCTCGCTCAAGCCGCAACCGGCGCAGGTGCGCTTTCGGGTTCTCACCCACGACCGCACGGAAGACGCGGTGAAAGTGATGCGGCGAAAGACCAGCGACCGCCGCGATCTCGGCGAGGGTCACCGGCTCCTCGAGACGCTCCTCCATCCAGTGAAGTGCCCGGCTCACACGTTCCGCATGCCGCTGAGCGGTGAGTGGAAGGACGACTGAGGACACGCTTCGAATCTACGAGCGCCGGTCAGTCGGCGTCTCGACGTTTTTTGCGAATCCCACCGAAGCGACTCGCCCCAATGCCCCGAAAGGTCCATATGGACATCGCGTAGACATCTCCCCTGCGAAATGGACAACTCGGAGCGTGACATCTGTAGGAACCGGCTGACGATGAACTGCTGTCGGTCGTCAGAACTGGTCTGCGAGCGCCCTCCGCTGCGCATCCCAATCGAAGTCCTCCAACGTTTTGCGAGCCGGTAACCCGGCGGCCTTGATCCGCAGCTCTGCGCCCGAAGCGTTGCGCGCCGTGGTCTTCCGCGTGAAGGAGCCTGAGTGGGACACTTCTTCTGAGGGCCACCTGTAGGGATCGCTTTGGGGTCGTCGACCGCGCATGAAGGGAGAACCGTGATGACTGGGGATGAAGTGTTCGACACGATCGCTCACGAGATGACTGCGCTTGACGGTGTGTCACGGAACCACCGCGGCAGTCTCATCGTCTCGGGAAGCAGCAGTGGCGCCGTGCGCGCCATGACCAGCGGCGGGCAGGTGGTGGTGAAGCTTGACCCAATGCGCACGGCGGCTCTCGTTGACGCCGGCGTCGGGACACACTACAAGGGTCAGAAGAACGCGTGGCTCCAGCTTCCGGCCGACCTCGACTTTGATCACGTGCGCGGTCTCATCCTCGAGGCGCTGACTGCATGAGAAACCCTTCTTGATTGATGGTCCTGTCCCCTGGTGTGGTGGAGGATCCGGCCGGGTTGTCTTCGTCGTAGACGTTGGTGAGCCATCGTGGTGATAGTCAGTGAGGGCTCGTCGGATCTGATCGACGCGGGAAGCGACCGTGTGGATCGTTGCCGCTCCGCACGATCTCACCACGGAGCGCACCGCCCGCCGCAACTGGACCCGCCCGACGACGCTCGCCACCTGGCCGGGGAGGTCGACCTGAAGGTTCCCAAATACCCGGGGGCGTGACTCACGCCTCGAGGTTCTCGGTCCCGACGAACGCGTTGTGACGCCAATAGATGTTGTCCCGGAAGTGCGCAAACCCGACGCTTTCGTACGACGCAGCGACCTTCTTTCGGGAGCGCCGAAACTCGATCTCGGACAGGTGCTCCCACGGCACCGGTTGCGCGCGGAGAACGATGAGAGTCTCCCTCCCCGTGCCGGTCACCGTCTCCACCAGCGTCGTGAGCAGACGTGGACCAAGGCGCTGACCCCGGTACGGTGGCTCCACAAAGACGCCCTCGACGATCACGAGCTGCGACACCTGCTCGCCAACCAGCGGATCGCGGGAGTCGAGCCACTCGAAGACGTTCTCATCACCGAGAATCGACTCGGTGATCTCGAATGCTTCGCCGCCTACTTGATCGAACACGTCAACGACGTCACCCACCCGGTCGAGGTCGACGGTGTACGCAGTAGCGCGCGCGATGACACGACGCTCCGGCTCCCCCTCGTCGTCGTCATCGAAGATGTACAACGTCGCGTCAGCGGAGATCTTCGCGACGCCCGACGGCAACTCCGTCCAGTTCACGGAGTCCGGTACTCCGACCAGTGGCCGCGTGACCTTCACAATGCACTCAATATCCGTGAGGTCCACGTCAAGTCGCGCAACAACAGCAGACATACTCACCCCTTCAACAACGGATACGCGGCAACGGCATCGTGCCGACAATACCCGGGCGCTAGGGCGTGTCTCTTAAAGCCTTGAGCCAGATGGTGATGGCGCGTAGGACGACGCCGCCGCGATAGGTCAGGGCGAGTTTGTCGTAGCGGGTGGCCAAGGCGCGCCATTGCTTGAAGATGTTGAATCCGCGCTCGACGACGTTGCGGCGCTTGTAGGCCTCGGTGTCGTAGGTGACCGGGCGACCACCCTTGGCGCCGCGGCGCTTGCGGTTGGCGATCTGATCATCGCGTTCGGGGATGACGGCCTGGATGCCGCGCCGGCGCAACAGCTTGCGGTTGGCCCGGGAAGAGTAAGCCTTGTCACCCAGCGCCCGGTCGGGCCTGGTGCGTGGCCGGCCCCCACCCAGGCGCGGTACCCGCAGGGCGTTCATCACGTGCTCGAACATCGGGGAGTCCCCGCCCTGCCCGGGCCCGAGCAGCATCACCAGCGGCCGCATGTTCCCGTCGCACAGGTGGTGGATCTTCGTCGACAGGCCGCCGCGGGAGCGGCCGATGGCGTGATCAGGCGGCTCGATGCGCAGATTCGTGTAATTCGTCAGGTCCCCCTGTGTCCCGGGGCAGGTTGGTGGCGTGCTGATGGGCGCGGTTGATCGTGGAGTCCACCGAGACTTCCCAGTCGATCAGCCCGGCGGCGTCGGCATGGGCCAGCAGGACGCTGTGGATCTTGTCCCACGTCCCATCACCGCTGAAGCGGCGGTGCCGCTTCCACACCGTCTGCCACGGCCCGAAGCACCCGGGTAAGTCCCGCCACGCGATCCCGGTCCGGTAGCGATAGATGATGCCCTCCACCACGGTGCGATGATCGGCGAACGGCCGACCACGACGCCCCTGCGAGGACGGCATCAACGGAGCAATCAGCTCCCACTGCGCATCAGTCAGCAACTCCGTTCGAGACACACACCGAGCGTTCCAGCGACCAGCCCAAACCTTTGGGAGACACGCCCTAGTCGCTTTCCAGGAGAACTGGCTCTTCGCGCGGATGGCGAGCGACGTCTTGCCGAGTCTTTCCAGGATGATGATCGGGTTCATCGGCGCTGTGGTCATCGG
>Ga0310344_10000917_pt1 | contig 22817 bp, 18 predicted proteins | sample HC15DNA20200_MG_FD_203801 | JGI IMG/M metagenome (GOLD analysis project Ga0310344, IMG submission 203801) | Marine microbial communities from station ALOHA, North Pacific Subtropical Gyre - HC15-DNA-20-200_MG | ecosystem: Environmental > Aquatic > Marine > Oceanic | place: Pacific Ocean: North...
TAGTCTGTGGCTGAAAATGGCAAGAGATCGTCCAATTGTTCACCCACGCCAATATAGCGAATCGGCAGACCGAGTTCAGCGGTTATCGCCGCAGCAATTCCCCCCTTAGCAGTACCATCAAGTTTCGTCAGGACGATTCCAGTGACCCCTGACGATTCAAGAAATTTACGAGCCTGGTGCAGACCGTTCTGGCCAACCGTTGCATCTAGAACCAACAAAGTCTCATGAGGGGCACCGGAAATTGCTCGGCCTGCAACCCGCCGTATTTTGTCGAGTTCTCCCATCAAATTGACCTGAGTGTGAAGACGGCCAGCTGTGTCCACCAGCACAATATCGCACTGACGAGCCTTTCCAAACGTAATGGCATCAAAGACCACTGCAGCAGGGTCTGCCCCTGCGCGAGCCGACACAAACTCAGCGTCTACGCGTTGGGCCCAAACTCTAAGCTGTTCAACAGCAGCCGCTCTGAACGTGTCAGCCGCGCATATTACAGGTCGCTGTCCCTCCTGAATTGCGAGCCGCGCCAAACGGCCAACCGTCGTAGTCTTCCCGGTTCCATTTACACCAACCACGAGCACAACTTTGGGGCATGGCACACTCCCAGAGGGCATCGGCCGAAAGTCAAGCAACCGGCATAATTCACCCTTAACACTCGCCAACAAATCTCTCCCGTCAACATGGCCACGCGCGGCATCGATCAGTCGGTTCGTAGCCACCACGCCGAGATCAGCCTCGATTAAAATTTCTTCGAGAGCCTCCAAGGTGTCAATAGACGCTGTCGCTTCAGGACCACCACCAGAAGCAAGGCTCCGTCGTCGCTCCGAAGTTAAAGTATCTAGGCGACCAAACAACTGGTCCGTAGTACGTCGCAACCCACGCCGCAGGCGATCAACTAAACTCACAGGACACTACCTCACACCGCGTCTGACTCAGCCCGTTGTCGACGCAGCATCAATTCTTCAATGGCTGACGCCACTTCTATACGACCTTCCAAGACAGCGTGCATCTGGGTTGAAATCGGTAAATCCACGCTATGCCGCTCTCCCAACATCACAGCAACCTCGGTGGTTCTCACGCCTTCAGCCACCTGCATTCCTGATTGAATTTCACTGAGAGATTTCCCACTCGCCAGACCTTGCCCAACTCGACAATTTCGACTTAGCCCACCCGTGCAAGTCAAGATCAGATCACCCAAGCCGCTTAAACCGGCTAAAGTCTCCCGTCGACCTCCCAAAGCAGAGGCAAGTCTAGAAATCTCAGCAAGCCCCCTCGTAATCAATGCGGCCAAAGCGTTAGGACCCAAACCGAGTCCATCAACGACACCAGCTGCGATAGCGATAACATTCTTCATTGCTCCACCGACCTCAACTCCTGGAACATCATCGCTTACATAGAGCCGAAGATAGGGAGCACGGAACTCTTGCTGAACTGTCTTTGCGACCACGGAACTATGGCTGGCCACGACTACAGCGGTGTGCGCACCTCGGGCAAGCTCAGCTGAAAAACAGGGACCCGATAGCACAGCAATAGGCCGTGTTGAGCCAAGTTCTTGCTGTATTACCTCAGAGATACGTAGCAGTGTTCCAACCTCAAATCCCTTTGTTCCACTGACTATAGGCGTATCAGAGGCTAGCAACGGCGCCGCCAAACGCAGCATGTCCCGGGTCGCATGGGAGGGAATGGCCCAGATCACACAAGCGACCTTGTCGAGGGCACAGCCCAAAGAAGCTGTTGGAAAAACCCCCGGAGGGAGCATTGCCCCAGGCAGATAATTATGGTTGCATCGTTCCTCTCGCAGTGCAGTCATAAGCTCGGGGTCTCTCCCCCACAATCGCACTGACTTGCCAAGCCTGGCCAAATGTATGCCCAGCGCTGTACCCCATGAACCCGCACCTAGAACAGCAACTTCCTTCATCGAGCGCCCCTATCGCCCCCTGGCGTAGTCCCTATTGAAAATAGCTCTAGGGAGAAGTTCACATTGCTCTCCAGGAGCCTTCCGTCTGGCCGTAAGACCAACCAGACAACCCTGCTACCGAACAAGTTGCGGACTACAACATATTCGGTAGCCAACCATTGACCTTAACCAAACAGATTCAAGCTCATAATAGCCCGCTCTCAGCTGAGACAATCGCCCCTCACTCAAGGTTGATATGTACAAACACACAACCAAGGTTAGAGTCACCAGAACCGAATCACCAAATCGTAAAGGATCCGGACAGTTTGCCCTGAGCGACTACGACAGAAGGGATTTAGCTAACCTACCCGCCTCAGCAACGCCAGCCTCAACAAATTCAATGCGGTTTGAGTCGATTGCTGCCGAACCATGCCACGGTCACCTGGTAAACACACTGTCTTCGCCACCTCTGCCGCACCCGGCCCAACCACTCCGAGACATACCGTCCCAACGGGTTTAGCCTCCCCGCCTCCACTCGGCCCGGCAACTCCCGTTACCCCGACACCCAACTCAGCTCCAGTCAAACACCGAACTCCTTCAGCCATCGCTAAGGCCACCTTTTCGCTAACCGCTCCATAAGTCTGAAGTATTTCTGGCACCACTCCCAAAAGACTCTGCTTCTGCTCATTGGAGTAGGCAACCACTCCAGCTTCAACATAAAGTGAGCTACCCGGAACATCCACCAATCCAGCAGTTACGAGACCTCCCGTGCAAGACTCTCCTACAGCTACCCGCAAATCATTTTGCCTGAGCAACTCCCCAACCACCTCTGACAAAGAACGACCATCTGTGCTGACCAGCTTATCCCCCAACAGATCAGCCAGTTCCTGTGTTAGCCCATCGAGAGCTTCTGTAGCCGCAGACGGGGTAGCACGGGTAGATAGATGAAGCTCAACTAGCCCGGGTGAGGCTAACACCGTTGTGTCCACCGCAGGATCTTGCTCAAACCACCGGCTATAAATAGGAGCGACTTTCTCCTCCACATGGGATTCACCAAGACCGGCGACTCTGAGAACACGCCGATACAAGCGCTCCTGGGACACCCGCTCCACCAGCCGATCACGCGAGAGCCCCTCGAACATAGGTTCTAATTCGCGTGGAGGCCCAGGCAAGAGAACCAGCACTTGATCACCTATGTCCAGCCACAACCCAGGGGCAGTCCCACGAGGATTATCAAGCAAAACAGCACCAGACGGCACCAAGGCTTGTCGCCGATTGTTGTAAGGCATCGTCCGGCCAGTCGCGGCAAACCTCGCCTCAAGAGACTCAACTATAAAGCTTTGCTCGACCAACTTTAGGCCGAGCAATCCGGCCACTGTCTCCCTCGTAAGGTCGTCTTCAGTAGGGCCAAGTCCCCCACTAGTGACAACCAGGTCAACTCTACCCAGGGCCGCTTGCACCGCCGCTGCCAAATCAGGCCCATCATCCCCAACGATAGTTTTGTGCCGCACACGGATACCCAGTTCGTTCAACCGTGCCGTCAAGAATAAAGAGTTAGTATCGGAGCGAAAGGGGGTCAGCAACTCGCTCCCAACAGCGATGATTTCAGCCGTTGCAAATCGCCGTCTAGCTTGGAGAGGCATGTGTGCTGTCATAACAGCAGTAACGACCTTGAGTCGACAACGGACACCCGCAATGAACCGGCATCACAACCCATCAATCAACTAAAGCACAAAACAGGTCGCTCATCCGCTCCCAGTTGCCCACAAAAGGGCTCGCAATAATCCCTGAGCATAAAGCCCCGCAACAATGTCATCTGCCATGACTCCCCAGCCATTCGGCAAAAATTCAGCATGCCGTGCCGGAAATGGCTTAACAATGTCGCACAATCGAAAGAGGAAAAATGCAGTCACCGCAGCCCCCCAGCCAATGGGCATGAACAAAACCGTCACAAACATCCCTGCGACCTCATCAATCACAACTTGACCAGGGTCCCTTCGCTGGAATGCTGACTCCGCCGCCGAAGCAGCCACAACTCCAACGCCCACCAAAGCTACCAACACTGACACCTCAAGCAGGACAGAATCTGACAGCCGAACCAAGCCAACAAGGGCAAGACCTGCGATTGAACCGACAGTTCCAGGGGCAACTGGCACCAAGCCGCAAGGACCAACCGTGGCGATTCCAACCAAAACCGATTCTAGGGGTTTCTTCATTTGGCAGCACTTACCGAGCATCTGGTGGTACACAAGCAACGGGACCTCTGGTATATCTCGCTGCTACTGAACTAGCAGCTGGCCATCCATTCACCTGACAGGCGGTCGTGCCACCTACTGCAGCCCTTATCATCAAACATCCCGACCACGTTGAATTCGAACAGACCTACCGATGATATTGCCTCAAAACATCTCACAAGAGCAGCCTTGATTAAACCAACTACCAAGGCCATATTTATCTTACCAATCGTTTGCCTCCCTTAAGGACTCGGAACGACAAACATGGGGCTACCGTGTAATCATCATCCATGCCCACCGACCGACTACCAGCCAGACCATCTCAAAGTCGACAACCCAGCGACAATGTTCACGCGTATTACTACTAAAAAGGCATAATCACAACTCCGCTTGCACCTGCCTATCTGGACAAAACTGCCTTCAGAAGCTACAAAACGAGTAAAGTCACAAGATATTGATTCGCAAGTGACAGAACGGACAAATCTAACGACTACAAAATGGACCTAATCGTAAGTTATAGGATCCTCTGCATTAACCTAATCACGTCCTGCCAATCCAACCCAGAACAAGCAGATTCTGACAAACACCGACAAAACCTCCTGAGGTCCAGCTCATCTTCGTGTTAGACCTTCTCCACTTTATCTTTCCGCCACGTTGCCCTAAACAAACCCTTTAGACCGATCGTCACCACCAACGCTATGCTATACCCCTACTGTGGGTCTAATAGAAGCAGTTCCCAACATTAGTGAAGGACGACGCACCGACGTCATTGACGCCATAGCAGACACACTTGAAGCCTGCGTGGGGGTAACCTTGCTAGACACCTCTTCCGATGCGGCCCATAATCGCACGGTCTTTACCTTATTAGGCAAGCCTCAACCGATCAAGTCTGCACTTATTGCCCTATTCGCAGCCGCTATTGAGCAAATCGACCTTCGCACACACACCGGTGAACATCCACGGATCGGAGCAGTAGATGTTGCACCTTTGGTACCACTCGAGCCGAGGGAGATGCCGAATTGCGTGGCCCTTGCCAGAGACCTAGGTAGCGTCGTAGCCGAAACCTTCGACCTTCCTGTCTATCTGTACGAGAATGCCGCTCGAACTCCTGATCGAGGGAAACTCGAGCTCATAAGGCGCGGAGGCTTTGAGGGCTTGACTCAAAAAATGTTGACTCGAGAGTGGCACCCGGACTTCGGGCCTAAACAACCGCACCCATCGGCCGGCGCTTCCGCAATTGGTGCCCGCCGAATCTTAATCGCTTTCAACATTAATCTAGACAGTGAAGATATCGACGTAGCTATTCAGGTCGCCCGAGCAATCCGAGAGTCAAACGGCGGACTTCAGGCCGTCAAGGCTATCGGCGTACGAACCTCTAAATCGAACCTGGTCCAGGTGTCTATCAATCTAGTTGACTATCAACGAACGCCACTCTCTCGGGTTTTCAAGGCTGTTGAGTACCAAGCTCACCGACTCGGTGTGACCATCCACAATAGCGAGATAATCGGCCTACCCCCTAGTGATGCCATCTCCACCGAAGACATCCAATCACTAAAACTAACGGATTTCACATCAGACGATCTATTGGAATCCAGAATCTCTCGGGAAGTGAGCTCGCCTGTGAGCCGAGACCGAGACCATGACTTGCTCTAAAAAGCCACTTGATCTTTCCGACTATCACTTCGTGTCACTTGAATCCAGTAGGCCGCGCAGTTCTGTTATGAACTCACCAACATCACGAAAATCCCTATATACGGAGGCGAATCGCACATAAGCGACCTGGTCAAGCTGCTTGAGCTCCTGCATCACAAAAGAGCCTAGTGCCTCGGTCTGAATCTCCTTATCCGACCGCTCTTGGAGCATGGCCTCAGCTCGATCGGCGATGGCTTCAAGAGCCGCTACCGTCACCGGCCTTTTTTCACATGCCCTGAGCATGCCAGCTGTAACCTTCTGCCGCTCGAATCGTTCTCTAGTACCATCTTTTTTGACAACCATATAGGGCACTTCGTCGATCCGCTCGTAGCTCGTGAAACGACGTTCACAATGTTGGCATTCTCTCCGTCGACGGATGGCCGCACCTTCTCTGCTTTCTCTTGAGTCCACAACCTTGTCGCCCAGATGGCCGCAGAACGGACACTTCACTAGCTCACTCCTTGTGTGGGCACACAGCCCGAACTTCAACGTTCGGCTGTTTCTGCAAGCTGAACCCGCCTCAGCCAGGCTAAAGAATAACCCGAACTCTGATTCCTACAAGTGACATCTAATTCCGGCGTTCGGACGAAACAAGGCCTACGGCACTGCTGAACGACACCCCGTCGCGAACCATCCAGATGGCACCGGCAATGGTCACCGGTCCAAACGCTACCGCATGAAGCACCAGGGCAACACCAACGGCCAAGTCCAGTTGGATCGCAAAAAGAGACGTTAATCCAACCTGGACAACAGCGTGGAAGCCACCGACTCCTCCTGGGGTCGGCACCGCAACCCCTAAAGCCATGAGCACCGTCAGCAACACCGACCCGCTCAAAGGCAGCGAAATACCAAACGCCAAACACGTAAACCAAGCGGACAGAGCTACAAACCCCCAAACCAAGACAGACCACGCCAAGGCCTTGAGCAACAGACCCAGCTCTCCTGCAGCACTAAAACCTGACAGAAATCGTCCGATAGAAAGGCTCACCCAAGTACCAGTCCGTCCCAAAATTCGCTTCTCAACAATCCCCAGGCCAGCACTAATCGATTCAGGCACTCGCGCCGACACAACAACCATTACAAGCCCCACAACCGCAACAGTAGCTGCAACCAACCCTCCGGTTTCGAGGTTAGCCAGAACCTCTCTATCTGCCTCATGAAGAGTGCCAGCAAAAAACAGTAAAAACACACCCAAAAAAAACACAAGGGCAAATAGATCAAAGAACCGCTCAACAACAACAGTTGCTAGCGTGGCACTACTACTCAGCTTTTCACGACGAGCCAAGAGATAAGGCCGAACAATTTCGCCCAACCGACCAGGCAGTAGAGCCGTCACGGCAAAACCAATTGCGGTCGAGCGAGCAGCCGACACAAAAGCAACAGACGCCAACGGAGCCAATAACAACTGCCACCGCCTAGTTCGAACAACAAACGACATACTTATGGCTGTGAACGCAGCACCAATAAAATCCAGCCTTGCTCGACCTATTTCAGCGATCACCGTTCCGAGGTCGGCACTGCGAAAGAAGAACACGGTCAGACCGATGGACAGTCCGACCAAAACAACCGTCCTTAGAAGATGGTGACGCATGACTCCCCGGCGCAAGCTCCCCATAAGCCATGTCAAGTTTCACACAGCCATTTCCCGACACACCCAGAATCCAAACAAGCGGCGATTTACACCACGCCCACAAGTGCGCTTGTCCTGCCGATGTAATTTCCGCTCCGGAGACTCTACTACAACGCTCCAAGCCGCTAAATGCAGCGCCACTTTTCTTCCTTGCCCGACGGGCATATCATTCTGTAAGCTTAGCGGGTTTTTTCTAACAATAGAGGCCTACTGTGACATCAGAAACATCACTCTTCGAAACCTCCCTTAGTGGGCTTTCTCCGCACCGGCGCGGCAAAGTTCGAGACCTCTACGCATTAGAGGACCAGCTGTTAATCGTCGCTACAGACAGAATCTCAGCCTATGACCTGGTTCTGGGATCGACCATTCCGGACAAGGGTAAAGTACTGACCCAATTGTCGGCCTTCTGGTTTGACCGAACCACTTCGATTGTTCAGAACCATCTCATTTCCACCACCCCAGCGGATTATCCGTCGGCATGTCACCCCCATATGAAAACTCTTCGTGGACGCTCAATGCTCGTCAGAAAAACCGAACCTATCCCAGTTGAGTGTGTCGCTCGCGGCTACCTTGTCGGGTCAGGCTGGATCGACTATCAACGGACAGGATCAGTCTGTGGGGTCCAACTCCCCAAAGGCCTGCAACAGTCGGATCAATTACCGGAACCCATTTTCACACCTGCCACGAAAGCAACAACCGGACACGATGAAAACATCAGTGAAGCTGAGGCCGCCAAATTGGTAGGCCCTAAACTGATGGCCAAGCTTCGCGACCTCACGCTAGCTCTCTACAACCATGGCGCTACTCACGCCGAGTCTTGTGGAATCATCGTAGCCGACACTAAATTCGAATTCGGGCTTATCCGCAATGGTGACTCTCAGACGACAGGCACTGATATAAGTGACCGGGACGAAATCATTCTCATCGATGAAGCATTGACACCCGACTCATCCCGCTTCTGGCCTAAAGAAGCTTACGTCCCAGGCAGGTCCCAACCGAGCTTCGACAAGCAGTACGTGAGAGACCACCTAGACCAGATAAAATGGAACCGTCAACCGCCAGTTCCCCAACTGCCAGATTCAGTGGTAACTAAAACAAGGGACAAGTACAACGAAGCGTATCAGCAACTAACCGGTCGAGAACTCGAACTGTAGAGCCTGATTCAAGCGAGGTCGCCAGCGTGCGCGATGAATTAAACCGATTGGTAGATGAAATGGTGGCAAAGGGGATCCTATACGAAGACGCCAGGCAGGAGTTTGAGCGGCGGTTTATTAGCCGGGCACTGTTACAGGCCAATGGGAAAGTCGGCCGCGCCGCCAAGATGATTGGGCTTCACCGAAATACCCTTACCAGGAAAGTTGCGGAATATCGTATCAAACTCACAGGCTAGCTAAAGCCGTCTACCATTCTCTTGATGAGTGTTTCGGCAGACTTCAGGCGAGAACCTGACAAAACACACGTCTAGATCCAGTTGTTTTCGCCAGTAAATTTTCACAAGTGCAAAATGTTGACACAGCTTGAACACTGGCGATACAATTGGCAGTCAACTGCATAGAGCGCTAATCCTGATTCTTCAGCAGAATTTAATTTAGGCATAACTAGGTAGTTATTTCTTCCACAACACTAAGGGAGTCGGAGAAAACATGGCAATTAAGGTACGACCACTTCACGATCGGCTCATCGTTCAGCGTCTCGAAGACGACGGTGAGCAACAAATCGGCGGCATCATTATCCCGGACACAGCAAAAGAGAAACCCCAGCAGGGTAAAGTCATTGCAGCCGGAAAAGGAAAGCTAAAAGAAGACGGCGGGGTTCAACCGATGGACGTCAAGGACGGCGATACCATTCTCTTCGGCAAGTATTCCGGACAAGAAATCAAGCTGGACGGCGAAGAATATTTGATCATGCGGGAAGACGAAGTTCTGGGTGTTGTGCAATAGCAGAACTCAAGATATGAATCCGGTTGTAAAGCCCACATCTATGGCAAGAAATCAGCCGGTCACAGTAAATTGACTTAATTGGAGCACATTAACATGGCAAAGCAGATTGTCTACAGTGAAGGGGCGAGGCAAAACATCCTCGCTGGTGTCGACCAACTAGCGAACTGCGTCAAGGTGACGCTTGGACCAAAAGGCCGCAATGTAGTACTCGACAAGAAGTTCGGTTCTCCAACCATCACCAAAGACGGAGTAACCGTTGCGAAGGAAATCGAACTAAAAGACTCCCTCGAGAATATGGGAGCACAGATGGTTCGAGAGGTAGCAAGCAAGACCTCTGACATCGCTGGCGACGGAACGACTACCGCAACAGTCCTAGCTCAGTCCATCTACCGCGAAGGAGCGAAGAACGTAGTAGCCGGTGCGAACCCTATGGAGGTTAAGCGCGGAATCGAAGCAGCTGTCGCAGCCGTCACCCAGAACCTCGGCAGCCTATCCCGTGCAGTCAGTGGGGACATGATTGCCCAGGTAGGTCAGATTTCTGCAAATAACGATGAAACCATCGGGCGAATCATCGCTGAAGCGATGGATAAGGTTGGCAAGGACGGCGTCATCACCGTGGAGGAAGCAAGAACCCTGGAGACGTCGCTTGAAGTGGTAGAGGGTATGCAGTTCGATCGAGGGTATCTCTCTCCCTACTTCGTCACCGATTCCGAGCGCATGGAAGTGGTATTAGAAAATCCTATAATTCTGATCCACGAAAAGAAAATCAGCTCAATGAAAGACCTCCTGCCGCTACTTGAGCAGGTGGCCCGTCTCAACAGACCGCTACTAATCGTAGCTGAAGATGTCGAAGGTGAGGCTCTTGCCACCCTGGTGGTCAACAAGATCAGAGGCACACTGCAGGGTGCTGCCGTAAAAGCACCAGGGTTTGGAGACCGACGCAAGGCGATGCTCGAAGATATCGCGACACTAACAGGCGGCAAAGCGATCACGGAAGATCTCGGCCTAAAGCTAGAGAATATCAGTATCGATGACCTCGGAAAGGCAAAGAAAGTTACTATCGACAAGGACAACACAACCATTGTCGAGGGTGAAGGGACTCACGCCGACATCGAAGGTCGAGTGAAGCAGATCAGGACCCAAATCGAGGAAACCACATCAGATTACGACAGAGAGAAGCTACAGGAGCGCTTGGCGAAATTGGTCGGCGGCGTCGCCGTCATCAAGGTTGGTGCGGCAACCGAAACTGAAATGAAAGAGAAAAAAGCCAGGGTCGAAGACGCAATGCATGCAACTAAGGCCGCAGTCGAAGAGGGTATCGTGCCTGGAGGAGGAGTTGCTCTCTTGCGCAGTCAAGCCGCCCTCGCCGACCTCACTCTCAGTGGAGACCAGCAAATCGGAGTGAATATCATCCGTCGAGCCCTCGAGGAACCGATGCGGTGGATCGCAACCAACGCTGGCCACGAAGGCTCCATCGTGGTTCAGAAGGTGAGAGAGCAGTCAAATGTCGAAGAGGGCTTTAACGCCCAAAATGAAGAGTACGAGAATCTGATCGAGTCGGGTGTTATTGACCCGGCCAAAGTGGTTCGCGCAGCTCTTCAGAATGCCAGCTCAATCGCCTCTCTACTGCTAACCACTGAGGCACTAGTTAGCGAAATCCCTGAAGATAAGAAGGATGCCCCAATGCCGGGCGGCGGCGGCATGGATGGCATGGGTGGCATGGGCGGCATGATGTAGGCCCAGCCAGCAGCAAAGGAGTGAAATGGGCGCGCCTCAGGTCTGAGGCGCGCCCATTTATTTTTCAGTTGAAAACCTATCGAAGTGTAAAGGATAGTTCGATGGTGACTAAAACCGCCACCGGCTCACCAAACCGGGTTCCTGGTTGAAACCGCCACTGCCTAGCTGCTTTTATTGCTTCGTCGTCGAGCCCAAAATTTTGGTCTAGGGACCGAACAACTCTGACATCCCCCACAGAGCCATCTGGCAGAACTACTGCCTCAACCAGCACTAGGCCCTGCACCTTAGCCCGCATTGCCTCAGCGGTGTATTTAGGAGTCACTTCCCGAAGCAGACGCGGGGTCTCGACGCCATTCCCTGGTCGGTAAACACCACCACCCAAGCCACCGCCAGAGCCAGGTCCAAGTCCGTCCCCAGACCCAGGCCCTACCCCACCGCCATCCCCGGCCCCAGCACCTCCATCAGTTCCGCTACCTGCAGATTCAACCCGAGCCATGAGCCCTTCGAGCAGACCAGTCCTGGTCTGCGGCGCGGCCGCCATTGGCAATGCTGACAGCTGCATGTTTTGTGACTCCAGCGGAGGAGGGTCCGGTTCTCGCAGCACCTCAACCTCTTGGGGTTCATCAGGTACATCAACCGGGAGGTTGACATCATCCTCACCAGCTATTTCGACTTGGCGAGGCATTTCCAAAGACTCATTACCTCCACCACCTCCTCCCCCACCAGGTCCTCCCTGAGGAATCCAGACTATGTCGTAGTTTGTCCTATCGAGGTCAAAAACCTCTTCCGTGACGGGAGCAGCTTTGATAGCAAGGAAGAGCACGAACAACGCGAAAAGATGACTTAGTAGAGATGCCCCTAAAGCGCCTCTAATTCTCTTGGGTTGAACCCCAAGAAACGGCAAGTAATCATTACCACCATCAGGGTCAATAGACACCCAACCCTTTGTAATACCGCTGCGGGCTCTACCGGCAACAGCAGACTGCCTCGAAATATTAGGGGTACTCACAGATGGCCGTTGACGCCGCTTACGCCGACGTCGCTCGGGAGGTGTGTAGGATTGGTGACCCGGTAGAAACGGAATCGGCCCCAGCTTCATGCCATCACCCACGAGAAGCGCTCTAACCCAATTCGCCCTACCTCAACCGCAGTCAGTACACTAACAACTGTATCATCCTCTGACACGATGAGAGGGGCTCTCACAACTATTGGAAACTAAGACCCATGTCAGCCTCTGCCTACACGCGACCTGCCCAGGCACCAATCGCAGCGTTGCCACCACCATAGGCAAACATGACAGCGAGGGCATCAGCAGCCTTAGGCTCACTATGCACACCGACCAACACACCACCTCTTGCCGTCAATGTCTCAAAAATGAACCCATCATGAGCCTGAAAACCAGCATAGCGCATGGTCCCTGCCACACCAGTTCGGTCGAGTTCGCAACCTTCTCCACGCTGCAGTACTTCAACCAGTGGTCCATGCGCAAGCACTGAACCAATGCGGGCTATCTCAAGGGTAGCTGCATCAACCCCAAATATTTTCCGAAGCAGCTTCGCTGCCTCAGGAGTCTCTCTACTAATTAACGACAACGACTCTGGTGGGAAACCCTTATCTGCAAGCGCCTGTATCCCCCGTTGCGCCCACTCGACATCCTGAAACACCCCAACCGTATAACACTGCCTATCTACATCGGCCATTCCGGGTTCCTAGTCTCAACAGACCCAATCTCGCAGGCATCTACCCATATCCTGGAGAGGCTACTCTTTCTCACAGCCCTCACCTTTAGTTTACCGGGACTTTACAAACTTCGCAAAGCCCTAGACATCAGAATCTTAAAGTAAAATTCGCTCACGTCCAACTCGCCGAGTCACCCTTTCCCGGTCAAGATATTCGAGCAACGGAATAGCAAATTTCCGACTAATTCCGTAGCGGTCCTTAAAAATCCCAACATCTATCTTCACCGGCTCAACATCATTCTTTAGCGCCGAAAGGTCTTTCTTTAAGGACTCCACCGCATCCAGATCGAATATAAGCGACCCAACTCGAACCAAGCGTCCTTGCCGAACCAGTAATTCCATCACCCGGTCGAGTATAGATTCCTCAATCTGTAATCGCTCACGCATTTCAGCTGGTGTTGGCGGACGCAGGCCTGCTGAACCGAGAAGGGAGAGGATATCTTCGCTCACTCTCATCTCCTCTGGCGATAAACTAACCCGGTGACTGGATAGCGCAAGATAGTCTCGGACTAACAACCGGTCTTGCTTGACCAAATCTTCAAGCACTGCTTCAAAGACCCCAGTCCCAGCGTGATGGAAAAGCCGTTCCCTCGCCTCTTCTCGTGGCAAACCTGCCTGCAACGGCTGTGATGCGTGAAACCGTTCCAACATTGATATTAGCCGAGCGGCCACGTCATTTATCGCTACCGCATCAACTAAAGTATCTCCAATTCGACGGCACCCACCGGACGACACCAGTCTCCTCACCAAGGCTTCGCTCAATTCAGGCTGCACTCCAGCTCGTGGTGTCAAGTCTCCAATTGGAAATCCCGCCAACCCTTGTTCACGAACAAAAATGCTTACACCTCGGTCCTCAAACTCAGCTTCATCTCGCGTCAGCCCCTCCAGCAGCACTTCCAGTCTCTCGCGAGCTGTAGTCGTCCGAATCCCAACCCGAGGCGGATCTGGATCCAGCACCCTGCCCCCAGCAATCGTCAGAGATGGGGAATAGGACCTCAAGATAAAGCAATCTCCTCGAGTTATCACCGATGGTTGCTCCAGCCGTAACCGAACGAATGCCCGAGTACCTGCTGGGAGAAAATCTGGCGCCTCACCTAAGTCAGCCTGGCCCTCAACAGCCCGCCCAAGAACCACTCGTCCGAGCACCTCGCTCGTACCTTGATGAAACCTTACCCTGGCACCATGACGAAGGCTCCGCACAGACCCTAGCAGATCTAGCACTGCATCCAGTCGCTGTGTTTCCTTGAAGCATCCAGGAGTGACAGCAGTCTGCCCTCGAGAGAGCTCAGCCACTCCAACTCCAGACAGATTGACAGCAACTCGCTGACCAGCTGTCGCCACTGGTTCAACGGTGCCGTGAACCTGTAATCCCCGCACCTTGATATCACGGCCAGCTGGTAAAGCCCTCAACGTATCTTCAACCGCCATCTTCCCGGAAACGAGAGTCCCTGTAACTACAGTCCCAAAGCCTTTAACCGTGAAGGCTCGGTCAACCGGCAGCCGCACTGCCCCACCCGGCGTTCGGCCACTGACATGCCTTGCCATCGCAAACAACTTTGTCCTCAGCTCCTCCAAGCCTTCACCAGTCTTGGCCGACACCGGCACTACAGCTCCTTGTGCCAGAAAAGAGCCAGCCAAAAGATCGGCTGTCTCTAGTCTGACCAGCTCAACAGTTTCCCTATCGACCAGATCGATTTTTGTTAAAGCCACTACACCGCTCGTAATATGAAGCAGGCGGCAAATGTCAAAATGTTCCCGGGTCTGAGGCATCACCGACTCATCGGCCGCGACAACCAGTAATACCCCGTCGATACCGCTAACCCCGGCAAGCATGTTCTTAATAAATCGCTCATGGCCAGGAACATCTACAAAAGCCAGTTGCGTCTCGCCCTGCCGAAGATGTGCAAATCCTAGGTCGATAGTGATCCCTCGTGCCTTCTCCTCTTTCAGCCTATCCGGATCACTGCCGGTGAGCGCGTGAACCAACGCGCTCTTACCATGATCGATATGGCCGGCTGTCCCTACAACAATGTTACGCGTCACTACTTTTCCCCGCGTCTCAAGAAAACAAACTACCTACCCTCACTTCTGGCCAACGTCTACAGTCCCACACCGATTCCATAAGGCAGCCACCCAGTCACATCAGACTTTGAGCGTTGGCTCAATATTAGGGGGAATCCACCGACTCCCTTCCCTATCCACGGCTACGCTTCCTTCGCGCGTGGCTTTTTCCTGTGGTTGACTTCTTCCGCCGCCGGTGCCCATTTCCCGTCATACCCTTTCTCTGTCGCTCAGCAGAGCGAACCGCATCAAGAATCTCCACAAGGCCGAGATCAATCTGGCGACGTGCAGAATCGACCCTTACTATGCGTACAAACACTGGGTCTCCTAAGCGATAGGTCTTGCCCGTAGCGTCACCACGCAACAGCCACTCGGTGTCATGAAATCGGTAATAGTCATCTGCCATGGTCGAGATATGCACAAGGCCTTCAACAAAAGGTTCGACTAATTCGATGAATAGTCCAAAACTAGTCACACCGGTCACATAACCCGAAAACTCCTCACCAACCTTGTTCGCCATAAAGCGAACTTTTTTCCAATGAATAATCTCCCTCTCTGCCTCCTCTGCTCGCCTTTCCATCGCAGAGCTGTGGCTCGCGACCTCAGCCAAGCCTCCGGTCGGTCCACACCCATGTTCTTCGGATGGAATTTCCTCTCTGGACCGCCGCAGCAACCGATGCACTACTAAATCCGGGTAACGACGAATCGGAGAGGTAAAGTGAGTGTAATAGTCGGCAGCAAGGCCGAAATGTCCTATATTGGCATCAGCATATCGAGCCTTCTGCATCGTCTGCAACACTAGCATCGCCACCGACCGCTCTGCAGGCTTCCCTTTAAGTCGTTTCAAAAGGCGCTGAAAGTCGCGTGGCTTGACTCGATCAGGTGTCACACTCAACCTTTGTCCTAGCGTGGCGGCAAAAGCATCAAAGTCTGCAACCTTGTCCTGATCTGGGGGTTCGTGGATCCGGAACAACGCTGCCCATTCACCATTCTCCAAATGCCTAGCAACCGTCTCATTGGCAACCAGCATGAACTCCTCGACAATCCTGTGAGCCACATTTCGCTCTGCTGCCACTATGTCTTCGACCAGACCGATCTCGTCGAGAACCAAATGAGTTCCCTTCAAGTCGAAATCGATCGAACCCCGGTTAACTCGGCGAGCTTTGAGTCTCCTTGCCACCTCTTCCATCATTTCGAACATCGGGACCAACTCCGTATATTGGTCCTTGATCACTGGATCTTTCGCTGTAAGAATCGCATCTACCTCCTTGTACGTCATGCGCGCATCAGACTGGATCACGCCATCATGAAACTCGTAGTGGACCAATTCTCCGTTACGGCCAACCTCCATCACGCAAGTCTGTACTAACCGCTCAACACCTGGATTCAAACTACATAAACCAGTGGCTAACTCGGCAGGAAACATATGCAGTGCCCGTTCCGGGAAATACACTGAAGTGCCGCGCCGGTACGCAGAACTGTCAAGTGCACTTCCTTCCTTCACATAGTGCGACACATCAGCAATATGCACTCCAAGCCGGTGATGGCCATTGTTAAGGGATTCGATGGTAATAGCATCGTCGAAATCACGAGCATTCTCACCATCAATGGTCACGGTTAGCCAACGCCGAAAATCGGTTCGTCCCCGTCGATCACTCGGCTTGATCTCTTGATCGAATTTCCTAGATTCAACTACAGCTGACACTTCATGTGCCTCTGGAATCCGATACTTCCGAATAATGAGCTTGGTATCCACGCCAGGATCATCCAAATGTCCGAGGACCTCAGTGACTTTCCCTACTGGCCCTCGGCCCTTGGTCGGCCAACGAAGAATCTCCACAGCTACCATCTGACCAGAAGCCGCGGCGAGATTTGCCCCGTCAGGAATCCGCACATCCGCCGTCACTCTGGCATCAAAAGGAACCACAAACCCCATACCCGTATTGTCCAGCTCATAGCGACCGACAAGGTGGGCGTTAGCACGATCAAGCACACGCACAACTCCCCCCTCAGGCCTCCCAGTTCTGCGCTCTACCCTCACTGCTACCCGATCGCCATGCATAGCCTCGTTTAGATGGTCGACAGCCACAAACACATCCTCTGCCGAATCGCCATTCTCAGGCTTTACGAATCCGAACCCTCTCGGATTCACAACTAGTCTCCCCACGATCAGACCCATGCGTTCAGAAAGGCCATAACGGTTACCACGGATCCGGATCAGGTCACCCGTATCTACAAGCTTGGAGATCTGACGGCGGAAACAAGACCTGTGCTCTTTGGAAACCGAGAGCACACGCATCAACTCTCGAATCGTGGACGGATGATCGACTCGTGAACGGATCTCCTTGATCATGGTGTCAAGACCAAATTCGGACCCAAGCCCAGCCCTCTTGCTCATCGGGTCAGTACCACTTGAAGGTCCCCAACATTAGTACCAGTCGGACCTGTGCGAATCAGATCACCAAGTCTATCGAGGTATTCATAGGAGTTATTGTCTGAGAGGTGGGACTCTGCGGAAGGAATACCCAAGGCTGTCGCTCTACTTATCGTAGTTGAGTCAACCAGTGCACCAGCTGCATCTGTCGGACCATCTACCCCGTCTGTTCCAACACTGACCAGTACGGTGTCAGCACCAAATTTATGTAAACCTGAAAGAGCGCCAAGCGCCAATTCTTGATTGCGCCCACCCCTGCCGCTGCCCGACACCGTAACCGTCGTCTCTCCTGATGAAATGACACACCGAGAACCCACTAATTCCTGCCCTGCGGCAAGAACTCGCGCCACATGCTTCCGACCTGCAACGCGCGCTTCTCCTTCAATTGGATACTTGATAACCGTAGCTGCATATCCCAACTTGCGCGCCGCCAGCAGTGCTCCAGTCATCGCTTCTCGACGACTACCTACCACGTGGTACATCTTTCGACCTGATAATGACTCCCCATCCGACACTATTCCCGAAACCAAGCCCTCTCTCCCTCGCCTTAGCAGCGCCCTTACCCTTTTCGGAATCTGATCGCGTATCGCAGCAGAATCAACGATAGCCAACGCATCGGCAAAAGTAGTTTTATCTCCAACTGTAGGCCCTGAACCAATAACACCAGGATCATCCTCAACTGGTGACACAACATCAGAAATAGCTAATGTTAAAACCTTCCCCGAAGTAGCAGCAGCAAGTCGGCCACCCTTAATCGCAGACAGATGCTTCCGAACACAATTGAGCTCATGTATAGGAACGCCAGCGCCAAGGAGAATCCTAGTTGTCTCGACCTTTTCCTGAAGGCTCACTCCCTCTGCAGGAGCCGCCAGCAACGCCGAAGCTCCACCTGACAACAAAACCACAAGACACTCCGAAGGACAAACCTCAGCAGCATACCGTATAGCCACACGACCAGCTTCAACACTCCCAGGCTGTGGAACCGGATGACCACCCTCATACCACACCAGCGGCTCCGGTAACGCCGCCGTCTTTTCAACTCCGACCGCAACTCCTCGCCTGACCAGAATTTCAGCTGATGCCAAGAAGCCTTGAGTCATCCCCAGTGCAGCCTTGCCGGCGGCTATCAGGGTCACCGGCCCTGAACCAATAAAAGACCGAATGGACGGATCAGCGAGAGCAGATGCAACCAGTGTGGCTGGCCTCACAGCTGAGACCGCGCTATGAGCAACCTCAAGCGCATGTTTCCGAGCGAGCGATAAGGAGTGAGTCTGAGATATCAGTGGGGTTTAATGGGTTGTGGAGGGATCCGACCAAGTCGAAAGCTTGGTGACACCATCGAATGAACGCAGCATTCTACTAACTAGACAACCAACTTCTGCACTGCTTGTATTACCCTCGGTGCAAAGTTTCTCGACTTTCGCTATAACGTTGCTTATGGCCGTCTCCATCTCTTGAATCGTACAATCCGAGTATGCTTCCCGCTGCCAATGCAAAAATTCCCTATGTTTAACCAACTCGTCCAAGTAAAAGTCAGCTCGAACAGGACCCAACCGACCTACTTTTACAGGGGTAGAATCGACCAGCCAGTTCGCAGTGTTTCGTCGTAGCTCCGACATAACCTTGAACACCGAGTGTATGTTCGCCATATCGGGACTGTCAACCAGTCACTCTCCAGCCAAAAGCCGCTTGATTAATACATTCGCCAGTTTCGGGTCGGCCCTTCCCTGAGTAGCTCTCATCACTTGCCCCATCAGAAACCCCAAGGATTTTTCGTTCCCTTCCCGGTAGCGTTTAACTGCACTGTCGTTCTTCAGGAGAATACTGCCAATAATATCTCGCAGCCGGCTCTCATCCCCAATTTGACCCAATCCTTCAGCCTCGATGACCTCCTCGGCCTCGCGCCCACTCCCGTACATCCGATCGAATACATCCTTAGCAGCAGTTCCACTAACCCGCCCGTCATCAACCAGGCGTATCAGTTGGCCGAGAGCATCCGGCGTTACACCGACCCTATCGATTCCAGTCCCGTCAACCTTAAGCCTGCGTGTCACTTCACCCGTCAACCAGTTAGCAGCCGCTTTCGAATTCCTTGCCGTCGCCGCAGTTTCCTCAAAGAACCTGGCCCACTCACTCGTGAGCCCAATCTGGTCGGCATCTTTCCTCGACAAGCCATGCTCTTTGATGAGACGCTGCTTGCGAGCGTCTGGGAGTTCAGGGAGACTCTTACGCACTCTGGCAATCCAGTCCTCAGACACCTCAATCGGTGGCAGGTCTGGCTCAGGAAAATAGCGATAATCATGCGCCTCTTCTTTGCTACGCATGGTCATCGTACGAGATGCGGTTTCGTCCCACAAACGGGTCTCCTGGACGACCTGACTACCATCATCCAGCAGTTTAGACTGACGTTGAATCTCAAATTCCAGAGCTCGCTGTAAGAATCGAAACGAATTGAGATTCTTTACCTCGACTTTTACCCCAAGTGCCGCGTCCCCACGCCGACGCAAAGAAACGTTTGCATCGCATCGAAGGCTACCTTCCTCCATATTGCCGTCATTAACAGCAATAGCCGTTAAGATACCGCGCAACTTCGCGAAAAACGCAGCTGCTTCTGGTGGAGACCGCAGGTCCGGGTGTGTCACAATTTCAATAAGTGGCACACCACTCCGGTTAAAGTCGAGATGCGTATACCGGCTCCCACTCCCATCTCCAGCGTGCAGCGACTTTCCAGCATCTTCCTCAAGATGCACTCGAATGATACGCACGACACGACGACCGCCGTCATCATCATACGCAAGTTCACCATCCGTCGCTAATGGATGCTCATACTGGGAAATTTGGTAGCCTTTCGGTAAATCCGGATAAAAATAATTCTTCCGTGCGAAGATCGAGCGGGGCTGAATGGTACAGCCAAGCGCCAATCCAGCTCGGACACCCAAATCAACAACTCGCCTATTCAGAACCGGTAAGGCTCCGGGCAATCCCAGGCAAACCGGGCACACCTGGGCATTAGGATGAGCACCGAATCGAGTCGTACATCCACAGAAAATCTTAGTCTCTGTCCGCAACTGAGCATGAATCTCAAGCCCGATGACTGCCTCAAGGGTTGAACCGTGCAAAACTGGAATCTCGGTTGTTTTCATGACACTACGAGAGATCAAGTAGAGGACCTAGTCCTTGCCACCTTGCTATGTGAGCAACCCGCCACAGGCGGGGTTCCCTAGACCGCAGGGCCTCCACCTAGGCCTGCTCATAACTACAAATCCGAGAAATTTACGCGAGGTCCCGCTGCGATCACTTCAGCCGAAGCTAAATCGGAAAACTTCTCGAAATTTTTGGCGAACATCTTCGCAAGTTTTTCGGCCTGAGCATCATAATCTGAGCCGTTAGCCCAAGTGCCACGAGGCCTCAAGACCTCAGTCGGCACTCCGGGACACAGAACCGGCACATCAACCTGGAACACGGGATCCGATACGCAGGCTACATTATCTAGAGCGCCAGAAAGCGCCGCTGAAATGAGGGCACGTGTGTGAACAATCGGCATCCGGTGTCCCACTCCAAATGGGCCACCGGTCCACCCTGTGTTAACGAGCCAACAAGTGGTTCCATGCTCAGCGATCCGCTCGCCCAACAGTGTTGAGTAGGTCGTAGGCGGCCAGATCATAAATGGAGCTCCAAAACAGGTACTAAAGGTAGCTGTTGGTTCTGTAACTCCCCGTTCTGTTCCAGCCACTTTGGCCGTGTAGCCAGACAAAAAGTGATACATCGCAGCCGGTGGTGTAAGGCGCGCAATCGGTGGAAGCACACCAAACGCATCAGCCGTCAACATAAACAAATGCCGAGGATGTTCCCCCTGTCCAGATTTAACATAAGAATCGATAGCAACGAGTGGATACGCTCCTCGGGTGTTTTCAGTCGCCGAGTCATCATCGAAGTCAAGCTGACGTGTCACGGGGTCAACGGTGACATTCTCAAGCACTGTGCCAAATTTTCTAGTCGTCGCATAGATCTGGGGCTCGGCGTCAGCCGACAATCGGATCATCTTCGCGTAACACCCACCTTCGAAATTGAAAATCCCCTGGTCGCTCCAACCATGCTCATCATCGCCAATAAGACGCCGACCAGGGTCACTCGAAAGTGTGGTCTTCCCGGTCCCAGACAGACCGAAAAAGAGGGCCGAATCTCCAGATTGACCCACGTTCGCCGAACAGTGCATCGGCATCACACGCCGAAGCGGCAAAAGATAATTCATCACTGAGAAAACAGATTTCTTGATTTCACCTGCGTAACTGGTGCCACCGATCAGCACAAGCTTCTTTGCCAAGTCCAGAAGTATGAACACCTCTGAGTGGGTTCCGTGCTTAGCTGGATCAGCTAAACAAGATGCCGCATTGATAACTGTCAACTCGGGAACGTGATCCCCAAGCTTGGCACGATCGGATTCAGTGATAAGCATGTGCCGCGCAAAAAGCGAGTGCCAAGCTTGCTCCGTCACAACGCGCACCGGCAACCGATATGCCGGATCAGCACCTGCATAACAATCCTGAACAAACAGGTCCTTCCCCTTAAGGTGTTCGACTACCACCTTGTGTACAGCCTCAAATTGTTCTACCGAGATTCCACGATTGACTTCTCCCCAATTAATGTTGGCTGAACTGGATGGTTCATCAACAAGAAAACGATCGCGAGGAGATCGACCGGTGTGTGGCCCGGTCCGACAGACAATTGCACCACCAGTAACAACGGTACCCTCGCGACGGGCTACCGCCTCCTCATAGAGAGCAGCCGTCGATAAATTCCAAAATATTGAAGCCGGGTCCACGATACCCACAGATTCAAGTCGCTGGTCAGTGCTCACGTTTCCCATCCGTCCTAATAGTCTCCAAATTTATTCACTTTTCGGGTTGTCGACTTTTGATACACAGACTGCTGGGAAACAGCGCACCGACCGCCCCCGGCACCAACCAGCGAAGCCCCTAGCCAATTAGACCACCGTCCAATATAGAGCATTGCGAACAAAGAGCGGCAACGCCGGATCAACGCTAATCAGGTTTTAACGCGCTAGAAACAGCTCCACAGAAGGCCGTCACAGCAGATCAAGAGCGCCTGCAGCAGTGCCCCCCTTCACTCATCCTATGATCCACTCACGAATGCGTCAAATCTTGGTCAACTCCATACCCAAACTTGTAACACTTCTTCTCGACCGCGGCACGGTATGATGATGACAGTTCAGTCGTAGTTTGAGGAATGCTGTCGGCTGACCTAATCTAAAAGCAGGACCCCAGCGCGGGGCCCAAAAACAGCAAAACCCACGAGAAACAGCCGGAACCTGAATAGCCGTCCTACCATGCGACCAAACTTGCCAATCCAAGTGCTCACTCTAGTGATAATCACCGCCACTGGATGCGCAAGCCGGTACGTAGAACCTACACCACAACAACCTGTTGGGGATAATT
>Ga0310344_10000918_pt1 | contig 22797 bp, 17 predicted proteins | sample HC15DNA20200_MG_FD_203801 | JGI IMG/M metagenome (GOLD analysis project Ga0310344, IMG submission 203801) | Marine microbial communities from station ALOHA, North Pacific Subtropical Gyre - HC15-DNA-20-200_MG | ecosystem: Environmental > Aquatic > Marine > Oceanic | place: Pacific Ocean: North...
CGATTTATTGTGTTTTAAGGCCAGAATTTCACCGCTTGTGTGTAATGTCTCGAAGTTACTGGCTGAGGCTTCTTCTCAGGGTCAGGCCATCCTTTTTGAGGGTGCACAAGGAGCAATGCTCGATGTGGACCATGGCACTTATCCCTTTGTGAGCTCATCTAACGGAACGTTGGGTGGAGTATGTACGGGACTAGGGGTGGCTCCACGGATGATTAATGGTGTCTTGGGTATCACGAAGGCCTATACGACTCGAGTCGGCGAGGGTCCCTTTCCGACAGAAGAAACAGGTTCGTTTGGTGAGGCCTTGCGTGAAAAGGGCGGGGAATTCGGAGCGTCGACTGGAAGACCTCGACGGTGTGGGTGGTTTGATGCAGTCGTGGTTCGGCATGCGGTAAGAATAAATGGAATAGATGGGTTGGCTCTTACGAAACTTGATGTTTTAGACGGGATGCCTGAGATTAAATTGTGTAATGGATATGAGAACGGCGGCGAAGTATTTTCAGAGTTTCCGGCCAACGCAGAAACTCTCAAACGTTACACACCAAAATACGAAAGCTTTAAAGGTTGGTCTGGCTCTACAAAGGGACTAACAGATTTCAATCAATTGCCAAGGGAGGCCAAGGAATTCATCGCTGCGATTGAGGAGGCGGTTGATGTTTCGGTAGCGATCGTATCGACAGGCTCAGAAAGAAACGAAACTATCATCCGCGAAGGATCAACGCTCTCGCCCTGGATAGGCTAGGCGAACCTCTGAGAGGGTCTATCTATAAATCTCACACAAGTAGGTCAGCCCTGAGTGGATGTCGATCTTAATATGCGTGTTCCAGTTAGAGTCATGAAGAAAATAATAATTCCAGTCATTGGTGTCTTGTCGTTTGCTGTAATGACCGCCTGTGGTGGCAGAGAGGCGGAGACTGTTGATGATGCAACTGTTTTTATTGAAAGTGCAGAGCAGAGACTGCTTGGTCTGTGGAAGGAGTCTGGGCGTGCAGCTTGGATACAAAATAATTTCATCTCCCATGACACAAACGCAATGGCTGCTGGAGCAAATGAAAAGGTCATGGCTGCAACGGTTGGTTTAGCAGCGGAAGCCGCTCGCTTTAACGATGTCGCGCTGCCTCCGCAGCTGACGCGAAAGATGCTAAAACTTAAGACTTCGTTGGCAGCGGTCGCGCCATCAAGTGCTGACCTGCAGTCAGAGCTCGCCGAGTTGATGACAGAGATGGAAAGTATTTACGGAACCGGTGAGTATTGTCGGGTTGATAACGGTTGTCTTTCTCTGCCGGCAATGGAGCGATTATTTGGAGAGATTAGAGATACGGACGAATTATTGTCCATGTGGCGGGGGTGGCGAGAGGTCGGACGAGAGATTCGACCCTTATACGAGCGATTTGTGGAGATTGCGAATGCTGGTTCTCAAGAGCTTGGTTTTAAGGATACGGGGCACATGTGGCGCTCAGGGTATGACATGTCGCCTGAAATGTTTGTTGGGGAATTAGAAGAATTATGGGAAGAGATTCGCCCCTTGTATGAGTCGTTGCACTGTCATGTGAGGGCTAGGCTTGGGGAGGAACTGGGAACGGCGGTTGTTCCGCCTGATGAGCCTATACCCGCCCATTTGTTGGGTAATATGTGGAGTCAAGGATGGGGAAATATCTATGACGTGGTTAAGCCGGATCAGGATGGCGTGGACTACGATCTGACTCGGCTACTTAAGCAAAAAAAGGTTAATGAGATTGAGATGGTACGGTATGGAGAGAAATTTTTTAGCTCTCTTGGATTTGAACCGTTGCCAGAAAGTTTTTGGGAACGCTCGCTTTTTGTGAAACCTTTAGATCGTGATGTTGTTTGTCATGCGAGTGCCTGGAATCTTGATTTTCAAGACGATATACGAATAAAGATGTGCATTAGTGTTACGGACAATGATTTCGTAACGATTCATCACGAACTTGGTCACAACTATTACCAACGCGCATACAAAAATCAGGATCCTCTCTTTCAGGGAAGTGCAAATGACGGTTTTCATGAAGGTATTGGCGATACCATCGCTCTTTCCATTACCCCAGAATATTTGGTGAGGGTTGGCTTGTTGGGTGAGGCGCCTGGGGCGGGTGGTGACATAGGATTCTTACTTCAACAGGCCTTAGAAAAAGTAGTGTTTTTGCCCTTCGGTCTGTTAGTCGATAAATGGCGCTGGGATGTTTTTTCAGGTGAAATTCCCCCTTCTGAGTACAATCGAGAATGGTGGGAGTTGAGAGAGGATTATCAAGGTGTGAAGCCTCCGATGCCGCGAATGAGGGAGGATTTTGATCCTGGTGCCAAGTATCACATTCCTGCGAACACCCCATATGCCAGGTATTTTTTAGCCCATGTCTTGCAGTTCCAGTTTCATCGCGCTCTCTGCCAGGTCTCTGGATTTAAAGGTGAATTGCACCGATGTTCTATCTTTGAGAGTAAAGAGGCGGGTAGTCGTCTTCGGAGCATGTTGGAGATGGGGTCGAGTCGGCCCTGGCCTGACGCGCTTGAAATGCTGACGGGCAACCGCGAGATGGACGCCACAGCTATCTTGGATTATTTTGCGCCATTGGCCGAGTGGCTTGACGACCAGAATACTGATCGGATGTGCGGATGGTAAGTCTCTAGGTGTCTTCGTATTCTTCATCGGTAACGCGATCAAACCAAGTCGTTGAGGTGTTGATATTGATCGCTAGGTGAGTCATTGATTTCTCGTTTGCTGCACCGTGCCAATGTCTCTCGCCTGCCGTTATGAGAATGGCGCCGCCTTCGTCAACTTCCTTAACGGCTCCTCCGGAAGATTGAATACGACAAGTGCCCTCGATGATTAGTAAGAGTTGAATTCCGGAATGGATGTGCCAAGCTGTACGCGCTCTGGCCTCGAACCAGACTCGATATACGTTGATATCTGGCTCAGTTGAGACATCGTCGAGACGAGCCATCATGGCCCTTCCTGTGAAATGTTCGGGATCAACAGGAAGAGATCCATTGCTGGGTGGTTGAATGATTTTCATGAACACCTAAGAAGTTCTACGTTTGACTATGTATATCGACGAATAAAATAGATCGCTAGGAAAATGATGGCCACCACGATCACCGTCCCGATATTAAAAAGGCCAGTCGTAGAGTACCAGAGGAGTGCGTAGCCAATAGCGCCGGGCAAAAGTGCGTAATAAAGAAACGGCAAAAGGGTTAGACGAATAACAGCGCCCTCGCGCCCTAAAAGTCCGACAACGGCTGAGGCTGCCACGACGTTATGAACGCAAATCATGTTACCGGCAGCCCCACCGACAGCCTGTAACGCGACAACCCATACTGGATCGACGCCGATACGCTGGCCCATATCGAATTGAAACAGAGAAAACATCATGTTACTCACTGTGTTACTTCCGGCGACGGCCGCACCAATACCACCCACAAAGGGCGAGAAAAGAGGCCATGCTGCTCCCGTAAGTGAGGCTACACCATCGGCAAGAGCTATAGGCATGCGATCAAAGCCGGCAATCCCGCCACCGCTATTAATAAACACTTGAACCATCGGGACGGTAAAGACTAATGCGACAGATGCTGAAGCCGTAACGCGAAGAGATGTCCCCCAAGATTTCCGATAATCGGCAAGTGGCACCCGATGTATGCCCCATGTCACAAGCGATACAAGGACAAAGATCGTTCCAGGTAAAAACAGCGGCTGAACGCTTGCAGAAATTTCTGTCCCAAAAATATTTACCCAACTTAACGTGACCGATTGAAGCCATTGACTGATTGGGAGAAATCGTAGGCGAGAAATTAGTAGCAGGAGTGCGACAAGAATATAGGGCGACCACGCTTTTAGGGCCCCCAAGGTTTTTTGACCTTTCTGTGTCTCTCCGGACTGAATCGTTCCGGTCCACTCAGCGGGCCACCTGTCCTTTGGAGCGAAATCCCAAACTTCATGATCTTTTGGGACCAGAAAACCTTTTCGTGCCGCAGTAACAACAATACCAAGACCCACAAGACTTCCAATGAGTGATGGGAATTCCGGGCCGAGCAGGTAAGCAGCTCCAACGTAGGGTATAGTCATCGAGAGCGAGGCAAACAGTGCAAATTTCCAAATCTTTAAACCGTCAGAAAACGATTTCGCCTCGCCGAAAAATCTCGTCATTGCCGCAACTAAGATCAGAGGGACAAGGGTTCCGGCAAATGAATGCAGCAGGGCCACGCGAAAACCAATCAAGCTTAAGAAGGCTTGCCAATCCCCGTAGCCTATCTGTGCAGCGTACTCTGCCACTAAAGGATCCGCCGAAAGTCCCGTATTCACACCAACAAGAATCGGGGTCCCGGCTGCGCCAAAACTAACTGGTGTGCTTTGGATGATCATGCCGGCTGTTACAGCGGCTAAACCAGGGAAGCCGAGGCCCACCAAGAGTGGCACAGCGACTGCTGCAGGCGTACCAAAGCCCGCCGAGCCTTCTATAAAGGCACCAAAAAGCCATGCGACGATGATTACCTGAATACGCCGATCGGGTGAGATGTCGGTGAATCCCTGACGGATTGTCTTTAAGGCACCGCTCTCTTGGAGAGTATTTAAAAGAAGTATCGCTCCAAACACAATGTACAGCAGGGTCAGTGCTACGATCAGCCCATTCATTGATGCCGCAAGTACTTGGAGTAGAGGAATTTGCCAGATAAAAAGAGCTAAGATGATTGACACAGCGTAGGAGAGTGGCATTGCGCGACTAGCCGGCCACCTCAATATTACGAGGAAAATAGCGACTGTGATGATTGGCAATAAAGACAGGATCGCTAGAGTTGCAGTGCTCATTCGGTTCTCCTCCTTACAAAGGTAATGAGTGCCGTCCTCGCTGTGTGTCCTCCATTTTATCTTAAAGGGCGCTGCAGTGTGGCGACGTCATATAAGGAAGCACTTAAGAATTGAAAAGAGATATCCGTTTATGTTTCATAGAGTTAAGACTTTTAAAGCGAAAAGCCTTCAAAGGGGGCGAGGCCGCCGTGTGTATGTGAGGGATAGACGGATTGCGATCTTTAATGATGATGGTGTGCTTCGTGCGGTTGATGACACCTGCACTCACGTTGGTGGGTCGTTGTCTGAGGGCCTGTGCGAAGGTGGAGTTGTTACCTGCCCGTGGCATTCTGCTCAATTTAGACTTCGCGACGGGCACTGCTTGGGAAGTTCGCCGTTTCGGCGGCTGGAGGTCTATCCCTTGCGTGTTGAAGATGGAGTTATTGAATTAGAAATAGATTGGAATAGCTCATCGTGATAAATAGGTCTGACTGAAACCAGTTCGGCCGTTGCTGATCGAGTATGAGCGTCCCTCGGTATCGACAACTGCCTTTATCCAGAACCCGTGACAATCGTCCTCGCTTGCCAGATTTGCAATATGAACTTCTTTTGCGGTTAAGGCGGGCGGTGTTCCGTTGGGTCGGTGAAGTTGCCAAGTGTCACTAATTTTGGGAATTGCGGAGACGATGTTAAATCCCTCGGCGCTGCCGCCTTTATTAGGACCGTTATTAGTAACGGTGGCTTGTGGTCGCAGAGCCCATAGTAGCTGGGGGGCGAGATCATTGCCATGATGGGGGATTTGCAGAAGGTCGATTTCGCCAATCAGATTTTCTGGACATGCAAGTCTGTCCTGCATATTAATGGTCGCGTCGCCAAGATCAAGAAATTGAAAGCCGCCAAGGGAAAGGAGGTAGCCTATGCTTCGGGTGTTTTCTCCAGGTTCCGGTTGTGTGAAGACCGCGTTCTGACAGTATGGATTTGGTCCGAGCGGCATGAGTGGGCGTTCTAGCGTTTCTCCGTTCGAGAGCACGAAAAGAAACTCTAAATCGCTAAACGGAAGTTTGTCGCCTGGGCGAATAGTCCGCCGATTATTTTTTGAAATTCTCTGGTATGACTCCCAAGGCTGTCGGCGTTCAGGGGATACTTCGACGCTTTCCCCATGATCGATAAATGTGCCGATTTCAACTGTCTTACTCAGGTCGAGTAGGCCTCCAACGTGATCCCGATGAAAATGAGACGCGATGAAATAGTCGATCCTTCCCATTTTCGCGTCATCTAGGGCGGCTTTTATTCGTTTGCTGTCCCGGCTGTCTGCTCGAGACCACCCTGCATCCATTAATATCGCCCGCCGAGAGGGAGTAATGATTAGGGTCGCCGCCCCACCTTCGACATCGATCCAATAAATACTAAGGTTCTCGGCGTGGATATCAACTGTGATGGAGAATGTCGTAACGAGGATTGCAAGCGCCGAGCGAATAATTGTCCAAGGCATTAATTGTTTTGAGTTCGGTTAATAAACCTGTAATGGATTCATTATAACTTGATGTAGCGGGTAGACTTATTCATTGATGCCGAGTCCTGTTGCTCATGCGCTTGCTGGCGCCTTGTTCGGATTGTGTGTTCACCGAAAAGAGCTTCCAAAGATCAATTGGTTTTTTCTCAGGAAGCCTTTTGAGAAATCTCTGTTTTCAGGTCTCAGAGGTAAAGAAATCTGGTTTTTTGGCGTTCTCGGAATGTTACCCGACAGCGATTTCCTATTTGACGCGCATTCAACGGTTACGCATAGCATCGGTGCAGTTGTGTTGCTGTTTGTGGTTGTAGTCTTGATGTCTGGCAAAATATATTTTTCGATTGGATGTGCTTTCGCTTACGGAAGTCATCTATTGCTGGACTGGCTTGGTGGAGACGTGACGGCTCCTTATGGAATCATGATGCTCTGGCCGTACTCGCAAGAATTCTTTTTATCGGAGGTCAGTCTTTTTTCGGGTATTTGCAGAGAATTTAACAGTTTTTACTGTTGGCAGCACAACCTAAGGGCCTTAGTGTGGGAGCTTTTAATTCTTGGCCCGTTAGTGAGTTTTATTGTGCTCCGTTCAAGGTCCGCTAGAAGCAAACAATGAGTGGGGTGCATCGTTTAAGATTCTTGAGTCTTTAACTGGCCTCGTCTTGACCGGCTCGTTTGAGGCATAGTAGCTTTAGTAACAGTGAAAGTTTTACTCACCTTCCGGGAAGATTTCGCTCTTTATGTCCGATGATAAAAAAAATATTTTAAGACGCACTCCTCTTTATGAAGTGCATCGATCGTTTGACGCGCGCTTGGTAGATTTTGGTGGTTGGGAAATGCCGATTCACTACACTGGGATTTCGGAAGAGCATCTAGCAGTGCGAGAATCAGCTGGTCTATTTGATGTTAGCCATATGGGGCAGATTGAACTGGCTGGCGCAGACGCTTTAGGCATCATTCAGGCTGTGACTTGCAATAACGCTGCGGCATTGTCTGTGGGTCAAGCTCAATACAGTGTTCTTACCACAGAAATAGGCACCTGCGTTGATGATGTTCTTGTTTATCGATTGGCGCAGGAACATTTTTTATTGGTCGTGAATGCCAGCAACATTGAGAAAGATTACGCTTGGATTAAGGAATCGGTCGACGAGTCTCATGATGTCGCTGTTGTAAACACCAGCAACCGATACGCATTACTCGCACTTCAGGGCCCAGCCGCCAGTCGAATCCTTCAACCATTCGTAGGAACGGAACTTTCTGAGGTAGGTTATTATCATTTTATTACTGGCGAGGTCGATGGCGAGCGAGCTACTATTTCTCGCACCGGATATAGCGGGGAGGACGGTTTTGAAATCTTTGTTTCACCGGGAGCATCGTCGAAAGTCTGGAAAAGGTTATTAGCGGCTGGTTCGAGTGACGGTATTCTACCTATAGGTCTTGGCGCCCGTGATACATTACGACTGGAAGCTGGTTTTAGACTGTACGGAAATGATATTGACGAAACGACAACAGTCTTAGAGGCCGGTCTGGGATGGACTATCTGTTGGGATAAAGGCGAGTTTACTGGACGAAAATCTCTTGAATGCCAAAAAAGGGATGGCTTATCTCGAAGGCTTATTGGTTTTGAGTTGGTGGACAGGGGCATAGCGAGGCGGGGGTACTCCGTGAGCCGAGATGGACGCCCGATCGGGAGTGTCACTAGTGGAACGCAGACTCCTTTTCTTAGAAGGTCGATTGGCTTGGCCTATGCGGAGGTGGAGAGTAGCAAGATAGATAGTAAAATTCAGATCGACGTCCGTGGGCATCCACTTGAGGCCAAGGTGGTTAAGCTGCCTTTTTATAAACGGGCAGGGAAGTAAGGTGATATGAATCAGAGAGAGCTGCGGTATTCGAAAGACCATGAATGGATAAACATCGAGGGTGTTAAAGGAAAGATTGGAATAACCGGGTTTGCTCAAGAGCAATTAGGTGATGTTGTGTTCGTCGAGCTGCCAGAGGTGGGCCGAGTCTTTGATCAAGGGGCCCAGTTCGGCTCCATAGAATCGGTGAAAGCTGTTTCAGATTTGTATTGCCCTGTTTCAGGGGTGGTGTTGGCCATAAATGATTCTGTAGTTGATCAGCCTGACTTGGTAAATAAAGATCCTGAGGCGGCATGGTTGATTGAAATTGAATTGAAAGATCCGAATGAGATGTCATCATTGCTGGATTCTAAAGAATACGATGAGCTCGTGAAGTAGATGAAAAACGGCGAGGTGGGTAGTTTTCAAAACAGACATCTTGGTTCGCGAGAATCAGAGATAACGAGGATGCTGTCCGTCGTAAAAGCGGACTCTCTTGATCAGTTGATTGATGAGGTTATTCCGTCAAAAATAAAATTAGAAAAAGATCTAGCCGTGCAACCTTCGGAGACGGAGAGAGAGTTTCTGGAAAGGCTCAGATCTCTGGGTAACAGTAATGCATGTGCAAGGTCGTTTATAGGCGCAGGATACTATGGAACGATTACTCCCAGTGTGATTCTCCGCAATGTTTTTGAAAATCCTGGTTGGTATACCCCTTACACTCCTTACCAAGCCGAGATATCTCAAGGGCGTCTTGAAGCGCTGCTTAACTATCAGACGATGATAGAAGATATTACAGGCATGGAAGTTTCTAATGCTTCTCTTCTTGATGAGAGTACAGCGGTTGCCGAAGCCATGATGATGGGGCACCGACTGCAGAAAAAAAATGAGAAGCGAAGAGATAGATGCGTCGTTTCAAAAAATTGTTTTTCTCAGACAATAGAGGTGCTTAAGGGACGTGCGGGCCCTTTGGGAATAGAAGTGGAGATTTCGGATAATGAGGAAAGCGTCTTAGGTGGAGAAACCTTTGCACTTATCCTTCAGAATCCTGATGGAGATGGCAGAATTCGCGATCTCACCAAATTGATAAAAGCCGCTCATTTGAACGATGTATTTGTTGTTGTAGCGACAGATTTACTAGCCTCGGTTCTAATTACGCCTCCAGGCGAATTAGGTGCTGATGTTGTTGTTGGTAGTGCGCAAAGATTTGGAGTGCCGATGGGATACGGGGGCCCCCATGCCGCGTTTTTTGCTACAAAGGAGAAACACATAAGGCAGGTGCCTGGTAGATTAATTGGAGTATCGATTGATTCCCATGGCAGGCGCGCTTATCGGATGGCTCTTCAAACGAGAGAACAGCATATTCGGCGTGAGAAAGCGACTTCGAATATTTGCACTGCGCAGGCACTGCTTGCGAATATCGCGGGATTTTATGCTGTGTATCACGGCCAAGAAGGGTTGTCTGAGATTGCGGAAGAAGTTCACAAGAAAACCTTACTGCTTGCAGATAATTTAAATTCGCTTGGTTTTATGCTTCGACATCAAGAATTCTTTGACACGATACGCATTCACACAGGGACTTTGCGCGTAACACAGAGAGTGAAACTGGAAACCGAAAGAGAATTGATTAATCTTCGATACTTTAACAATGGAGATATCGGTGTCTCAATTGACGAGACTACAAAATTAAGCGAGATAGAAAGGATTGTAAATATATTTAAATGCGCAAGAGGCGAGGCGGGGAACGACCAGTCGTCGAGCGCTGCTAAAGACTCTTTCGGTGTTCCCGACGGCCTTCGGCGACGAACAACTTTTTTGACCCATCCAGTCTTTAAATGTAATCGATCCGAATTAAAGATGATGCGCTATCTAAAACGACTGGAGCTAAAGGATCTTGGCTTAGATACTTCCATGATTCCTCTCGGTTCGTGCACGATGAAATTAAATGCTGCGACGGAAATGCGCGGCGTAACGTGGGCTGAATTTAGTGATGCCCATCCGTTTTCGCCGGTCAATCAGATGAATGGATATCACACGATATTTGAAGAGTTAACGAAGGCCTTGTGCGCGATTACGGGTTTCCATGCTGTCTCTCTGCAGCCAAACTCTGGCTCGCAAGGAGAATTTGCGGGATTGATGGTCATTAGAGCGTTTCATCGTTCGCAAGGTCAGACGCAACGAGACGTGGTGTTAATACCTGCATCCGCTCATGGCACGAATCCGGCGAGTGCTGCGATGGCTGGAATGCAAATTGTAATTGTGGAATGTGATGTCGATGGAAACGTTAATTTAGAAGATTTAAAGAAAAAATCGTTATTGCACAGAGAGCGACTAAATGCCTTAATGATTACATATCCATCCACTCATGGGGTTTTTGAAGACGACATTCAGGAAATTTGCCATTTAGTACATGAGAGCGGTGGGCAAGTCTACATGGATGGGGCAAATCTTAATGCCCAGGTGGGGTTAACAAGTCCCGCGTTGATTGGAGCCGACGTATGCCATCTTAACCTTCATAAAACATTTGCTATTCCACATGGAGGCGGAGGTCCGGGAATGGGACCGATTGCAGTGGCGAAACATTTGAGCCCATTTTTACCAGGACATCCAGTTATTGCCACGGGTGGTTTGAAGGCAATTCCTCCTGTGTCTGCCGCTCCTTGGGGAAGTGCGAGTATTCTCCTTATTTCGTATGCGTATATATGTCTTTTGGGTAGAACAGGGCTTAAGGAAGCGACGCGAGTAGCAATCTTGAATGCGAACTATATTAAAAGTAGATTAGAAGAGGATTACGATGTCTTGTACTCCGGTTCGAATAATCGTGTGGCCCATGAGCTAATCTTTGATTTGAGGCCCTTTAAAGATTGCGGCGTTAATGAACGGGATGTCGCAAAGAGATTAATGGATTATGGTTTTCATGCGCCTACGGTTTCTTTTCCTGTAGCGGGAACGCTCATGGTCGAGCCGACGGAGAGTGAGCCGCTTGAAGAGCTTGATCGTTTTTGTGCCGCCATGATTTCGATTCGTAAAGAAATAGAAGAAATTGAATCAGGGCAAGTCGACAGAGTCGATAACATGCTAAAGAATGCTCCACACACTGCAGAAGAGCTAGCGGGAAACGAATGGGTGCATTCGTACACACGAGAATCAGCGGCTTTTCCTCTTGAGTTTGTTCGGCGCAATAAATACTGGCCGCCTGTTAGCCGAATCAATGACGCACACGGAGACCGAAATATAATGTGTTCGTGCCCTCCCCTTGAGAGTTATATGGAACAAAACGACTGAAGTCCCATTCGGTTTTGGCCAAATTTAACCTTTTAAATAACTCTATCTAACGCGCTGAAAGCTCAAGAGCTTTTGTTCGAAAAGCCTTAGAGAGCCTGATTGTGAGAGCGCCTGGCTTTCCAGCATTAACGGCCCTGCCATCGATGGAGGTGATTGGCAGGACTTCTCGCGTGGTGCTTGTTATAAACATTTCATCCGCGGTCTCAAGATCGGACTGGCGGAGCACGGTATCTCTGACTGAAACCCCGATGGATCGTCCCACTTCGAAAAGAAAATTTCTAGTGACTCCCTCAAGGAGTCCAGATTCTAGTGAGGGTGTTAATGCCTCACCGTCTTGCACTAAGAAAAAATTTGACTGCGCGCACTCAGCAATTTCGCCTCGATGATTGAGCATGAGTGCTTCGGTTGCACCGTTTCTTAGGGCCTCCTGCATCGCGAGTGCGCTGTTTAGAAGATTGTTTGACTTTATTAGAGGATTTAAAGCTCTGGGATGATTTCTTATAACGGAAGAGACAATGGTGTGGATGCCATCTGACTGCTCTTGCGAGGCGTTGTCAAAATGAGGTTTTACAATGATAACGGTAGTCGGGTTTTTGCAGGGTTCTGGGTCGTAGTTTAATTCTCCTATGCCTCGAGTTAGTAGGACTCGTATGTAATACTCAGAGTCAGAAGTCGCCGCTTTGATTGTTTTAGTTATTTGGTCTGAAATCTCAGAACTGGAAAACGAAGGAGACAGCCCAATCGAGCTTGCCGATGAATTAAGACGTGCGAGGTGCCGATCTAACAGGAAGGGTTTCCCGGAATACGTCCGCAGTGTCTCGTAGACGCCCTCGCCAAATAAAAATCCGTGATCAAGCACGGGAACAGTAGCGTCCTCACCGCTGGTAATTCGGCCGTTTACATTTATTGTCGTGTGTTGCATTGGCGCTCCCACTAGAAATCGATCTTTGATTAGCAAGTCTTGATTTATATGTAAAAGTATTTCATATGCTACTGTAGCAAGTGAAATAGCATGCGGATCTTAAATCACACCCAAGCACGAGCGGCGGATCGTCGAGCAATTGAAGAATATGGTATCTCGGCTGAGAGCCTGATGGAAAATGCTGGACTTAGTGTCGTCGGTGCCCTCGAGAGAACGTTAGGTAGCCTTGACCATCTCCGTGTCGGTGTATTGTGTGGCACTGGTAATAATGGAGGTGACGGTCTTGTTGTTTCTCGTTTACTGTCTGCTTTTCAATGCTGTGTCGAGGTGTGGGTTGTTGGTGACAAGACCAGGTTTAGTCGAGAGACCGAAGCTCAATACTCAAAGGTTTTATCTGCTGGAATTTCTGTTTCAACCATTAGCGTAGTCGAAGAGGTTGAGGATAGGGAAGAGGAGCTAGATCGTTCGGATGTGCTAATCGATGCCTTATTAGGGACCGGCATTAACAAAGCTCTGACCGGTTTGCTGAAAGCTATTGTTTTGCAGGTTAACCGGAGTCGCTGTTTTGTCGTATCGATCGATGTCCCAACAGGGATAACTGATTCTGGGGCATCCAAAGTATCGATTCAGGCAGATCTAACTGTTTCACTTGGGGCAATGAAGTCGGCTTTGCTCGTTCCTTCGAAACGCGATAGCGTTGGAGATTTATGCATTGGGGACATCGGCTTACCACCAGAAGTTATTGAGGGCCTCGAGGGTCCTCTTCTTTCCCTTTTGACACCGCAAGAAATATCGGCAGTCATTCCGAAGAGAAAGTGTTCTTCTCACAAAGGAAATTATGGTCATGTAATGATCATTGGGGGGGCTATCGGAAAAACTGGCGCCGCGATTTTAGCTGGTTGTGGCGCCTTAAAGTCGGGAACGGGTCTGGTGACGATAGCTGCTCCAGTTAAGTCAGTTCCTGCAATATCTGCTTATATGCCTGACTATATGACGTTTTCGTTAATTCAAACATCTTCTGGAGAAATTAAAGATGAGTGTATTGACGGAATATTGCGTTCAGGGGTCGACGTCATCGCTGCTGGTCCGGGCCTCGGAACTGAGTCATTTATGCGGAGCTTGCTTTATAGACTATTTGAGTCGTCAACTTGTCGGCTCGTATTAGACGCGGACGCGCTTAATATTTGCGCATTGGACATGGAGCGTCTTCGGAATCGAAATAGGACTAGTGAGGTTGTGATTACCCCCCATCCAGGTGAGATGGCTCGTCTGTGCGATGAGAGCGTAGAAACGGTTCAAAATAATCGAGTAGAGATGGCGAAAGCTTTCTCAGGCGATTATGGAGTTTATGTAATTTTAAAAGGGGCGAATACAGTAATTTCAAGCCCGGAGGGTAAGGTCTTTGTTAATCCGACGGGCAACCCTGGCATGGCTACGGGAGGAGCGGGTGATTTACTGGCCGGTGCGGTAGCAGCTTGGATGGGGCAGTTGGATGTATTAGATGCGTGTAAGACCGCGACTTATATTCATGGCTTGGCGGGAGATATAGCGATGGAGGAGAGTGGGGAAATTTCTCTCACCGCAACAGATATTAAAAATTGTCTATCTAAAGCTACAATCGAAGTGTGTATGCAGTAAGAGAGAGTATAAGTGAGTAAAAGTCGTTCTGTTGAGGAAACTATTCGGATCGCAAATAGATTAGCTTGCCGACTTCCGGCTGGGGGGTTGATCTTGCTCTACGGTGATCTAGGCGTCGGGAAGACTGTTTTTGTTAAAGGCCTAGTTGAGGGCTTTAAAGGTTCTAGGGAATCTGTAAATAGTCCGACTTTTACGATAATGCAGCACTACCTAGGGACGTTACCGATTACCCATGTTGATCTTTATAGGCTTTCGACCCGAGAAGTAGAGGACCTCGGCCTAGAAGAAGTAATTGAAGAATCTGGTGTTACGGTTATTGAATGGGCAGATCGCTTGGCAGAAATTTATCCTGAAGCCGTTAAGGTGACAATAAGTGATACTGGAGAAGATGATCGAACGATCGATATTCTCTTTCCCTGAAAACGCGACAAAGGGAATTATTCGCTTCTGTAATTGGGTGCTTCTTTAGTGATGACGACGTCGTGGACGTGGCTCTCTCTCACTCCAGCTGGAGTGATCCGGATAAGGCTACAATTCTGCTGGAGATCGGAAATTGTTGATGCGCCACAATATCCCATTCCCGCTTTAACCCCACCTACTAATTGGTGAATCATTGATGAAACAGCGCCTTTATGGGGCACTCGAGCCTCGATGCCTTCGGGTACGAGCTTTTGGTTGCTGTCATCGTTTGGCATGCTTAAATCGTATTCCTCTTGAAAGTACCGATCTCGACTGCCTTTGCGCATAGCACCAATCGAGCCCATGCCTCGGTATTCTTTAAATGTTCTTCCTTGGTAAAGAATCAATTCGCCAGGGCTTTCGTCGGTTCCACCAAATAAACTCCCGGCCATTGCCGCACTCGCTCCAACGGCAAGCGCCTTGGTTATATCTCCCGAATAACGAATTCCTCCGTCAGCAATAACAGGAACGCCCGCCGCAGTTGCCGCTTGAGCACAGTCTGAGATTGCGGTGATCATTGGCACTCCTATGCCTGCCACAATTCTAGTTGTGCAGATGGAACCTGATCCTATTCCTACTTTGACGCCATTAGCGCCGGCATCTATCAGTGCCGTCGTTCCATCTGCAGTAGCTACATTTCCCGCAATTATGTCGGTGTCCGGAAATTCTTTCCTAAGAGCTCTTGCAGTCGTCAGGACATTTTCAGAATGACCGTGTGCGCTGTCTAAAACGAGAACATCAACGTGAGCTGCTACGAGTGCTTCGGCTCTAGCTAAAGTGTCTTTTGCTATACCAACGGCTGCGCCAACGCGTAAGCGTCCGAGTGTGTCTTTGCTAGCCATTGGGTATTTGATCATTTTTTGTATGTCCTTGACGGTGATGAGCCCTCGAAGGTTGAAACTGTCATCGACTACAAGTAATTTTTCTACGCGGTGTCTGTGAAGAATTGCTTTTGCCTGATCTAAAGTGGTTCCGACAGGAACGGTAATTAAGTTATCTTTAGTCATTACTTCAGAGATAGTTTTTTGAGTGTCATCTTGAAAGCGCAAATCTCGATTTGTCAGGATTCCGACGAGTCGTCCTTCGTTGTTGCCGTCTTTTGTTATCGGAACGCCCGAAATGCGATATTTCTTCATCAGGTCGAGAGCCTCATGGATGGTGCTGGTTGGCGAGAGCGTGATTGGGTTGACGATCATGCCGCTTTCAGATCTTTTAACCTTGTCAATTTCTGCTGCTTGGCTGGCGATTGATAGGTTTTTGTGAATAATTCCAATACCACCAAGCTGAGCCATAGCTATTGCCATCCTCGATTCTGTAACTGTATCCATGGCGGCGCTAACCAAGGGAACGTTCAGTGTAATATTTTGCGTGAGTTGTGTTCCTACAGACACTTCGCTAGGTAAAACCGTCGAATGTTTTGGTACAAGTAACACGTCGTCAAAGGTGAGGGCTGTGATTATGTTTTTATCGAGGTCGCCGGTATTTTGACTGCCAGGCCGTATCTTCATTATGAACCCCCATGGCATTTCTTGAATTTCTTTCCACTACCGCAGGGACACGGATCATTGCGTCCAACTTTAGGCATTTCGCGCCGTATGGTTTTGACTTGGGCGTCATCGCCACCGGATCTGGCGGGTTGACGGTCACGTCCTGAACCCTGCGAGGCTGGCACTGGTCGAGCTAGCGAGGCCTCCGGTTTACTGAAACTTAAAGTCGTATTTTTTCTCAGAACTGGTTGAGCGGCATTGGACTTGCTGCCTTCTTTTGAAACCGGCCTTAGCCGCCAAAGGTATTTAACAGTCTCTTCGTCGATTCTATCTTTCATTTCCTGAAAAAGAGAGAAACTCTCTCTTTTGTATTCCACAAGAGGGTTCTTTTGTCCGTAACCTCGGAGACTTATTCCTTCCTTCAGATGATCAAGGCTGTATAAGTGGTCTTTCCATTGAACATCAACGACTTGCAACATAATGTCACGCTCTACTCGTCGTAGGATTTCTGATTCAGCATGGTTTTCCTTTTCTTCATATTTTGATACTGCGGCGCTCCAGAGCGCGTCGCTCATTTCGTCGCTAGACCGACTTTGGAGATCAATGTCGCCTAATGGTTCCGCGTCGATTCCGAATAGCTCAGAGCTGTACTGTGTGATTGCGTCGATATCCCAATCCTCAGGATCGATGTCATCAGCGCAGATGTTCTCGACGTGCTCGTATAAAAGACCCTCAGCGAGCGTCATGAGGTAGGCTCTAGTGTCTACTTCACGAGTTTCAGACTCTGACGACTCTTCATCCAGCTTGATAGTGCCTTCGAGGAGCTCTCGACGAAGAGCGTAGACGTTCTCTCGCTGCTTATTCATCACGTCGTCGTATTCTAGGAGATGCTTGCGAACAGAGAAATTTTGAGCCTCAACCTGTTTTTGGGCTCTTTCAATAGCTTTCGTGACCATTGAATGTTCAATAGGAACATCATCTTCCATTCCCAGTCTTTCCATTAAACCTGAGATTCGATCGGAACCGAAGATGCGCATGAGGTCATCTTCAAGGGAAAGATAGAATCGCGAAGAGCCTGGGTCGCCTTGGCGCCCAGCCCGCCCACGGAGCTGATTATCAATACGCCTTGCCTCATGTCGTTCGGTCGCAATTATATGAAGGCCTCCCGACTTTACGACGTCAGCATGTTCGGCATCTGTCTGTTCTTTGAAGTAGCTAAAAATGCGCTGCCAATGAGTGGTCGGAATTTTAAAATAGCGCTCGTCATGAGAAAAGAAAACAAACGATTCATCGTCGATATACTTAAATTCAGCTTTGGGGATTTCAACTGCCACCTGTTCCTTTAGTGCTTGTTGGCGAGCCATGTGTTCAGGGTTCCCGCCCAATAAAATATCCGTCCCTCTTCCAGCCATGTTTGTTGCGATTGTCACATTGCCTTTTCGGCCAGCCTGGGAAACAATCTCTGCCTCACGTCCGTGGTACTTGGCGTTTAGAACTACGTGGCGAATTCCTTGTTGTTTTAAAAGAGAAGATAATCTTTCAGATTTTGCAATTGAAACAGTTCCACAAAGGACGGGGCGGTTTTGAGCCTGTTGCTCAATAATATCATTGACGATCGCCTTGTATTTTTCATTTTCCGTTTTATAGATGGAGTCGGGCAGCTCAAGACGTACAAGGTCTCTATTCGTTGGAACAACGGTGACATCAAGTTTGTAAATTTTTGCAAATTCTGGAGCTTCGGTTTCCGCGGTACCTGTCATCCCAGATAATTTTTTGTATTTCCGAAAGTAATTCTGAAATGTAATTGTCGCGAGAGTCTGGTTTTCCCTCTCGATCTTGACTTTCTCTTTGGCTTCAACGGCTTGATGGAGTCCATCACTCCATCGGCGTCCCGGCATCAAACGGCCCGTAAACTCGTCAACAATTACGACCTGTCCCTCTTTCACCATGTAGTCAACGTCGCATTTAAAGAGGCTGTGGGCTCTAAGAGACTGATTGATATGGTGCAAAAGAGGCATGTTCGCCGGATCGTATAGCCCTCCGGGCTGAAGGCGACCCTTGAGCAAGCCTTCAGCTTTTGAGATGCCACTTTCCGTTAAAGTGACTGTTTTGTGTTTTTCGTCTTTAAGGAAGTCACCCGTCGTCTCTAGCTCTTCTCGTTTTTCAGCAGGCACGTTTCCTTGAGTGACCGCACCAGGTTTTAGCTTCGGAATTATCCGGTCAACCTCGTAATAGAGTTCGGTTGATGTTTCAGCAGGGCCGGAGATAATCAATGGCGTTCTTGCTTCGTCTATTAAAATGCTGTCAACCTCGTCCACAATGGCAAAGTTGTGCGGTCTTTGCACAAATTGAGATATGTCAAATTTCATATTGTCGCGCAAATAGTCGAAGCCGAATTCGTTGTTTGTTCCGTATGTAATGTCGCATCCATAAGCATCTTGTCTCTCTGGATCACGCATGTCGTGTTGAATAACTCCTACGCTCATTCCCAAAAAGCGGTATATCCGGCCCATCCACTCTGAGTCACGGCGTGCCAGGTAATCATTCACTGTCACAACGTGGACGCCTTTGCCTTCCAGGGCGTTTAAATATGCAGCAAGGGTCGCAACGAGAGTTTTGCCCTCGCCAGTCTTCATCTCTGCGAGTATTCCCTGATGGAGAACGATTCCCCCAATAAGCTGAACATCAAAATGGCGCATGTTTAAAGTGCGCAGGCCGGCCTCTCGGACAACTGCAAAAGCTTCGGGCAAGAGATCATCAAGTGCTTCACCTTTGGTAAGTCTCTCCCGAAAGGAAACTGTCTTCTCTTTAAGTTCGATATCTGAAAGAGCTTTTACTGCCGACTCGAAAGAATTAACAAGGTCGACAATTGGTAGTATCCGCTTTAGAAAGCGATCATTCTCGGTCCCAAATACCTTTGCAAGTAAGTTTTCCAGCATTATTTAAGGTGAAAAAAAGGCGTGAATATATGCAATTCAGAAGCGTTGAATGCATAAAGTTGATGTGTCATTGAGTAATTGCTGAATATCCCGCAGCCGGACAATGAGCTTAAAGGTTGGATGATTCTAGGGGGTTGGGTGTGGTGGCGTCAAGAAAGAGAAGGAAGGGAACTTCTAGTTAGCGTTAAATGTCTTAGAGTCAATAACGAGACGTCGCGGGTTGATCGTGCGATCATTGACCCAAACTTCGTAATGAACATGATGACCAGTAGCTCGACCAGTGTTTCCAACTGTGCCAATAATGTCGCCACGAATTACCGTATCTCCCGGTTCCACTAAGAACTCAGATAAATGCCCATAACGTGTTTTTAGACCAAATCCATGATCAACCTCAATCAAATTGCCATAGTCGCCATTTCTGGCTGCAGAAATGATTTTTCCAGAGGCGGTTGCGTAGACAGGCGCACCTTTGCTTGTTGATATATCAACGGCGGGATGAAAATCGCGTTTTCCTGTAAAAGGATCAGCGCGGTAGCCGTAGCCATCGGATAGCCAGCCATCAGTGGGCCACGTAAGAGGGGTAGCATCGGCCAGGGCCTCGCGGACGGCAAGATCTTTTTTTACTGAGTCAAGGCGATCGTCCAACGAGTCCAGGAGGCTGTCCAAGTGAGAAAGTATTAACCCGGTATTTTTAAAACTAAGACCGTTGCTCAGACCGGAAGTAACGCTCTCTTGTCCTGGTAATTCATGCAGTGCTTGCTCGATTTTCGGATCAATTTCAACTCGATGAGCCAAATCGGCCATTGCGGTTCGAAGACTGGTAATCTCTCGAGTGATATCTTTTGCTGCAAGTTGGTACTCAAGGTTCTCGACTTTTAAGCTTGTGTTGTTTATGTTGAGAGTGTCGATGGTCGATTGTGTGTCCCAAGCAAAATAAAATATTGATAGGGCGGGTATGAATATTATCGGTATCAAGAGAGCAATTGCTCTATTTAGGCGAACGGTCGCCCGCCGAATTATTCCGGTATTTCGATCAGACAGAAGAATTGTATATCGTCGTTTGAGCATTTTCTTATCGCTGAAGCCTTGAACATTAACATAATAGGAACGACAAGAGAAAGTGGACTTTTGTTTCATCTGGGCTGATTTCGAATCTTAAACCGCAGCCGTCGTTATAGATTTAATTCTGATTCAGTAAAAATTTTATTGTCGCTCGCGAGATCGCGGGCGGCTGGGGTAATGATGGTTTTCTTGTCGATAAGTATTTTCTCGTGCCGAGTAATGGCTTTGCGAACGTCGTCTTCGCAAACAAATTCCACAGGTGTTTTGATTTTTGCGTCCTCATCTAGTCGGTTGTTTAGAGTTGATGGAGCGCTTTCTTCTTGCTTGCTCTCATGGTCGCCTTTACTTGAGATTCTGCTTTTTAGAAAGTCGTCTGCCCTTTGAGAAAGCAGAGCTGAAGATATGGTCGATTCGACAGGTCGATTCGGCGGAGAAATCAGAACTGGCATAGGGTTTGCTTCTGTTAAAAGCTGAGGTTTACTGCTCTCTGGCACAGTCTCTATTTCGTATGCGAGACGCTTAATGTTTAGAAGGTGAAGGGGAGTAATGTTGTCTGAGGTTATGTTGCCACCAAAACCCCCACAACCTAAAGTCATAGCAGGGGGTAGGCCGGTAGTGAGACCAATTGAACCATGCGTGGTTGGCGTATTCACTACTATTCGAGATGCTGGCTTTTTCAAGCCGAATTCGAGAATAATGTCTTCGTTTTTGGAATGGATAGACATGGTGTGGCCCATTCCCCCGTATTTAAGTATTTCTTTACAGCGTTCGCAGCCTTCTTGCCAATCTTGGACAACAAAAAAGGATAAAACTGGGCACAGTTTCTCAATCGAGAGCGGGAAATCCCGACCGACGCCGTCGAGAGGTGCGACGAGGACTCGCGTTTCTGGGGGGACAGAAATGCCTGCACTGTCGGCAATAAAACCAGCTGAACGACCCACTAATTCTGGATTCGGAAGACGTTGTGCAGTGATAAGAATTCGTGAGAGCGCTTCACATTCTTCCGGAGACAGAAAGTAGGCGTTATTTTTCTTGAATATTTGAATCACTCGTTCAGAGATATCTTTGTCAACAACAACCGAATTCTCTGAAGAGCAAAGCACTCCGTTGTCAAAAGTTTTTCCGGTAATTATGTCCTTGACCGCTTTTTCAACATCTGCCGAGGATTCAATGTAGGCAGGGGCATTTCCTGGTCCAACTCCGTATGCTGGTTTGCCTGCAGAGTAGGCGGCCCGTACGAGGCCCATGCCTCCTGTAGCAAGAATGACGGAAATGTTTCTATGTTGCATCAAGGCCTGGGTGCCTTCAATAGTCACAGTGGTCATCCAGTTAATAGCGCCAGAGGGGGCCCCCGCACTAAGGGCTGCCTCTGCCATAATTTCTGCCGTGCGCACGATAGATTGAATTGCCGTTGGGTGAGGGCTGATTACGATTGAGCACCTAGCCTTAAGGGCTATCAGAGTCTTGTAAATAGTGGTTGACGTCGGGTTGGTCGAGGGGATTACCGCAGCGACCACGCCAAATGGTTCGGCGATTTCAATAAATCGCTTTTCAGTCGATTTCGAAATCACCCCTACGGTTTTAAGAGGTCTAATGAAATTAAAGACCTTCTCTGATGCAAAAAGATTTTTTTGTGTTTTATCTTCAACGATTCCATAGCCTGTCTCATTTTGAGCAAGCGTAGCGAGGGTTTTAGCGTTTTTCGTTGCTGCGCGAGCCATCGCCTCAACGATCGTATCTATTTGATCTTGCTTTAGTTCGGCGAGTGCGTTTTGACCCAGGCTGGCCCGCCCGGCAAGAGCTCTCGCTTGTCGAACAGATTCCAAGTCAGGTTGGAGGGTGTCGGAAAGTTCACTCATTTCCAGCGCGCATCAGGTTAGTTTTAAGATTAAACGCTATTTTGTGGCGGCCTTAATATTTGGAAGCACTTTTTCTACCTCTGTGTGGGGCCTAGGAATGACGTGAACCGATACGAGTTCGCCGACTCTTCTTGCAGCGGCTGCGCCAGCATCTGTAGACGCTTTTACTGCGCCTACGTCGCCTCGAACCATAACCGTGACGTATCCCGCACCGATGTATTCTTTACCGACAAGCACAACGTTAGCTGCTTTAACCATTGCGTCTGCCGCTTCAATGGAACCCACGAGACCTTTTGTTTCGACCATTCCAAGTGCTTCAAGAGTCATTAAGAATCCTCCGCCGAATCGTGTCGGCTTCACGTTTTAATGCTTGGCGCCGGACTGTAACATATTGCCGCTTTAAACGGCGCATTTATTTTTCTGACTCATCTAGAATCTTTAAAATACGCTCAACATAATTCCGTGTTTCGGAATAGGGTGGTACTCCCTGAAATTTAATTACTGAGCCTTCTCCAGCATTGTAGGCTGCGAGCCCTCCTCGCATGCCATATGAGTCGAGCAATAATCTCAAATATCTGGTTCCGGCATCAATATTTGCGGCAGGATCAAAAGGGTCACCAACATTATATCGTGATGCGGTTGCAGGCATCAGTTGCATTAGTCCCATAGCGCCTCGTGGCGATTGAGCGTCAGGGCGGTACGCTGATTCAACTTGAATAACTGCATGAAGAAGTTCGTCCGCAACTCCGTGGCGGTCGGCTGCGGCTCGAATGAGCCTGGCAAAAGGTTTTTTCGGAATCGTTTCTGACCCTATATCTAGCGCTTGGGTTGGTTGAGGAGTTGTGCGTGGCGTCAGAGGAGCCACCGTGGAGTCAATGCTGTCAATTATATCCTTTGAAAAATTTACTGTGTCCCCATTCATTAATATGAGGTTAACTGTGTTTCCTGAATCATTATGGCCAGCGATTTCGAGCGTGTCACCTGATGAAAATTGCACTGTCTCAGAAAG